>Ga0209588_1000057_pt1 | contig 41484 bp, 40 predicted proteins | sample Rivendell_Oct201_10_FD_188351 | JGI IMG/M metagenome (GOLD analysis project Ga0209588, IMG submission 188351) | Vadose zone soil microbial communities from the Eel River Critical Zone Observatory, Northern California, USA -... | ecosystem: Host-associated > Plants > Roots > Rhizosphere > Soil ...
GGCCAAACAGCATCTGGCGGCTGGTTCTGGTCACTGACTCGATGGAAGCGCAGCCGTCGCAGATCCGGCGAGTGGGGCGGGCCGACCTCAACATGCGCGCCATCTATCCTTACATGGATGAGTTCTGGGTCGGGTACTGGGTCCGATTTCCGCGGATTGCCTCCAACGGCTCACCCGTGGTGATGCCGGGGACCAACCGGATCAGGCTGCGAGTGGCCTCGACGCTCGGGCGCGTCGAAATGATGTTTCCGCTCGAATAGCCTTTCACCGCATCGGGTGGCCCGCCGCGACCGCGACCGCGGCCGCCGCGGCGACGAACACGAGGATCGGGGCGAGGTAAGGGAAGGCCCGGGGTCCGGCTCGAAGCGCCAGTCCGCAAGGCAGCCCGAACACCAAACCGCCCAGGTGCCCCGCCCAACTGACGAACGGAAGGAAGCTGATGACTGCGATCTGCACCAACCAGATGAGCAAGCTCTGCCTGGTGGCGCGATTGGCGATCGGCAGCATCGCTCCCGCCCAGCTGATGATCATTCCCGAAGCTCCCACAGTGGGGGTGTCGAAGTTGAACCAGAGGGCGAACGCAGCAGATCCCAAACAGCCGACCAGCGAAATTACCGCGAAGCGCCAGGTCCCCAAGAGGCGCTCGAGCCCAAATCCGAGCGTGTACACCACCGACATGTTCATCACGATGTGCAGCACGCCGCCGTGCTCGACCGCATAGGCGAGCAAACGCCACCACTCTCCGGCCTGAACCGCGGGTCCGTAGAGCGACCAACGCTCGCTGCCGACGAGGGAAGTCGCCAAGAATCGCGCCGCCGAGACGCCGATCACCGCGCCCGAGAACCAGGGAATCGGCCGTCTCCGAGCCATCTGGATCGGAGCGGGCGGCGGATTCGGAAATTCCCTCTGCGGAAGGGCCATCTAAATCTGCCGAGAAATGACGGTGTCCTTCTTCCAGTTGTGATCGTCTCGCTCGGGATAGTCGAGGCTGTAGTGCAGCCCGCGGCTCTCCTTGCGGCGCGTGGCGCATTCGACGATCAGATGGGCCACTTCGGCGATATTGCGCAGCTCAATCACATCGCGTGTCACCTTGAATCGCCAGTAGTAGTCGCGGATTTCCTCGCGCAGCAGATCCAGCCGCCGGCGGGCACGCATCAGGCGCTTGTCGGTCCGGACGATTCCGACGTAGTTCCACATCAAGCGCCGGATCTCGTCCCAGTTGTGGGTGACCACCACGCTCTCGTCGGAGTCGACCGCCGAGCCCGGATCCCATGCCGGGACTTGATCGGTTACACGAGGCACGGTTTCCACGTCCTCGAGCGCGGCTTTGACCGCCCGATGGCCAAAGACCAGGCCCTCGAGCAGAGAATTCGAGGCCAGGCGGTTGGCACCGTGCAGGCCGGTCTGCGCCACTTCTCCGATTGCATACAGCCCTGGAACGTTGGTGCGGCCGAAGAGATCGGTGACCACGCCCCCGCACTGGTAATGCGCCGCGGGTACGACCGGAATCGGTTGAACTGCCATGTCGATCCCGAACGCCTTGCAGGTGGCATAGATATTTGGAAAACGCTCCATCAAGAAGGCTCGGCCCAAGTGGGTCATGTCAAGAAACACGCACTCATCGCCGGTCCGCTTGAGCTCCGAGTCGATCGCCTTGGCCACCACGTCGCGGGGCGCGAGCGCGCCGAGCGAGTGATAGCGTTGCATGAACGATTCGCCGCTTCGAAGTCGCAACCGGCCGCCTTCGCCCCGCAACGCCTCGCTGACCAAGAAGCTTTTCGCCTCGGGGTGATAGAGGCAGGTAGGGTGAAATTGATAGAACTCCAGGTTGGCGATGTCAGCTCCCGCTCGATACGCCATCGCCACCCCATCGCCGGTCGCGACGTCCGGGTTGGTGGTGTAGAGGTAAACCTTTCCTGCGCCGCCCGAGGCCAGGATGATCGTCCGAGCGAGAAACGTTTCGATCTGGCCGGTGGGCAAGAGCGCGTACACGCCGACGCAGCGGCTCTGTCTCCGGTCGGCGCGCCGATCGTGGATCAAGTCGTTGCGCCGATCCTGGATCAAGTCGATCGCCGCGGTATTGGGAAAGAAGGTGATGTTGTTCTTCTCGTCGCAGGCGGCGAGCAACGCCCGCTCCACCTCGCGACCGGTGATGTCCGTGGCATGGACGATTCGCCGCTCCGAGTGACCGCCCTCCCGGGTCAAATCGAACTCGCCACTCGGACGCCGGCTGAATTCAGCGCCGAGCGCGACCAGCTCTCGGACCCGGTCCGGACCTTCGCGGACGGCCACCTCCACCGCTTCGCGCTTACACAGTCCAGCGCCGGCGGCGAGGGTGTCCTCGATGTGCCGCTCGAACGAGTCGGTGGACGAGAGGACCGAGGCAATTCCGCCCTGAGCATACTGGGTACTTCCCTCTTGCCGAGCGCGTTTGGTCAAAATTGCCACGGTTCCGCGGTCCGCGGCCTTGAGCGCAAAGGAAAGCCCAGCGACTCCACCACCGATGATCAGGAAGTCTGCCTGAACGGCCATGTCCTGCCGGAGCCTTAACTGTAGGATGTTCGGGAAGCAAGTTGGGGCACTAGAAACAAGGGGTTAGGGGCGCTAAGCTTTAGGGTTGGACTCTATGCGCGCACTGGCTGGCCCTCTCGGCGTACTAACCGTCTGTCTGTCGACGGGTTCCGCGTTCGCCGGCGGAAACATCTACAGGTACATCGAGAAAGATGGGACGGTCGTCTACACCAACGTGCCTCCCTCGGGGATTCGCGCGAAGCGCATCAAGGGAACATTCCATCGTTCTCCGAGGGCAACCGAACCCGCGGCGCCTCCTCCGACCTCCTCGATCCCCGAGTACCACGAGCTGGTAGAGCAGGCCGCGCGCCGGTACCGAATCCCAGTTGCCCTCGTCCATGCGATCATGCACGCCGAATCGAACTTCGATGCGCATGCCGTTTCTCAGCGCGGTGCATCCGGCCTGATGCAACTGATGCCCGACACCGCTCGAGAGATGTACGTGAAGGATATTTTCAACGTGCGGGACAACATCGAAGGCGGCACTCGGTACTTGCGCTACTTGGCTAACGAGTTTCAGGGTGACATGGTGAAGATGGTGGCCGCTTACAATGCCGGCCCAGACGCAATCAAAAAGTACGGCGGCAACGTTCCGCCGTTCGATGAGACGCAGGCCTACGTTCGCAAGGTCTTGCAGCTCTACTACCAGTACAAGGATCTCACCAAGCTGGCTCAGGCGGATCGACGCTAATGATGGAGAGCCAACGCGGAATAGACGGCAGCGGCGGCTCCGGCAGTGACGAATTCATCCAGGCCCTGTACCGCGGTGGAGAGCTGCTCACTGAGGGCAAGGTGATCGAAGCCAAGGAGTACCTCGAGCGCGCGATCACGCTGCGGCCGGAGAACGAAAGGTGCCAGAACCTGCTCGGGCTGACGTATTTCAAGCTCGGCGTGTTTGAAAAAGCGGCGGAGGTTTACGGCGGGCTGGTGAAGGCCAATCCGGCGGACCCGACCCTGCGGGTCAATCTCGGATTGGTGCATCTGAAAACGAATCTCCTGGCGCGCGCGATCCGCGAGTTCGAGACCGCGATCGATCTCGCGCCGGATCACGGCAAGGCGCACAATTACCTTGGGCTGGCGCTAGCACAGTCCGGCGACTACGCGAGGGCGCGCGAACATTTCTTGGGGGCCGGTTCTCAGCAAATGGCCGAGCGCATGACCCGGGCAATGGCCAGCGGCTACGGAACCGAGATCTCCGAAATGCCGAGCGCGAGTTATTCGCCGGCGGCGGCCAACGGCCCGGGTCCGGAGCAGCCAACGATGATGCAGGATGAGGCGACGCAATCGTTTTACGCCGGGCCGCGTTCGACCGCCGACGCTCAGCCCGCGGCGCCCGCCGGGCAAGAGACCGATTGGAGCTCGCAGTTGGGAGAGATGTCGCAGGAGATGCCGGCGGCTCCGGAGATGATCGCTCCGCATTATCCGGTCGAGCAGATGCAGCCGATCGAACCGAACCCGGTGCAGAATGGCTATCAGTTGAGCGCTCCGGTGGAGACCTTTGCGGCGCCGACGACGATCCTTCGGACCCTGACGCCGACAATTCAGATCCTGCGCGAGCCGCCGAGCGGTTCCTTTCAGGTCGAGTCAAGCGGGGTGACGATGTGGGTCAACGGCCAGCTCTTGACCCGCCTCAACGGATTGGTCGCTTCGTGCGGCAGCTTGGCATTCAGCCCCGAGCGGAAGCGCTTTCGCGATCGCACCACCGATCGCTGGTTTGGGGAGGGCGCTTTTCGGATGGCCCGGGTGCAGGGGCAGGGCGCGCTGTATTTTCGGACGGAGGGGCGTATTTTCTTGCCGCTCGAGCTGGATGGAGAGTCCGCTTACTTTCGCGAGGATCGCGTGTTCGCGCTCGAAAACACCTTGGCGTTCGAGAACGGGCGGCTGCCGGCGCCGTTCACCGCCGACTTCGATCTGGTGCACCTGCGAGGATCGGGGCTGGTGCTGCTCGGGTTGGATGCGGACTTGCATTCTCTGGAAATAAGCGACATGCGGCCGGCGATCATTCCGCTGGAGCGTCTGGTGGGATGGCAAGGGCGTCTGACCCCACGCCTGTCGGCGCTCTTGCCGGATGATCAGGGAAAGGTGCACCAGGTAGGACTCGAGCTGACGGGAGACGGTTTTGGGCTTCTGACCCTTCCGACGGGTTAAATGGCGCTCTCTGTCGAGCAGAGCGAGCCGCGTCCGAGAAGGCGAGCTCGATCCAGGCACCGTGGAATGCGCCCGCCGAGCGTGCTGGTGCAGGAGTTCTGGAATCTGCCCAACATGCTCACGCTTGGGCGGATTCTGCTGATCCCGATCTTCGTCTGGTTCACCTACGACGCGACGCCGCTCTATTCCTTGCTCGCCGCGGTGGTGTTCACGGTCGCTGCGATCACTGATGTGATCGACGGGTATCTGGCGCGTCGATGGAATCTGGTGACGGTCGTGGGCAAGTTCATGGATCCGCTCGCGGACAAGCTGATCGTGATGGCGGCGATGGTGATGATGGTCCGTCTGGGCCGGCTCGCGGCGTGGGTGGTGATTGTGCTTCTGGCGCGCGAGTTCATCGTCAGCGGCCTGAGGACGATCGCCGCGGGGGAGGGAATTGTGATCGCCGCCGGCCAAGAGGGAAAGTGGAAGACCTCGATCCAGCTGTGCGGAATCATCGCGCTCTGCGTGCACTATGTGCATCCGCTCGACTTGATCTGGTGGAAGTTCTATGTCGATTACAACCGGGTCGGCCAGGTGTTGATGTACATCTCGATGGTGCTGTCGCTCTGGTCGGCGGGAGTCTACTTCAAGGCATTCTTGAGTATGCTCGCGCGCCGTTCCACCCCAGCCTAGGCCGCGAGCTTCGATCCCCTCATGGAAGGAGTTAAGACTTTCCGGTAAACGTTTTGCTGAGGTTTATAGGGGCTTCATTAATAGTTTGAGCCATTTGATTAAAGCACTAGTTAACGAGAAACCGTTAACTCCTGTATTCAAGCTCCGAAGGTCCAACCGTTGGGGCGCCCGCGGCCCAAGCGTGGCTACTTCGGCGGGTGTTCCTTGGCCTCCATCTGCTCGACTTCTTTCTTGGCGAGGCCGCGGTGGTTCTTCTTGGGAGCTTCTACTTTCTCCATCTTGCCATCCGGCGCGAAGACCAGTTCCTTCTGCTGCTTGCCCTTTTGAACAAGAATCTCGAAGTGCGTCGTATCTTCTTTCTCGCCAAGGATGATGCGTTCAACCCGCTTCACCGTCCAATCGGCGTACGGGCAATTCTTGAGCCCTTTTTGAACGTGCTCGGGCACAGCGCTGACTTCGACGTTCGTCTCTTCCGAGAAGATTTTCCCGTCGGCATCCACATCGACATCCATTTCCTCTTTCCCGCGCTCGAGGCTCACGTAGTAGATGGGCTTTCCTTTGTTGCGCTCTTTCTCCTGTTTTACAGAGACAATTCGCGCGTCCGGATACTTCTTCTTCACCGCGTCGGTCACCTCGGTTGGGGCGTCGGCGGCAAGTGCGTCACTGGTTAGCCACAACATTGCAACGATAAGAGTTCGCTGGAGCATCGTGGTCCCTCTCCTTTAAAGAAGAGTCCACACCAAGTGCGGCTCGTTGTGAATGTCAAGATTTCACCGCGGCAAAAGGCGACTTGGGAACGCCAATCCACTTCGAAATTGTACAAATGCGACATTTGACCGCACGGGTCATCTGCTTCGTCAATGCTAAGGAAACGCCGCGCCATCGAAAATTCACGGGAGGAGAATTCGATGATTACACGTTCATCATTTGTTCGGTCGTTCGCGGCATTTATTTCACTGACAAACCTTGGTCTGGCTAACGCGCAGTCATTTTATGACGACTTTGAAGCCGATACCTTCGATCCGTTTTGGACAATCAGCGAAGCATTCGGGTCGGTCCAGCTGAGTACGGATCAAGCGGTTTCAGGACTTCAGTCGGCGGCGTTCACGACTGGCGAGGGCGGCTTCCGAGACATCAGTCTGGGGCATCAGTTTGAAAGCGCAGTGCACGGGACTTTTTCGGTGTGGCTGTTCGATTCGGCGCCTGGCGTGATGACCAGTGACGCGAGGCTTTTTCTCACCAATACCAGCAATCCGAGCGCACGCACCTTCATCGGGCCACTCGATTATGATTCGGACCTCTACTACGTGCAGGCACCGGGACTTCCCGAGAGCCCCACGAACGTGCAGCGAACCCTTGGCTGGCACCTCCTCGAGATCAGCACTGACGCCTCGGGCGGCGAGCTCGTGCTCGATGGAGAATCCCTTTACCAGTGGAGTGGCGATTTCCCGATCGACAAAGTGCAACTGCGCGTGAACGGCCCCGCCGCCACCCAGGCTTCAACCTACTATTTCGACGACTTGAGCTTCGAACAAAGGGATTGAGCGCCCGATGACCCACCCCCAAACCCCGGGCCGAGCGGGGGCGGATTAGCTCGTCCGCTCCTGCTCATTCGCCTTGGGGGTCTCCTGCATGCGGCAAAAAGCCACACCCCGCCTGGGCTCGCAAGCCTGCTAAGGAGGCGGACTGAACGAAACCAGCCCCGACTCATCCACCCATGATCCCTGCCATAATCCGAAGCGATCCGCTCGCGTTTTTCATCTCGTTTGCTTTCATTCCTTCGTTCGCCCTCGGTGCCGACGCGGATCTAGCTGCGGATGCGATGTCCGCTTCTTCCGCGGAGACAACTCAAGGTCCCAGGCGGGAAGCCTCCGAGGAGATCGAGGTAGTGGGGGAAAAGAGCGATGTTAAGCAAATTCTCCTTCAGCCGCAGTCCATTGGGGTCGTGACCCGTCAGGAGATGAGGCGAAGCGACGGCCTATTCCTGGAGGAATCGCTCAATCTGGTTCCCGGCGTGCGCATGGAAAGCCGCAGCCTGTCTGGAGGCCAGCGCATCACCATCCGAGGTTACGGCAACGCCACCAACTTCAACGGCACCGGGTACAAGGCCTACCTCAACGGCATTCCCATTACCGACGCCGAGGGAATCACCATCCTGGATGACGTCGACTTCTCCACGCTTGAAAAGGTGGAAGTGATCAAAGGGCCATCCTCCAGCTTGTATGGCGCGGGGATCGGCGGAGTAGTCAAGATGTACACTGTGCGGCCACAACCCAGGACGACGCGCTTCATTCAGGAAGTGGATGGCGGCAGCTTGTCGCTCTTCAGGACCAACACGCGCATCGAGCATGCCACCGACAACGCGGCCGTCGTCGTAAATTACGGCCATCAGCATTCGGACGGTTACCGAGTTCACAATCAATCCAGAAAGGACTACGCCCTTTTGACCGCGGATTACGAAGCCAGCGCCAAGCAGTCGCTTTCCACCTACGCCGCGTTCAATCATTCCTTCGATCAGTTGGCTGGACAACTCACCGAGCAGCAGTTTCTGAACAGGGACCAGGCATTCGAGCAACCCTACATCGACAACAATGCCCACGTAGCCATCGATAGCATTCGCTTCGGGATCGCTCACCGGTATGAATTTCACCCATCGGTCAGCAATGTCACCAGCGTTTACGGCAGTGGGTATCAATTGGATCAGCCATTTGCGTTTGGCCGGACCGACAATATGGCCCTCAATTACGGTGGAAGGACGGAATTCAACCTTAGGTTTGGCGGAGAAAGTCTGGGACTCTCGGGAGTCGTCGGCGCGGAGGTCCAGCAGACCAACGCGTTCAAAAAGAGCTACAACTTCAACGTTGCCACTGGCCCCGGCGCGATACGTGGCGACCTGGAAGTGAGGTCATTTCAATCAAACGTATTCACTCAGTGGGATTTCCACCTGCCGTACGAATTCATGGTCACCGGGGGGGCGAGTGTCAATTTCGTCCATTACAACATCAAAGATCGCCTCACGAACAGCGCGAATCCAACCCATCCGGACCAATCTGGCGTCAAGGACTTCACTCCTGTGGTCACTCCGCGTGTGGCGGTCGAGAAGGCATTCGATCGCATGCTGAGCATCTACGCCCAGGTCAGCCTGGGCTACACTCCCCCGGCTTCCGGAAACGTGGTGATCCCGCAAATCGGGGCCGTCAACACCGGCTTGAAGCCGGAGCGCGCGACGCTCTACGAAGTGGGTACCAAGGGCAACTTGGTCAATGGACGCCTGCTGTACGAGGTCGCTCTCTTCGACCTGTACGTGAAGAATAAATTCACGCCGCAGTCAGTGACCGATAACCGGGGTACGGTTCTCTACACTTTCACCACCAACGCCGGCAGTCAGAACGACCGAGGCATCGAGGTGGCGGCGAAGTACGCGCTGATCCGAGACAACGACAGTCTACTCTCGCTGGTGGAACCATTCGTTACCTATACGTTTTCAAATTTTCGATACGATGATTTCAAGAGCAATAACAACAATGACGCTACGACCGTAAACTTTTCGGGCAAGAAAGTCGTGGGCGTGCCGATCAACGTCCTGAACGTGGGTCTCGATCTGGCGCTGAAATGGGGATTCTACTTGTACGCCACGTACCAATTCGTGGATTCAGTGCCGCTGACTTTCGATAACGCGCACTCCGCGAAGAGCTACTCTTTGCTCAGTGCAAAGCTCGGGTACCGAAGGGACCTTACCGAGCACTTTCACCTGGACCTTTTTGCGGGTGGAAACAACCTGCTTGGCAGCCTCTACTATACCTTCGTCTTTCTCAATGCGTCCTATGGCACTCCCACCAATCCTATCGACCCAAACGTTTACCTGAACGGCCCGTACTCGCCAGTCGTCTACGGCGGCGTCAACTTGAGCTATTCGTTGTAGCTGCATGATGATCACGCGATGGCTGGCCCTGGTGTTCGCGACGCTCCTGTTCGTGGGGTGTCGGTTCAATAACCAGGAGCAAGGTGAGCACCAGCAGCGGATCGTCTCGCTGTCCAAGCAATACAACGAAATCATCTTTGCGCTCGGAGCGGAGAAGGATCTCGTCGCGGTAGATCTCTCGAGCACCTATCCGCCGCAAATCAAATCCCTGCCCACCGTCGGTTACCATCGGGCCTTGAGCACCGAGGGCATCGTCTCGGTAAAGCCCTCGCTGGTGCTGCACGATAACAACGTCGGGCCGGAGCAAGTGATGCGGCAACTCGAGCAGCTAAAAATCCCGCTCAAGGTCTTCGAGGCGAAGGGCCAGGACATCGAGTCCACCAAGTCGCTGGTGAGCGAGATGGGGCGCTTTTTCCATAAGGAAGCAAAAGCGGAGAGCCTGAACCGCAAGCTCGATCAGGACATGGAAAAGGCCTCGCGCAGAGCCAAGTCCTACTCGACCAAACCGAAGGTGGTCCTGATCCACTTCGGCCGGGCGATGAACATCTACCTGACGATCACCCGGACGAGCACTGCGGGAAAAATGATTGAATGGGCGGGCGGGGAAATTCCGATCGGCGGAGATCGAGGAATGGTGCAGCTCTCTCCGGAGATCATCGCCTCGGCGGACCCGGACGTGATTTTGCTGACCGATTTCGGCTATGACCGGCTCGGCTCGCCCGAACAAGTGACGACTCTGCCCGGCGTGGACAGCACCCGTGCAGCCAAGAATCGGAGAATCTTTCGCGTCGAGGAACACGACCTGGTGTATATCGGTCCGCGCACCGGTGAAAACGTGCTGAAGCTCCAAGACCTGATTCATGCCGGCAAAGCCGCTGGGTAGCCCATACGCGGGAATCCTTCCGGTGCTGGCGATTGCGCTCGCCGTAATCGCCGTCTTTTCAGTCCGCTTTGGGGCGGTGGGCGTGTCATTTGCGGACATGATTTCCGCGCTAAGAAAAGGCTGGAGCGCGCCCGATCTGCTCAATCTCACCGAGCGGATTTTTCTTGAAATCCGTTTGCCTCGGGCGCTCGCGTGTCTCTTCGTCGGAGCCAGCCTGGCGATGGGCGGGGTCTTGATGCAAGCCTTGTTTCGCAACCCGATCGTCGAGCCGGGATTGGTGGGCACTTCGAGCGGCGCGGCGTTCGGCGCGTCGTTGTACTTCGTACTCGGTGCGACGCTGAAGTTTCACACCGGGGAGTGGACTCTCCCGCTTGCCGCGTGCCTGGGTGGCGCGGTCGCGACCGCGTGCGTGTTTCTGGTCTCGGAAACAACCCAGGCCAATCGAGAGTCGACGACGGCGCTGTTGCTCACGGGCATCGCAGTCAACGCGCTCTTCTTGAGCGGGGTTGGATTCTTTTCGTACATCGCGCGGGATCCGCAAGCGCGCTCGATCACATTTTGGAATCTGGGCACGCTCTCCGGCGCGAATTGGCGGGCGGTGATCATTCTGGCAGTGGTGACCATCGTCGGACTGGCGATCTCGCTCCGGTACGCGCGGCAGCTCAATTCCTTGATGATGGGAGAGGAGGAAGCGCTGTATTTGGGAGTCGACGTCAAGCGGCTGAAGCTGACGATCACCGCAGTGAACGTGATGCTGGTGGCGGTGGCCACGTCGATCACCGGAATCATCAGTTTCGTCGGGTTGATCGTCCCGCACCTTCTTCGGCTGATGAAGGGCTCCGACAATCGGTTCCTGCTGATCGGCGGAGCCTTGATGGGCGCGATCCTGCTGACCTTGTCGGACATCGCGGCGCGCCTGCTGCTGAGACCCGCGGAGCTGCCGATCGGGATCGTCACCGCCGCGGTCGGCGCTCCAGTCTTCATGGGCCTGCTGCGGAATCGACGTTACCGCTTTTGAGGGCGCCGCCTGTGATAGGGATTCGGGATGGCAACTCCTCGGCGGGTCGAAGGCAAGGTCGCCCTCGTTGTGGGAGCCGCTTCGGGAATCGGGCGTGCAACGGCAATCGTGTTGGCAAAGAACGGAGCAATCGTCTGGTGCTCCGACCGCAACGTCGATGGGCCAGCGGAAACCGCTGCTGCTATCGGTGGGAAGTCTGCCCTGCTTGATGTGACGCGCGAAGCCGACTGGGAAACCGTGATCAGGGCAGTGCTCAAGGAACACGGTCGCCTCGATGTGCTGGTCAACTCGGCGGGGATCAACTTCGCCTGCCCGGTGGCGGAAATGAGCCTCGAGGACTGGCGGCGGGTGATGCAGGTAAATCTCGACGGCATCTTCCTTGGCACCAAGCATGCCGTTCGGGCCATGCGCGCTAGCGGTGGCAGTATCGTGAATGTGTCATCGGCTGCAGGCTTGAAGTCGGCGCCAGGCGCTAGCGCTTACTCGACGAGCAAGGCCGCGGTGTGCATGTTCTCCCGCACGGCCGCGAAAGAGTGCGCCGACGCCGGCCTTGCGATTCGTATCAATACCGTTTGCCCCGGCGGCGTGAAGACACCGCTCTGGCGTCAGGTGGCCTTCTTTCAGGAGCTGATGTCGAAGACCGGCTCGGAAGAGGCGGCGTTCCAGGCGATGCTTGCCGGAAGCCCGCCCGGCTCGCGTTTCGCCGAGCCGGAGGAGATTGCGCACGCGATTTTGTTCTTGGCATCGGATGAGTCCCGGTTTGTCACCGGCAGCGATCTGGTGATCGACGGCGGCTTCCGCGCCTGAGGCCCCGGCATGCTCTCTGCCCGCGACGTCACTTGGGCCGTCGGCTCAAAAATCCTGGTCGATCGCTTCTCCGCGAGCTTCGAACGAGGCCAGTTGAGCCTGATCATCGGTCCGAATGGTGCCGGCAAATCGAGCCTGATCAAGCTTCTGAGCAAGCAACAGCGGGCGAATGCGGGGAACATCGCGTACGACTCGGTGGACCTCGAAGCGATCAACCACCGGGAACTGGCCAAGATCCGCGCCGTGCTGTCTCAAAACATTGAGATCGCGTTTCCCCTCCGCGTCTGGGAAGTGGTGATGATGGGCCGTTATCCCCACTTCGCCGGGAAACCCGCCGCGACCGACGAAAGGGCTTGCCAGGACGTGATGCGGTTTTTTGACGTCGAGGCAATGGCCGATCGCGACTACCTCACCTTGAGCGGTGGCGAGAAGCAGCGGGTCCACTTCGCGCGAGTCCTGGCGCAGATCTGGTTCCCGACGCCCGCGAAGAGTCGTTACCTGTTTCTCGATGAGCCGCTGACCTTTCTCGACATCTATTACCAATTCGAGTTCATGGAAAAGCTGCGGGAGCTTTTGAAACATGGAGACTTGATTGTCGTGGGAGTGGTTCACGACCTGAACCTTGCGGCGCGTTTCGGCGATCAGATCGTGCTTCTCCACCGCGGCAAGGTGTTGGCGCATGGCTCGAGGAGCGAAGTGCTCACTCCGGAAAACATCAAGACGGCCTTCCGGCTGGAACCGAAGCTGCTGCGCGGGGACGACAACTCAATTCATCTGATATTCGGGTAGGGCGCAGAAGCAGCGCCATCAAAGCCGCGACGATCGGGAAGACCCAGACCAGGTAATTATTGTGAAGCAACTTTGCCGTGAAGAGGAATGCGACGTGCGCGCAGAGCAAGTACTTCAGAATGCCAACGGTGGTCTGCCGGCCTGACCAGACGTAGCGCCAGGCAATCACTGCGACACAGATCAATGCCAGGACGCGCAGGAACATTGCGAGCCACTCCGGAAGGAAATAGGGCAACGCGGTGCTGCCCGTTCCGCGGATCACGTTAAACCCGATCATTTGTTGATAGGCCGATGGAAGATCTGCAATCGCGAGCGGAAGGAAGCATGTGCCCAGCACGAGGCAAAACACGCCAATCGCTCGGCGTGGCATTTTCAGCAGCAGTGGCAAATAAAGCACGCCTGGGAGAAGCTTGGCGCCCACGCTGAAGCCGAACAGCGCCGCGGCTAACGCAGGCCGATTGCGGACAAGCGCTACGACGCCGGAAAAGGCAAGCAACGTGGGAAATAGGTCACAGTCCGTGTGGCGCAGGGTCACGCGCCTAAGCAGGAGCGGAATCAGCATCACTGCGATGGCCGCGATCGCTTCAGTGCGAAACCAGGCGATTCCTTCGCTTGAAAGCAACCAGAGGACGCATGCGCAGAGCAGCAACAGCCAGACGAGATGACAGGCATAAATCCCAGGCCGACCCCAGAGGAGAATCCAGGGCGCGTATGAGATGAGAAGGACGGGCCCCCATCGGTAGCCCACGCTCTCAACCCACTGACGAGCCGGCCGGCAGCGCGCGTCCTCCGAGAGAGTAGGGTGGAGCGTGGGGAGAAGGTCTTTCGATGGATGTTCCCAGAAGGTGTCGAGACGCCGACTTGCGTCGTCGCGTGTCCAGTCGGTGCATCCCATCGCGTGGGCAACGCCGATGGCGTGGAGGTAAACCACTGGATCGAGCACCGTACTCCTGCCCCAAGGATTGACGCCTTGAAGGAGCAGCGGAACAGCGCGCAGGTGAATCTCGCCCATCTCTGAGCGGAAATCGCGATTTGCCCAGGTAATTGCGTATCCAGTCGGAATCGCGACGAGGACGAGCAGCAGCGAAGCGGCGACTCGCTTGGGCAAAAACCGCGAGCCCGAAGCTTTTCCGAACCAAGCAGGGAGTAACGTTGTCCCGGCGAGAACGAGCAATAGAGGACCGCGAAGCCAACCGAATCCGATGTCGTAAACAAAAAAAAGATGAAACACCCCTATGATCGCGGCAGCAGAGGCGGACGGAGCCAACCACGCGCCCAGCCTCCTTGTCAGCCGCATAACCGGAAGCTTGTATCGCGCAGCAACTCCCAGAGGCCAATTTCGCACAATCGATCCGCAGCCGAGCTGGAGGCCGGCACGGAGTATCGCCGAGCGCCGAGCGCCGAAACGATTGCCGAGACAAATTTCCGGCGCCGGAAATTTGTCCCGGCGTTTGTTCCGGCTATCGTTCCGGCAGTTGTTCCAGCGGCAAGTCTTTTGGTGTCGTTGCGCGGACTTAGCCTACGTTGCGCCCCGTAACGCGAACCTCTGGGAGGAAACGATGCGCCGATCACTCGTCAAGTTGGTCCTGATGGTCCTTATCGGAGCGGCCGGTTGCCACAGGCACTCCTTCGTTGTGGGAAAGGGTGGAAATCTCAACCTGCAGCCCGCGTACAGCCACTGGCACGCCCACTGGTTATTGGGCCTTATTGGTGAGGACACCGTGAACGTGAAGAGTGTCTGCCCATCGGGGAATGCAACGATCAAGGACCACATGTCCTTCCTGAACGGGCTCGTGGCCGTGCTGATCGGCATCGTCTACTCACCGACCGAGGTCGAGGTGTACTGCGATACTTCCGGCAGGACCGCGAAGCTGATGCTGACGCCTGATCAGATGGAGAAGCTGGCGTTGCGACCGGAAGTACAGCAATGGATTCGGTCTGAGAATCCAGAACTGGGCGCGAAGCTGGACCGTGCGTTTGCTGAGCGAGCCTGCTTCGCAGATGCCATCGCCCTTCGCCGATGAACTGAAAAACTAAGGGCAGGGCCAGTCCGGGGGAGCGGGATCGCCAGGGTTGCGCTGGCCACATCCATAATCGCAGGTCGAACTGGCGCACAAAGTAGCAGGCTGACAAAGCTTGTACACGTAAGCGGTGCCGCCCGGGTTGCAGGTCACCAGCGCGCCAGGTGGCACCAGGCCAGGAAAGCAGGAGGGTCCGCTGCAACCGCCGTCCGGCGCTGGGGTCGTGCGCGCGCACATTTCTCGCGAAAGCTCGGGAGCGGCAGTAAGCGCCACCTGAATCTCGCTCGAAAGCGGCAGGTATTGCCGCGTGCCCACGGTCACCGACGAGCAGGTGGCGGCGCCGGGTTGCGGATCCACCTGGGCCGGCTCACGACGGAGATTGAATCCCCTTTGCGATCCCGTAGGACTGCGGGGCACGGAGCTCTCGACGTAAAAGACCGACAGGTGTTCCGGAATTCCAAGTACGCGATCGATCGTGCCGACCGCGTCGGTGGGAAGAAGATCCAACGTACCGTTCCCGTTGACATCCTCGTAGATGATCAGCGACCCGGTGGCGTAGTGGAAGGCGCTGCCATCCGCATTCATTCCGACGTTCATTGCATCAGCGGGCGGCAGGGTGCCGATGTCGAGCCGGAACCGAACGGGAAAGTCAGCGCGCACGCCCAATTTCTGAGCGACCCGAAGAATATTTCCCTCTGGATCTTTCTTGCGCCACACCAGCGCGACTCTCACTTCCGAAGGGGTTGGCACCGAGGAGGAGGTGATCACGCCGAAGAGCGTGGCAAACGGGGGATTGAAATGAGGTCCTGCCGCCTGGCCACAACCCGCGCACAGCCCAAGCGCGATCCACGCTGCCCTTTGCATTTCAAAACGCATAACCCAACCCCCCGGTCGCGAAGAGTATCGGGCGAAACACCACGTGGTTTCCACCCAGGGAAGCCTGTTCCCGATGAAAGAGGCCGGCCGCCGAGGCTCCCAACGTTGCAGCGAGGTGATTGCCGAGGGGCAAGGAGAAACGCAGTCCCGCCCGAGGCCCGAGCGAACCAAAAGAACTATTTTGAAATGTCGGGAAGCCTGCTTGTGCGGCTCGTGTGCTGTCCGGCCGCGTCAGGTGCTGCCAGGAGTAACGAAGTTCTAAGCCAACGCCCATCGCCATCGTCCATCGGCCCAAGTAGGTGTGCCAGGCGAGCCCCGGACCTCCGGTTACCGATTGTTCGGTGCCGTTGAAACCGGTGGTGTTGGCATTGCCTCCGACGTAGGCGGCTTCGAGCTCCAGGTCGAAGCTGCCTAAAGCCCAGCTCAACGCGGCTCCCGCGCGTGCCGCCACGGATTGGGCGGATCCCGGCGCGAATTCGACGCCCGCCCGCGGCTCGATTCGCCGAGTCCGAACTTCCAGCCTACCTCCGCGAAGCACCAGCTCCTCCCTCGGAATTGGCTGAAAATCCGAATCCGTCAGTTTTCGTCGTCCGCCCCAGGTGAGATCTGCGGTGGCAACCGCGGTGTTCGCCCCGCTGCGGCGCGCCACCAGAAAGCGACCAGGCGGAACCGCGAGTTGAGAAATCTCACCCCCTAGCATTTCGCCGACCACCGCAGCGCTTGGAATGGAGAAGACCAGGTAGCGGTCGGCGCCCGGCGGAACCTCGAGGGTCGCCGAAGCCCGCGCCGGTCGCGTGAGAATGACCTCGCCGGTTCCAGCCAGCTCGGCGGCGAACGCGGGATGTTGAAGGGCAGGACCGGTGCCGGTTCGCAGCACCGTACGGCGATAGGCGTATGAGTAAAGCTCGGTCAAGGTGACCCGGCCGTCCTGGTCTGCATCCGCGCCACCGCGAAGGCCCGAGATCAGAAAGTGAGTGAACACCGCCCCCGCATACTCTTCGGATTCTTGCGCCGCCTCGCCCGCCGACGAGGCGCGCAGCTCGACCGCGCCGCGCGGCGAGTCGGGAGTGGCGGTCAAGGCGAACGCGGCGCCTCGCTGCACGCCCTTCGCCCGGCCCAAACTGCGGCACGCATCCAGGAACGTAACTCGCAGGTCGGCTGGAATTTGAAGCAATTCCGCCCTCAGTTGGGCAATCGGCAGCGTCCCACGAGGCAAATGCAGGCCGTCATCGTCCCCATGTCCGGAATAGTAGAAGAACAGCAGAACGCGTCGACCTGAGCGCGAGATTTCGGCGGCTCGTCCGCGCACCTCGGTCAAACTGCGAAGAACGTCTTCCGGACTGCCGCCCAGAACCAGCAGCGCGCGGTCGGCGCGGACATCCCCTAACTCCAACAGCAAGTCTCGGAAGCGCCGGGCGTCGCTCTCCGCATACCGGAGCGGTTCGTCCTCGGTCGCGCCCACGTTCGCTCCGACCACGACCGCCAGGCGCTCCTCTTCGGCGCCAAAACCTTGCCCGAGCGGAAAGAGGCAGGCGCTCACCAGAATGACGGCGACATGCCATCTCGCTCTGCAGCTCAGTTTTCGCATCGAAACGACTTGACCAGCGCGCCGGGTGGAGCCCACTCGTCTCCGGGTGCGATTTGCTTCTCGGCCGCATTGCGGGTTGCGTCTGTCAACTGCTCCTCGGCTCTCGTTCCGGTCATCAAGACCAGCCACAGGTCGACGCAAGGGGATTCCACGACCGCGCTCTCGGGAAGGGCATGCTCGCCCGCATCGAGAGAGATTCCCCTGGCCGGGGCAAGGCGATCGACTCGACCGTGCGCGTCGATCGACCAGACTGCGACCGAGGTCGGCTTGGGCAGCGTCACCACCATGCGCAGCGCGTCGCCGGCGCGAATCCCGCTCGCCGATTCCATCACCCGCACTTCGTTTCCTCTCTTTCGATGGACTGCCAATCCGATCCCCTTGAAACGAACGGACGCCGTCGGCCAGGGGCTGACCAGAAAGACGACGAGCGCGGCAACCGCGCTCACCACGCTCAGCTGGGTCCACCGCAGGACGCGGGCGTGCCGTCGACGAGCGTCCGAGACTGCATTCAACACCCGTTGGGGTGGCACCGACCGCAGGCACGAGGAAGCAGCTTCCGTCAGCTCGGTGAGGAAACGCTGGCACTGGGGGCACGCATCGACATGCTTGGAAATGTCCGCGCTTGCGGGGTCCGGCAAGTCGCCCACCGCGAGCCGCTCGAGCGTTACAGACGCGGGATGGATGGTCATCAACTGGCACCTCCGCACAGGCGCATCCGCAGGGCTTGAGCTCGGTCGCGCAGGAAGGCCAGTTTTTTGAACACCGTCTGCCGAGACCAGCCGGTTGCGGCGGCGATCTCTTCCTGGGTCATCTCGTCCAAGTAGTGAAGGACCGCGACCTGCTTTACTCGATCATCGAATCTGTCCAAGAAGCACATCACCACTTCGCGGTCTTCAACCGATTTGCCGTACGAACTCTTGTCGACCAGCGGAACCGACTGATCGGCGAGGCTGATCTCTGCCCGAGCGCCGCGCCGCGCCAGGCGATCAAAACAACAGCGATCCGCCACCCGATACAGCCACAAAACCTTTGAGTCCGCCTCGCGAAACGCATTCCCATACCGCCAAAGCCGAACAAACACATCCTGCAACGCATCCTCTGCAGCGGCGCGATCGCGAAGGATGCGCTGACAGCGCCGTAACACCAGCGAGCCGTACCGTCGGTACGCTTCCCCCACCTCGGCGTCTGTCATTCGAGATCTCGAAAACCCGTACATGCTGAGACCGGCGTAGCTCAGTCCTCTGTAAACCTCAAAACGGGATCTCAATGACTTTACATTTCAGTCGCCTGCGCCGGTCATTAGTGGGTATGAAAAATCTAGGAATCACCGGCGGGTGCTTGGTCGTCGCGCTCTTTGTGGTTCGGGACGCTCGCGCACAAGCCTGCACTCCCGACTTCACCATCACGCCAACCCCTAACGGCCCTCAAAACAGTCAACTGAAGGCGGTCGCGGGCTTCGATGTCAATGACGTTTGGGCCGTTGGTTTCACCCAGGACACGAGCTACCAGACTCTGGTTGAGCACTGGGACGGTTCGAGCTGGTCGATCGTTCCCAGCCCAAACGAGGGGGTGCGCAGCGAGCTGTTGGGAGTCGGCGGCATCGCATCGGATGATCTCTGGGCAGTCGGAGTTTTCACCGAGGACTTCGGCTTTCATCCGAGCCGGACGCTGACCGAGCATTGGGACGGGGCTCAGTGGAGCGTCGTGCCCAGCGTCAGTCTGCAAAACTTTGATCAGTTGAATGCGGTGAGCGCCGTCGCGACCGACGACGTTTGGGCGGTGGGACAAATCTCGCTTCGGGGCGCGCTCTTCATCCATTGGGATGGAGGAGGATGGAACATTGTCGACCCCCCGCCCGATGCAGGCCCACAGTTTGCGGTAGCCGCACTCGCGTCCGATGATGTCTGGTCGGCGGGAGAGGGCCGTCAGGCGAGCAATACCGGCCTGTTCAATCACTGGGATGGGACTTCCTGGACCACCATTCCCAATCCACCGCTGACTCCGGGCAGTGCGACAATTCGAGGATTGAGCGCGCTCGCCCCCAACGACATCTGGGCGGCAGGATCTGTCTTCTACGAATTCTGCCCCGAAAAGACATGTTATCTCTTCGAGACACCGAGGGTTTTGCACTGGGATGGCGGAAGCTGGACGATCGTCGACCGGCCGCAGGCGTTTGACTTGTCGCGATTGTCCGGAATTGCTGCCGAGTCCGGCTCGAGCGTTTGGGGCGTTGGCAGTGAGAATGGCCACACCATTGCTTCTCACTGGGACGGTAGCCGCTGGACCAACGCAGCCGCTCTTCAGCTGGGCGGCGGAACGGGCTTCGAGGGAGTAACCGTCGTCGGCGGAGACGCGTGGGCGGTTGGATGGTTTGTGGTTCCTGGGCGAGAGCAAACGCTCGCAGTCCGATATCGATGTAATTGATGGGGAGACATGGCCATGGGTCGATCTTGGTTGTGGTCGGGAGCGGTGTTGTCATCAATCGCGGTTGGCTGTGGCGGGAGCGATCCCTTCTCGGGTTTCACCGCCTCGGAAGCCCAGCAGCTCAGGAGCCTGTCTCCGCTCCCGGCTGTGCTTCCTTCGCCAACGAATCAGTATGCTGACAATGCCGCAGCAGCGGCGCTCGGCCAGCGCTTCTTCTTCGAGAAGGCATATTCGGGCCCGCTCGGCGCGAGTGGGGTCAGCGGTGGCCTCGGGAACCTGGGGGAGATGGGCAGGGTATCCTGCGCGAGCTGTCACATGGCTCAAAGCTGGTTCATCGATACGCGTTCTAATCCGAATAATGTTTCATCAGGCGCAAATGGCTTCCAATCACGCAATACGACGTCGCTCGTGAATGACGTCTTCTACAGCTGGTTCAACACGAACGGCGGCAGGGACACGCAATGGATCGCGGGGACCGCTGTGGAGGGCGCCTCGTCCACAAACGGTACGCGCCTGACGCTCGCGCATCGGATCTTCAACGCTTACCGAGCGGAGTACGACGTCATCTTTACGCCGAGGCTCGATCCTGCGCTCGACCCAAACGCGCCTGACGCGGCGCGCTTTCCGCCTTCGGGCAAACCGAAAGCCCGCCCGACCGATCCGGACGGGCCTTGGGAGATGATGACGCCGGCGGATCAGCTAACCGTCAATCGGATTTTGGTGAACTTCGCCAAGGCAACGGAAGCCTACGAGCGTTTGCTGGTCAGCCGCGGCGCGCAGTTCGACCACTTCGTTGCGGGTGATGCGGGAGCGATCAGCGCCGAGGCAAAGCGCGGGGCCAAGCTCTTCGTCGGCAAGGCCGGATGCATCGCCTGCCATTCGGGACCCGCGTTTAGCGATAACCAGTTCCACAATTTGGGCGTGCCCCAGACCGGCCCGAACGTGCCGGCGCTGGATGAAGGTCGCTTCACCGCCATCCCAGGTCTTTCGACGAACCCGTTCCGCAGCTCGGGTCCGTTCAGCGACAGTCCCGCCGACGGCCAGGCCAAGCTCAGTGGGCTGACACAAAATCCGTCGCAGATCGGCGCGTTTCGCACCCCGGATCTGCGCAACATCGCTCAGACGGCGCCGTACATGCACACGGGCGCCCTCGCGACGCTCAACGACGTCGTGGAGTTTTACAACCAGGGTGGGGGGACGAGCGCCCCTGGCGGAACCAAGGATCCGCTGATCTTGCCGCTCGGGCTCAGTGCCTCGGAAAAGTCGGATCTGGTCAGCTTCTTACAGGCGCTGACGGGCCAGCCGATCGCCGAGGCTTTGCGCCGAGACACGTCCGCTCCCTAATCGTCGAGCAGGCGACCCTCTTCTTGCGCCATGTAGGCGATCCAATCACGGTCACCAAAGTGCGAGCTCAGCCAATGCTTCGTCAGAGTTGCCGGTATCGAGCGCTCTAGTATAAAGGTCTTCTTAAGCGGGAATAGCTCAGTGGTAGAGCATCGCCTTGCCAAGGCGAGGGTCGAGGGTTCAAATCCCTTTTCCCGCTCTCTCAAGCCCAGAAAGACTCTGGGCTTTTTCGTTTGTGCCCGCCTCATTGACGCCTAATTGACGTGCGGGCGTCTCGAGGAGCCTTACCGCATCGTGCTTAACGTCTGGACTCAGGTGCGCATAGCGCAACGTCATGTCGATCGTGGCGTGGCCGAGAAGCTCCTGCACGGCTTTGAGCGCCACACCCCGCATAACCAAATGGCTAGCGAAGGTGTGCCGGAGCGCGTGCATGGTGAGCCGCTTGGGCAGACCGGCACGTTGACAGATACGAGGCACCACGTTCTTCACTTCGCTATGGCTGAAGCGCGTGCCGTCGTCTTTGCAAAAGACGTAGTGGCCCCGCAGGTGGCGAAGCGATTTCAGCGCCGAGAGCGCGACGTGGTTCAATGGCACCTCCCGAGCACGCCCGCCTTTGGGTGAGCCCTCAATACCGTTCCATAGCGATCGGCGCACGATGAGCTTGCCGGCGAACAGATCGCAGTCTTCCCATTTGAGGGCCAAGAGCTCGCCCACGCGCAACCCGGTGTTGAGCGCGATGATCAGCAGCGGCTTCCATTCCCCTGGCGCGGCCGCCAGGAAGCGATCGACCTCCGCGAAATCGAGGAACTCGAATCCATGCTCACCCACCTTCAGCTGCTTGATCTTCGGTGCATGCTCAAGCTCGCAGTATTCGACCGCGAGGTTGAGCAGCTTGCGTAGAACCGTGAGCTGATTGTTGATGGACTTTGGTGAGTACTTGGCCCGCAGCTTGTCGGCCTTGTACTTCTCCACCTCCGCGGGGCCGATTGTGTCGAGGGTCATCGTCCCGAATGGCGGAAGAAGGTGATTCTGTAAGAGGCCGCGCTTTGCAAATACGGCACTGGGCTTATTGTTGGTTTCGCTGTAGGTCAGGAACCGCTCGGCGAATTGAGCCAGAGTCGGCACCTCCTTGATCTCCTTTCCGTAGGTTCCGGCAAGGAGCGCGGCGCGGATCTCCCGTTCGTATTGCTCAGCACCTCGGCGCGTATTTACGGGGCTTGCTTTCCGCACCCGCACGGTCCGCCCATCTGGCTGCTGAAACTGTACGTCCACGTCCCAAGCCTTGCCGTTCTTCCACTGTCGCAGTCTCACACTCATTCGTTCTCTCCGAGTGCAGCACTGCGATTACCCCGGAACGCTTCTAACAGAGCGGTGCGACTGACGCGAATGGTCCGGCCGAACCGGATGGCCCATCGCGGTTGGTTCAGTCGAATGACTTGGTAGAGAGTCTTTCGATTGACTCGCAGCAGCCTGGCAGCCTCGTCAACCGTGATGATGTCGGGAAGATTCATGCGGTGGTGCGCCCTGGCGCTCGAGTCGCGATCGCTGCCACTCATTCGCCTCGAGCGGCTGACAACGTGGGTCTTAGCGCTTCTGGGACTTCCCACTTGCTGCTCTCTGCTCCAAAAGCGTCTGGTACCTGAGCGCGAGCAGGTGGCGAACGTATTCGCGGTGCGTCGAAATTTTCAGGTTCTTCATGTCGGCTTCCAACGCTTCCACCTGAATTCGCGGCAGGCCGAACATCGTTCGGTGATCATCGATGAGCTCACGTACGAAAGCAGTCGTACTCCCCAGCCGCTTGGCCTCTTCCTTGAGGATGGCGGCTTGTTCGGGCGTGAAGCGGAAGGACTGAGCGAAGTAGTCGTCTCTGGCGGGTGTTTTGGGCATTGGACTGGCTCCTTACGAGCTCAGACAGTTCTATCACGCTTGAGTTCTAAGTACATCTCAAGTAAATTCCACTTGCGTCTTAGAACGTGGACCTTGTTCGACGACTTCGCGAGTCACTCGGAGTAGGCGGTCACCTCGTTGGGCGAATTGGAAAGCTGCAATGCATCGGCACAGTTGGAATTGGTCTCGGCGGTCACTTCGTTGGCCAGATTTGGTGGGGTTAGCCCCGAATTGCCGGACGGCACAAAGACCGTCCGGCACAACGGCTCGGCTCAGCTCATGGGCCGGTTTTGCAGCGACGGCCTGCGGCCGGCGTTTGGTGAGCGCTGAGGGTACTGCCGCGCCGTCGATGTTGTCGGTTCCTGCCGCCGCTCCTGCCGGCAAACTCACGCCCACCCTTACGACACCTCCTGCTCCGGCGAACGTCAGCTTCGCAGTAACTCTGACGGCAAGTTCGACGGCAGGAGGTGGATGCTTCATCACCTGTCGATTCGAGAGCTTCCGGGCCGGGCCGGGTTCCGAGAGCGTGACCTATCGCTCCTGCTCCGCGTTTTCCGATCACCCTCTCCCAACCACGGGGAGAGGATGATCGGAAAACGCTACATGCGATGGTGCACAAAAAATTACGGCCCGGCCCGGAAGAGGCGAACCGAATGGGGGTCCAGTCTTTCAGACCGAATTCAAAATGGAGTGGATGTCCTCGATGAGTGAATGGCACAGGGGTGCTCGATGAAGGAGGTTCAGGATGGTGCGCCGGCCACGAACGAGGAGCCACTCAGAAGCTACCCATTCCAGGATCGAGATCGGCAGCTTTTGACGGCGTTGGCGATGTGCAGGTGCCTTTCGACGGAGCAGGTCCGCCGTCTGTGTTTCTCAGGAAGGACCGAGACACCCGCGCACAAGCGGCTTCGACAACTCGCGGGAATCGGCAAATACGGATTCCCCGAGCCGCTCGTGGAACGGACCGTGCACCAAACCTACGCCGGCGAGCTCGTCACGGTCTGGACGCCCACGGCCTTGGGGTACGTCGTTGCCGCTAACATCGTCGAAACCATCACCCGGCCTTCGCGCGGCGCCCAGATTCGCCCGCAGCTCATCGAGCACGCGCTTTTGCTGAACGAGCTTTTCGTTGGCTTGGCAGAGGCGCCACTGAAGAAAGCTCTGGGTACGCGAGCATCCGAAATTCCCCGACGCCGCCATCGAAGCTCGGCAGATGGGCTGTATCTGAATGCAAGGGCCTTGCCGTTCAAGTGGATTGCCTGCGACTCGGTGCGCCTTCCGTGGAAGGAGTACCGAGACGGGGACTCCATCGACAGAATCATTCACCCTGATGCGGTGCTCGAGCTTCCAACGTTGCGAAGGAGGCTTTTTCTCGAAGCCGAGACGGGGAGCCACACCATTGTCCCGCGCGGCTACCACAAGCCCGGTTCGACGCTGAACAAGGCGGAGCGATACGAATTGTTCATCTGCGAGTTCGCCGACCTCGACTTGAAAATTTCTTTCTACGCACAGCGGTACTCGGATGGCTTTACCCCCGAGGTGCTGTTTCTGGTCCCCAACGCTGGTAGAGCAGAGTCGGTGAATCGGGCACTGACCGAATGGTCGGCGCAGCGCCCCAGTCGGTGGAAGCTGCCGCGCGCTCTAACGCTGGCGGACGCGGTTCGGGAGATTCTCACCGCTTTGGGCCAGTGGTCCCCCGAGCGGGAAACCACTCCAAGCACAAACGCCCCGCCCAGCGCCTTGCTCACGGCGCGCGACCTCAGACTGTTGACCAACTTCTACAACGACGCGGTCGGGACACTAAAGAGTGTTCGTGCAACGGCACGGGGCCGAAATGAGACTCCGCCGCCGTACCCAGCGGCCAGCGATGAGGTCAGAAGATTGTTGGAGCAGCTATGGAGGACCGTGAGGGCGCGCGGTCCTGCGTAACGTTGAGGCGCGGAACTTCAACGGCACGACCGGAACGTTCCGAAGGCGGGCAGCAAGTGGTTTTTCAGGATGCACTCTTTTGAGTAAAGCTGACTTGGTTTGTTGTTGTTGGCACTGTACGTGAGGAACTGAGCCTTCGGCGCAAGAATGCGAGCTCGGGAGTTGTTAGTGAATGCTGGCTTCGTTGACCATCTCGAAAAGCTTAACATTGTCTCGGTAGTCGACGTGAACACCGACGATCACCGGGCCGGGCAAATCGAAAGCTCGCTTCAGTACTGGGGTGATCTCGTCCGGCGTGCGGATCATCAGACCCTTGGCGCCGAACGCCTCGGCGTATTTGACTACATCCACAGGTCCAAAATCGATCCCCGACGTTCGCCCATACTTCAGCTTCTCCTGGGCAGCCACCATGTCGTAAGTGCCATCGATCCAGACCATGTGGACGATGTTCGCCTTGAGCCGAACCGCCGTCTCCAACTCCATTGCAGAGAACAGAAACCCACCATCTCCGGAGATTGACAGTACCTTGTCCGCAGGGCGCACAATGGAGGCGGCGATCGCCCAGGGAAGCGCGACACCCAACGTCTGCTGCCCGTTGGTGATAAGGACCTGCCGTGCCTTGAAACTGTAGAGATGGCGCGCGATCCAGAGGTGGAAGGAGCCCCTGTCCAGACACAAGGTTAGGTCCGTGCTGAGGAGCTGCTGAAGCTCGAAAACCAGTCGCAGCGGGTGGATCGGCAACCCGCCACGCAAGCCAGAGTCGCGGCTGAGTTGAGTCCGCTCGGCGGCGATGGCCTCAAGGATGCTCGACGACAGCGCCGACCGCCGACTGCGCTTAAGCTGTGGGCTCAATGCATTGAGCGTCTGGGCGATATCCCCGGTCAGTTCGACGTAGGGGCGATAAGAATTGTCAAAGTCGGCCGGCAGAACGTCGATGTGAATAAGTTTGCGCGGATTCGTTCGATTCCACTCGGAGGGCGGATATTCAACTGGGTCACAGCCGATGGTGATGACCAGGTCGGCGGAATCCAGCAGCCTGTCCGCGGGCTGGTTCGCAAGTTGGCCGACCCTCCCGCCAAAATTATCGAAGAGATGGGCCCCGATGGCGCCTGCGGCCTGGAAAGTACCTACCACGGGCAAATTATTCCGCGCTCGGTGCTCTCGTGCGGTTGATGATGGGGCAGTTCCATTCTTCAGAAAAAACTTGTGGAGCTAACCGGGATCGAACCGGTGACCTCTTGAATGCCATATAACCGCAGTTGTTTTGATATCAACCACTTACCGAGGAAGTCTTGCAACCACCGCGTGAGAGGAGATGCAAGGAAGTGCATCCGAGTGCAAGGAAGTGATCGGTGGTTGCAACCGTAGTCGGGGCGGGATGCCGCTGCACTTTCGCTACCACTCAATTTGCGCCACGAGCTTCGGCGCGATCAGGCCGCAGCCCATCGCAACCAGAATGAGGACCGCCGTCACCCCGTCGCCGGCGACCATGGGGACCAGCGTGGGAGGCGCCTTGTCGCCGAGCTGCGCAACATGGACGAGACCGGCCATTATCCTGAAGAGGAACACACCGGGGATGAACGCGACGACGGCAGCGAAGCTGAGCGCCGCGTACGGGAGCCGCAGACGATTGCCGACCGGAGTGATGATCATTCCTACGAAGAGGCAGGCCAGGAACGCGGCCGCGGCTGCGGTCGCGCCAAGCGAGATTGCCGACCACCGAAGACCGTGGGCGACCATTCCGACGACGATCGGGATCGCGAGATGGCGCCACGGCATCGAATAGAAGCTGCCATACGCAGACACCGCAAAGCCTGCCGCGATGACGTCCAGCGGCAGCGCGATCCTCCGCGATGGCAGCGAGGCCGGGAGCGACGCCCCGACGGTCGAGAGGCCCAGCAGGAGCCCTGCGGAGATTGCGGCGATGACGAGAAGCGCAAACGCGATCCTCGAACCGCCGATCGCCACGCGCGCCCGAACGAGATCGAAGAGCCCGTTCAGGAAATGCGGCCCGGGAACGAGCAGCATGCACGGGCACAGGGCCACCAGCGCCAGGTCGGGGCCGAGCTGGAGCTGCCGGGCAATTCCTCCAATCAAACCGGCCAGGAAGGCGGCGCAAAATGGTTGGACGAACAGGTTGGAGCTGACCTTCGCTAGTCCTCGCCGGATCAGCGCACCCATTCCGGCACTGAACCCGGCGAGCCCGAGCGTCGCGAGGTGCCCGGCACCATACACAACGGCGAGCGCTGCGGCGCCGATTGCGGCCGCCAGCACGAACCTTCCCGGCGCGACCGGAGGAAGCGCCGCAATCCTCGCCAACGTCGATCGCGATGCTTCGACCGGAACCGTGTGCTCGCGCAGGGCGTCGATAGCTTCTTCGCCTTGCAGCACCTTGTTCATGTCGATGCCGGCAGGCACCACCGCAAGCATGTGGTGGTGCCCTCCGTCCGGGCCGTCGACACGGACGGCGAGTTGATCCCAACGGGGGATCGAGGTTGCGCGGTAGCCGAATGCGTCCCCGATCTGCTTCGCGGCAGCGACCGTCCGCTCCGTCGTCTCGCCGTTCGCGAAGATGACCGCTGTGGCCTGGAGAATGAGCTCCATGACCTCGGCGGTGGACGCCGTCGGGATCGCCTCGGGTTCGGGCGCGGGCGCGCGCGGTTCGGCGACACCAGCCATCGCTTTTCCTGGACTGGGTGCTCTTACCGAAAGAGATTCACCTTCGGCAGGTCGACGATTTCGTCCCCCCGGGTCTCCCGGAAGTGTGCTCATGCCCCGTATTTTCGGCGCAGGAACTTCTTGTCGATCTTGCCGACGCTCGTCTTCTCCAGGCTGTCCACCACCGCGAATCTCTCCGGCACGGCGAACTTCGGGATCTCGCCGCGGGCAACGTGCTGAAGGAGCCAGGCCTTGAGGTCGGCCGGGTCAGGAGTGGATCCTGGCCGCGGGACGACGATCGCCATCGGCCGCTCGCCCCACTTGGGGTCCGGGATGCCGATCACCGCGGCTTCCGCGACGGTTTCGTTCCGGCCGAGGATCTCCTCGAGCTGGAGCGACGAAACCCATTCGCCGCCGGTCTTGATCACGTCCTTGATCCGATCGGTGACCACCAGATAGCCGTGCCGATCGATGGTCCCGATGTCCTGGGTATGTAGATAGCCGCCGGCCCACAGGGCCGCGGATGCCTTCTCGTCGTCGTGATAGCCGCGGGTGAGCCAGGGCGCGCGTGCGACAATTTCGCCTGCGGTCGTGCCGTCGTGGGGAACGTCGTGCATATCTGCATCGACGACGCGAAGATCGACGAGCGGAAGCGGCAGGCCTGCCTTGATGCGGTACTGCACCTCGGAAGCGGGATCCCCGGCCAGCTCCGGCGGAACGCGCGCGAACGAGAGGGCCGGGCCTGTCTCCGACATTCCGTACCCGCTGAAGACGTCGATGCCACGCTCGAGCGCCTGCCGGCAGAGGGCCGACGTCAGTGCTTCGCCACCGATCAGGACGCGCCAGCCCGTGAGCTTGCGACCCTGCGCCGCGGGCGAGTTCAGCATCATCTCGAGGATCGTCGGGACGCAGTGGGAGATGGTGACCTTCTGTTCGAGGACCAGTCTCACGAGCAGGTCCGGCAGATACCGGCCCGGATAGATCTGATCGATTCCGGCGACCGTCGCGGCATATGGAAGCCCCCATGCGTGCGCGTGGAACATGGGGGTGATCGGCATGTAGACCTCGCTCGGCCGGATCTGCATCGCGTCGAGCACGGCGAGCGTGTGCAGCGCGAGCTGCCGGTGCGAGAAGTACACGCCCTTGGGCAGGCCGGTGGTGCCGCTGGTGTAGAAAGTCGTCGCGCGCGTGTTCTCGTCGAAGTCGGGAAACCGGTGCCCCGGGTCGCCGCTTTCGAGGAGCTGCTCGTATTCGCCGTCGAAAGGAAAACCGGACGGCGCAGCTCCCGAATCGGTGAGACAGATGACCTTCCTTACGCGCGGCAGTCCGGCGCGGACGGACTCGAGAAGCGGCAGGAACTCGAGGTTGCACAAAAGGACGCTGGCCCCCGCGTGATCGATGGTGTACCGCACGTGCTCCTGCGGCAGCCGCACGTTCACCGTCTGCAGCACGGCTCCGAGCATGGGAATGGCGAAATAGCATTCGAGGTATCGCGGCGTGTCCCAATCCATCACGGCGACTGTGTCGCCCTGTCTGACGCCTAAGGAAACGAGGGCGCTTCCCAGGCGCGCGACGCGCTCCCCGAAAGTCGCGTAGTCGTAGCCGGACACGTCCCGATAGCGGATCCGGTTGCGCGTGGGCGCGCGACGCGGAGCAAGGAGAAGGTTCTTGATCAGTAGCGGGTAATCTTGAGCGCTCATTGCGCCTCCATGTCGGATCGCCGGGGCACCTCGATGTGCAGCTCCACTCGGCGGTTGCTCAGACTATTCCTACATTTCGCTCAATCGTCTTGATGACCGAGTCCAGCCTGCCGCTCACCACCTGCTTGGCGAAGCTGAGAGTGAAACCTTTGGCGGTGTGGAAAGGAGAATGGGACGGCATGGCAAGCGCGAAGGGATCGACAACTGCATCCACCACTACGGGACCACCTTTGTACGCAAGAGCTTCCGCGAGACCCTCTCGAACGTCCCCTGGTTCCTCGATACGAATCCCTTTCGCACCCATCGCCTCGGCAACCTTCGCGAAATTCGGATTCTTGAACTCCACGCCGAACGGAACCATCCCAGCCTCTTGCTGTTCGATGTGGACGAAGTCGTACTTCTCGTTGTTAAGAATGACTTGAACCACCGCAGTTTTTCGCTCTATCTGCGTCAGTAAATCGCCCATTCCCAGCATGGTGAAGCCGCCATCACCACACAGCGCGATGCACTGTCTCCCCGGATATGCCAGAGCGCTACCGAATGCGTTCGGTGCAGCATTGGCCATGGACGCCCAGGAGAATGAGCCAAAAAGCCTGCGGTTTCTTCCACCATTGATATGCCTCGCGAGCCAGATACAGGCGGTGCCCGTGTCCGCAAAAAACATCGCATCATCGGACGCGAGTTGGCTGAGCGTCGCGGCCAGGAATTCCGGACGTATGGGTTTGATCCTAGGTCCTTTGTCAACGTAGTGCTGGATCAGGTTGTGGAAGGATTTCGTGCGCTCAATCTGGCTCTCAAGAAAATGCGCATCCGTCTTTTCAGACACGACTTCAAGCAATGCGCTGACCGTTGATTTGATGTCGCCCACAAGGCCCAGATCCACTGGCGTGCGGCGGCCGATGTGTTTCGGGTTCTTGTCGATCTGAACCTTTTTCACGCTTTCGCCAGGAAGAAATTCGGAAAATGGAAAATCTGTACCGAGCAGGAGCAGCAGGTCGGCTTCGTGGATTGCCTTGTACGCTCCTCCATAGCCCAGGAGTCCAGTCATCCCAACGGCGTTTGGATTCTCATGCTCCAACCATTGCTTCCCGCGAAAGGAGTAGCCAACAGGAGCCTTCAGCTTGCACGCCAGTTGAACCACTTGATCGCGGCCCTCTCTGCAGCCGTCTCCGCCGAAAATCGCGACCGTTTTCGCTTCATCGATCATCCTCACCAATTTATCGAGATCGGTATCTGAAGGCCGGAGGATGGCTGGGGCCGGCAGCGTCAGGTCCGTAGGCTGATCCGGAGCGTCAGCTGACGCGACGTCGCCAGGAATCGAAAGAACCGTGGGACCCTTTTCCAGAACAGCTGTGCGAATCGCGGTATTGATGACCGCTCGGGCCTGTTCCGGGTTCACCAACCGCGCGGTGTAGAGTGAAGCCGCCTCAAAAAATTTGTACGGATTCAGTTCCTCGAGTGTGGATGTATCCATGATGCTGGTCTCCACATCCCCGGCAATGGCGATAACGGGAGCTCCTTCTTTCCGCGCGTCCATCAATCCATTGAACAAGTGAACCACACCGGGTCCCGCGGTTCCGCATACCACCACTGGCTTGCCGGTGAAATACGCCTCCGCGACGGCGGCGAGAACTCCGTATTCCTCGTGGCGCACAGGAACAAATTCGACTTTGCCATTTCGCCGTAAGGCATCCACTACAGGATTCAAAGCGTCTCCAACAATTCCATAGCAACGCGTAACTCCGGCCTTCACCAGCATCTCCCACAACACGTCCGCCACTTTTCTCGACATAGGAGTCTCCTTGATTGTGCAAACGACGCTCGGTGCAATCGTCGCGCCAGCCGGAGTCTCTTCAGGATTTGCTGAGCTACAGCAACGACCGATCCTTTTCCGACAGCGGGACGTCGGACGATGATCAGCAGATGCAGCGGTGATTCAAAAGCAGCCTCTCAGAACTTGCAATCGGTGACTGATCGCGGATCGCTTCGCTAGCCCTTCGGTCCGCAGTTTTTCTGGAGCTGATCAAGTGCCACACCGCTGCCGCGCAAGGACCTGAGGGCTTAACTACGCAGCTTGGTGTGCATTCCCTTCGACAGGTAAGGTGAACTGAAAGATTCCGCCTGGGCCGACGTCGCTCGAGGCCCAAATCCGTCCGCCGTGAGCTTCAACGATCGAACGGCAGATTGAGAGGCCCATTCCCATCCCGCCGGGTTTGGTGGTGTAGAAGGAGTCGAACACGTGGTCAACACTCTCCGGGCTCAGTCCCGGGCCGGAATCGCGCACCGTGACGAGCACCCCGCCCGATGCGTCCTTGTTTGTCCCGATCATCAATTCTCGCGACCCCTCGTTGACGGCGCTCGTCGCTTCGACAGCGTTGATGATCAAGTTGAGGATCACCTGTTGAAGCTGCACTCGATCTCCTTGAATCGGCGGCAACCCCTCAGCGAGTTGCGTCTGCACCGAGACGTTGTTCTTGACTGCTTCGCCACGGGTCAGACCAACCACCTCGAGGATCGCTTCGTTGATCTCGAAAGCATCCTTGCGTGGCGGTGCCTTCTTGATCAGAGCGCGGATCCGGCCGATGACGTCGATGGCTCGTTTGTTATCCTGGACGGCACGACTGAGCGCCTCCCGGACCTCCTGCAGATTCGGCGGTTGGGCGCCCAGCCAGCGCAAGGCCGCCTGGGTATTGGTTGTTCCGGCCGTGATCGGCTGCATGACTTCGTGGGAAATGGAGGCCGCCAGCTGTCCCATCGCCGTGACGCGATGCACGTGCGCGAGCTCCCCCTGCGCCTCGCGCAACGCTTCCGAGGCCTGCCTCAGCTGGCTCGTCCGTTCTACGACACGTCGTTCGAGCTCCTCATTCAGCTTGTTGAGCTCGGCCTTCGCTCGCTTGAGCGCGGCGGTCTCGAGAACCTCCCAACGGCCGTGTCGCCTTGCGAGGACGAACTGGTGTGTCCGCACCACATCCAGGATTTGAGGAGCCCCGCACATCTCGAGCGGGTACGTGCACAGCACGGCGAGGCGCCGATTCCCGATGACCTCGTTGAGACCATCTTCATAGTCGCAAAAGTGGCTCCAGTCCTTCTTTGACAGCCAGGTCGTATCCCCGGTGACTCTGATGCCGGCGTGACCTCCGGCCGATATCTGAGCGAGTTTTTCATACCAAGCGGCTGTCAGCCGCTTGCCATCGAACGTGCCCCCCTGCAGAAACCAGTCGCGGGCTGGCGCAAGTTCCAAACGGGAGCCCAGGTATCGATCCAGCTCAGGCACCGCGTCTTTCAGCGCGTCCGTGGCTTCGTCGATCGTCAAGGGCTCGGCAACAATCCAGAGGCAGAACTCTTCGCTTTCCAACCCCGACTTGCAATAGGAGATCAACGTGTCGAGGAGATCCTCTTTCGTCTCGTAGAAAAGACAAAAGTGAGCCCCCCAGCCCACCATGTCACCAACGACATCGATACCGGTCTTGCGTGTTTCGGTTGCCATTGCGTCACCTCACTCTTCAAGCGGGAAGCACAGATAAAGCGGGTTCCGTCGCCACTCCTGACCCCGGAGGTAGTCCTAGCGCGCACAAAGATTCAAAATTCAGTGGCTAATGTGCATGTCCGAACGTTTGGCTGATCCGTAGTCTCAAAGCGAAGGTCGGCTCGCGTGGCCGCTCTGCGACGAGGGTGCGAAACTTAAGACGTGCGCCGCGGCTAGCGGGCTCACCTCAGTTGCATCCAGATTTCGATCTCCGACGTGTTCACGGTCTAAAGAGGTAGCCTATTCCGAGAGCACGCGGTGCACGAGCTGAATAGATGTGGAGCCTTCCCCGACCGCAGCCGCGACCCGCTTGGTGCTGCCAGAGCGAACGTCGCCGACGGCGAAGACCCCCGGCACGTTGGTCTCGAGGATGTAGGGCGCGCGCGCAAGCGGCCAATGCGCGAGATCGTCTCCCCGCAGATCTGCGCCAGTTCTAACGAACCCCTTCTCATCCAACGCAACCTTGCCGCGCAGCCAACTCGTATTGGGGTCTGCACCGGTCATCACGAAGACGTGACGAACGGCTAGCGTTTGGATTTCGCCGGTGCGTACGTCCTGGACCTGCACGCGCTCGAGATGCCGCTGACCTTCGGCAGCGACGACCTTTCGGAATGCCTGCAGGGTAATGTTCGGCGTTTGCTCGATTCGGCCGATCAGATATCGCGACATCGTCTCGGTAAGCCCTCGCCCGCGCACCAGGATCCGAACGCTCCGCGCAGACCGCGAAAGGAAGACGGCGGCCTGACCGGCGGAATTTCCCCCTCCCATGATGATGACGTCCTCATCGCGACAGAGCTGCGCTTCCATCGGAGTTGCCGCGTAATAGACGCCGACGCCTTCGAACCGTTCCATGCCGACAGAATCGAACTTGCGATACTTTACGCCGCTAGCGATCACTATCGTCCGAGCCTTCACCACTGCGCCATCGGACAATTCCGCCACGTACGGCAGTCGCTCGCAGTAAAGCTTTGTTACCGAACGCGGGATGGCGATTTCGGCTCCGAATCTCTCCGCCTGGAACCACGCTGCCCTGGCGAGGTCCTCGCCTGACACCCCGATGGGAAATCCGAGATAGTTCTCGATTTTCGAACTGGTCCCGGCTTGCCCGCCCGGCGCGTTGCCCTCGAGCACGAGCACATCAAGTCCTTCCGAGGCGCCGTAGACGGCTGCTGCAAGTCCAGCCGGCCCGGCGCCGACGATCACGAGGTCGCGGACAACCTCTAGCTTCAGTAAGCGCTTGAACCCGAGGCTTTCGGCGATCTCCACATTGGTCGGATTCCTGAGAACTTGGTTGTTGCCGGAGATCAGGACTGGAATGTCGCTGACTCGAAGTGCAAATCGGTCGAGCAAAGCCTGGACGCCGGGATCGCTGTCGATCTCGAGGTAGCTGTGCGGCTGCCCGTTGTGAATGAGGAATTCGCGTGCGCGCAAAGTCGCGGCGCAGTGCCTTGAGCCAATGAGTACAATGTCTCCTTGCCAGGTCGCGATGAGATGCGCGCGCCGGAGGAGAAAAGCGCGCAGGAGCAGGTCGCTCAGCTCCGCGTCGAATTGGACCATCCTGCGCAGCGCATCGGCGGTGATCACGAGTAGCTCACCGGGTTCCGCGACGCGGACGCGCGCCAAGCCTGACCTGCCGGCGATCAAGTTGGCTCCTCCGGTGAACTGCCCTGGGCCGAGCGTGACCGGACGGCTTTCCATCATGATGGGCACCTCTCTACCGTCCTTCTGCTGGACCATCTTGAGCTCGCCGGAGACGACGACAAAGAATGCGGGCGCCACACTGCCCTGTTCTACGAGGACCTCTCCCCGATCGACCCTGCGCCGCTGCCCCACTGCATCGAGCCGCGCAATCTGCTCGGCGGACAGTCGCGGGAACATCATCTGCGCAGCCCGGTGCCCAGCGTGGCCTAGAAACTCTATTGTGTGTGGAGAACCCGCCGAGGCCATCACGTTTTGCCAAGTCTTCATTCAGATCAGGCGACAAGCCTGAGTGAGCGTCGGGCGAACGTCGAGTGCATCAGCCGGCTAAAACCGCTGACGATCAGGTTGACGCAAGCAATCAGCCCAATCGCGGAGGTAGAATCGGCAGGCCAGCTTCGCCAAATCACGCACCCCAGGATCACCGCTGTGACGGAATTAAACAGGATCCATGCTGAGCGCGGCCGCGAGCGAATTTCCCAAAACAGGACAAACTCTAGAATGCCTTCTGCGAGAAAAGTGGCCGAAAGTACCAGGGTGAGCGGCGCCAATTCGAGGGTGGGATTAACTGCCAAATACACACCCGCCAAAACGTAGACAGCTCCAATCAACACCCCCCAAACAAAAGTCGCCGCACTCTCGGCGGCAAGGGCGTACGTCACATGCGTTAGGCCAGACACCAGGGCAAGCCAGCCGAACAAAATCGCAGGCCGAAGCCCAGCTGCATCGGGTATCACAACTGCGAAGATACCCAAACCCATCATCAGAACCGCCAACCCGGTTGACACTCCTGTGGCCGGCTTGAAAGCAGCAACGCGATAGCGAGTCTTCTCTCGTAGGTGCGAAGGCACTTCATTCTCCCTTGATCGTGCTCACAAACGCTCGTGCCGATGCAATCAGCGCGCCAAATAGAGTTCCCCCTCAGCACGCGAGTACTTACAGGGGACGACCGATCCGTCGCCGACAGCACGGCGTCGGATGGGGATCACGTCCTCGGGAGGGAGGACGCACACGATACCAAAGTATTATTTGAGGCTTCCCTTCGCGATCGTGTGGTTCTAACCGTGAGGAGTATCCTTAAAACGCCCAATGCAGATGAAAGGCGCGCGTGCCTAAAGCCCCACTTATTGTAATTGTCGATGACGACGCTGCGATTCCCAGAGCAATCGCCAGCCTGGTGGAATCTGCGGGTTTTGCATCCGCGAGCTTCACCTCGGCGGAAGACTGCTTGCGTTCAGGCCGCCTAGCCGAGTGTGCGTGCTTGATTCTCGACGTACGGATGCCAGGAATGGATGGACTGCAACTGCAAAGTCATTTGCTGGCACGCAACGAACGGATTCCCATCATCTTCATCTCAGCACACGGAGACAATGGGGAGAGAGCGCAGGCGATCCAAGCCGGGGCGGTGGCCTTCTTGGCCAAGCCGTTCGATCACCAGGAATTGCTCAATACAATCGATTCGGCTCTCGGGAAGTCTTAATCCTGACCACGGAGTTTTCCGGCGATCCTGACCAGATCGGCGAACGAATCGGCTTGCATCTTCTGCATCACCTGACCTCGATGCGACTTGACGGTAACCTCGCTCATGCCGAGCTCCGCCGCAACCTGCTTATTCAGCAGGCCTTTGACAACCAATCTCATCACATCGCGTTCGCGCGCTGTCAGCGACTCGTAACGGGCGCGCAGCTCGGCCAGCTCGCTCCTCTGCTTGCGCTCGGCGCGGTTTCGCCGAATGGCATGAGCAATCGCGTCCAGCAGCTGTTGGTCCCGAACAGGCTTGGTGAGAAATTCAACTGCTCCGGCCTTCATCGCCTCTACCGACATCGGGATGTCGCCGTGACCGGTGATGAAGATAATCGGAATCGGGCTGCCTTTCTGGCTGAGCTCGCGCTGGAGATCGAGGCCGCTGAATCCGGGCAGCCTCACGTCTAACACGAGACACGCGGGAACATCTGGGCGATTGTAGTTCAAGAAATCTTGGGCGGTTGTAAAAGTCTGGACTCGAAGTCCAACCGACTCGGCGAGGTTCTTCGTCGACTCGCGCACCGCCCGGTCGTCGTCAACCACAAAGACAACGGGCTCGTCGGCGCCCAAAGCGTTTGTCGGATTCGACGCTTCCTTGGTTGGATCCATTTGCGAAGCCCTACGCAGAGTGCGGGACGGTATCCCCCTACCCGCAAAATCGTCAAGGCTCTCCATGGTGACGATCGTTGGCTGGAAGGGTGAACTGAAAGACCGCTCCGCGAGGCACGTTCGGCGTCGCCCACAGCCTGCCCTTGTGGGCGGAGATGATCGAATGGCAGATGGCGAGCCCCATCCCCATGCCATTTGGCTTAGTGGTGTAGAAGGGCTCGAACAACCGATCGACACTCGCTTCCTCCAATCCTCGGCCAGAATCGACAACCGAGACCACCACTCCGTTACTGTCATCCTTGCCGGACTTGACCGTGAACTCGGCGGGAGTCAATCCGCTCATCGCTTCCATTGCGTTGATCATCAAATTGAGAATCACCTGTTGCAGCTGAATTCTATCTCCCCAGATCAGCGGCAGTTCGGTGGAGAGGCAAGTCACCAAGGAAATACGATGTCTTTGTATCTCGCTACGAGTGAGCTCGATCACTTCCTCGATCGTCTTGTTGACGTCCACCCAGTCCTTCCGAGGCGGAGACTTTGCCACTAGCCGACGAATTCGCTTGACGATGTCGCCGGCCCGAACGCCTTGTTCGATGGTTCGGGTTAGGCCCTCCCTTGCCCTCTGGACGTCAGACGGCTGTTTGTCGAGCCAGCGCAAAGAGGCGCCGGCATCGCTGACCACGGCGGCGAGCGGCTGATTTAACTCGTGAGCGATCGACGCGGCCAACTCTCCCAAGTTGGTCGCCCGGGAGACGCGCTCCAACTCCGCTCTGACATCCTGCGCGGACTTCTCCGCTATCCTCGCCGCGGTCACGTCCATCACTGCGCCGACGTACCCGGCGCCGTGCGCGCGGTGCGACATCACATTCAGGTACTTGATCGAGCCGTCCGGCATCAGCAGGCGGTGCTCGATCTGCCAGTCGCCGGGCTCGCGCACCACGCGCTCGATATGCTGCTGGACTCGCTCGCGGTCCTCCGGATGGACGCGCGTCATCACCAACTCGACCGTCGGCTTCGTTCCTCGGTCGTAGCCGAAAATCGCGAAGGTCTCGTCCGACCAGATGATCTCGCCGCTCGCCGGGACCCAGCCGAAGCTGCCGGTATGGCTGAGCCTTTGTGCTTCAGCCAAATAGGCCTCGCTCCTCTGTAATTCGGAGGTTCGTTCGACGACTTTAACTTCTAACTCGTCGCGGGCCTTGCGAAGCTCGTGCTCACTATCGCGCAACGCTTCTTGGACGCTGCGCAGCTCGTTGATCAGGCGTGCGTTCCGAAATGCTGTCGCGGCGTTATTCGCAGCCACGGAAAGCAGCTGCTGATCAATCTGATCGGGAAAATCGGAGCGATCGCACGCCGCAGCAACGAGACCGCGTTCGCCGTTGATACCGATAGGAATGACGATACCGCAGCAGGATTCCTCCACCCCGCCAACCATGGGGACGATTTCCTTCCGAGAAATTTGGCCGCACCCAGCGAGGCGCTGTTGCAGCCATTGGGGAAATGCCTTCCAAGTCTCCCCCCGCATCGCCTCGACCGCCTGGCACCCGATGGGATCGCACAAACGCACAAAGGCGAAATCCAACTGCAGCGATCCGATCAGCACATCGGCGAGCTCGGCGGCAATGGCGGGCGGTTCTTTTCCCACCCACGTCTCCGGGATGGTCGAAAGCGCCAACAGATCTCTGACCGCTGCACGGAGACGGAGGATCTCACCAGCGTGATCTGCGGTCACTGGAGCGGTCCACTATCCTGCGGTCTTACCAGCTCACCGTCGCTCACGCATCTGATGGAGGAACTGGTCGGGAGGAACGAAGAACGGGTTCTCCCGCAGTAGCCCACCGATAACTACGAGCTGGTGCGTCCGCATGATGTCCATCGCCACAGTCGCTCCAAATTTGGACAGATCGTAGTTACAGATCACCGGATCGTTGTACTTGGAAAGGAGATGGTTGAGGCGTGCCTCGTATTCCACCAAGTTGTTGACGGCTGGTTTGTCGAGAAATAGCCAATCCATATGATGTCCTACCAACCTGGTGAGTGCGTAGCCGGCATCTGCGCCCGATTGGATCAGCTTTTCCACCGAAGCCAGCATCGCATCCTGGTCGAACCTGTGATCGCGCACATACATGTCCGTCCACGGAAGCACCTCCAGTTGGCCAGCGTCCATCAGCTCTTGCACATTTATCCCGGCCTCAGCGAGTCGCTTCAAATACTCTGCCCGATTCTCCGCCTCCACGATGTGGGTGGCCTTTTGGCCTCGGTCAAAGCCATCTTTGTAGAACGAGCGAAGCACCCTGTGCTCCTCGTCGGTGCTGTAGAAGAAAGCGCAGATATGACGTTGCCCGCCAAGATCGACCCCGGCCAACTCTACCGAATGTCCGTTGCTTGCCATCTATCACCTCCGTTTTGTTGCTGGAGAGCTCAGGCCGCCCGAGGTTGGAGAGGGGAATCACCGCGTCGGTTTGCGCGCTGTTGTAGCTCACGGAGGAACTCGTCCGGAGATACAAAGAAAGGGTTCTCTAGCAGGAGTCCCCCGATGATGATCATCGGGTGGGTACGCATGATGTCGACCACGATTCCACCGCCAAACTTGGCGGCATCGTACTTTCAAATAACGGGATCTGGATACCTGGGTAAAATGTGATTGAGCCGAGCCTCATATTCGAGCAGGTCATTCACACCGGGCAGGCTCTCTAATGCCCATTCCATCTGGCCCAGCAAACGAGTCAGCCCAAATGCCTGAGGCTTATCGTTGCCGAGAACCTGCTCGATCAAAGCCAGCATTCGATATTGATCGAAATGTCCATCGCGCAGGTATGAATCCTCCCAATTCAAAACCTTCAGCTGTCCCGTTTGTTGCGTCTCGCTCACGTTGATGTCAGCGGAGCGAAGTCGCTCCAAATGATCTTCTCGGAGTTTCGGGTCCACGATGTGAAAAGCTCTGTCCGCCTGATCGAACCCTTCTCGGATGAATGGCAGTAAGACTTGATATTCTTCATCCCGGGTGTGGAAGAACGCGCAAACGTGGCGATGTCGCGCCAGCGTTGCCCCTGCAAAATGGATCGGCCCCGCTGGTTTCCCATGGGTTTCAGCCATCTTGACCTCCCGGCCGCGGCCAATCTGCCCAATCAGGCCCTTCTACTCCTGGCGTGTTTGGGGTTCAACCGTTTTAGCGCGAACTTGCCAACGACTTGGCAGAAATCGTCAGAGCTCTCGATTGTGACGATCGTCGGATGGAAGGGTGAACTGAAAGACCGCTCCGCGAGGCACGTTCGGCGTCGCCCACAGCCTGCCCTTGTGGGCGGTGATGATCGAACGGCAGATGGCGAGCCCCATACCCATGCCATTTGGCTTCGTGGTGTAGAAGGGCTCGAACAACCGGTCGACATTCGCTTCCTGCAATCCTCGGCCAGAATCGACAACCGAGACTACCACGCCGTTTGTGTCATCTTTGCCGGACTTGACCGTCAACTGGGCTGGAGTCAATCCGCTCGTCGCTTCCATTGCGTTGATAATCAAATTGAGAATGACCTGTTGCAGCTGAATTCTATCGCCCCAGATCAGCGGCAGCTCAGTCGAGAGGCGAGTCACCAAGGAAATGTCATGTCTTTGTATCTCGCTACGCGTGAGCTCGATGACTTCCTCGACCGTCTTGTTGACGTCCACCCTGTCCTTCCGAGACGGAGACTTTGCCACCAGCTCACGAATTCGCTTGATGATTTCGCCGGCCCGAACGCCTTGTTCGATGGTTCGCTTTAGGCCTGCCTTGGCCTTCTGGACGTCAGGCGGCTGTTTGTCCAGCCAGCGCAAGCTTGCGCCTGCATCGCTGACGACGGCGGCGAGTGGCTGATTTAACTCATGAGCGATCGACGCGGTCAACTCTCCCAGGTGGGTCACCCGCGTAACGCGCTCCAACTCCGCTCGGGCTGCGAGCAGCGCCTCTTCGGCTTGTTTGCGCTCGGTGACGTCCATCGCGGAACCGACGATGCGGTTCAAGACGCCATTTTCAATCACTGGAACTCCAACGCAGCGGATGTACCGAACCTCACCGCTTGGTCGCACGATGCGTTTTGTGACGTCGCAACCTAGACCCTCGGCCACCATTTTTTCGATCAACCTCGTCATATAGTCGCGGTCTTCCGGATGAACACAATTCAGATATTCTCCAAGAGTGGGTGCTTTACTGGCTGGGTCGAGACCGTAAATTAGGAACAGCTCCTTCGACCAGAAGTCGAAACCACCAGCGGGATTAAAGGCCCAGATCCCCATCTGAGCGAGTCGCTGCGCCTCGGCGAGGTAGAATTCGCTGCGCTTTCGGTCCTCGATGTCGCTGCTGAATCCATACCACCTGATGATGTTTCCTCGGTCGTCGCGAATGGGGACTTTGAGATGAACCATCCAGCGGTATTCCCCATCCGCCCGTCGGACGCGCGCCTCGTACTGAAAGGGTTCCCCGGTTGCGAGGCATTGCCGCCACTTCGCTACGATTCCTCTGACGTCTTCAGGATGAATGGTAGACGTCCACTTCCATCCCGCTATGTCCTCCAGCGGAAGGCCGACATATTTCAGCCAACCTTGATTGAAGAAGTCGAGGTTGCCGTCAGGCAGAGAGGTGTGGATCAGGGCCGGAATAGAATCAATCAGATTCTGAATGTCCAAGGACTCTGATTTGTGTCCCGGATCTCCCATGGCTAAGACACTCCCGTCGAGGTTTCTCTGCCGCACGGAAGCGTAAACTGGAAAACCGCTCCGCGAGGCACGTTTGGCGTCGCCCACAGCCTTCCCTTGTGGGCGGAGATGATCGAACGGCAGATGGCGAGCCCCATACCCATGCCATTTGACTTAGTGGTGTAGAAGGGCTCGAACAACCGGTCGACATTCGCTTCCTGC
>Ga0209588_1000058_pt1 | contig 39551 bp, 42 predicted proteins | sample Rivendell_Oct201_10_FD_188351 | JGI IMG/M metagenome (GOLD analysis project Ga0209588, IMG submission 188351) | Vadose zone soil microbial communities from the Eel River Critical Zone Observatory, Northern California, USA -... | ecosystem: Host-associated > Plants > Roots > Rhizosphere > Soil ...
GCGGGCGGGCGAGATCCTCGGAGAGCTGGTGCTGGCGGTGAAGCTGGGCACGCCGGTGCGGGACCTGGCCGACGTCATTCACCCGTTCCCGGCGTTCAATCGCGTGCTTGGCGCCGTGCTTGGTGATCTCGCCGCGAAGCTGAAATAGGCCGGGAGTTTGGCGCGCGCCGCGTTTTTTGAGCGGTTCGCTCCCAGGCGTTTCTGACCAGCTGCCGGGCGAGGTCTGGTCCGACTCCGGCGAGCCGGACCCTGACCCACCCGAAGCGCCCCGTATAGGCGGAGGGGGCGAAGGTCTTCGGATCCATCTCGACGAGGGCTGCCTGGTCGTCTGGAGTTGCCTTCACCGAGACGAACTCGCCTTCGGGCGAACCCATCGCAAAGATGCGGTCCCTGACGCGAAAGGTTGCCTCGCCCCACGTCTCACGTTCCGCGGCCTCGGGCATTGCGAGACACAGGCGGCGGAATTGTTTGTAGGTCATGTATGCACCACCTCAAATGTGAGGCGTGCCTTGAGTCGCGTGAGCGCCGCGAGGACCGGCGCGCCGAGTGCCAGCACCATGACGGCGTTGCCCACAGCGCGGAAGGTGTCATAGGCGAGCGAGGTGAGGAGGTAGTAGCGCCCGAAATTTAGCAGCGCGGTGATGGGTGCCATTCCCGGCTCCCAGCCGAGAGTCGGATTGCCGCGATAGGCGGGCACCCAGCCGGAGACGTCGAGCAAGGCGCCGAACACCCAACCCATGATCGCGCCGACGCCGGCGAGTGTGATGAGGTCACGCCAGTTTGGGGTCGTGCTTCTCCAGTGTCCCGCCAGGCCGGCGGCCACGCCGACCCAGCCCAGCCCGAAGATCTGGTACGGGACCCATGGTCCGACTCCGCCGCCGGCAATGGCCGAGACGAGGATGGACAGCGCGCCCGCGAGAAATCCGAAAGACGTGCCGAAGACGTAGCCGGAGCAGAGCACCAGAAAGAAGATCGGGTTGAACCCGCCGATGCCTTCGATGACGGCGAGGCGGAGCGCGGTGTCGATGGCGGCGATCGCGGCGAGGAGGGCGACGGCGCGGGAATCCAGCTCGCGCGTGCCGGCCTCCACCAGCAAGAGCGCGGTGACACAGCCGACGGCGAGGGCCCAGGCGGGGGTGTTGGCAGGCAGCCCAGAGCCGATGAAGGGCCACGCAAAAAGGGCGAGGCCCGCAAGTGAGACAAGGCCGACTGGCAGTGCTTTTTTCACGTGGTCACTGTGCCGCCGGAGACTTTGAGGACACGATCGGCGAGCGCTGTTCGGAGCTCTGCGTCGTGAGTGGCGAGGACGATAGCTGACCCGCTTTGTTTTAGGTCTGTGATGAGTCGCATCAGTGCGTCGCGCGAGGCGTCGTCCATGCCGCGAGTGGGTTCGTCGAGGAGGACGAGTGCTGGGCGCCCAGGCAGGACCGCGGCAAGCGCCGCTCGTTGCCGTTCACCTGTGGAGAGGTCGCGAGGGTAGCGGCCGGCGACGTGCTCGAGACCGAGCTGCTTGAGGATCACCTCCGGGGCGTCTGATTCGCCGGCCCTTTCGAGGGTCATCGCTATTTCTGCGCGCAGGGTCGGGCGATGAAGCAGGGCGGTCGGGCTCTGCGGCAGGTAGGCGATGCGTCCGGGTCTTCGTTCGACCTTGCCACTGAAGGGTGCAAGCGCGCCGGCGATGAGCCGGAGCAGCGTCGTCTTGCCACCGCCGTTGGGCCCGCACAGCGCCACGACCTCGCCCTCGTGGCCTGCGCCGTCGACGTGGTCCAGCACGAGATGGCTGCCGAAGCCGGCCGTCACGCCGGTGAGAGACCACGCGACGGGACCAGGGTGGGATGGGGTTGGTCGCGCACTCGCGTGGTGTGTGGGCGGGGTGGGCGGGCCGGTGGTCACGCGCCCGTTGTCGACGGTGACCAGCGCCGCGGCCTCTGGCAGGAGGCGCTCGAGGCGGTGCTCGGCGATCACCACGGCTCGACCCTGCTGGACCAGGCGCACGGTCGCGTCGAGCACCATCGCGGCTCCCTCCGGGTCCAGCTGCGACGTGGGCTCGTCGAGGACCACCAGGCGGGGCCGCATGGCGAGCGCCGAGGCAAGTGCCACGCGCTGGCGCTCACCGCCGCTGAGGGTTCTCACGCGCCGTCCGGCCAGGTGCGAGATGCCGGCGGCGTGAAGCGCTTCTTCGACGCGGCCGACCATCTCGGGGCGCGGCATGGCGATGTTCTCGAGCCCAAACGCGACCTCGCGGTCGACCACGTCATAAACCGTCTGCAGCTCGGGGTCCTGGAAGACGAAGCCCACGGTGCGGGCCAGGCGACGAGTGGGCGTCTTGATGACGTCCATTCCTTGCACCTCGATCGATCCCGCGATTCGGCCGCCGTGGAAATGTGGGACGAGGCCGTTGAGTACGCGCAGCAGCGTCGACTTGCCGCCACCTGATGGTCCGGTGATGACGGTGAGGCCGTCCTCGAATTCCTTTGTCACGTTGGTCAGTGCCGGGTTCGTCGAGCCGGGGTACCAGTACGAGAGGTGAGTTATGCGCGCGATCGCCATGTCAGTACAGGGGTGAAAAGGAGGAGGCAGGCAGCGAGCGGAGCGATTGTTATGGCGGGCGCGTGGAGGGTCGGGTATGGATACCAGTCAGCTGCTCTTGCGGCGATGAAGGCGATGACCGCGGCCGACGACGTGGCGACGAGGATCCAGTCGGTGTTGCGCATCTGTGTTGCCCTGAGCGAGGTGCGGGGTCCGGAACCGAAGCCGCGCGCCTCCATCGATTCCGCGAGCTGGATCGATCCTTCAACGCTGGTGAGCACGACCGGGACGACGACCTCGGCCCAAGAGCGAGGGCCTCTTGGTCGCCAGCGGCGTAGTCGCTGCGCTTCGCTGACCTGGACGAAGGATGAGGCGACCGAGGGCACGAGGTTGAGCGAGGCGGCGATTGCCGCGCCGGTGCGCGAGAGGGCGGAGGGGAGCGCGTCCATCACGTCGTGCGAGGCGAGCATCAAAGAGAAAGGCGCGGCGGCCGCGATGGCTGCCGCGACGGTGATGCCGCCATTGACGCCGGCGGCCAGGGCTTCCAGCGTGTAGGGCCCGCCGAGCGCGGGGATCTGGTCGGGCAGTTGGAAGAGAGTTGTCGTGCCGAGGTGGGCAGAGACAAAGTTGAGGGCTGTGGCGAAGGCGGCGATGAGGACGATCGCGGTGAAGAGGCCGCGCATGCGGTGGAGGCCGGCGCCGGCGGCGAGCGATGCGATCGCCGCCGCCAGCACCAGGACCTTGTAGGCGGGGTTGGTGGTGAACAGGACTATGAAGAGGCACGCTGCGGACCAGGCGGCGACGGAGCGTGCGTTCATCTTGTTTATTACGGCTTGGCCAGGGGTGGCGGAGACGGAGAGGGCTCGTAGGCGATGTAGCGCCAACCCAGCGCGTCCTTGTCGTGAAGCATCACCTTCGGGTCTGCATAACCGGTTTGGGCCACGGTCCAGGTCCCGGCGGCCTCGATGAACATGGACCAGTTGGGTCCGCTCGTGGCAAAGCATTTGTCGTACTGCGCGGGCTCGTTGTCGATCGAGCAGATGGCCTTGCCGAAGCTGAAGGTCTGGGTCTGAAAAGTGATGCCGGATTGGTCCATCAGAGATTGACCGTCGATAGTGTCGCCGGCAAAGCCGACGCACTTCTGCAGCGTGGTGCCCGAGCTGTGCTGGACGACGACGTAGGCGCGATGCAGGGCGCTTGCGTTGACACACGAGATCGCCGGACTTGCGGAGCTGTTGGTTGGCGTGCCCCCGCACGCGATTAGAACGAGGGCCAGTATCGCGCTGGACCCGAAGAGGTGCTTACGCACAGCGTTTCCTCCAGGCGGTCTGCCTTTCCCGAACGCGAAGCTTGAAAGCCGACCGCCAGGAGCTTCCGTGCCGTTTCGCGCGGACGGGTTTGCCTTGCAGGCGTTCAGGTCTCCTGGCTCGCGGATCGCCGCCTTCGTCTCGCCTTCCCGAAAATCCTTTTGTCGGACCTTCAGTGGTGTTGTCTGGACGAAGGCTCCCCGCTCACAGTTGCGCGACAGCTCCGGCTTCGTACCGGATTCCCTTGGTGCCCTGCTGAGATCTTAGCCATTTGTGCTTGTGTGGTTTGGCTGGTCGGCTCGGGTCAGCTTGAGGTAGCCGGCCTCGCGTTGGGCGGGCATCGCGAAGTGGAAGAGGTCGGCAGTCAGGGCAAGCTCGAGGTCGGTGGGTGGGAAGCCGGGGGTTGCGCCACTTAGCAAGCGGGCGTAACGCTCGCTGTCTCTCAGGGGCTGCAGCAGCTGCTCGGCTTCGAGCTCGTCGAGCTCGTCGCCGCGGATGATCGCCTCCATGTAGCGCGCGCACGCATGGTCCTCCGGATGGTCGGCGGACGCGATGAAGGTGAGGTGTGTCGGCGTTGGGACTCTTAACAGGCAGGCTTGTACTGTCGCGCGAGCCACCACGAGACTGGCCGCAAAGATGTCCATACCTTCTGCGATTGCGGCAGCCACCTGTGTCCCGGCCGACGAGCGCTGGACCAGGACTCTGCCTTTCAGATCGGCCGCCTTGATCTGCGTCGGCGAGTTGCTGATGGCGATGCCGGGGATCGGCAGCCCGTTCTCCTCAGCCGATATGAGCGCGCCGGGAATGCCGGCCGCCATGGCGACGGCCTCATCGGTAGCCGTCACCAAGCGGCATTCTCGGGCGCCGCCCGCGAGCGCGTACGCGCTGACGGTGAAGGAGCGGAGCACATCGATGACGACTGCGATGCCGCGTGCATGTCGCGCGCCGTCGAGGCCCGTCACGTGGATGACTTCCACGCGTAGATCGTGAGGGCTATTGAAGGGCGCGAGCATGATATCGGGCGAAAGTGTCATCGCCGGATGAGCCGCGGCGTCCTTTTGGCTTTGAGCAGATCGCGGACTGCGGTTCGATGCGCGTCGTCGGTTTGCGTCTCGAGCCGGGTCAGAAAGTGCCCGAGCATCGCAACGCGATCCCGGTCGCGGTCATCGTCACCGAGGGGCGTCTTCACTTTGACGATGGGGCCAAGTCGGGCGAGGTCGGCGCGGGCGAGATGCTCCTGATCAATCCGGGCGAGAGGCACACATACCAGGCGGATATCGAGACGTCAGCCTATCTGGTGTTCGCCGGACTCCCAGGTGTTCGGAGCCGGACGTGGAGCTTGCGGCGCAAGGAGTGAGCTTTGCTTGCTGTGGGGTTTGCTAGGGCGAGTTCCACAGAGCGATAAGGCGATGGCCGTCATCGCGAAGCACGCTCAGCGTGGCCACGTCGAGCATCAGGCCCGACGCAACGATGAGGTCGGCGCGGATCCACGCGGCGCCCGTTGCGCGCAGCGTGTGCCCGTGGGAGAAGGCGAGCACGCGACCGCCTGACTTGCCCGCCAGGGCGATGAACGCCTGCACCCTCGCGTATATCTGCGTTGGAGTTTCGCCGCCCGGGGACCCGTCCATGTAGAGCTCCCAGCTGGGATTAGCTTCATGGATCTGCTTGGAGGTCAGACCTTCGTAGTCGCCGTAGTCCACCTCTCGCAGGAGGTCAGCGATCTGGGGACTCGCGAACCCCGCGAGCTCGGCCGTTCGCCGCGCGCGTTGCATCGGACTCGAGTAGACGGTGTCGAAGGTGAGCGACGCGAGGCGTGGGCGGAGGGCCTTCGCTTTCTCCTCGCCGCGCGGCGTCAGAGGTAAGTCGGTGTTGCCGGTGTGGCGTCCGTTGGCGCTCCATTCGGTCTCTCCGTGGCGGACGAGGTAGACCTCGAGCGTCAGGCGGGTTTGCCCATCATCTCGGGCCGGCCCGAGCGGAGCGATCGGCTGGCACTCTCGATGACGGCGCCGGCGCGGACGCGTTGACCCGGCCTGACGCACACAAGGCCGACTGCCGCTTGCCCACCCTGCTGCTTCAGCGCTTCGTTCACCGCCGAGAGCACTCGGTTGGCGGCGTGCGCTGTTCCGGCCACATCGGTGTCGGGAAGGATGGCGAGGAGCTGCGGAGGATTTCGGCCGATCACGCCGGGCGTGTCGACATCTCTCACGGTTCCCGCAAGCGCCGCGGCCATGAGCTTCAGCGCTTCGTCTGGGGAGCCCGCGCCATTGGCCTCGATCAGCAGGACGCCAAGGTTGCGTTGATAGCGGTGCGCGCGGGCGAGCTCGTCCTCGAGCACCGGACGCACGAAGCGATCGTTGAACAGGCCCGTGGTGCGATCGACGATGTGGAGCGGCTCCGCCTGCGGGTCGTCGACCTTGACGCCACAGGACGGGCAGAACACAGCGCCGTGGGGCAGTGGCGAACCGCAAGCCTGGCACGTCTGCCCCTCCGGCCGGCGGCGGAGAAAGTCGCCAATCGGCATTCGGTAAAGCCTATCAGTCACGTTAATCGGCGCCTTGCGGGCCCTTTACAGCCAGGGTTGACCTCAATTCGTTCGAGAACTAGCTTTGGTGCAGGAGTGCCGGTTGGGGGAGGGGCCGGAAAGAAGGGAGGGCCCGCCAGAGGTCTGCGAGTTTCGGTCAGCCCACCGCCGCTGCGGCGGTTGTCAGCCAGCTCTCCGCCCACTCGGACACGGCGCCCAGCACGGGCTCAAGGGCTCGCCCACGGGATGTCAGTCGATAGCTCACACGCACAGGCGGACCCGGGTCGACCAGCCTTTCGACGATGCTTTCGGTCTCGAGCTCGCGCAGCCGCTCGGTAAGAACGCGATCGCTGATGCCCGGTATGCCGGCGAGCAACTGGTTGAAACGAGCGGGGCCTGGAAGCAGCGCTTTGACGACTGCTCCCGTCCAGCGCTTACCAATCAGTTCGATAGCCTTCTGAAAGGATGCGCTGTAGTCGAGACCCCCTCCGACCATGGGGAGAGATTCTATGCGCTATCGGAGCTCTTCGAAAGCAAGGGTCAGGTGTTTTCCACAAGAAATTTTTTTGTCGATATTTTTTCGGTCTGGGATAGTGGTCACCCATGGACGCTGCAGGCCGAGTAATCGTGGTCACCGGCGGGGCTCGGGGCATCGGTCGTGCCCTGGCTACCCGGTTTGCCCGCGAGCGCGCACAGGCCGTGGTAGTGGTCGACGTCGACCTCGACGGTGCGTCCGAGGTCGCCGAGGAGATCGGCGGCTCGGCGATTCATTGCGATGTTTCGCGCGAGTCGGAGGTCGAACAGCTCATCGATCGGGTGCAGTCGGAGCACGGTCGTATCGACATCTTCTGCTCCAACGCCGGGATCGCGGTCGGCGGTGGTCCGGAGACTCCAACAGATCAGTGGCAGCGAATCTGGGATGTGAATCTCATGAGCCACGTCTTCGTCGCGCGGTATGCGCTGCCGGCAATGCTTCAGCGAGGCGAGGGGTACATCCTCGGCACCGTTTCCGCGGCCGGCCTGCTCAACCACGTCTTTGCCGCCCCGTACGGCGTGACCAAGGCAGCGGCCCTTTCGCTCTTCGAATGGCTCTCGATCGCCCATGGCGAGCAGGGGATACGGATTTCATGCCTCTGCCCGCAGGGCGTGAAGACCGACATGCTCGCAGCTGAGCGAAGGGAGGGCCTCGAGTTCCTAACGGCGGGCGCACTCGAGCCTGATGCAGTCGCCGAAATAGTCCTGCAGGGCCTGCGGGACGAACGCTTCCTCATCCTTCCGCACCCTGAGGTCGGCGAGTACTTTCGTCGCAAAGCGGACGATTACGACCGCTGGCTGAAAGGAATGCGGAGGCTTCGAGCCAAAATTATTTCCGCCTCCAGCTGAGTGCGCCGTCTCTCTTTAGTCGCGGGCATCGTCCTCATCGCCATCGCTTTTGGGGCAGCGACTCGAGTCGCCAACACGCGCGAGGGCCTCATCGCCGAGGTCATCACGCTGCTAGCAGGCCTGGCCGGGATGACCCTGGTGTTCTTTGGGCTGTTCGCAGGCGCCCGCCCCGCATCAAGGCCTTCCGTGCCGCAGCCGCGAGCGCCGGCACGGCCACCATCCGCCAGGGACTTCGCTCTCGGGGTGGCCGGCCTTGGGATTGCCGTCGTCCTCATCGGCGGATGGGGGATTTCGGCAGGCTGGCAGTGGGCCGCCTTGAGCGTGGTGGTGCTGCTCCCGATGATCGTGGGCAGCGCTGTTCTGTGTATTCGATTCCTGCGCGCGCGCTAGGTCACTAACTCAGCGCGAGGATCTCGCCCACCAGATAAAGCGATCCGCAGACCAGCACGTTGCCCTTCGGCCCGGCGAGCTCTCTCGCTCGCTCCAGGGCCGCTGCGGCCGGCCGGGCAGCTTGGCCGCCTTCGCCGTACGTTTCAGCCAGGAGGTCTGCGGAAACCGCATGGCCCGCAGCGCTGGCCGGTTCGGTGAACACCGCCGCGTCTGGTTTCACGGTTCGCAGCGCAGCCAGCAGCTGCGTTGGATCTCGCTCGCTGAGCATGGCGAAGACCGCGACCAACCGCTCTGTGCCGATGAGCCGGCGCAGAGTTGCGCCAGCCTTCACCATCGCGGCCGGATTGTGGCCGCCGTCCAGGATGACTCGAGGTTGGACCGCGACGAGCTGAAGACGACCTGGCCAGCGCGTCGACCGGAGTCCCTCGCGGACCTGATCGTCGGTGACCTCGCCCAAGAGGTGGGCAGCCGCGACCGCGAGGGCGGCATTGGAAGGCTGATAGTCCCCCACCAGCGGCAGCTCGAGGTTCACGTGCTCGAAGCCTGGGCCGGTCACGCGCAGGTCATGCCCGCCCCATCCGCGCGATGTGGACTCGACATGAATGTCCCGACCAAGGCTCAATACCGGCGCGCCCGCGGCGCGTGCATGCTCCTCGACGATTGAAAGTGCCGCGCCCTCGCATCCGGTGACGACGTGGTCGCCCGGTTTGATGATCGCCGCCTTCTCGTGAGCGATCTTCTCGATCGTGTCCCCAAGGTATTTCTGGTGGTCGAGGTCGACGTTGGTGATCACCGCCACTCCAAGGTCCAGGGCATTCGTGGCGTCGAGACGGCCGCCCAGCCCGACCTCGCAGACCAGCCGGTCGATCCGCGGCGCGAGGTAATCCAGCGCCATCGCGGTCAGCATTTCGAACTCGGTGGCCTGCCCCATCTCATCAGCGACCGAGTCAAAGGCCGGCATCAACGCTTCGAGTGTCTCGACGAACTGTCCTTCGGTGATTGGCCGGCTGTTCACCTCAATGCGTTCGGTGTACGAGATCAGGTGAGGCTTGGGCATGAAGCCGACCCGGTGGCCGGCCGCTTTGAGGATGGCTGCCAGGCACGCCCCGGTCGAACCCTTCCCGTTAGTTCCAGCGATCAGCGCGCCTTTCAACCCGCGGTCGGGCTTGCCGATGCGATCGAGGATCGCTCGTGTCCGCTCGGTGCCCAACTTCATGCCGAAGCGGCCGTGCTTTGAAATGTAGGAGAGGGCCTCCTCGTAGGTCAAAGTGGCCGGCGGCGGACCTCGGCCTCGTAGGTGTTCTTGATCAGCATCGCGCGCGTCATCGGACCCACGCCACCTGGATTCGGCGTGAGCCAGCCCGCCACTTCCTCGACACCTGGTCCGAGGTCCCCGACCTGCCGGCCGCCCGACCAGTTCGTACTGACATCGACGACCGCTGCGCCCGGCTTGATCATTTCCTTGGTAATCAGGCTTTCCTTTCCCGCTGCCGCGACCAGGATGTCGCCGGTCCGGGTGTGGCTTGCGAGGTCCCTGGTCCGCGTGTGGCAGACAGTCACAGTCGCGTTGCGCTTCAGTAGCAGCATGGCTGTGGGCTTCCCAACGAGGTTGCTCCGGCCGACCACAACGGCATGCGCGCCTTCGATCTTGACGCCTCCGTGATCGAGCAGCTCGATGATTCCGGCCGGAGTGCACGGTCGGACCCCGCCAGGCAATCCGAGCGCCACCAGGCCAACGTTGACGGGATGGAAGCCATCGACGTCCTTCACCGGATCGAGCGCCAGGACGATTCGGGGCATGTCGATCTGGGCGGGCATGGGCTGCTGGACGAGGATCGCGCTGACGTTTTCGTCCGAGTTGAGACGCGCGATCAGGTTCAACAGCTCGTCGGTCGTTGTGCTGGCGGGCAAACGGTGGTCTTCGGAATCGATACCGACCTGCTTTGCGTTCTTCTGCTTCAGCTCGACGTACTGGGCAGACGCAGGGTCACCGCCGACGAGCACCGTGGCTAGCTTCGGCCGCGGGCGGCCAGCAGACACGCGGGCAGCGACCGCTTGCGCGATCTCCTGGTAGATCTGCTTCGCCACGGCTCGGCCATCCAGAACGCGAGCCGTCACGCGAGACCGAGCTCCTTGCGCGCCGCATCGGCGACCAGACGCATGACCTCGCGGAGGTCGCGGCCGGACTGGCGCGAGATCAGGCGGCAGTCTTCGTACTCCGGTGCAACATCAACCGCCTTGCCGCCGAGCTCCTTGACCTTCACGCGGGCGCTTCCGAGCGGGATCTGGATTTCGATGATCCGCCGCTGCGCCGTTACGCGATGCGCGTTGGTCATGCGCACGCCGAGCGTTGTGGAGTGTTCAAGGAGATTTTCCGTGAGCCGCGCCACGAGCTCCGGAGCGGACATGACCGTGATGAGATGGCCGGCCCGGCCTTTTTTCATCAGCACTGGCGTAACGCTCACATCCAGCGCGCCCGCTTCCATGAGGTCTTCGCACAGCGCCGCGATTAGGTTGGGCGCCATGTCGTCGACGTTCGTCTCGATGAGCGTGACACCCGTTGCGCTTTCGACCTTCTCGCCGATCCAGACGGCTAGCGCGTTGCCGGGTGTATCGCGGGAACCGATCCCGTAGCCGATCGACCGGAGGGACATCGCCGGGCGCTCGAATCTCGCGCCGGCGGCAAGGATGGCGGCTCCTGTGGGAGTCACCAGCTCGCGGGTCTCGTCGGTCGCTTCGAAAATCGCACCGGTGCCCTCGAGCACGCGAACGCTGGCGGGCGCGGGGAGCGGCATCGCGCCTAGGCGACCGCGAGGTACCGGCAAAGCTGACGAGAAAATCTGGTTGACCTCCAGGCTGTGGAGCAGCCAGAAGGCCCCCATCAGGTCGACAAGGGTGTCCGCTCCGCCGAGTTCGTGCAAGTGGACCTCGTTCTCCGGCAAGCCATGAAGGCGGGACTCGGCGCGTGCCAGGCGGTTGATCGCGTCGAGGACCGGCGCTTTAACACTGTCTGGTGCGTCGGCCTCCTCGATCACCGCGCGCAACGCTGGCACAGTCCGCTCGACCCGATCGACGGTGTCGACGATGACGCGACTGCCGCCGACGTGGCCTCGAGTCTCGTGGCGCACCTGGATGCTCACCTCGTCGCCGAGCCGGAGTGCTTCGATCGCGGCGTCCAGCAGAGCACGGTCGGCGCCCGAGTCGAGCAGAGCGCCCAGGGTCATGTCGCCGGAGATGCCGGCGAAACAGTCGAAGTAGGCGATTGTCATGCGCGCGTCCTATTAATACGGACAGCGGCCGCGTCGAGTGGCAGCATGCTTTCGGGGCGCTTGGCGACCCGGACGGCGACGGCGCCAACCTTCGGAAGCTGCAGCACGCGTTCCGCGATCTTCGCGGCCAGTGACTCGAGGAGCTTGTGGGATTCGCCCTCGATGACGTCCTTGGCGATGGCCCGCACCCGCGTGTAGTCGACCGTGTCTTCGATCCGATCGGTACGTCCGGGCTGGCTCAGGTCGCAGTCGACCTCGACGTCAACCCGAAATTCCTGCGGTTTCTCCCGTTCGGCCGCCCGGACGCCGTGCCGGCCCTGAAATGACATGCCCTCGAGAAGGACGCGATCCATGTCGCAATTGTGGGCTGAAATAAACTGGCTCCGTGGCGAAGACAAAAGTCGAGGTGCGGCCGGCGACAGCCTCAGACCTGTCCGCCGTCAACGACATCTACAACCAGTACATCGCTGAAGCGCACTACACGTTCGACCTCGAGCCGTGGACGATGGATGCGCGCCGGGAATGGTTCACTCACTACGGCACCACCGGGCGCCACCGGCTGCTGGTCGCTGTTGGCGAGGGTCGGGTGATCGGTTATGCGTGCAGCAGCCGCTACCGGCCAAAGGCGGCTTACGACGTCACCGTCGAGACGAGCATCTACCTCGACCCCGAGTCGGTAGGCCGCGGCGCCGGCTCGCGTCTATATCAAGAGCTCTTCAAGATCCTCGAAGGCGAGGACGTGCATCGCGCGAATGCGGGGATCACGCTCCCGAATCCAGCCTCGGTTGCCCTGCACGAGCGTTTCGGTTTCAAGCGGATCGCCCTTTTCACCGAGCAAGGTCGCAAGTTCGGGCGGTACTGGGACGTCGCGTGGTTTGAAAAGCATCTCGACGGTGAATCTGGGAATCAATCTTGACCGCGTAACGTTTTAAGGCGAGATGGCCCAAGCACGTACTAACCCGTGGCTCGTGCTCGTGGTTTTGACCACGGGGTTTTTCATGATCATGCTGGACACCACGATCGTCAACGTGGCGATCCCGGCCATGAGCGCCGGCCTCAAGACCACGCTCGACCAGATCCTGTGGGTGCTGAATTCCTACATCCTGGTGTACGCCGTGCTTCTGATCACGGCGGGGCGCCTCGGAGACCTATACGGACAGCGGAGCCTGTTTGCCCTCGGTCTCGCCATCTTCACGATCGCGTCGGGTCTGTGCGGCTTTGCGCAGGACGCGAATCAGCTGATCGTGGCGCGCATCCTGCAAGGAGTGGGTGGCGCACTGTTGACGCCGCAGACGCTCGCCATCCTCACCACACTGTTTCCGCCCGAGCGCCGTGGCGCCGCATTTGGAATCTGGGCAGGCGTCGCCGGTCTGGCCACGCTGGCCGGACCGACGCTCGGAGGTGCCATCGTCACGTACATCGATTGGCGCTGGATCTTCTTTGTCAATGTTCCGATCGGAATCGCAGCGCTGGTTTTGACCTTTGTGATCATCCCCGACGTGCGGCCCGGCCGCCGGCACGGCTGGGACATCGTTGGCACCTTCCTCGCGACCGCCGGCCTGTTCGGCCTCATCTTTGGGCTGATCGAGGGCGAGCGCTTCAACTGGGGTCAGATCGGCTCGACCGTGGTCACCATTCCCGAGGTGATAGGCGCCGGTGTCGTCCTCCTGGTGGCGTTTGTGATCTGGGAGCGATACCAGCCCGAACCGCTAGTTCCTCTATCGCTCTTTGAGGAGCGGAACTTTGCAGTGGCCAACTGGATGGCCGCGGCGATCGCGTTTGGAATGATGAGCCTGTTCCTGCCCATCGTCATTTACCTGCAGTCTGTGCGCGACTTTTCCGCTTTGACCGCCGGACTCACGCTGGCGCCGATGTCGCTGACGTCGATGTTCGTGGCTCCGGTCGCAGGACGGATGGCGGATCGCATCGGCGGGAAGTACATCCTGCTGACCGGGATTCTCGTGTTCGCGATCGGATTCGGAACGATCACGTTCGTGGCGGGGCCCGACTCGACGTGGATCAACTTCCTCGTGCCTGCGATCGTTGCGGGCGCAGGCATGGGCATGACCTTCGCCCCGATGACCACCGTTGCCATGCGCAACATCTCGCCGCGGATGGCGGGTGCGGCGTCGGGCGTCCTGAACACGACCCGCCAGGTGGGTGCAGCGGTGGGCAGCGCTGTAGTCGGTGCTCTGCTCCAGAACCGGCTCGCGGTCACGCTGCACGACCAGGCGGTGAGTCACGCGGCTGCACTGCCGGCTGCCTACCGCGACCAGTTCGTAAAGGCCTTCAGCTCGGTGGCCGCCAATGGTTTCCAGATCGGGACCGGCCAGAACGGTGCGGCGCTGCCGTCGGGACTGCCGCCAGCGGTGGCGACGCAGCTGACCTCGCTCGCCCACCAGGTGTTCGTCAGCGGCTACATCGATGCGCTCAAGCAAACGTTGGTTTTGCCGATCGCCGTTCTGGCCCTGACTGCGTTCTCAGCCTTGTTGATCAAGCGACGTGCGCGGCCAGTTGAAGTCGAGCAAGGCGAGCCTGTCGCTGGGAAAGCCGCGGCCGCGAGCTAGAGGCGACCGCCCGAAATAAGCTTCAGAACGGATAACAACACCGCGGCGCCGATGAACGCCACGATGATGCTTCCCCAGAAACCCACGGTGCCTGTGACGTGGAAGATCGCCCCCAGGAGGAAACCACCGATCAAGGCGCCGGCCACACCCACGACGATGTCAGCGATGCAGCCAAATCCACGGCCGGCCACCACCCTCGCTGCGATTGCGCCGGCGATGAGGCCGACGATGATCCAGGAGATCCACGATCCGGGATCGAGGGTCACGTCTTGCGCAACCAGTCCGCGATCACCTGGAAGACCTCCTCGCTGCCCAGGTCGTTGAACGGTTCATGCAATCTTCCTTCGAAAACCCGCAACTCGCTCATCGACCGCGCTTGTGCGTGCAGGTCGCGGCTGCCGGCGGGGTCGATTAGATTGTCATCAGACCCCGCGAGGATCAGGAATGGGATCTTGACCTGGCCGGCTCCGGCGACGATGTCCCTTGTGGCCTGTTGCCACTCGGTGTACAGGCGGCTGGACATCTTGCCATGGACCAACGGGTCATGGTTGTAGGCCTCGGCCACCTCGGGAATCCGAGAGAGGAGCGAGCCGTGCGCGGGGGCGTCCAGCGCGAACCTCGGCATCACCTTTGACATTGCGTTCCCGAGCGTGATCTTCCAGCCGGGCACGGCGACCTTCAACTTGAGCGCAGGGGAGGAGACGATGAAGCGTTTGCTCTTGGGCAGCTTTCCAGCTAGCACCGCGCTGAGCACGGTCGCGCCCCCAAAAGAGTGGCCGAGGGGAACAACTTCGGTGCCGGCGATCGCCTCGATCTGCTTGGCGAAGGCGGACGCATCGTCGGTCCACTGGGACCACGAATCAACGTAGCCGCGCTGGCCGGGACTATTGCCGTGGCCCCTCAGGTCCACCGCGTACGTGCTCATGCCGTGCGCGGCCATCCCTGTAGCGAATCGCTCGTAGCGGCCGGAATGCTCGCCGAAGCCATGCACCACGGCGAAAGTGACGTCGGCGCCAGGCATTGGCCAGGCCCGGAAAGCGAGCTTTGTCCCGTCTGCCGAGACGACTGTCCCTGCGATTGCCGGCGGGCTCTCAGCTGCCAAGGTGCCCTAAGCCTCTGAGGATCTTGAGCGCTTCTTGCTCAGCCTCCATGAGCGTCGGGGCGTAGGCGCGGATGCCGCACAGCGAGTAGGCCCACTCCGGACTTGGCGGGGCCTGGGAGTGAAGTCGAAACGTCGGTGGATAGAAAAAGATGCGCTCGCCCAGAATCTTCTTGATCACGGGTCGTTTGGCGAGCACGTCTTCGAGTGCCTGACCGTCTGGCAAGCGGCCGGATTGGAATTCGAGGCGTCGGAGCTTGGCGAGCGGGTGATCCTCGTCTCTAATAGACGTATTGATTCCGTACTCGGCGCTGAGGTCCCTCATGAAGATGGCGATCATCAGCGCGTCGGTCTCGTCACCGGCCATCTTCACGAAGCCGGCGGCACTGACCTCTGGCTCGTGGTTTCGAAGGTGGCGGAAGTACTCCATCTCAAAAAAACCGCGTGACTGCGAGCTCGCCACCCACGGCGGATTGCAGCGCCATGTGCGTGCCGCGGCAAGAGACTCGAACTGGGCGTGGACGCGTTCGAGGCGCTGCTCGGGAAGCCTATTCAATCGGTAGTGAAGAACTCGCGGCACGGTCGGAAATAAGCCTACCCGTTCAGGCTGGGGATCGAACCTTCGCACGCCCACGACGCATGGTCTCTTCCTGCCAGGGCGGCGCCTTCACCTGGACCGCCAGTCGTTCGGGGCCCGCTGCGAGCAGGAAGTCACCGCGCTGAGCGGCTTCGAGGTATGCCCGCTGTCGCACGCTCAGATGAAATGTCTCCTGCAGCTTGGCTGCCTCGCCCGGCCGTTGTGCCCCGAAGAAAACGACGGCCGGATTCGTGGCCACTACCGTTCCTTGATCTGAGCTCAGAAGATCGCCTGGGTTCTGGGTCGCGAAGACCAACGAGCCGTCGTACTTCCGGATTCTTCGCGCGAGGTTGACGACGAATCGGCGGATGGTCTGATCTTCGAATAGAAGTCCGAGCTCGTCGATGATGAGCATCCGGCGGTGATACTTGCGCTTGATTCGTGACCACAGCGCTTCGGCCAGCAGGAAGTGCACCGGAGCGATCATCTCGTCGCGGAGCTCGCGCATTCCGAAGGTGACGATCGGTGCTTCGAGATCGACGTTGGTCGGCGCGCTGAACATCTGGCCGAGGCTCCCGTGAACCCAACGATTTAGGATCGTGGCCACGCGCGAGCGTTTTGGCAGCCGGTCGGCTACGTCGCGCAATACCGGTTGATCGAGTTGGCCGTAGGTTGCGCGGACGGCGCTTTCCAGCAAAGCCCGTTCTGCCTCGTCAAGTCCTCCGCAGATGGTCGAGCAGAGATCGACCGCGTCGGCGGCGGCTGGTCCGAGCCACGCCTCGTCTCGGTTGTCGGAGGGCCGCAGGTCAAGGACGTTGAGCGCGTGTCCCGAACCGAGGGCGAGCTCCACGTCAACACCGCCGAGCGTTCTGGCCATCTCGCCGTACTCGTGCTCCGGGTCGATGACGTACACCTGAATGCCTCGGCCAAGAGCGCCGAGCGCGAGCGCTGACAGTAGGTAGGTCTTGCCGGCACCGGAATGTCCGAAGACTCCGATGTTTGCGTTCGCGTAGCGTCGCTGGTCGAACGGGTCGACCAGCACAGGTGCTCCCGTCGCAAGGTTGCGGCCGATCACGAACCCGCTGGGCTGTTGCAGTTCGGGCTCGAGCCAGGGAAAGAAGGTGACGAGTGCGCTCGTATCCAGCACACGCTTGCGCTCCAGGCGATCTAAGCCCAGTGGCTGGGTGGCGAGGTAGCCGTCGAACATGCGGAAACTGCAGGGTTGGAGCTGGCAGAGAACTGCCCGAGCTGCGGACTCCACCCTGATGGTTCCGGTCTCCAGCTCGTCCAGCGTCGCGGTTGTCAAAGTTAGGTAGACAGCAACGTGGAAGGCCTTGTCCTGGCTCGAGGCCAACCGGCGCTGAAGATCCTCGGCGTTCGGGAGGGCGCCCGCAAGAAGTGGATCAGGCGACCCCGCGTCGTGGTTGATCAGACGCGTGGCCCTCATGTTTATGAGTTGGCGCTGCAGATACTCGACGATCCAGGCGACTGGTAGCGGATTGACGTGCCAGGCCAGCCGCACATTCAAGCCGGGAGGGATGAGCCGGAAAAGCCAACCGGCCTCGAGCTCCGTGCCGGGCAGGCGTTCCACATACCAGGTTCGACTGTGGCCGCGAGGGTGCTGAAAGCGGTTGGCAAGCTCCTTGCCAAAGCAAGTTTGGATGTTGGGTGCGGAGACGTCGAACGGCACATCGATCTCACGAAGCAACAGTTCCAGACGCTTGGCCTGCGCTTCTGAGGTGATCAGCGCCGTCTCAAATCGATGCGAAGAGGGTGACTGCGCTACCTGATCGACGAACGCCACGTCTGCTCCGCGCATTTCATCGAAGTCGATCGGCGATGCTTGAGCGGAACTTTCCGTGCCGGAACCTGGAACGGCTTCGATTAGAACCTGCATTGGACCGTCCAGTCCGTCGAGCATGTGGCGAAACGAGTTGATCCAACGCATACGATCGGCGTCCGCAGCCCCGGCAAAACCGAGCGACCCGGTTTTGAGGAGCGTCTTCGTGGGCGGTCCCTTCCACAGCACTGACGGTGGACGAGAAAGGACTCTGAACAATCCGAGATTCACGTCTGGGATCACGTTGCGGCGGCGAGAGTCTCCGTGGGATGGCCTGATGACGGCTGCCGAGAGGCTTTTCGTCGAGGCGTTCGCAGCCATGACGTATTCCACGTCACTTGATGTGATCTAGCGACGAAGAGCACGATATCGACCAACCAGAGGTCCGCCGATCGGCCTTTCCAGCGCCCCCAAGAGGCGACGCCGCCGATCCCAATGGCCAGCAACGCAGCGCCCCCGCGCACCACTGTGGGCGCCCACGGCGACGACCAAAGCGTAAATCCGGAGACCAGTGCGACGACCAGGTACGCCAATCGCGTGGGTGTCAAACCGTATAGCAACCTGTCCTCGAGGTCGACATCGAGCGGAACCCGCGCAGCCACGTGAGGCAACATAGCCTGGGCGCCCGACCACAGAAACCCAGGTTGTTAATGGCCCGCGTTCCTTAGAATCGACTCTCGGCTCTCATCTCATCGTGCTCGCGTAGCTCAACTGGCAGAGCAGGGGACTCTTAATCCCAAGGTTCAGGGTTCGATTCCCTGCGCGAGCACCACTAGAAATGTGCAAGTTCGGCTGCTAGGCGACAAAACGCCTTCGGGCTGTGCTACAGACCTTCGGCTGATTCGCTACAGCTACTTCGGAACCTTCGCGACACTCCCCGGCCATGAGGGAAATGAGCGCGGCTGAACAGAGGTACAAGGCGGTCCTGGCTGTAATCGCGACCAGTCGCACGGTGACCGAGGTGGCAACGGGATTTGGGAGTCAGCCGGCACACGATGCACGTCTGGCTAGCGCGGCTGTCTGGATAACTATTATCCCCGCGGCGTTGGGCTTGCCACAAGCCTCGGCCGCCGTGCGAGACTGCGCTTCCAAAGCCCGGTTCTTCGGGTGAGACGAAGGAGGTGCGGCCTCGCCTAACGACCGCCGTCCCTTAGCCGACTACTACTTCGTGCTCGGCGTCCCGCCTGACGCAACGGAGACGGAGTTGCACGCCGCCTGGCGGCGGCAGCTCAAGTACTGGCACCCTGACCGAGGCAACCATCCGGACGCGCTCGAGCATGCGAAGTTGATCAACTTGGCGCACGACGTTCTGACCAACAGCACCAAACGCGCGACATACGACCGACAGCGGGCAGCTGTTGGCTGGCGCCCATCCGCTTCGGCCCCGTCATATGGCCGCCCGGTCCAATGGAGGGCGGTAAGCCGCGAGGGCCCGCCCCGCGCGCCGAAGGATTTCGACCGGCACGGTTTCGTCGCGCGCCTGGAGGAAATGATGAGCCGGGGCCGGCTGATGATTGAGAAGCGCAAGGACCTCGCGTCGGCGTCGAAATGGGAGGCGCAGACTCAAGCCTTGCTGCGAGATGAACTGGGCGACCACGCGTATGCGAAGCGCTTCGAAGTTGCACTGAGCCAGCCCCGACCCGAAGGCCTGGTGGCGGCGTACGGGGTGCTGTGGGCCGCGTATGAGGATGCGCTGAAAGGCAATCTGAAGCCGGTGGTGAAGGAAAAGCGCCCGTCCTAACCGGGTACCTAGGCGCCAGGGCCCCCGTAGCTCAGTCCTGGCTGAGCCACTTGGATCGCCGGAGTCGAAAGGGCCTGCAGCGCTGACGTCTGGAGCAGTGTGCGAATTGGCCCGGCGAGTTTTGACCGCTTACCCGGTGCAGGCTGTAACACTTCCGGGCGCTCTGTGACAGTCAATCGCCTCTTGGTCCCAAGGTTCAGGTGTTCAATTCCCTGCGCGAGCACCATAGTTTTTCGAACGCCCGCGCGACGGAAGACGCGTCTCACTCCTTGTTTGCCGCCGTAGTCAATCTCATCCGCCCATGCGATAGTGCGGGCGTGCTGCGCCGTCGCGCCTCGAGCGTTCTGCTCAGTCTCCTTGCAGCAACAGCTCTTTCGTTGTGGCCGGGCGCCACCGAGGCCCACTACGAACGACCCACCAATCCTCCGGACGGAACAGGGAGCGTCCCCGCCTATCGCGTTTCCAGTGCCCATCTCGTCATCTGTAAGGACGACGCTGCCGACTTCGAAAGGCGGATCGCCGCCTTCCCGACCCAACTCCGGGACTACAACCGCACGTTGTATGCGGAGTGCCTCGCGAGCGGGTATCGCGACCTCCAGGCAGCCGTGGACCACGTCGGCGGTCCCGGAATGACGATTCTCGTCCTGCCCGGCGTCTACTTGGAAGAACCCAGTCTTGCGCCACAACCGGACTCCTGCTCCCACTTGCCCGCACCGCGAAAGTCCAGCTACCAGATTTTGAGTTATGAGCAGCAGAAGGCCTGTCCCCATCAGCAGAACCTGGTCGGAATCTTCGGTCGCACCAATCTCCAGATCGAGGGCACTGGCGCAACGCCTTCGGATGTCGTCTTCGACGCTCAGTTCCGCAAACTCAACGTGATTCGAGGCGATCGGACGAACGGCCTCTACCTGCGGAACTTCACCGCACAGCGGTCGACCTTCAACGCCATCTACGTCCTCGAATCGGACGGATTCGTCCTCGACCGAGTCGTTGGACGCTGGAACACCGAGTACGGCTTCCTATCCTTTGCCGCCGACCACGGCCTCTTCACCCGATGCGAGGCCTACGGCAACGGCGATTCAGGTATCTACCCGGGCGGCACGTCCGACATCAACCGCGGACGTGGCTCCAGCGTGCTGCGATACGCGATCGAGGTGACCGGCTGCCACAGTCACGACAACCTCCTCGGGTACTCGGGGACCGGGGGTGACTCGGTCTGGGTCCACGACAACGAGTTCGACCACAACACAGGCGGCGCATCGATGGACAGCCTTTTCCCAAACCATCCCGGCCTCCCCCAGAACCATGCTCTGTTCGAGCACAACCTCATCCACAGCAACAACTCCAACTATTACCCGAACGTCCGCGACGGGACTTGCGCCCGCCCATACACGCAGCAGGGCATCGAAAGAGGCGTCGTCTGTCCGGCTGTTCCGGTACCTGTCGGCTCCGGGATTCTCGTCATCGGAGGCAACTACAACCTCTTCCGGGAGAACTGGATTTACGACAACTGGAAGATCGGTTTTGTTCAGACCTGGGTTCCGGGTCTGGTCCGCAACGACTTCACGTGGTCCTCGCAGGGAGAGACGTCCCATTTCAACACCTACCTCGGCAACCACATGGGCACCAGCGCTAACGGCGAGCGCCTGCCGAACGGGCTGGACTTTTTCTGGGATGGCCAGGGAGAGGGCAACTGCTGGCAGACCGCCCCAGGCGACGCGGTCGAACCGCTGGCCTTCCCCGCCTGCCCCGACGGAAGCCCGCACCGCCTGATCGCCGACCCCAACAAACTGGTCCTCTTCGTCGACTGTGCCGGCTACGACCTCCCAACATCGACCCTGCCGGCGGGATGCGATTGGTTTGACACGCCTCAACGCCCCGGTGCCGCCGCGGCCTCGATCACCGTCCAGCTGCTCGCTCCCGCCCTTCAGCTTGCCCTGCTGGTATTTCTATTTGCCTGGCTAAGTCGCCTGAGAGACCGGCGCGGACCGCTCGCACTTGCGGCGGTCGCTGCCCCGGCGTTGGGCTCAATCCTTCTCCTGCTTGCCGCAGTCGAGCAGTTCTACTACATCGCCGCGCCCGGCGTCGCGATGCTGGGGATCGGCTGGCTTGCAGCCGTTCCGCTGATGCCGACCAGGCGGCTCGCCATGTTCACCGTTCTGCTCGGGGTCGCCGCACTCCTCGAGGCCGTCGACACCCGCGTCGTCCTCCTGCCTCTTCCGGTCGGACCTGTCTGGATTCGAGTGGTTCTCGAGATCACATGGATCGCCTGGACCGCCGCGGTATTTGTCAAGTCAGGCGCTTTCCATTTCACCTGGCCCGCCCTAATATTCAAGCGCTGAGCATCCGGCTCGTCTGGGGGTAAGTCGATGAAACGGGGGTGTGGACTCATGCGCCTGCGTACTCTTTTTGCCATTTGGGCCGCCGTCGGGTTGTCGGTCGTGCTCGCCATTCCGGCTTCTGCAAGCGAGGCCGTCGTTGTGAGCCCGAACCACATGCATGGCTGGTTCTTTTTCAACGACAACACCAACGGACCTGGCGCGGGTCACATGGTCTCGGGGCCCGGCCGCCCGCCTCTGGGCTCGGGCAGCGCAGAGATCGGTGTCGCCAACGCCGATGATCGCCAGGCGCTCGGCACGAATACCTTCAACGGAACCAAGCTGGCTGCCATCACGCACCTCAGCTACTGGACCTACGAGACCGACTCCAGCCACGCGATGCCCTTCCAGCTGAACGTGCGATACCACCCTGCCGACACCGGCTGGCAAGGACGCCTCGTTTTCGAACCAGGCAACGGCAACCCCGCACCAGCGAGCGGGATCTGGCAGCAGTTGAGCCCCATGCGCGGAAAGTGGTGGGCCAGCAAACCCACAAGCTCGGGCGGTTTGTGCGATCAGAGCCACCCGTGCACCTGGAACCAGGTGATGACCAACTGGCCCGACGCGTCCATCAACGGGACTCTCCTCTTCAAGGCGGGAGGCGGCTGGAACGCGTGGAAGGGAAACGTAGACGCCTTCATGATCAGAGTCCATGGTCACGGAACGAAGACTTACGACTTCGAGCCTTCCTGCGAGGCACAGGGTGACGGCGAGGGAAACGACAACTGCGACGATTGACCTGACGCGCCAGGCGCGGCCTACTGGTCCTTGCTCTGCTGTCGACTCTTGTCGAGGCGCATCCTGTTCATGACCGCCCCGAACAAGAGAAACATGCTCAGGAAGTAGGTCCACGTGCCCAGGATGAAAAGGAATCCGAAGCTCCGTCCGTATGTCGCCACCCCATGAGTCAGCTGGACATAGGTCGGAAACGCGAAGTTGAGCAGCTCGATGCAAACGCCGGCCGTCAGCGCTCCCGGCCACAGCTCCGAGAAGCGGCTCTTTCGGTTTGGAACGTACCGGTAGATGATCAGCAGCACCACCGCCATGACAAACGCGCCGATGATGAAACCGACGATCGTGCGTTCTGGCGCAGCGGCGATCGCAGTGCTTGCTCCGACCGACACCCCGACCGCGACCAGAAAGACACCCAGCATCGCCAGCCCCATCAATCGGTTTCGCCAGAATGACCGCGTGGCGGAGAGGTAGATCTGGTTCAGCGCGAACTCCATGGACGCAAAGAGGTTGGTCCCGCTCCACACCAACGCCAGAACAGACGCGACCGCCAACGTGCCGGCTGAGGACCTCGCGTGCTGGAAGCTCTTCAGGATTCCTGCTTGCTCGCTCGGTGGAAACGCGACCACGAGCACCTTCTCGACCGCGCCTTTGATCTCGTCCGATTGCGGAAACAGACCGACCAGCGCGATGAGTCCGAGGACCAGCGGAAACATCGACAGGAACGCGTTGAACGCCAGTCCCGCGGCATGATCGGACGCATGACTCGCGGCATACGCCATCACTATGTTCAGCGGCGGCCGCCGCCGCCACGTGCTCAGCTTTTGCGCGCGCAACCACCTCGCGCTCGCCATCGAATCGATTCGCACAGCGCACAGGGTAGGCCAAGGTGACAACGCTGCAGGGCGCGCGGGTGACGCTGCGCCCGCCCACCGCAGCGGACGTGCCGGAGCTGGCCCGGATCCGGACCAGCGAACAGGTGCATAGATGGTGGCGTGGGGGCAATGACATGACGAAAGCGGTAACCGAAGACCTCCAACAACCCGACGTCGAGACCTTCGTCGTCGAACACGAAAGCGAGATCGTCGGCGCGATCCAGTGGCAAGCCGAAACGGAGCCCGATTACCTCCACGCAAGCATCGACATCTACATCGACCCCGCCGTGCACGGCCGCGGAATCGGCTCCGACGCCGTGCGCACGCTTGCCCGGCACCTCATCGTCGATCGCGGCCACCACCGCCTGGTTATCGACCCAGCCGCCGACAACGCGGCCGCCATCCGCTGTTACTCCAAGGTCGGTTTCAAACCGGTCGGCGTGATGCGCCGTTACGAACGAGGCGACGACGGCGGTTGGCACGACGGCCTGCTCATGGACCTGCTCGCGGACGAGCTGATCAGCTAGGGCCCACCTGAGCCGTCACCGTCATCGCGCGCCTGCCTCAACAGCTCGAGCGCAAGGTCGTCGGCCCGGCCGGTCGCCCCGGAGCGGAAGGCGGCCACCGCCCCTCGTAGAGCCCCATCCCCAGAGCCTAGGCAACCCCGTCGCATAATGCCAGTGGTGGCCACTGCTCTTTCGCTCACTCACCTGGGCTCGCTGATGCGCGGCGTGCGCAGCGTGGACGAGGTCGGCGCCGACGAGCGCGCCGCCTCCCTCGCCAAGCGTTCGATCAAGAAGTCTTCCAAGCTCTGGGCGCTCGACCTCGCGGTCCGCTGCATCGACCTGACTACGCTCGAGGGCTCGGACACTCCTGGCAAGGTGACGGCGCTCTGCGCCAAGGGGATCCGGCCGAAACCCGGCGACGCGACCATCCCAAGCGTGGCGGCCATCTGCGTCTACCCCGCGCGCGTCGCCGATGCTGTCGAACACCTCAAGGGAAGCACCGTCAAAGTCGCCTCGGTCGCGACCGCCTTCCCGTCCGGCCAGAGCTTCACCTCGATCAAGGTCGCTGAAACCGAACAAGCGGTCCAAGCAGGCGCGCACGAGATCGACATGGTCATCGACCGCGGCGCCTTTCTCTCCGGCGACTACCAGCGCGTCTACGACGAGATCGTCGCCATCAAGGAGGCATGCGGAGACGCGCACTTGAAAGTCATCCTGGAGGTCGGCGAGCTCGGTACATACGACGCCGTAAGACGTGCCAGCATCCTGGCCATGGCCGCCGGTGCCGACTTCATCAAGACCTCGACTGGCAAGGTGCAGCCTGCCGCAACCTTGCCCGTGAGCCTCGTGATGATGGAATCCATCCGTGACTTCGTAAGAGAAACGGGAAGGCCCGTCGGATTCAAGGCCGCAGGCGGCATCCGCACTTCCAAGCAGGCGATCGCCTACCTCGTCCTTCTCTATGAGACCCTCGGCTCCGACTGGATGACGCCCGATCTCTTCCGCCTCGGCGCCTCCACGCTGCTCAACGACGTGCTGATGCAGATCGAGAAGGAGCGCACCGGCGTGTACCAGTCAGGCGACTACTTCACCATCGACTGATGGCGATCACCAAGAAGCAAGGCGCGGAGCTCGCCAAGCAGGTCTTCGAGTACGCGCCCGCCCCCGAAGCGATCGACCACGTCAAGATCCAGCCGCGCTACGGCCTTTTCATCGGCGGCAAGATGGTCGAGCCCCACAGCAAGAGACATTTCCCGACCATCAACCCCGCGACCGAGAAAAAGCTCGCCGAGGTCGCCGAAGCCGACGAAGTAGATGTCGACCGCGCCGTCAAGTCCGCAGACAAAGCATTCGAGTCCTGGTCGCACCTCGCCCCCTCTCAGCGCTCCCGATACCTGTTCCGAATCTCGAGAATCCTCCAGGAAAGAGCAAGAGAGCTCGCCGTCGTCGAAACGATGGACGGCGGCAAGCCCATCAAGGAATCGCGCGACGTCGACATCCCGCTCAGCGCCGCCCACTTCTTCTATTACGCAGGCTGGGCCGACAAGCTCGAGTGGGCGTTCCCCAACCGCAAACCCAGACCGCTTGGCGTCGCAGGCCAGGTGATCCCCTGGAACTTCCCGCTGCTGATGCTCGCCTGGAAGATCGCACCTGCGCTCGCCGCGGGCAACACGGTGGTACTCAAGCCGGCCGAAACGACACCCCTCTCCGCGATGCTTTTCGCCGACATCTGCATGCAGGCCGAGCTGCCGCCTGGAGTCGTGAACATCGTCACGGGCGCCGGCAAGACCGGCTCGCTCGTGGTCAGCCACCCTGCCGTCAAGAAGGTCGCCTTCACCGGTTCGACCGAGGTCGGAAAGCTCATCCAGCGCAACCTCGCCGGCACCGGCAAGAAGCTCACCCTCGAGCTCGGCGGCAAGGCCGCCAACATCGTGTTCGAGGACGCGCCTCTCGACCAGGCCGTCGAGGGCATCGTCAACGGGATCTACTTCAACCAGGGCCACGTCTGCTGCGCGGGGAGCCGCCTCCTGGTCCAGGAGTCGATCGCCGAGCCCCTCATGGAGAAACTCAAAAGGCGCCTCTCGACGCTGCGCCTCGGCGACCCCCTCGACAAGAACACAGACATCGGCGCGATCAACTCACGCGCCCAGCTCGAGAAGATCCAGGGATTGGTCGAGTCAGGCGTGGCAGAGGGCGCCGAGCTCTACCAACCCGAGTGCAAGCTGCCCGAGCGAGGCTTCTGGTTCCCGCCGACTCTCTTCACGAACGTCAGCCAGTCGTACCGCATCGCGCGCGAAGAAATCTTCGGCCCTGTCCTCTCCGTCCTCACCTTCCGCACGCCGGCCGAGGCCGTGGAGAAGGCGAACAACACCCCTTACGGATTGTCGGCCGGCGTGTGGACCGACAAAGGATCGCGCATCCTCTGGATGTCGGAAAGATTGCGCGCGGGAGTCGTGTGGGCGAACACTTTCAACCGCTTCGACCCGACGTCACCCTTCGGCGGCTATAAGGAATCGGGCTTCGGCCGCGAGGGCGGAATCCACGGTCTCGCCCCATATCTGGACCTCAACTGATGGAAGTCCGCAAGACGTACAAGCTCTATCTAAACGGAGAATTTGTGCGCTCCGAGTCCGGGCGCGCCTATCAGCCCGACGGAAACGTCAACGTCCCCAGAGGTTCGCGCAAGGACCTCCGCGACGCGATCCGCGCGGCGCGAACAGCGTTCAACGGATGGGCAGGACGCACCGCGATGAACCGCGGCCAGATCCTCTACCGCGCCGCCGAGATGCTGGACAGCCGCGCCGCGCAGTTCGCCGAGCTGCTTGGCGGCGGCGCCAAGGCCAAGCGCGAAGTCGAACAGGCCGTCGAGACTCTCGTCTGGTACGCCGGCTGGACGGACAAGCTTCCACAGATCGCCGGCACCGTCAACCCTGTCGCAGGGCCCTACTTCAACTTCACGCTCCCCGAGCCGACGGGCGTGGTCGGCATCGTCGCGCCCGAGGAGCCCGCACTCGCCGGGCTGGTGCGGCGCATCGCGCCCGCCCTGTGCGGCGGCAACGTGGTCGTCGCCCTCGCCCCAGAGTCAGCACCCTTGCCCGCGCTCACTCTCGGCGAAGTGTTCGCGACCAGTGACTTTCCCGCCGGCGTCGTCAACGTGCTCAGCGGGCAGCGCAAAGAGCTCTTGCCATGGCTCGCCTCGCACATGGACGTCAACGCGATCGACGTCGCCGGCTGCACCCCCGACGAAATGAAAGCCGCCGAGGCCGCGGCCGCCGACAATGTCAAACGCGTGATAAAAGTCGCATCCGACGAGTCCAGTCCCTACCTGATCACGGCCTTCATGGAGATGAAGACTGTGTGGCATCCCATAGGGGTCTAAAATCTAAGCTGCATGCCTGAGGTGCTGACGCTGCCGGCTCCGCTCCAGACCTCTGAAAAAAGCGCGGAGACTCCCCGCAACGGCAAGCCGATGATCAGCGCAGCCCGGATCAAGCGTCGCGTCCGCGAGCTTGGACGCCAGATCTCTGAGACCTACAGGGACATCGACACGCCGCTCGTGATGGTCGTCATCCTCAAAGGCGCGACGGTGTTCGCTGCCGACCTGCTGCGCAGCCTCACCATCCCTGCCGAGCTCGAGTTCGTGCGGGCTTCGAGCTACCACGGCGGCACCACCAGCAGCGGCCGGCTCCAGCTCGCGCACATGGTCGACGGCCCGCTGGTCGGCCGCCACGTGCTGCTCGTCGAGGACATCGTCGACTCAGGCCTCACAGTCAATGTCATCGCCAAGCGCATCCGCAGGATGGGTCCCTCATCCCTGAGGATCGCCGCCTTGCTTGACCGTCCCGCGCGCCGCGTGCAGCAGGTCACCATCGACTTCTGCGGTTTCGTCATCCCCGACCGGTTCGTGATCGGCTACGGCCTCGACTACGCCGGCCTCTATCGCGAGCTGCCGCATATCTATTCGCTGACATAAGCGCGTATCTCGGCTGGAGGAAAGCCGAGCTTCACTCTCATCTCGATGGCGCGGTGCGCACCTCGACCGCCGATGAGCTGGCAGGTCGCAAGGGACTTCGGATGGTGGCTCCCGACGATTGCCCCAGCCAGGCCGACTACATCAAATACTTCGCCGACGCGATCGCCGTGATGCAGACTGAGGCGGCGCTCGAGCGAATCGCGTACGAGCTGTGCGTGGATTCGGCCGCCGAGAACGTCGATTACCTCGAGGTCCGCTGGGCGCCGCGCCTGCATCTGAGCAACGGTCTCACGGTCCGCCAGGTGATCGCCGCAGTGCTCGCCGGCCTGGCCTCTGCGCCAATCACCGCCGTCGCCATCGTTTGCGCCATGCGCGACCACTTACCCGAGGACAACGTCGCGCTCGCGCGCGAGGCCGGTCGCTTCGCGGGACGTGGCGTCGTCGGATTCGACCTGGCCGGCGACGAGGTTCGCTACCGGGCCTCGCCCCAGCGCCCTGCCTTCGAGGCCGCGCGCGCCGCCGGCTTGAGGCTCACCTGCCACGCCGGCGAGGCAGGCGACCCTGCGCATGTCGAAGAGGCGCTCGACCTCGGAGTGGAGAGGATCGCGCACGGAGTGATCGGCGCCAACGAGCCGCGCATCGTCGAGCGCATCAGGTCTGAGGGCGTGGTGCTCGATCTCTGCCCGACCGCCAACTGGAAGTGCAAGGCGGTGCCGAGCCTCGACCAGCACCCGCTGCCGCGCCTCGTCCGCGCCGGCGTTCGATGCACCATCAGCACCGACTCGCGCACCGTCGCCGAAACCACGCTCAGCCACGAGTTCGAGCTCGCTTCCGCGATGGGAATGACCGACGACGAGCTCAGCCTCTGCAACAAAACCGCGTACGACGCGAAGTTCGGCTAACCAGTCCCAAACAGCCGGTCGCCGAAGTCACCCAGGCCCGGCACGATGTAAGCCCGGTCGTTCAACCCCTCGTCCAGCGCCGCGGTGAAGATCTTCACCTCCGGGTGTCGCTCTTCGAGCACCTTCACACCTTCCGGCGCCGCCACCACGCAAACCATCCGCGTGTTGCGCCCTCCCGCGTCCTTGATCAGGTCCAGCGCCCGCGCCGCCGACCCGCCGGTCGCCAGCATGGGATCGAGCAGAAGCGGCACCTTGCCGACCAGGTCCGGCAGCTTCTCGTAGTAGATGCGCGCGACTGCAGTCTGTTCATCCCGCTCCAGCCCGATGTAGCCGACGCTCACTCGCGGCAACAGCTCCAGCACCGGTCCAAGGAGTCCCAGGCCCGCCCGGAGCACCGGAATCGCGACCACCTCTTGCTCGACCGAGATTGCATCCGCTTCCTTCAGCGGCGTCTGCACCGTGCCGTGCACCACCGGCAGGTCCGCGGTGGCCTCGTACACCAGCAGCGTGATGATCTTGCGCGCGAGCACCCTGAACTCTTCGGGTTGGGTCGCGCGGTCGCGCAAGCCGCGCAGGCTGTCGGCGACGAGCGGGTGGCTACTTACCTTTAGCGGCACGTGCGTCCTGTTCGATCAGAAGACGGATCGCGTCCACCGCGACCTTCAGCATGCGATCCATATAAGAAGGATCGAGATGATGGATCTCTCCCGCGCCGAGCTCGTCCACGCACAGGTTGATCGTGCATGCACGCAGCTTCCGGATGCGCGCCACAACGAAAAGCGTGGACGACTCCATGTCGTTGCCCAGCACGCCCGCTCGCGACCACATCTCCAGCTCGTCTCGCAGGTGCGGCCTCGGCATGGAGTCTGGCACCAGATCCGAGTAGAGCGCATCCACCGAGCGGATGATCCCGACGTGATGCCGCGCACCCGACGCTTTCGCGGCCGCCACGACTGCATTCACCATGTCGATTGAGGCCACGGCGGGGTATTCGGCCGGCACATAGCCGTTCGGAGTCCCCTCCGTGCGGACGGAACCGAGAGCGATGACGAGGTCGCCCATCTTGATCTCGGGCTGCGCCGCCCCGCATGTGCCGACGCGCAGGAACGTGTGCACGCCGAGCTCGCTCAGCTCCTCGACCATGATCGCCACCGCCGGCCCGCCCATGCCCGACGAGATCGTCGAGACCGGCACACCGCCCAGCGAGCCGGTGAACGTGCGGTACTCGCGGCTGAACGCGACCTCGCGGGCGTCTTCGAGATGCTTCGCGATCATCGGCGTGCGGCCCGGATCGCCCGGCACCAGCACGTAATCGCCGACCTCGCCCTTGGCGAGCCCGACGTGGTACTTCCTATTCATGCGCTGCGCGCGGCGTCGCCCACCCGCCGGGAATTCTATAGAGCCTTCAGCCCCACGAACTCGCAGGCTTCGCCTTGAGTTCGCGGGGACCCCTATCGCTTGGTCACCCCGTCCTTATCCACACGCGAGAGGACGTGAGGGGGCCGCTTGACCGGCGTCTCGCGCAGCCGCCATGCCTTCTCCAGCCGCGACGCGACGCGCTCGACCAGCTCCTCCGAGCGCGCATGCACGGTGACAAGCGGATCGCCAACGCTCACCCGTGCGCCCACCGGCGCTTCAATCACCAACCCCGCGGCGGGATCGACCTTGTCCTCTTTGCGCGCCCTGCCCGCGCCGAGCTCGAGACAAGCCAGCCCAACCTCCAGCGCATCGATCGACTCCACGTACCCTGCGGAAGAAGCGAGCAACGGCCGCTGAACCGGCGCCACCGGCAAGCCCTTCTCTAGGTTCCCTCCCTGCGCCTCCAGCATGCGGACGAAGACCTCGCGGCCCGCGCCAGAGCGCAGCGCGTCACCAGGATCCTTCTCGACCTCGGCCAGCCAGCACATCTCCCGCGCGACGGTCAGCGAGACCTGCACCAGCTCCTCATCGCCATGACCCGCCAGCGCGTCGAGCGCCTCTTGCACCTCGAGCGCGTTGCCCACCGATCGGCCAAGCGGGTTGTCCATCGCGGTGACCAGCGCGATGGTCCGCCGCCCCGCGCCATCGCCCAGCAGCACCATCTCCGCCGCCAGCTCCTCGGCGGCAGCCACGTCCGGCATGAACGCCCCACGCCCGAACTTGACGTCCAGGACAATCGCGTCGGCGCCCGCGGCGATCTTCTTCGACATGATGCTCGACGCGATCAGCGGCAGTGACGGCACCGTCGCCGTCACGTCGCGCAGCGCGTACAGGGCTTTGTCCGCGGGGACCATGCGGGGCGACTGCGCGGCGACCGCGATGCCGATCTCGCGTACCTGCCGGATGAACCGCTCCGGCTCCAGGTCGACGGTGAGTCCTGGCACCGACTCGAGCTTGTCGAGCGTGCCTCCCGTATGGGCCAAAGCACGCCCGCTCAGTTTCGGCACCTTCACCCCACAGGCGGCGGCCAAAGGCGCCGCGATCAAAGTCACTTTGTCGCCCACGCCGCCCGTCGAATGCTTGTCGACCTTCACGCCCTCGATCCCGCTCAGGTCGAGCACCTCGCCGCTCGCGATCATCGCCTGCGTCAGCGCGAGCGTCTCCGCCCGGCTCATGCCCCGGATGCACACTGCCATCAGCCAGGCCGCCATCTGGTAGTCGGGAATGTCGCCCCGCAGGAAGCCCGACAGAAGGAGCTCGATCTCCTCGGCCGAGTGCTCGCCACCGTCACGCTTGCGGGCGATGACCTCGAGTGGATGCATTCGCGCCTAAATTACAGGTCTGGGCTACAATTCCGCGATCCGGGAGCGACCCGCTTCGAGGGAGCGGACCCCGCTTCAGTGGACGGGTTGGTAGTGAAGGGGATGTTGGTATGGGTCTTTCGCGACTTCGATATCTGGGCGTAGCCGCGTTGACGCTGGCGCTGCTCGCAGGGTGCGGCGGTACCGCGGCCCCGCCCGCAAAGGTTTACAACATCGGTCTGGTCACCGACATCGGAGGCCTCAACGACAAGAGCTTCAACTACCTCGCGAACCTCGGCCTCGAGAGGGCCAAGGCCGAGTTCAAGTTCAAGTCCAGCGTGATCGAGTCGAAGAGCGGAGACGACTACGTCCCCAACCTGACCAACTTCGCCTCCAAGAACTACGACCTCGTGATCGCGGTGGGCTTCCTCATGCAGCAGGCCGTCGGCACCGTGTCAGGGCAGTTCCCCAACGTCCACTTCGCGATCATCGACGGAGCCGGCACCGACGCCAAGTTCAACGACCTCAAGCACTCCAACGTACAGTCGCTCTACTTCAAGGAGCAGGACGCCGGCGCCATGGTTGGCGCCCTGGCCGGCCTGCTGGAGAAGCAGGGCAAGGCAGTCAAGAACAAGCACGTGATCGGCGCGGTCGGCGGCATCAGCATCCCGCCCGTCGACCACTACATCGCCGGCTACAAGTGGGCCGCGCTCCAGTACGACCCGATGGTCAAGGTCCTCATCGGCTACTCGAACGACTTCCAGGACCCGGCTAAGTGCAAGGGCGTCGCCACCAACCAGATCGCCGGTAACGCCGACATCCTGTTCCAGGTGGCAGGCGGCTGCGGCCTCGGTGTTCTGCAGGCGGCAGGCCAGGCGCACGTCTACAGCATCGGCGTGGACGCCGACCAGAAGGACGCCGACCCGTCGGTCATCGCCAGCGCGCTCAAGAAGGTGGACGTCTCCACCTACACGGCGATCAAGAACGTCGTCACCGGCAACTTCCAGGGTGGAGCGCTGACGTTCAGCATCGCCAACGACGGTGCGGGTTACGCCATCGACAACTTCCCCGGCGGGCTGCCCGCTGACATCAAGACAGAGCTCGACAGCTTCGCCGCCAAGATCAAGGCCGGAACGCTCACCCCTCCCGCCGACATCCCCAAGTAATAAAAGGAATCGGGGGGCGGGCATATGCCCGCCCCCACCTAACCGCCGCCGCCTGATCCAATAGGAAGGATCGTGGCAGCATCGCTACTCGCCTCCATGCGCCGGATCGCACGCGGGATGGCCGTACCCGTCGGGTCGGTCATCTTCGCCTTCGTCGTCGGCGGCGTCATAGTCGCGGTCACCGGCGGCGACCCGTTCGCCGCCTACCAGGGCCTGGTCTGCGGCGGATTCGGGCTCATCTGCAGCGGGGGCGAGAACCCGGCGCTGCAGCTGTCCAACGCCATCGTGTTCACGACGCCGCTGCTCATGACCGGCGTCGCTGTCGCGCTTCCTTTCCGAGCCGGCCTGTTCAACATCGGCGCGGAAGGCCAGCTCCTGGTGGGCTCCATTGCGTGTGTTGCGATCGGCACGCAGTTCAGCACCCTGCCCGCGCCAATCCTTCTGCCGATGGTGCTCCTGGGCGGAGCCCTGGCCGGTGCGTTCTGGGCGGGCATCGCCGGAGTGCTCAAGGCCACCGTGGGCGCGCATGAGGTGGTGACCACCATCATGCTCAACTACGTCGCCCAGTGGCTGATGCGGTTTCTAATCGTCGGCGGGCCGCTCCAGGCCCCTCACGGTTTTTCGGCCTCCGCGTCGATCGGATCCGGCGCCCGGTTGCCCACGCTCCTGCCGCAGGACAACAGCCTCATCATCTTCGGGCTGCCGTCAAGCGTCTTCCGGGTCCACGCCGGGCTGTTCATCGCGCTCGCAGCCGTCGCCCTCTTCGCTTTTGTCCTCTGGCGTACGCCCCTCGGCTACGAGATTCGCGCGACCGGCCAGAGCCAGCGCGCCGCCCGCTACGCGGGGGTGAGCGTGCCGCGCACCATCATCGTCACCATGCTCATCGCCGGCGCGTTCGCCGGCCTCTCGGGCGCGGTGCAGATCGCCGGCGTCGACCACAACCTCACCGACAAATACTTCAGCGACACCACCGGTTTCGACGCGATCGCGGTGACGCTGCTCGGTCTGGGCAGCGGCGTCGGCATCATCCTCGCTGCCATCCTGTTCGGCGCGCTCCACGCGGGCGGCGCTGTGATGCAGAGCGACGCCGGCATCTCGGGCAACCTGGTCCTGGTCCTGCAGGCCCTGATCCTGTTCAGCATCGCGGCCAACTTCCTGAGCACCCTCAAGTTCCGGATCCCAAGGTTGAGCCGAGCACCATGAACTTCCTCTCCGACATCGGCCACCTGCTGCTCACCGCCGACCTGTGGCACGCCACGCTCGCCGCCTCGGTGCTGTTCCTGCTGCCCGCCCTCGGTGGCGTCATCTCCGAGCGCAGCGGCGTGGTCAACATCGCGATGGAAGGCATGATGCTCACCGGCGCGTTCTTCGCCGTGGTCGCCGACCTGGCCTGGCACAACCCGTGGCTCGGGGCGCTGGTCGGCGTCATCGCGGGCGGACTGATGGCGCTCATCCATGCTGTCGTGTCGATCCGCTACCGCGCCGACCAGATCGTCAGCGGAATCGCCATCAACATCTTCGCGGCAGGCTTGACCGTGTTCCTAGTCAACCGCCTCTACGGCCAGAAGGACGTCGGGCACGTCAGCCCGACGGAGCTCTTGCCCATCCTGAACATTCCGGTGCTCGACGCGATCCCATTCCTGGGACGCGTGCTGTTCCAGCAGAACGTCGTGGTCTACGTAGCGCTGGTCCTGCTGGTGGTGGTGCACGTCGTCCTGTTCCGGACCCGCCTCGGCCTTCGGATCCGCGCCGTCGGCGAGCACCCGCAAGCCGCCGACACCGCCGGCATCAACGTCTACGCCATCCGCTACAGCGCGGTGATCACGAGTGGACTGCTGTCAGGCCTGGCCGGGGCCTTGCTCGCGATCGGCGTCTCCAACACGTTCGTGCCGAACATGACGAGCGGCCGCGGTTACATCGCGCTCGCGGCGATGATCTTCGGCAAGTGGACGCCCGGCGGCGCCTTCGTGGCCTGCCTGATCTTCGGGCTCGGCCAGGCGATCTACGACGCGAACTCGATCATCCACGTCTCGCCCTATCTGCTGAGCATGCTGCCTTATCTGCTCACGCTCATCGTGCTCGCCGGCATCGTGGGCCGGAGCATCCCGCCGGCCGCCGACGGCGTCCCGTACGCACCGGGGTCCGAATGAGCGACACGAACGCGGTCGAGATGCGCGGCATCACCAAGGCATTTCCGGGCGTCGTCGCCAACAACAAGGTCGACCTCGAGGTCCGCAGAGGTGAGATCCTCGCGCTGGTCGGCGAGAACGGGGCAGGCAAGTCCACGCTGATGAATCTCCTCTACGGATTGCTGCATCCGGACGAGGGCGAGATCCTTATCGATGGCAAACCCGCCCACATCGGCGGACCGCGGGACGCGATCGCGCAAGGCATCGGAATGGTCCACCAGCACTTCATGCTCATCCCCGTTTTCACGGTGGGAGAAAACGTGATGCTCGGCCGCGAGCCGGTCTCCGGTCCGGGCTTTTACGACCATGGGCGGGCACGCAAGGAGATCGATGAGCTGACGAAGCGGTATGGCCTGCGCCTCGACCCCGACGCGCGAACCGGCGACCTCCCCGTGGGTCTGCAGCAGCGAGTCGAGATCGTCAAGGTGCTGTACCGCGGGGCGAACATCGTGATCCTGGACGAGCCCACCGGCGTGCTGACCCCGCAGGAGAGCAAGGAGCTCTTCTCCGTCCTCCGTGACCTGGTCAAGAGCGGCAAGACGATCATCTTCATCAGCCACAAGCTGCGCGAGGTGCTTGAAATCTCAGATCGCATCACGGTGATGCGCCGCGGCAAGGTGGTCGGCCACCTGGTCACGAAAGACACGACGGAGCAGGAGATCGCCACACTGATGGTCGGCCGCGAAGTCCTGCTGCGCGTGGACAAAAAGCCGGCCAAGCCTGGGGACGTGACCTTCAAAGTCGAAAACCTGACCGCCAGCTCCGACCGCGGCGTGCCCGCGCTAAAGGGAGTTTCCTTCGAGCTCCGCCAGGGCGAGATCCTGGGCATCGCCGGCGTCGAGGGCAACGGGCAGAGCGAGCTGATGGAGGTGCTGGCCGGCACGCGGCGCGCCACCGGGGGTCGCGTCCTCCTCGGCGACAAGGACGTCACCTCTTTCGACGCGCGCACCGAACGCGAAGCCGGCATCGCGTTCGTTCCGGAGGACCGGCGCGGGACGGGCCTCGTGCTCGGCTACTCGATCGCCGACAACCTCATCCTGGGCCGCCAGCGTTCGCCCGCATTTTCCTGGCACGAGCTCGTGCTGCGCCTGGCCGCGATCAAGGAGTGGGCCCGGCGCCTCGTCAAGGAGTTCGACATCCGCACTCCCACCATCGACACGGCCGCGCGCAACCTCTCCGGCGGCAACCAACAGAAGATCATCGTCGCCAGGGAGATGGCGAGCCGCCCGCGCGTGCTGCTTGCCGCCCAACCGACGCGTGGCGTGGACATCGGCGCTATCGAGTTCATCCACCGGCGCCTGGTCGCCGAACGTGACGAAGGCACCGCGGTACTCCTCGTGTCGGCGGAGCTCGACGAGATCCGCTCGCTGTCCGACCGGATCGCAGTGATCTACGAGGGCAAGATCGTGAGCATCGAACCCGCGGACGCGCCGGAAGATCGCCTCGGGCTGCTGATGACGGGCGGCGGCACGACTAAGGGCTAGAGCTCACCCAACCACCGACCCAACTCAGCAATCCCCTCGAGCTTATGCCAGCGCGATTTCGGCAGCGACTCCTCCGGCACGACCTCGTGATGCCACGTCACGGGGTACGGGATGTGCACCGCCCTCGCCCCAAGCGCAAGGACCGGTGCGATGTCGGATTTCAGCGAGTTCCCTACCATCACGAACTCCTCCGCCTTGATCCCTCGCCGCGCCAGGATCGTGCGATATGACTCGACGTTCTTCTCGCTCAGGATCTCGACGCCCGCGAACAGATCTGCAAGGCCCGACCGCGCGAGCTTGCTCTCCTGGTCGAACAGGTCACCCTTGGTGATCAGCAGCAGGTCGTAACTCCCATTCAACCCACGCAGCGCCGCTTCGACTCCGTCGAGGAGCTCCGTCGGCTCCATGAGCATCCGTTGGCCCCAACCCAGGATCACAGCGAGGTCCGAGGCGGGAATTTTCCCGCCGGTCAGCTGGATCGCCGACTCGATCATCGAAAGCGTGAAAGCTTTCACGCCGTACCCGTACATGCCGAGGTTCTTCATCTCGACCTCGGCGAGGTGCCCCTCGACGTCCGCATCAGGGACGTGCCGACGCAGGAGGTCGTTGAAGGCGGTCTGAGTCAACACAAAACGGGTCTCGTTGTGCCACAGGGTGTCGTCCCCATCGAGCCCCACGACCCTGATCGCCATGCGCCCGATTATCCGCTCAGGTACCCGGCGTTTTGACCTTCACCCAGTGAGCGCCCCCATCAACAGTTCTGTAGATGCCACCGCGATTAGTGCTGTAACCGACAAGCTCGTCGCCGAAGGCAATCACACCGGGCAATCCCGCTGCCGCCACGTAGTCACTGGTGAACGGGTGCCACGTCTTGCCCGCATCAGTGGTCTCTTGATCAGACGCCTGGTTGCCGATCTGAAGCCACCGCGATGTGGTCAAGAACGTGACGGTGTGGAATGCAATGTCAAAACTCTTGGCGAGGTAGCTCCAGGTTGAACCCCGGTCGGTCGCCCTGAAGATATACACACTCGCCGGCATCCACTCGCCCGGCTGCTCGCTCCACGCGTAGACGAGAAGGGTGGAGCCAAAAGCGCTGACCGGACCCGGCCGAAGGTACGTGCCCGTCTGCGTGACGAAGCCAGGTGGATCGGTCAGCGTGGCGCCGGCCCAATTCAGTCCGCCATCGAGGGTCCGGTAAATGATCGGGTGGCGGTTTGCGCCCCATGCGGAAATGTATCCATGCAGCGGGTCAGTGAACGAAATCCCCTGCTTGCATGTCTCCCCTCCAACGCTGTCGGACGTATACGACAGGTTCCACCCGTCAATGGGGACTTTTCGCCAAGTCGCGGCCCCGTCGGTCGTGTGCCAGATTTGCGCCCTCCCTTCGAAGCATTGAGGCTGGTTGGCGCCCCCGATCAAGAACCAGCCTTCCTGGGCGTTGAGGAACGAGAAATCCGCATTACCTACACGAGGCACAGGAGGCTGCGAACGCTCTTCCCATGTGTTGCCGAAATCGGTCGAGCGGTACAGACGGCCGTCCGCGACCCACGCCCACACGACGTTGCCCGACGGCGCGCTCAGCTGGTTGAACAACGGCACGTAAATCGGGACCTTCTGCACGATCGTTGGAGTCGGCGAAGGGCTCGTCACGATCACGGGCCCCTGATGCGACACGCGATTCGCGCCCCGCGCCATCAGCAAAATCCCTACTGACCCGAGCGCAAGGATGATCGCCATCGCCGCCGCGGCTGCCGGCATCGCATTCGTCGACGGACGCCCGTCTTGCAGAGCCCCGCTCAACCGCGCCCGAAACTCCGGCGACACCTCACCGCTGCGCGCCTCCAGCGCCCGCCGAACCTCACGTTCGTCCGGCGTCACGCGTCCACCTCCACCGCCATCGCGGGGCGCAGCGCCGCCAGCGCCCGGTGCACGCGCTGCCTCGCGCCGCCCGACGAACAGCCGAGCACCCGGGCGACCTCGTCCATCGGTAAATCCAGGTGGTAGTAGAGGGTCAGGGCGAGCAGGTGATGCCGCGGCAGCCGGTCGAGCGCCGCACCCAGGTCGATCCGCTCGGCCCAGCTCCGGTCGGACGCGACCGCACCCCCGAGCTGCCCCGCGTCACCAAACCGCAAAACCCGCCACCACCGGCCCCTTCGCGCAGACCGGCACTCGTTGGCCACTATCGCCAGGAACCACGGCCGCAGCTCGGCGCCGGTCCGAAAGCGACCGAGCGCGCGCCAAGCCTTCAGCGCCGCCTCCTGCACCGCATCCTCCGCCGCGCCTCGGTCTTTCAGCATCGTCATCGCGAGCCGGAACGCCGGGTCGAGGACGGGCGCCAGCAGCTCATCGAAGGCATGGCCGTCGCCCGCCTTCGCCCGCTCGAGGCGCACCGCCAGGTCCGAGTCCAAGCTTCGTACCGGTTCTACGCCCGAACCCGCCGGTCTGTTACGAGCCGGAACAAAACCGCCCAATTATTGGGTAGAGATGGAACATGGAAAAGCTGGACGGAATCCACCACATCAGCTCGATCACCGCCGACGCGACCAAAAACCTCCTCTTCTATGAAGGCGTGATGGGCTTGCGCCTGGTCAAGAAGACGGTCAACCAGGACAACCCGACCGTCTACCACCTCTTCTATGCGGACGAGGATGGCAGCCCGGGCGCCGACATGACCTTTTTCGAGTACCCCGGCCTCGTCCGCGGACGTGCCGGCGCAGGGATGATCCACACGATCGCGATGCGGGTCGGCTCGCCGAAGGCCCTTGACTTCTGGGCCAAGCGCCTGCTGGCAGCCGGGATCGAATCCACCCGAGAGGGCGATCGCCTTGGCTTCGAGGACCCCGAGGGCCTGGGCCTGGAGCTCACGGCCCAGCCCACAACCGACAAACCGCTGGTGGCCGAGCACCCTGAGATCCCCGCCGAGTTCGCCCTCCAGGGTTTCGCCGGCGTGCGGGCCTACTCGAACCAGCCCGAAGCCAGCAAGAACCTCCTCACCGACACGCTGGGTTTCACCAGCACCGACGCGACCTCATACGAGTCACGCGGATCTGGACGCGGCTCGTACTACATCTACGACAAAGCCCCCGCGGCACGCGGCCTCGGCGGGGCGGGCACCGTGCATCACATCGCGTGGTCTTCGACCGTGGCCGACCACTCAGGCTGGCGCGACCGCGTCAGCGCGGGCGGCGGTAGCCCGACGCCTGTGATCGATCGCTTCTACTTCCGCTCGATCTACTTCCGCGAGCCGAGTGGCGTCCTCTTCGAGATCGCCACCAAGGGCCCCGGATTCACCTCCGACGAACCGAAGGAGCACCTCGGCGAGAAGCTGTCGCTGCCGCCCGATTTCGAGCACCTTCGCGCGCAGGTTGAGGCGAACCTCACACCGCTGCCAAACCTGAGGCGT
>Ga0209588_1000059_pt1 | contig 38911 bp, 38 predicted proteins | sample Rivendell_Oct201_10_FD_188351 | JGI IMG/M metagenome (GOLD analysis project Ga0209588, IMG submission 188351) | Vadose zone soil microbial communities from the Eel River Critical Zone Observatory, Northern California, USA -... | ecosystem: Host-associated > Plants > Roots > Rhizosphere > Soil ...
TCGCAGATCGGGAAGGTGATGTTGAAATTCCAGCGTCCCATGAGTTGCAGATTATGATGCGTCTGGTGGTGCCGCCGCAGCACGCCAAGCACAGCCAGTCCACCCACCGCCGCGTCCTCCGGCAGGTGATAGGCAAAATGGAGCCACTCATAGGTCAGGTAGTAACTGATTCCGACGGCGACGAACAGCCATCCGGCATTGGGGGAAATTAGCAAAAAGAGCGCCAAGCCGATCGGCGTCGCGATTCCTCCGATAAAGAAGAGTAGCATCACCGGCGGGAAGAGGACCGCCTTGAAGTCGCGCGAGGACTCGTAGGACATTTGCTGATCGGTGAAAAAGTGATGGTGCTCGAGCGTATGTCGCCGAAAGATGACTCCCAACCCTCGCTTCATCCGGTGCATCGGTCCTCGGTGTCCCAAGTATTCCACCAGATTCGCGATCAAAAAGGCGATTGGAATCACCAGCAACTCCTTCCAGCTGGGATGATCAACCCGCGAAATCGAGAACCCAATCACCGTCAGTGAACCGACGTTCGTGAACGCAAAATGTCCCCATCCCGAGTACGACCGACCGATCTTCGTGGTGCGGTACTCCGCCCGAAAGCTCGCGGTCGTTGACGCTGCTCCGCCCATGCGCGATCTCCTACCAAAATGATAACCGGATCCCCCGAGGGGGGCCGGGGTCCGAGGGGACACCAGGGGAGGAAATCCGTGAATCCGATCTTAATCATCACCGTGCTTGGCGCCACGCCGATCTCGCTGCAAGAAGTGCGGCAGCTAAGCCGCTCGAACATCCCCCAGCGTCTGTCCGAGCTGAGCGCGGCGATTGCCGGGCAACAGACGCGGATTTCGGTCTCCGCCATCCTGCCCCAGGCGAATTTCGCCGCGGATGCCTCACGAACGTTCCTCTCCGCCGCGAAAGTGCGGTTAAGTCCGGTGCTGATCGATCCGACCAATAATGTCTACGATCAGCCGGTACAATCCATCATTGCCTACGATCGCAACAATTTCGATGCCTCGGTCAGCATCAGCCAACTGCTGCTGGACGGGGGACGATGGTGGAACCAAATTGCGCAATCGGGCGCGGCCGAGGACGCGGCTCGAGGCCAAGCCGTGGATCAGCAATTCGCCTCCGAGTTCGAGGGCGTTCGGCGCTTCTACGTTTTGGTGACCGCGCAAAAGACGCTGGAGGTGCTGATTGCCAATGAAAAGCGCAGCGCCCACCAGGTGGAGGTCGCGAATGCGCTGTACGAAGCGGCGCGCTCGTCGAAAAACGACGCCGTCCAGGCGGAAATCAACTTGGGCAATGATCAGATATCGACCGTCACTCAGTACTCGGCCCTCGCAAGTGCTCAGTCGGATCTAGCGACCTGGATCGCCCACAACGGCGCGGAGGACCTGATCGCCGTGGAACCCGCCGAGCTCGAGGGCGATCCGCTTACTGCTCCAACGCTGGAAAATTCCCTCCAGTTGGCTCGAGACAACCGGCCGCTGCTCAAGGCACTATCCTCCCAGGTGCGCGCCGCCGATCTTGGCGTGTCGGTCGCACGGGCCGGCTACTGGCCCAGCCTGCAAGCGCAACTGAGCTACTTGCGGCAGGGAAATACCGGCAACCCGTTCTTCACCGATCGCCACTTGAATAATTCCTTCGCGATGGGCCTGGCATTGCGGTGGAACCTCTTCTCCGGCATGGCCACCGATGCCCAGGTGCGCAGCGCGATGTACAACCGCTCCACCGCACAGCTCAACCTCGAGCAGTCCACCCATGACGTGGAGGCCGACGTACGCCGCACCCTGCGCAGCCTCGAATCGAGCCTCAGAGCAACCAGATTCGCACGTGCCAATTTGCGGGCCGCAAACTATGGGTCGACCCTGGCGCAGGACCGCTTCAAGGCGGGCGCTGGCTCGACGCTCGAAGTTCGCGATGCCCAGCTGAAATTGGCTCAAGCGGAGCTAACGCTGATCCAGAACCGCGTGAACGTGGAGGTCGCGCGCGCCAATCTCGAGCGCGCGATCGGGACCTATTTGAAAGCATACTAGGGCAGGCCCAGCTATTTTTCCGGCATGGCCGAAACGCTCGTGATGGTGGGAGTCAAGAAGCTTGGTCGGGAGATCGCTCTTCATTTCGCCAGGCAGGGTTGGCGAGTGATGTGCGCCGCGCGCACCGCCGCCGATGTCCAGGCCGTTGCGGCGGAGGTCCAGGCAGCAGGGGGGATAGGAGTGCCCTTGACGTGCGACCTCCTCAATCCCGCTTCATTAACGCCGTTGTCGGAGATCCGGCCCGATCTGGTGGTCGCCGCGCAGACCGCGGCTGGGCGATTTGGATCGAAGCCCTTGCTTGAAATCGATGATGAGGAGCTCGCCAGAAACCTGGCCGCGTACGTCACCGGCACCTGGAACCTGCTGAAGGTTGCCGGGCGAGCGCAAGTTGCTCAAGGGCGAGGGACTTTTCTTCAGATCGGCACTTCCTCCGGCGTCCGAACCAAGGAAGGGTTTGCGGCGATCGGAGCGGCGCAGCACGCACTCAGGGCACTGGTTCAGGTGGCGGCAAAGGAGTGGCGGGCCGCAGGAGTCCACGTGGCGTACCTGCCCATCGATTCTCCGATCGAAAGCGCCAGCACTCGCGAGTGGGCCGCCAAACGAGGGGGAGCGACGCTGATGCCGCCGGGCGAAATTGCTCGCGCGTGCGAGTTTCTCTATCGGCAGGATCCCCGAGCCTGGACTCACGAACTGATGCTTCGCCCCCAAGCCAGTGAGTGGACCGCGCCTACCTAGCCGCGGCCCGGTCCGAGCAAGGGCGCGCTGGTAAATCTTCGCGAATGCGCCTTGTGATTGCCAATAGCCGCTAAGCTATATAGCATCATGGCTATATCCTCCGACGGTGCGAATCAGGGCAGAACCAATTCCGGACTGCGCTATGTGTTGGTAGATGTCTTCACCAATAAGCCGTTGGAGGGCAATCAGCTCGCTGTCTTCACCGACGCACGCGGCATCGCTTCGGAGCAGATGCAGCGTCTCGCCCGGGAAATGAACCTCTCCGAATCGGTCTTCGTCTTGCCGGCCGAACAAGGAGGGGACGCCCGAATCCGGATTTTTACACCGGCGAACGAGTTGCCCTTCGCCGGCCATCCCGTGCTGGGCTCGGCCTTCGTGATCGGGGATCCACTCCAACGTAATCACCTGCGACTGGAAACCGGCAAGGGCATTGTGCCGCTCGAGTTGACTCGGGAAGGAATCCGGATCGTCTTCGGTCGGATGCAACAACCGATTCCAACATGGCGTCGATACGAGCGCGAGGCGGAGCTTTTGGCGGCCCTCGGAGTGAAGCGCTCGCGATTGCCGGTGGAGGCGTACGAGAACGGGCCGCTGCACGTGTATGTGGAGTTGGACAGTGAGGAGGCGGTGGCCGCGCTCAAGCCTGATTTTACGGCCCTGGCGAGCCTGTCCGGGGTTGGCGCCAACTGCTTTGCGGGCTCGGGGCGGAGCTGGAAAACTCGGATGTTTGCGCCAGCCCACGGCGTTCCGGAAGATCCCGCCACCGGGTCGGCGGCTGGACCATTGGCCATCCATCTCGCACGACACGGCCGGATCAACTTCGGCGAGGAGATTGAGATCCGCCAAGGGGCGGAAGTTCGACGCCCATCGCTTCTGTACGCCCGAGCGTACGGTTCACCGCAGAAAATCGAGCGCGTCGAGGTAGGCGGCTCGGCGGTGATCGTCGCGCGCGGTGAGTTTCGGCGGTACTGAGATGCGGCGCGAGAGCGACACTGGACGGATGGGGCATGAGGCAGGCTCGGACTTGTTCGGCGTTCTGGCCAGTCCGAAGCGACTGCAAATTCTCGAGTGGCTCAAGGAGCCGAGGTCTCACTTTCCTCCGCAACGGGACGGCGACCTGGTGAAGGACGGGGTTTGCGTCATCTTCATCGCCGACAAGCTCGGCGTCTCCCAGCCCACCGCGACCGCACACCTTCAGGAATTATCACGCGCGGGACTTGTCACCTCGAAACGGGTTGGCCAATGGACCTTCTACAAGCGCGATGAGGCGGCGGTTCGCGCCCTCAAGCGCCGCATCGCTGAGGCACTCTAGATGACTCCATATGAAGCTCTGGTAGAGCGCTTCACCTCGACCCGAACGCCGTTTCGCGAGCTGTCCCACGCACCCGCTGCCGCCGCAGCGGACTACCACACCATTGTTGGGTCTCGCTTGGCACAGCAGGCAAAGGCGATTTTTCTCCGTCGCTACCGCCGGGACGGAGGCAAGGACTACCTGGTGTGCGCCGTGCCGGGAGATCGGTCAGCGGACTTCGAGATGCTGCGCGGACGGGTAAGCGCGAGCCGGTTGCGACTGGCAACTCCCGATGAGCTACAGCGCGTCACCGGTTGTCGATTTGGAGAGCTACCGCCGGTTGGCTCGATTTTCGGAGTGGAACTGGTATTGGATGAGCGGCTGCTGGCCGAGCCGGAGCTCTACTTCAACGCAGGCCGGCTCGATCGCTCGTTTATCGTTGAACCCGCCCACTTGGTCGCGCTCGAGCAACCGATCATCTCCCCAGCGGAGTCGCAGCAAGACTAGACCCGCCCAACCAAGCCGAGGAGAAACACAATGGAGGCAGTCGTGATCACGCCCGAGTCGAGCCCCGCCGCCGCAGGTCCGTACTCACCCGCGCTCAAAGTGGGCGAATGGGTATTTCTCTCCGGACAAGGTGGGTTTGATCCCCGAAGCGGGCAGCTGGCGGGGAGCACTATCGAGGAGCAGACCGAACAAACCATCCGCAATATCGCCGGGTTGCTCGACGCAGCCGGTTGCACGCTGAGGGATGTCGTTTCTTGTCTCGTACATCTGAGCGACTTGTCGCTCTATGCATCATTCAACGCCACATATCGGAAGCATTTTCAGGAGCCCAGACCGGTACGCACGACGGTGGGAGCGTCTCTGGTGCTCGGGATGCTGGTGGAAATTACGGTCGTCGCTCGGGTTGCGAGCAGCGAGTCAGGGCGATAGCTCTATCTACGATGGATTTCGGGCTCGCAGGAAAGAAGGCGCTGATCAGCGGCTCCACCGCGGGGATTGGGTTCGCAATTGCCAGTCGGCTGGCGGCGGAACAATCAGAGGTGATCATTTCCGGTCGCACCGAGCAGCGGGTGGACCGAGCGATTCAAGAGATCAAGCGTCAGGTCCCGGGCGCACGGGTTTCGGGGATCCCAGGCGATCTGTCCAGCCCCGAGGTGGCGCTTGCCGTGACTGACCGCTTCCCTGACTTGGACATCGTGGTGAACAACCTCGGAATCTTTGAAGTGCGGCCGTTCCCAGAGATCAGCGACGAGGAATGGGAAAGGGTCCTCCAGACCAATCTCTTTAGCGGTATCCGGCTGGGGCGCTATTATCTGCCGCGCATGCTTTCGCGAAACCAAGGACGAATCATTTTTATCTCCAGCGAGTCCGCGCTCAACATTCCGAAGGAAATGATTCACTACGGCGTAACCAAGACGGCGCAAGCCGCCCTGGCGCGCGGAATGGCGGAGCTGACCGTCGGCAGCAAAGTCACGGTGAACACGATTCTGGCGGGCCCTACCCTCTCTGAGGGAGCGGAGGGCTTCATTGGCAGCCTTGCGGCGCAACAAAAAATTTCGGCGGCGGAGGTCGAGCGACACTTCTTCGCGGAGGCCCGCCCGAGCTCGCTTCTCAAGCGCTTCATTCGGCCGGAGGAGGTCGCGGACCTGGTTGCATTCGTCGCGAGCGACCGTGGTTCCGCGATCAATGGCGCTGCTCTGCGAGTCGATGGCGGAGTCGTGCGCAGCGTGTTCTAGCGCGGCGCTGGCGCCAGGATGTTGCGAATTCGAGGCGCTTCACAGCATGACTTCGCCAGAAAAAGGCCTCACGGCAAGGAGGGGGCTCGCCGTGAGGCCGCGCACTGATGGGCTCTCTCTCAAAAACGTCAGTGCGTCAACTATGTCTGGGTCACCCGTTGCTCTCGTCTTTAATGACACGTGGTGTGCGCGGCCGTTGCACACTGGCCGCCGCGTAGTAGAAGCGACTTGTGCAAGTCATGCGACGGGTTCTGTTGGCCACCTCCCAAAACCGCTGGTTGAATCAGCGCGCTCCCCAGTATCGCTTCGTCCAACGAGCCGCCGCCCGCTTCATGCCGGGTGAAGACATGGAGCAAGCGCTGGACGCGGCGCGGAACCTTCAGGCTCATGGAATCGGCTCAATTCTGACGCAGCTTGGAGAAAACCTCACCAACGCGGCGGAGGCCGACGCGGTAACGCGGCATTACCTTCGAGTGATCGACCGGGTAAAAGAGTTGGGCCAGGACGTTGAAATTTCGGTGAAGCCTACACAGCTGGGCCTCGACCAAAGTGCGCAGCAGTGCGTGCAGAACCTCGAGAAGTTGGCGAGCCGTGCGGCGGAGCAACTTGGCAACTTCGTCTGGATCGACATGGAAGGAACCGCTTACACCGATCGGACGCTGGAGCTGTTCCGAAAAGTACGAGAACGCCACGCAAACATCGGCGTGTGCCTGCAGTCCTACCTCTATCGAACCCCGAAGGACCTGGCGTCGCTGTTGCCGTTAGGCGGCGGAATTCGCCTGGTCAAGGGCGCCTATCGTGAGCCACCGGAAGTCGCATACCCACGAAAAAAGGATGTGGACGAAAGTTACCTGCGTTTGGCTCTGCAGCTCCTGAGTCCACAGGCGAGGCAGCGTACCCGGGCGGCTTTTGGCACCCACGATCTGAAGCTGATTGAGCGCATTGCCCGAGCCGCACAGGAGTCAAAGCTCGCCAAAGGCGACGTCGAATTCGAGTTTCTCTATGGCATTCAGCGCACCCAGCAGATTCGCTTGGCCCAGGAGGGCTATCGGATCAGGGTGCTGATCAGCTACGGCTCCCAGTGGTTTCCCTGGTTCATGCGTCGACTTGCTGAGCGCCCGGCGAATCTCGGCTTTTTGGTACGCAACCTCTTCTCCTAGGTAAACGGCGACATTCGGCTCCACGGTAGGAGCAGGTCCGCTGCGCCCGATGCGCAACGAAACGAGCACTGCCGTGCGCAGCTTGCGCAAAAACCCGCGCCGCAACCGCTGAGTCCTTGATCTCAGTGATTTTTTCTGGCTGGCAGCCGAATTGCTCTTTGCATAGCTCGCGATTCAACGATTTTGAAAAAGAGACAGTTACGGTGAAACGTACAATTAGTCGAAATACTTGCCTCAAAACGAGTCTCGGCTTTGCGGTACTGGCCGGCCTCGGCGTTGGTTGCGGAGGGCAAGGCCTCAAGACGTCGACGACCGAGGTCGCGTACACCGATTCTTCCCGGCAATCGGTCGGCGCCAACCTGGGAGGAAACCTCGGAGGAAACCTCGGAGGTAACCTTGGGGGTAATCTCGGAGCAAACCTGGGCGAGAATCTTGGTGCCAAACTCGGGGGAAATCTCGGCGGTAACCTTCGCGGCAACCTCGGCGGGAATCTCGGGGGCAACCTCGGCGGCAACTTGATCGGCAGCCTCGCCGGGAGACTCGACGATGTCCTGTTCAGTGGGGACCTGGGCGGAAGCCTCGGCGGGAACGTCCTAGTCGGCGACGCACGGTACGCCTGGGGAAATCTTCATTCGGTTCAAGCAACGCTCGTAACGCAAGTCCCTGCTGATCCGTTGGCGTACAACTACGACACGATGACGACTTCGCAGTTCGACAGCGAAGCCTGTCCCACCACCATCGTTCAGCACAAGGTCACGCTTCCACCGCCCTGCCACGGGTCCTGCACTTACATCGTCCAGAAGCGCTTGAACAAACTGACCGGAATTATCGGCGGACTACGGCCAATTCACGATGCCCAGGGGGCGCACATTTCGGTGTTGGGCGACAACAGCGACCCCTCTTCGGTCTACTATCTCTATTTTGCCGCCGTGATCGGCTGCAAGGGCACGGCGTTACCGATGGTGGCTCTGACCCGATCCTCGCCGGTTCGGATTCGCGTGGCCAGTCACAACGTCGTCGGCTGGTGCGCTCACCTAATCAAAGAGGGCGCTACCAGCCCGAGCTGGCTGTGCGCCGCGGGGGACGTTCACCAAGGTGTCTTTGGTCGATCGGTGGACGTATTCCAGGTCCGCAAAGGCACCCCGTCGCCAACCAGCAAGGGAGACCGTCCAGCGCTGGACGGGGCGATTTCTCTTCCCGCCTGTCCAGGCTGCAACACCTTTTACAACATCACCGCCTCTGTCGCGCTTTGTCCGGGCAACGGCTGTATCACTGCTCCTCGGAAAAACAACAGCGGCTACGCTGAGGCATACGCGTTTGGCCTCAGCAATCCCCGGATGGTGATCGGCGCGATCGGCCTGAAGACGGCCACTCACACCAACGGTACGCCGATATCCTTGTCGAACTACCTCAATTGCCTGCGCGGCGCTGACGGCAATTGCGCCAGCACACCGGCCGCTCCGGTCTTGAATCCGGAAATCCTCAACGATGGTGAGAGCGTACGACATTCGAACGGCATCACCTATGACACCTACTTTCAGCCCAAGCTCGCCTCCACCGGAATGACCGATGCCTTTGGCCTGATCAACCTCTCCTTCGGCAGCTCTTTCTACAGCTCTATTCAGCCCCTTATCGCTACTGGTCTATGTGCGTCGATGGAGCACAATTCGACGCACGACACCGGCTCGACGCGACCAGCAGCGCCACCCAATGAGGCTTTGTTGATTTCACAAATGGTCAACACTCGCAGCGTCGCGGAGGTGCTTGCCACTGGAGCGGAACGGTTCCCTGGACAGCTGGTCATTCAGGCCGACTGGAATCAGCCGCGAAACTGGTGCCCGACGACCGGCATCTACGTCCATCCTGAGGTGCGGGGTGGACCGCAGCAGATGCGTCGCCCTGTCGCTTCAATGTTGAGCTTGTAACCCTCGACGATCTAGGTGATCCGCGGACCGCCGCTTGGTGTAATAACCGCTTCATGCGCAACGTTCGAACGGTGTGTCTGGCTGCGATTTGGTTGATGGCCTTGGGCGCGGGTCTCTCGGCGATAGCGAAGGGCCCGAAAACCGCCCCGCTGCAAGTCACTTACTACTACCTTCCTGGCTGACCGATCTGCGCTAAGGTTAAGCCCGCCGTGAGCGAGCTCGAGAACGAGTTTCCAGGCCAAGTCAAAGCTCAGAACGTCGATGCGACCGCGCCCGACGCCGTGAAAACAATCAAGCGTCTGGGCTTCAAGAATCATGGATTGGTGATCCGTTCCGCCAAAGGCACGGTGCTGTGGAAGGAACCGGATCACACCGTCAAAATCGAAGACGCGCGCGCTGAGCTGGAGAAGCTCCTCAAGAAGTAGCAGAGGCGCGGCTTCGGGGATCCAATGTGGGATTCCCGGCACTAGCAGCGAATTCGCGAAAGACCCAAGCTCCCGCTGCTCGGCTGCAACTTTGTTTCGGCGGTCGGGTTCCTAATCTGTCAGCGTTCAAGGCTGAAGAACAAAACCACGAGGAGAAAATCGATGAACGGATTGATCAGAAAAATCGCGCTGATTATCCCTTTGGCTTTTGCGGTCACCGCACTGGCCGAGGAGAGCGCGAAGACGGAGAGTACCGAAGCGGCCGGCCTACGGAAGGATGCAAAGCAGGATTTCCAGAAGGCCAGAAAAGACCGCGCCAAGGCGGCCCAGGACTTCAAGAAGGCCAGTCAAGAGTCCAGCGAGGCTCGCAAGCTGCGTGACGAATCTCGCGAGGAAGCGCGCGAAGCACGACAAGAGACAAACAAGGCTCGCCAGGAAGCGCGCGAGGGCGACGTAAAAGAGGCCAAGGCGGACATGGCCAAGGCATCGGCGGATATGGCCCAGAGCGCCAAGCTCTCGGAAAAGGCAAAGCAAGAGTCCGCCGAGGCGGGCAAGGCTCGGGGCGAAGGCCGAGAAGCGATCATTGACGCCAATAAAGAGCACGCGGAAGGAATGAAGGACTACAACCAGGCTCGCCAGGAGGCGAAGGACGCGCGGCGCGAGCACCGCGAGAACCACCGCCACAAGTAACCTAGTAACAGTGCGCTGAAAGGGCCGGGTCGCTCTTCGCGGCCCGGTCTTATTTTTTGGGTAAACCGCTAGCCCGGTTCGTAGATCAGCCGGACCAAAATGCCGGGTGAAGGACCGACGTCAGTAATCGCGGTGAGGATTGCAAAACCGAGCCGGAACGGGTGCGAGCCGAACACCAGGGTTGGCGCCAAAATCACCGGACTTCGCCGGCCCCAATCCCCATCGACCTCGAGGCCAACAAAGCCGATCGGAGCGGATGGCCTCAGCTCATTGAACACCGCCAGGTTTGCTCGAATTGGAAGGGCGTGCCTGCTGTGGCCCCCAAAGCCAACTCCGATTCCGCTTCGCAGCGTCCATCGGCCCTGCCGAACCCCACCGCGCAGATCGACGGACGCCCGCATTGGTGAATCCTCCGACTCGATCAACTCTTCATTCTTCTCCGTCAGCACTCTCGCGCTCGACTCCAGCTGAAGATGGATGTCGCGAGCGAAGTCATGGATCAGTGCCCACGCAGCTGCAACTCTCAATCCAGGCTCGAAAGAAACCAAGGCCGAGTCCGGACCCAACCCCTTGCTGATGCCTACCTCGACCGCCAAACCAAGATCACGCGTGACTCCCCATTCAAGCTCGATTGCGCCACTGCCGACGCTCAGAGTGGGCAGCCTTGTTCGGCGTGCCACCACCGTGAAATCTATCTCGAGCTCGCCCGCTTCCGAGCGATCGAGGTCGGTGATGCTTTCGCCGATCAGCGGCTCCGGCATCGGCGTCTTACCCTGCTGACCCTCGTCCGCGCGCGCCGGGAGTCCGAGTTGGGCCACCGCGAATAACCCAAGGATGCTGAGGCCTGAATGCCGCAAGTGTCGCAACGCGTGCCTTGCATCCTAGTGGAGCCGCCGCACGAAGCCGCCCATCGATTCCAACACCGTTCTGGGCTGATCGCGATGAGGGGAATGGCCGCAGGCCGCAAGCATTTGCACTTCGACGGGACCGCCGGCTTTTCGCTGTATCGCGGCTACCTGATTCGCGGTGCCGAACTGATCATCCAGGCCCTGCAGCACCAGAATCGGAGCCCGAATCCGAGGCAGGTACCTTTCGATGTTCCACGATCGAAAATCCGGATTGAGCCAGGCGCGATTCCATCCCCAGAACGCTCCCTCCAGATTGGCGCCGTGGTAACGAGCCAGCTTTTTCGGCAAATCCGTGGTGCGAAACTCGTCCGCCATCCGGGTAATTGTGTTGAGACCGAACTCCTCGGCGAAGAGATGAGGAGCCTCGAGGATCAGCGCTCGAACCGGAGGCCGAGTTTCGCTACCGGAATAGATGATCGCGATCGATGCTCCGTCGCTGTGGCCGATCAGGAGTGGCTCGGTGACCCCGGCAGCGCCCAAAACCTCGCGCAAGAGCGCCGCTTCGTCATACATGTAGCTTAACGGGCGCGGCAACTGAACCGGATCGGACCGTCCGTAACCCAGCCGGCTGTAAGCAAATGCCCCCAAGCCGGTTGCTTCGGATAGCTGGCGGGGGAAATCGCGCCAGAGGTCCAGACACCCCAGACCTTCGTGCAAGAAGACCAGGGTCGGACCGGCCCCTGGCCGAGGGCCCCACCACGCATATTCCAGCCGCTGACCTGCTACGGTGAGAAACAGAGGGTCCATCGCGCCATCTCAGCTTGAACCGTTTGATCTTGCAACAATACCTACCGCAGCTTGAAGCGCTGAATCTTCCCGGTCGCGGTCTTGGGCAGAGACTCCACAAATTCAATCCACCTCGGGTACTTGTGCGGCGCGAGGCGGCTCTTGACGAATTGCTTGAGCTCTTCCGCGAGTGCAGGCGACGGAGGGTAGCCTTGATTGAGCACGACGAAGGCTTGAGGCTTGATCAACTGGTGTTCATCTGACTTCGCGACCACTGCCACTTCCAAGACGGCCGGATGTGCAATCAGCGCAGATTCGATCTCGATCGGCGAGACCCACTGGCCACTCACCTTCAGCATGTCATCGGAGCGCCCGGAATAGACGAAGTAGCCTTGCTCGTCTCGTAAGTACTTGTCGCCGGTAAAGGTCCACTCACCGCGGAAGGTCGCTCGGCTCTTGAGTCGATTGTTCCAGTAGGCCACCGCGCTGCTCGGTCCGCGAACCTTGAGCTCCCCGAGCTGTCCCGGCGCAACCGGCCGGTCCTCCTCATCCACAATCGCCAGCTCGTAGCCGGGCACAGGTTTTCCGCTGGTGCCATAGCGCACGTCATCGGGCCGCAAGCTCAAAAAAATGTGAAGCATCTCGGTCGAGCCCAGGCCATCGAGGATGTCCACGCCGAATCGCTCGCGCCAGCGTTCGCCAATTCCCTTGGGCAGCGCCTCGCCGGCCGAAACACAGAGACGAAGCCGCCCTGACCCATGGGCCGGATCGTTGGCGGGATCGCTGAGGATCGCAGCATAGAGAGTCGGAACGCCGAAGAAGAGCGTGGGCTGATAATCCCGCAACACCTTCATCACGCTGCCGGGCGTTGGTCGCTCAGCTACCAGGACTGAGCCTGCGCCTACCGAGAAAGGGAACGTCATTGAGTTACCGAGCCCGTAGGCGAAGAACAACTTGGCGGCGGAGAAAACCAGATCATCGGGCCGAATCCCGAGAACCGTCTGCCCGTAAAGGTCGGCCGTGTATCGAAGATGGCTGTGCAGGTGGATTGCACCTTTGGGCATTCCGGTCGAGCCGCTCGAGTACAACCAGAACGCGATGTCGTCGCAGCAAGTGGGCGCGGCGGCCAGCTCGGTCGACGCGGAGTCCAACAACGCATCCAGCCTGTGATGCTGGCTGGTTTCGCCGGGAGAGGCTTCGGCAACGATCACCTGCTCCAGAAACGGCTGGTCCGCGAGGATCGGGTCGAGCTTTGGCAGCAAGCTTTTGCTCACCACGAGCGCCCGGGCGCGGCTGTCACGTAAGAGGTAGTCGTAGTCCTTGGTACTTAGCAAGGTGTTCACGGGCACGGCCACGGCGCCGATCTTGATGGCTCCCCAGAACATCGCGGGAAAATCCGGTCCGTCCAGCAGGCAGAGCATCACCCGCTGCTCCATCTCGATACCCAATTGGAGCAGCGCGTTTCCTGCTTGATTCATTCGCTGGGCGAGCTGGCCATACGTTTGCTCTCCCCACGCCCCGCGAATCGCGACCGTCCCCTGTCGGCCATCTCTGATGTTTCGCTCGATCAGATCCGTGGCTGCGTTGTATTCCCTCGGCAGCGTTAGACCTGGAAGCGCCTCTGAGAGGTTCATCGCTTTACCTCCGAGGTAAGGGTCGCCGAAAGGCTCGCGAAACGCCACTTAGATCACGCGCGAAGCGCTTGATCCATCCGCTCGAGGCCGCAATCGCCCAGCTCACCCGCGATCCTGAGCATTGCGGCCTCCATACTCTGCAGCTCGGCGCCCAACCCGGCACGCCTGTCGGTTGTATCGCTCCTGCTCAGCGCACAGCGCGAGTGCTCCTGCAGCAGCACAATGCAGAGCGCGAGCGCTCCTGCAGTCCCGATCAGGCCAGCGAGCGTGCGTACAGCGGATCGTCTACGGCTAAGGAACGCTCCGATCAGAGAAGCCGGCAGAAGAACTACCACCGCGCGAAAGGCGCTGCGATGCAAGAGCTGCCTGAGGACCATCCAGCCGGGGATTGAGGCACGCTTCATGCGGTCGACACTTGAGATGTGCATTCGGATGAGCCCGAGCACGATGGCTCGCTTGGCCCGGCAGGTCAGCGACACAGGATTGGCAGGGCCCCGTGGCCCGCAGGCCTCGCGGCCCGGCAAGAGGCGACGGTTGAAGCTCATGCCGCCAGAGCTTTCTCGCGCCTTGGCGTCGCAAACTTCCGCTGGTAGTAGCGAATCCAGAAGTTGAGGCCGATAGCCCCGACCACGCCGGGCGCGACCCAGGGTAGGATCGAGAAGCTTGCAATGCCAAGCCTGGGTGCGTTGACGACCACGAAGGCGGTCAGCGTTGCGATCGACGACCCGACCATTCCGCCCATGTGCGCGAACCACCAATGCATCCGCGATTGCGGGGGGCGCAACCAGTAGAACAATTGACTTCCGCTTGAAAGAAAGCCGATGGCCCCGAACACGGTAAAGAGGATGGACCCGAGGTGGAGCCCGTAGAGCGAAATCGCCGCGCTCGATACCAACAGCAGGGTCGGCAAGCCCAGGTTGATGATTTTCCGGGTCGAGCCGGCACGCTGCTTTTCGCGCAGAGCCCGAACGCCGCTGGCGGCAGCGGTCGCCGCAAGAATGCTGATGAACAGCAGGAAGAGTGAGCGAGCTCGCACCTCAGGTCCATCGAAGAGGATTCTTGCGCCGCACACCACCACCGCGGTTATAGCCACTACCCCCATCGCTACCACGTAGATCCAACCCGCGCGCCGATGCACCCGGCCGCCTTTTCGAGCCACCATTGGTAACCAGAACACCGCGAGCGCGGTGAAACCCGCCGCAATGTGAAGCACTCTTATTCTCTCTACCCAGGTCATTTGGCTTCCTCCAGTTTGAAAGACTCGCGACAACATCTCAGGAGGAGGGCGCCGATTCATGTGGCAGAGGTCATTCACCCTTGATGTGACTTCCGGCATATGGAAGCACCCACCGCTGGGGTTAAGCTCTCAGCAACGGATGAACTCGAGACCCCAGGCTCTGCTTCGAGTCGCCGGGCTCTTGGCCTGGGTGACTGCTGGGCTGCCATATGCCCTCGCCCACCTTCGCGGCCACGCGTCTGGAGGGATTTTCCTCTGGGTTGTTCCTTATGTTGCCTTCCTGCTCGCATTCCTGCTGAGCACCGAAGTCGCGGCGACCGTGCACTCCCGCAAATTCCCAGTGCGGAGCTTCCTGACCCGCTTACCTCACGCGAGACGGAGGTACTCCGACTGATGGCAGGCGGGTACTCCAATCGAGAGATTGCGGACGCGCTCGGAACCGTCGAAGGCACGGTGAAGAATCAGACCTCGAGCATCTTGTCCAAGCTCGGGGTGCGGGACCGTACGCGGGCGGTCCTCAAGGCAATCGAGCTGGGACTGATTTGAAGGCCTTCGGATTCGTCTTGCGCAGCGACGTCCGGAACTGTACCTAGCTCACGTGAAGACAGAACAGGCGACGCGCGCTGACCTTGATGCCGAGACCGAGTCTCCGCGCAAGCGCATCAAAGAAATGGAAGTGATGGTGGCTGACGTCGTCACGGAAACACCGGATACCACCACGCTCGTGCTCTTCACCGGAAATGATCGACTCGAGTACCGAGCGGGTCACTTTCTCACCCTCGACCCTCACCATTTCACGGCCCTCGATCGCTTCACCAGCTTTCTCGAGGATCAGAAGGGCAAGCGAGAGCCGCCGCGGGCATATTCGCTGACCTCGGCCCCACACGAGAAGCATATCGCGATCACCATCAAGGAGGAGCAATACGTCTCTGGCGTCACTCGCTATCCGCCGCTGCTTTCGCCGCTGTTGGTACGTCGAACGCCGCGAGGCACCCGGATGCGGATCACTGGATTTACCGGCCCCTACGTCTTGCCGGATGACATCGAGCAACGAACGGATCACTTGGTGCATCTGGTCGCGGGTTCGGGCTCGGTTCCGAACTTCGCGATCCTCAAAGACAGTCTGCACACCGGGAAGAAGCTGAGACACACGTTCATTTACTCGAACAAAACCTGGGACGACGTGGCGTTCGGAGCCTTGCTACAGGAGCTCGAGGCAAAGTCTCCGAAACGGCTCACCGTGGTTCACGCGCTTACGCGCCAGGCGGATCCCTCAGTCTTCGGTTCAAAAGTTCGTCCGGGGCGAGTCTCGTTCGAGCTGCTTCAAGAGTTCATCCCCGATCCAGATTCCGCCATCGTTTATGTCTGCGGTCCGGCAATCGGCGTTTGGGACAAGAAGGCTGCAGCGGCAAAAGGCGAAAAGCCACCGCAACGATTCATGGAACACGCCATCGAGCTACTGCAGAAGCTCGGCGTTTCTCACGATCGAATCAAGCGCGAGTCCTACGGCTAACGCCGTTCTAAACCGCGACCCGGAAGTCTTCGTGCCCGCGGCCAGCGCGACCATCGCCTTCGACTCTGGTAAGCCAGCCGGCGGAGCGCGGGTGATTGCCACAGACCGCCGCGCGGTAGGCCTCCTGCAACGCTCGAGTGATCGGGCCGGTTTTCCCGGATCCAATTACGCGGAAGTCGATCTCCCGCAGGCCGATGACTTCCGCCGCCGTGCCCGAGACGAAAACCTCGTCCGCGGTATAAAGCTGATCGCGCGATATCGGCTGAGTCACTACCTCGTAGCCGTGATCGGCGGCGAGCTGAATGAGCGAATCCCGGGTAATCCCCGCGAGGATGTTGCCCTCCGGCGGGGTGACCATTCTCCCATTGATGACCACGAAAATGTTCTCGCCCGTGCACTCGGCGACCATGCCCTGGCAGTCGAGCATGATTGCCTCATCGAAGCCTAGTCGCATCGATTCGGTCTTCGCCAATACCGAATTGGGATAATTCCCGGCGATCTTTGCTTTGGTCATCATCACGTTCGGCTGATGTCGGGTGAACGATGAGACATTGGCCCGGACGCCCTTCTCTTGCGCCTCCGCGCCGAGGTAGCCGCTCCATTCCCAGACTGCGATCCCAACGTGCGGTTTGCCAAAATCGATCGAGAGGTTCCAGCCGCCCTCCGCCTGGTACACCAATGGCCGCACGTAGCACTCTTGGAAGCCGTTGGCCTGCACCGTCAGTCGACACGCTTCGATCAACTGGGCAGCATCGAAGGGCAGCTGCTTCCACCCGAGCACCTTGCACGAGCCGACCAACCGTTCGATGTGCTCGCGGAGCCGAAAGATCGCCGGCCCCCGCGGCGTCCGGTAACAACGGATGCCCTCGAATGCGGCCACCCCGTAATGCAACCCAGGGGTGAGAAAGTGCAAGTTGGCGTCTGCATAATTCACCAGCTTGCCATTGAGCCAAATGTACTTGGACTGCATCAGTTTCCTCCAGACAGTTTGCTAGACCGCCCCGCTGCGCGGGAAACCCAGAACGTTGGTGGGCTCGCTGGAGTCTTTGCGTGCGTTGCGAATCCAGCTCATCATCTCCCGCAGGTTCTCGCCCACCGACTCGATCCGGTGCGAGTGCCCCTGTTTACGCAGCTTGTTGAACGAAGGTCGGCCTTCCTCGTTCTCCTTGATCCATTCCTGCGCGAACGAACCACTTTGGATCTCGCGCAGGATTTTCTTCATCTCCGCGCGGACCGAAGCTCCGATCACGCGCGGCCCACGGGTGTAATCGCCGTACTCAGCCGTATCGCTGACCGAGTGCCGCATCCAGCCGAGACCTCCCTCATACATCATGTCGACGATCAGCTTGAGCTCATGGAGGCACTCGAAGTAGGCGCTTTCCTCCTGGTATCCGGCCTCGACCAGAGTGTCGAATCCCGCCATCACTAGCGCCGTCACTCCACCGCAGAGCACCGTCTGTTCACCGAAGAGATCGGTTTCGGTCTCCTCCTTGAACGTGGTCTCGAGCACCCCGGCCCGGGTTGCACCGAGCGCGCGCGCATACGAAAGACCCAAGGCCTTCGCACTTCCGCTCGCATCTTGATGCACCGCTATCAATGCCGGCGCGCCCTGCCCCTCTTCATAGAGCCGGCGCACCAGATGCCCGGGCGCTTTGGGAGCGATCAGCACCACATCGACCCCGGCCGGCGGGTGAATCTGGCCATAGTGGATGTTGAAACCGTGCGCGAAGAAGAGAGCCTTCCCCGGAGTGAGGCTCTGCGCGATCTCATTTTCGTAAACCTGCTTCTGCACGTGATCCGGGGTGAGGATCATGATCAGGTCCGCTTCGCGCGCGGCTTGGGCGACCGAAAGGACTCTCAACCCCGCGCGTTCGGCCTTCTCTCGCGACCGGCTCGTGTCCGGAAGCCCGACCCGCACATCGACGCCGGAATTCTCGAGATTGAGCGCATGCGCGTGTCCCTGGCTCCCGTAGCCAATGATCGCGACCTTCCGGGCACGGACGCGATCCAGGGTTGCTTGGTTGTCATAGTAGATTGCTGCCATTGCGTTTGCTCCGTTCTGCGTGAAGTGCTGCGTTGGAAAAACCAGTGACCGCACCCTGGGCGGCCGAAGACACCAGAGCTGAGTACTTTGCGAAAACTCCGCGCGAATAGCGGGGTGGTGGTGGCGCGAAGCCACGCAGTCGCTGCGCGATCTGCTCCGGAGTGAGGTTTACGTCCGTGCGGCGCTGCTCGATGTCGATGGTGATCAAGTCGCCATCGTTCAAAGCCGCCAGCGGGCCGCCGATCGCTGCCTCCGGCGCCACATGGCCGATCATCAGACCGCGGGTCGCCCCGCTGAAACGGCCGTCGGTGATCAGCGCCACCGATTCACCCAAGCCTCGCCCGACCAGTGCTGCGGTGACCCCAAGCATCTCCCGCATCCCTGGCCCGCCCCGGGGGCCCTCGTAGCGGATCACCACCACATCGCCCCCCTGGATCTTCCCTGCGATAACCGCCGCGAACGCATCCTCCTCGCGATCGAAGACGCGGGCGGGACCCCGATGGTGTGGACGTTCGTGGCCGGCGGTCTTCACCACGCATCCCTCCGGCGCGAGATTGCCCCAAAGAATCGCCAGGCCGCCGGTGGATCGCAGCGGCGAAGAGAGTGGGCGTACCACCTCTTGCGCGGGTGCCTCTTCCGCTCGGACAGCGTGCTCGGACCAGGCGGTCCCATCTGCGGTGCGCGCCTTGCTGTCGAAGAACTTACCGGCGATCAGCCGTTGAGCCACCAGGCGGGTGCCTCCCGCCCGATCCAGATCCACCGCGACGAACCGGCCGCCGGGTTTCAAGTCCGCAAGCAGCGGGGTACGCCGACTGATCCGGTCGAAATCCTGGAGCTCGAGCGGAAGCTCGGCCTCCCGCGCAATCGCCAGCAGGTGGAGGACCGCGTTGGTGGAACCACCGGTCGCCGCCACACCGGCAATCGCGTTCTCGAATGAGGCCCTGGACAAGACGTCGCGCGGGCAGAGGTTCTGATTGAGAAGCTCGACCACCAGCCGTCCTGCGGCCTTCGAGGCCTGGTCCTTGCGCGGATCCACCGCTGGGATGGTCGCGTAGCCCGGAGGCGAAAGGCCGAGAAACTCGATCGCCAGCGCCATCGTGTTGGCGGTGTACTGGCCGCCGCAAGCTCCGGCGCCTGGACACGCCACATCCTCGAGCTGGGTGAGGCGTTCGAGGGACATCTTGCCAGCCGAGTGCGCTCCCACCGCTTCAAAGACATCCTGAATGGTGACGTCGCGCCCCTCAAAGTGGCCGGGGGCGATGGAGCCGCCGTAAAGCACCAGGGAAGGCACGTTGAGGCGCACCAAGGCCATTGCCGCGGCCGGAATCGTCTTGTCGCATCCCACCAGCGTCACCATCGCGTCGAACAGATGACCTCGGCCCACCAGCTCGATCGAATCGGCGATCACTTCTCGGCTCACCAGCGACGCCTTCATCCCCTCGGTGCCCATGGTGACGCCGTCGCTGACCGAAATGGTGTTGAACTCCATCGGGGTGGCGCCGGCCGCGCGAACCCCCTCCTTCACCCGCTCCGCCAGGCGGCGCAGGTGGAAGTTACAAGGCATGGTTTCGGTCCAGGTGTTGGCCACCCCGACGATCGGACGTCGCAGGTCCTCGGTGCTGAACCCAATTGCCTTGAGCATTGCCCTGGCCGGGGCGCGATCCGGCCCTTCTGTGATTGCTTTGCTCTTGCCCCTCGGATCGTGAGCCATCGGTTGTTCTCGCTATTCGCGAGCCTCCATCAAAGCGGCGATCACCGCGGCCCCCGCTTGATCGGTGGTGGCGGCCCTCCCACCCTCTGCCGCGAGATCGCCAGTCAAAGCGCCCAGCTGGATCGCCTGGTAGACCGCGGCCTCAACCGCGCGTGCCTCTCGCTCCAGACCAAGTGAATGGCGCAAAAGCATTGCCGCGCTCAGGATTGTTCCGTAAGGATTGGCGACCCCGAAGCCAGCCAGATCCGGGGCCGAGCCATGGATCGGCTCGTACAACCCTCGCGTTCCCGCGCCAAGCGAAGCCGAGGGCACTAGCCCAATCGAACCGCAAAGGACCGCCGCCTCGTCGCTGAGAATGTCTCCGAACATATTCTCGGTCACCAGCACATCGAAGCGACCCGGATGCGCGACGAGATTCATCGCGCAGGAGTCGACCAGTTGATGCTCCAGCTCGACATCGGGGAACTCTTCGCGGACGACTCGAGTGGTCACCGCTCGCCACAGCCGGCTCGTCGCGAGGACGTTAACCTTGTCCACCGAGGTCAATTTCTTGCGCCGCTCTCGAGCCAGGCGGCAGGCGACCCGAACCACGCGAGCAACTTCGTCCGCCGAGTATGCGCAGGTGTCGAGTGCCCGTTCCGCGCCGCCTCGCTTCTCCCCGAAGTAAAGGCCGCCGGTCAGCTCGCGCACGAATACCAGGTCGACGTTCTTCAACACCTCCGGTTTTACCGGCGAGGACGCGAACAGGCGCGGATGAACCGAAATCGGTCGCAGGTTCGCGAACAGGCCGAGCGATCGTCGCAGATCCAGCAAGCCTTGTTCTGGCCTTACTGCAGTTTGCGGATCCCACTGGGGACCGCCGACCGCTCCCAAGAGGACTGCGGCCGAGCTCAGGCACAAGTCGACAGTAGTCGCCGGAAGCGGCGTCCCGGTGCGATCGATCGCGCTGCCGCCGACCGGCGCTTCCACCATTTCGAATTGATGGTCAAAGCGGGATGCCACGGCCTGCAGCACCAAAACGGCCTGTGCTACAACCTCTGGGCCAATCCCATCGCCCGGCAGAACTGCGATCAGCGCGCGCATCGTTCCACCTCGTATTTGGCGATCGCTTCCGCGCGCCCGAGTAGAAATCCCAGCTCATCAAGCCCATTCATCAGGCAATGCCTGGCGAAAGGATCGATCGAGAACGAAGTCCGAGTGCCATCCGGCAACGAAATCGACTGCGCCTCGAGCGAGACCACCACCTTTGCACCTGGCGAGGCCAGCAGTTGGCGGTGGGTGGCCCGGTCCACCACCACTGGCAGCAAACCGTTGATCACGGCGTTCCTTCGAAAAATATCGGCGATCGAGCAACTCACCACCGCTCGAAAACCGTGGTCCAACAGTGCCCAGGCAGCATGCTCGCGGGAGGAGCCGCAGCCGAAGTTTTCTCCCGCGATCAGGATTTGCGCTCCGTTCGCATCGGGCGCGTTGAGCGGAAATTCCGGACGAGGTCTACCTGCTTCGTCGTATCGCCAGCTTGCGAAAAGCCCGCGACCGAGGCCGACCTTGTCGGTGCCCTTCAGATAGCGCGCGGGGATGATCTGGTCGGTATCGACGTTCTCGTTCGGAAGAACGACCGTTTTCGATTCGAGCGTTCGGAAAGGTTCCATCGTCTACCTCAGCACCTTCCGCGGGTCCGCGATCCGACCAGCGATTGCGGCCGCCGCGGCGGTGAGCGGACTGGCCAAGAAGGTCCTACCACCCGGGCCTTGCCGGCCCTCGAAATTGCGATTGCTGGTGCTCACCGCGTACTGGCCTGCTTCGAGCCGGTCGCCATTCATCGCAATGCACATCGAGCAGCCCGGCTCCCGCCACTCGGCACCCGCTTCGCGAAACACCCGGTCCAGGCCTTCCGCCTCCGCCTGACGCTTTACTTGCTGAGAGCCGGGAACCACGAGCGCGCGTACGTGACTGGCGAGCTTGCGCCCGCGAAGCGCGCCCGCCACCACGCGCAAATCCGAGATGCGCCCATTGGTGCAACTGCCAATGAAGACCACATCGATCGGCTGGCCAAGCAGCGGCCTTCCCGGCCGTAGGTCCATGTATCGCAGAGCCTTGTCCAGTGCGGCTCGCGTGCTGTCGTCCACCACGCTACTCGGATCGGGCACCGCACCGGTGATCGCAATGCTCATCCCCGGATGCGTCCCATAGGTAATCATCGGCTCGAGGGCGCTGGCGTCCAGCTCGACCGAGCGGTCGAAGACCGCCGCGGGATCCGAAGGAAGGGCGCGCCAAGCCTCCAGCGCACGTTCCCACGCGGCTCCGTTCGGCCGATGCGGCGTGCTCGCCAGATACTGGAAGGTGGTGTCATCCGGTCCAATCAGGCCGGCCCGGGCTCCGGCTTCGATTGACATGTTGCAGATGGTCATCCGCTCTTCCATCGAGAGCGCTCGGATCGCGCTGCCGGTGTACTCGATCACGCAACCGGTGCCGCCGCCGATTCCGATCTTCGAGATCACCGCGAGAATTACGTCCTTGGCCGATACGCCAAGACCGGGTCGCCCGGAGACGCGAACCTCGAGCGTTTTGGGACGGCGCTGGAGTAGGCACTGGGTGGCCAGCACGTGAGCCACCTCGGTCGTTCCGATTCCGAACGCGAGCGCGCCAAATGCGCCGTGGGTGCTGGTGTGGCTGTCCCCGCAGACCACGGTCGACCCAGGCAGGCTGAGGCCCAGCTCGGGAGCAATCACGTGGACAATCCCCTGCCGCTCACTTCCCACCCCATGAAGCTCGATTCCAAACTCCCTGCAGTTGGCTTGAAGCTGAGCCACCTGGCCTTTCGCCTGGGCGTCGCTGAATTGCAGCGTGCCGTCCGCAGCCCGTGGCACGGTGGGAATGGAGTGATCGACGGTGGCCACGGTGCGCTCTGGACGCCGCACCCGAAGCTTTCCTTCGCGCAGGACCGAAAAAGCCTGGGGTGACGTCACCTCGTGAATCAGGTGCAGATCGACATAGAGAAGCGCTGGCGTATCGGACGTCTCCGGCGCCACGAGGTGGGCGTCCCAGATCTTCTCGAATAGCGTGCGCGGTGTTGAAGGAGCCGCGCGGGGCTGGGTGATGGCATCCCCGCTCTTTCGCGCCGCCCGCGCCGAATGCCCCGCGGCCGCAACTCGATTGATCACTTCGAGGTATGCGTGTGCGCTGGCGAGGATGATATCCGTGCTCACCCCATGGCCGCGGTAGGTCCTGTCTTGATGCTCCACCTCAACCGAGACCTCTCCTTGTGCATCGCCGCCGAACGAAGCGCTCGAGACCCGGTATTCGCGCAGGCGAACCGGCAGATCGGTAATCCGCTCGATCGCCTTGAACACCGCGTCCACCGGACCGTCGCCCGCCGAAGTGGTGTGCACCACGGAGCCCGCTTGCTGTTTTAGCGAGACGCTGGCGGTCGCCATGCGGTCGGTGGCTGTGGAAGCGCTGAGCGATACCAGCTCCCACTTTCCACCGAAGCTACCGTGCAAAAAACCGCCGATCAGCGCCTCGAGATCTCCGTCGTAGATTTCCTTTTTCTTGTCCGCGAGCTGCTTCACCTCTTCAAAGACGCGATCCAACTGCGGGTTCTCTAGGTGATAGCCCAGCTCGGTCAATCTCTTCTGGAGCAGATGGCGCCCGCTGTGTTTGCCGAGTACCAAATTGGTGCACTTGAAGCCCACGTCCTCGGGCTTCATGATTTCGTACGTCTCCGAGTGCATCAGAATCCCGTGCTGGTGGATGCCCGCTTCGTGCGCGAAGGCGTTCTGACCCACGATTGCTTTGTTGCGTTGAACCGCAAATCCGGTGGCTTTCGCCACCACCCGACTGGTTGGATACAGATGCTCGGTGCGAACGCCGGTACGGAGCTGGAAGTAGTCGGCGCGCGTCTTGAGCGCCATCACTACTTCCTCGAGTGAGCAGTTGCCGGCGCGCTCGCCGATCCCGTTGACCGTGCATTCCACCTGCCGTGCACCAGCGCGAAGAGCGGCCAGACTGTTCGCCACCGCCAGGCCCAGGTCGTTGTGGCAATGCACGCTGAGCACGACCTTTTCGATTCCGCGCACCCTACCCTTCAGGTGTTCGATCGTCGCGGCGAACTGCTCCGGCATTGCGTAGCCGACCGTGTCCGGGATGTTGATGGTGGTGGCGCCCGCTTCAATCGCGCGCTCCACAACCTCGCACAGAAAATCCAGCTCGGTCCGGGCGGCATCTTCGGCGGAAAACTCCAGATCCTCGAAGCGTTCGCGCCCGTAGGAGATGGCTTCGGTGGCGATCCGGACGATCTCCTCCTTCGCCAGCTTGAGCTTGAACTCACGGTGGATCGGACTGGTCGCCAAAAACACGTGAAGCCGACGCCGGGAAGCGTCTTTCAGCGCCTCGATGGCAGCGTCGATGTCTTCCCGATTCGCGCGGGCGAGCGCGCACAGCACTGGGCCCTCCACCGCGCGCGAGATGCTCGACACTGCCTCGAAGTCGCCGGGCGAAGCAGTCGGAAAGCCGAGCTCGATCACGTCCACGCCCAGATCCCGCAGCGCGATCGCCACCGTCATCTTCTGCTGCAGGTTCATGCTCGCCCCGGGCGCCTGCTCGCCGTCACGCAAGGTGGTGTCGAAAATGATCACCTGGTTCATGCCGCAACCTCGTCGGAAGATTCCTCGGAAAGGGAACCGCGGACCATCGCCACCGCGCCGGTACGCAATGACTCCAGAATCCCGAAGGGGCGCAGCACCTCGATCAAACGGTGGACTTTGTCCTCGGTGCCGGTGATTTCCACCGTGAGCGCGCTGGAATGCAGATCCACCACGCGGGCGCGGAACAAATCGCACAAGCGAAGAACTTCGCCGCGCCGCTCGTGGCTGACGCTCACCTTGATGAAGGCGAGCTCGCGAACCACCGAAGGCGCATTGGTCAGGTCCTGCACCTTGAGCACATTCACCAATTTGTAGAGATTGGCCTCGATTCGTTGGGCGACGCCATCGTCGGCGCGTACCCGTAGGGTGATCCGTGAGACCCCCGGCCTTTCCGTCCGCCCGACGCTGAGAGAGTCGATGTTGTAATTGCGGCGACGGAACAGCGAGACCACCCGATTCAATGTTCCCGGGCGATCCTCGACGTCCACGATGAAGGTGCGTGCTAGCGACTTAGAGCTCATCGGCACTCTCGATCAATGGGCGGGGGCGGCGAATCATGTCGTGGAGATCGGCATTGGCTGGCACCATTGGGTACACGCTGTCCTCTTGCTCGACACGAAAGTCGATCAGCACGGTGCCCGGAGTCTGCCGCGCGCGGGCCACCACTTGCTCGACCTCCGAGCGAGATCTGACGCGGAATCCGACCAACCCGTGCGCCTCCGCGAGCTTGACGAAGTCAGGATTTTTCAGCGGGGTCGCCACGTATCGGCCGCTGTAGAAGAATTCCTGCCATTGGCGAACCATTCCCAAGTAGCCGTTGTTGATGATCGCGATGTTGATCTTGATGCCTTCCTGAGCGCAGGTGGACAGCTCGCAGGCGGTCATCTGAAAGCCACCATCACCGACGATCACCCAAATCTCGGTCGCAGGCCGGGCGAACCGGGCGCCGATGGCAGCCGGGAGGGCAAACCCCATCGTGCCCAGTCCGCCCGAGGTGATCAGCCCGCGAGGATGATCATGCTTGTAATATTGCGCTTCCCACATCTGATGCTGGCCGACGTCGCTGACCACCACCGCTTTGCCTTCGGTGATGCGCCACAGGTCGTTCACCACCTGCGCCGCGAACAACCGGCCATTGTCGGGAAGCGCCAGAATGTCCCGAACCGCGGAATCTCCTTTCAAGGCGTCGATCCGCTGATGCCACGCTTGGCGATCGCGCGGTTTCACGCGCGGCAGCATCCTCTCCAGCGCCGACCGGAGATCGCTGATCAGCGCGACATCAACCTTGACGTTCTTGTTGATTTCTGACGGATCGATTTCCACGTGGATTTTTTTTGCCTTCATCGCGAAGGTGGCGAGCTTGCCGGTAACCCGATCGTCGAACCTCATCCCGAGCGCAATCAACAGATCGGCTTCCTGGATCGACGAATTGACCCACGCTTCGCCGTGCATTCCCATCATCCCCAAGCTCAGAGGATGCGTCGCTGGAAATCCGCCGAGGCCCAAGAGCGTGCAGGCCACCGGGATCCCGGTCTTCTCGGCGAACTCGAGCAGCAGCCGAGACGACTCCGATTTGAGAATGCCCTGCCCTGCCAGGATCACCGGGCGCTCCGCAGAGTTGATCAGCTCAATCGCTTGATCGAGGTCGGTCATCCGCAGAGGGCGATCGCCCGGATTGTTTCGAACGTGGCGGGCAGGGAGGTTCCACACCGGTTCGACCGTGGCTTGCTGAGCATCCTTGGTGACGTCCACCAACACTGGCCCGGGTCGTCCTGAGCGGGCGATCGCAAAAGCATCGCGCAGGGTCGGAGCGATATCCTCTGCGCACGTCACCAGATAGTTATGTTTGGTGATCGGCAGCGTCACCCCCGTGATGTCAGTCTCCTGGAAAGCGTCACTGCCAATTGAAGCTGAGGAAACCTGACCGGTGATGCAGACGATCGGCGATGAATCCATCATCGCGGTTGCAATCCCGGTCACTAGATTCGTCGCTCCCGGGCCGGAAGTCGCGACGGCTACGCCGACTTTGCCGGACGCGCGTGCATAGCCATCAGCCATGTGCGCAGCGCCCTGCTCGTGCCGTACCAGAACATGGCGAATCGGGTAAGCAGGAAGAGCATCGTAGGCGGGCATGATCGCTCCGCCCGGGTATCCAAACACCGTGTCAATACCCTCTCGGACCAAAGCTTCCCAGATCAGCTGGGCCCCAGTGCGTTTCGCCGAGCTCAGCGCGTGGCTTCGCAAGGGCTGCTTTGTTTCCGCGCTGGTTTGTCCCTGCTGCAACTTCGGCTCTCCACGGTAAAGGTTAAAAAAAAGCCCCCGCGACCATTTCGGGTGCGGGGGCTCGTTCAACGAAGACGCTTTCCGTCAGAACGGCGGGCCGCACCCGGCGGTAATGAGGCTAATAAGTACGAGGGAAAGGCTCAGACCCGAGTCGGAATCGGCTTGCAGCGAGGCAACGGCGCTCACGGTCAGGTTTAACATCGAATCAACATGATTATGCGACGACTCAAAGCGTGTCAACCTTTCCTTCCCGATTCAGCTGAGATGGTAACGTTCTCTCCGCGATGAATAGCATCGGGGTGATTGGCTACGGACGATTCGGCGAGATGTGGGCTCGCGCCCTCGCTCCGCTGAGACCCACGCTGGTGTATGATCTAAAGTGGGATCAGCAGGGAACGCGACCCGCGCTAGCGCCGCCCCTTGCACAAGCTACACTCAAACAAGTCGCCAAATGCGACGTCTTGTTTCTGGCCGTCCCGATTTCGCAAATCGAGGCATGCTGCCACCGACTTTCGCCTGAGCTCTCAACCGATACCGTGGTGGTCGACGTCTGCTCGGTAAAGCTCCACCCAGCCAAGATGATGCAGGCAACTCTCAGGCGCGAGCAGCCCCTGATCGGCACCCATCCGTTGTTTGGCCCGGACTCGGTAGCTCGCCTCGGGCTCGAGGGCAGGAAAATCGTGTTCTGCCGGTTGCGAGCCACGCCCGAGCAAAGCAAGACGGTGCGTTCGATTCTCGAGCTTCTGAAACTTCAGATCATCGAGAGCACCCCCGAGGAGCATGACCGCCAGATGGCCCATTCTCAGGCGCTGGTCCACTTGCTCGGCAGAGCGTTGGCGAGCCTGAATCTCGGAAAGCAGGAGATCAGCACGCCCGACTACGAATCGCTGCTCAATATCAGCTCGCTCGTCAACAATGACACCTGGCAACTGTTTTTCGACATGCAGCGCTACAATCCCTACGCGGAAGAGATGCGACGTACCTTGCGAGCGAGCCTGGATGATCTCGAAGCACGCATCAGCGAATCGATCACCTTCCAAACTGCGCCGCGAGCATCGAAATCGACCCGCCGTCCACCCCTTCCACGGGGAAGGTAACGGCTTCGGAGTCCGCTCGGCCCGCAACCACATAGAGCAAGCGCAGGTAGTGATCAGGCGTGGGCACTGAAAGCAACGCGTCGGCGCCGAGCCTCTCGTACTCGATCAACGGCTCGTAGTCTCCAGCGAGGAGCAACTCTCTCACGGTTTTTTCGAAGCGAACGGCCCAATCGTACGGCTCGGGCAGATGCCGGCCCCAAGCATAGGTGTGCAGGTTGTGAACCAGGTTCCCGCTGCCGACAATCAAGATGCCTTGATCGCGCAGCGGTGCGAGCCTTCGACCTACGTCGAAGTGGAATGATGCAGGTTGGGTTTCATCCATGCTCAGCTGGACTACGGGGACGTTCGCCTCGGGATACAGATGGCACAACACCGACCAGGTTCCATGATCCAGGCCCCAGCTCGTATCGAGCCTCACAGGAGTGGGAGCCAGAATCTTCTGAACGGTTCGAGCGAGCTCCGGATCGCCTGGAGCAGGGTACTGGACCTGATATAGCTCGCGAGGGAATCCACCGAAGTCATGAATAGTTCGAGGCGAGCGAGCGAAGGTGACCGCCGTTTCCGAAACATACCAATGCGCCGAAATGCAAAGGATCGCTTTAGGCCGTGGGAGCGACTTGCCGATTCTGCTCCAGCCCTCGGTGTACTCGTTGCGCAGCAGGGCGTTCATCGGGTTGCCGTGCCCAAAGAAAATCGTCGGCATTGTCTTGCTCATCGCAAACCGCCTCAATTTCCACTGTCGAGTGCCATTAGCATCCTCGCGAAGCGCATTTCCAGACTGTTGCAACCTCGCGAGTTGGAGCATTCACTTCTACTCATGACTCACCTACTCAAGGGCGGATGCCACTGCGGAAACGTAGAGCTGGCCTTTGCGACGGACCAGGCTCCTGAGACACTCTCGATCCGGGCCTGCCAGTGCTCGTTCTGTACCCGACACGGGGCGCGCACCACGACGGATCGCAAAGGACGACTCGAGGTGTGGGTCCGCTCACCGGCCGAGCTGAATCGGTACCAGTTCGGTCTTAAGACTGCTGAGTTCTTCATCTGCAAGCGTTGCGGTGTCTATCTCGCAGCGGTGCTCACGACCCCCGAGGGAACTTGTTACGCAACGGTGAACATCAACGCGCTCGATGCCGGTCGGCGCTTTACCCAGCAACCGCTCGCGGTCGACTACGAGGGAGAAAATGCCGAGCGTAGAATCGCGCGGCGCAAGGAAAACTGGACGCCTGCCGTGGTTCACATCGGCGTTCCTGGATAGCCTTTTTCGTGCATCAGGATGGCGGTCAAGGTAATGAATCGAGCCAACTCCTGCGTCGAGGCCCGCGGATGCAGCCGATCGTTTCGCTCAACAACGTGGTGAAGGAATACCGTCTGGGCAATGTCTCGGTCCCGGCGTTGAGGGGCGTTTCCCTTGAGGTCTACCCTCGAGACTTTCTCTCCATCGCCGGGCCTTCCGGGAGCGGTAAAACCACTCTGCTCAACCTGATCGGCTGCGTCGACACCGCCACCTCCGGCGCCGTTCAAGTCGAGGGCCAGGACACGATGAACCTGTCCGATCGCGAGCTCACCAATCTGCGTTTGAATACCCTTGGGTTCATCTTCCAGAGCTTCAATCTCGTCTCGGTGCTCAGCGTCTTTCAGAACGTGGAGTTTCCGTTGTTGCTGCAGCGCAAGCTCTCCAGGCGGGATCGCCGAGACCGGGTGATCACCTTGCTCGAGCAAGTCGGGCTCGCTTCCCACGTCAATCACCGCCCCAACGAGCTCTCCGGCGGGCAACGGCAGCGGGTTGCGGTCGCTCGCGCACTCGTCACCCAACCGCGGATTGTCCTTGCCGATGAGCCCACCGCGAACCTGGACTCCGTCACCGGCAACAACATCATCGATCTGATGAAGTCGCTCAACGAGAAGAGCGGGACCACCTTCATCTTCTCCACCCATGACGCCAAGGTCATGTCCCATGCCAACGCGGTAATTCAGCTCGCTGACGGGAAGATTGTGGACAAGAACGGCCCAGCCGAAGCGAGCCTGAAGCAGGTAGCGGAGGTTCGCTGATGGGAGGCCATTTTCTGGTTCTGGTCCGCCTGGCGCTGCGGAATCTTTTCGCCACCAAGCTGAACATCATCATCGGGGTCATCATTCTGGTAGGGACGATGCTGGTAGTCGTCGGCGGAGCGCTGCTCGACAGCATGGACGCCTCGATGAGCAAGAGCATCATCGGAAGCGCCGCCGGGCACATTCAGGTGTATTCGGCGAAATCGAAGGAGGAGCTCGCCCTCTATGGACAGATGGGTGGGGAGCCGGACCTCAACGCAATTCCCGATTTCTCCAAGGTGAAGAGCGCTTTGGAAACCCTCCCTAACGTCAAAACCGTGGTGCCGATGGGGATCAGCGGCGCGCTGGTGACCTCCGGAAACACCATCGACGTCGCGTTGGAGAGAATGCGCGCACTGATCCGCCAAAAGCAGCGGCACGGCGCCAGTGCCGAATTGGAGGGACAGATCCATAGCCAGAAAGACTACCTGCGCCAGATTCTGCGGGTCCTGCAGAGCGATACCAAGAAGCGCGAATTGATCGTCACCGAAAGAGCGATTGAGCCGGAAAACGTTGCCGCCTTACAGCAGGCGTCTTCGGAGGAGTTCTGGCGGAACTTCGATCGAGACCCGCTCAATAGCCTCGAGTTTCTGGAGAATCGAATTGCTCCGCAAGCGTCCGACGCGGATCTGTTCTATCTGCGTTACGTCGGGACGGATCTCGAGGACTTTCAGAAATCGTTCGATCGGATGAAGATCGTCGATGGCCAGATAATTCCGCCGGGCCGAAGGGGGTTTCTTTTCGCCAAGTACTTCTATGAGAATCAGCTCAAGCTCAAAACTGCTCAGCGTTTGGACAAGATCAAGAAGCGGTATATCGAGCTAGGCAAAACAATCGCCGCCAACCCCGAGCCCAAGCAGTGGATCAAGGAGAATCAGGCTCAGACGAAGGAGATTATTCTCCAGCTCGATCGGATCAAGACGGATCAAGCCATCGAACGCCTGCAACGAGCATTGGGCTCCTCCGAGACTGACCTGGATGCGCTGTTGCGGCATTTGTTCGACATCAATGATGCGAACTTCAACCAGCGATATCAGACTTTCTACGAACAGATCGCGCCATTGCTCGAGCTTTATCGGATCCGGGTTGGAGACATTTTGACGATCAAGGCCTTCACCCGAACTGGGTACGTCGAGTCGGTCAATGTCCCCGTTTACGGAACCTTTCAGTTCAAAGGGATGGAGGACGCTTCCCTGGCGGGCAATTTGAACTTGATGGACCTGGTCTCGTTTCGTGACCTCTATGGCTATCTGACGAGCGAGAAAGCCGAAGAGATCAAGAAGCTGAAGCAGGTTGCGGGCGCCGAGTCGATCGATCGCGCCGATGCGGAGGAGCAGCTCTTTGGCACCGGCAGGACGGTAGTGGCGGAAGCGACTCCCGGGTTGATCGACGATAACCAGGCATTCACCGGCGGGGCGCGCGCGCTTCGGCGAGAAGAGCTGATCCGGCGGGTCTATTCCAAGGAGGAGATGGACAATGGTGTGGCGCTCAGCGCCGCGGTAATCCTCAAGGATCCGAAAAAGCTCCAGCAGACAATCCGAGACATCCAGGCGCTGTCGGAGAAAGAGCACCTGGACTTGAAACCTATCTCCTGGCAGACCGCGGCTGGGCTGATTGGCCAATTCGTACAGCTGGCCAAGTACGCCCTGTATGTGGCGGTGTTCATCATCTTCATCGTGGCCCTGGTGATCATCAACAACGCGATGATGATGGCGGCCATGCAACGGGTTCACGAGATCGGCACGATGCGCGCGATTGGCGCCCAGCGCACTTTCGTCCTCGGGCTGGTGTTGACCGAAATCATCGTCCTGGGCCTGGCCTTCGGCACCGGTGGAGCGCTGATCGGGACTGGAATTGTGAGGTGGCTCAACCGTGTGGGCATTCCGGCGCCGAACGACTGGTTCTATTTCTTCTTCTCCGGCCCGCGCCTGCATCCGTGGCTAACCCCGGGAAACCTGATCGCCGCACTGCTGATCGTTCTTGGGATCAGCTCGATTTCCACGCTGTACCCCGCCTTCGTGGCAACGCGGGTGGCGCCGGTGCGCGCGATGCAGACGGAGGAATGAAAATGTTGCGCCTTGTTCTGATTGCGATTCGCAGCCTCGCGCAGCACCATCGCCGCACCCTGCTGCTGGGTGGGGCAATCGCAGTCGTCACTGCGCTGCTGGTGGTTCTCCTCGAGCTGTCGACCGGGCTGCGGGCGACCATCCTGCGCTCCGCGACCACCCTGATGACCGGTCATGTGAACGTCGCCGGCTTTTACAAAGTAACCGCCGGACAGAGCGCGCCGGTGGTGACGCAGTACCCGAAGGTGGTTGAAGTGGTTCGAAAGGCGGTCCCCGAGCTCGATTATCTGATCGAGCGGGGCCGCGGCTGGGCAAAGGTGATTAGTGAAAGCGGAGCGGTGCAGGTCGGCATCGGGGGGGTCGACATTCAACACGAGCCTGGATTGCACAAGGTGCTGCGGATCCGCGAAGGCAGGCTCGATGATCTCGCGGAGCCGAACACCATTCTCTTATTCGACGAGCAGGCAAAGAAGCTGGAGGTCAAGGTTGGGGACTTGCTCACCATCTCGGCGCCGACTCCTCGAGGGACTAGCAACACGCTGGATGTGCAGGTAGTGGCGATCGCTCGCGACCTGGGGCTTTTGAGTAGTTTCAACGTCTTCATCCCAATCGGGTCGCTCCAAGCGCTCTACCAGCTTCGCAATGACACTACCGGGGCGTTGATGCTCTATTTGAAGAACCTCAAGGCCGTTCCGGCGGTGCATGCCCGATTGCGCGAGGCCCTGCAAAATGCAGGCTACGCTGTGATGGACGACAATCCGAAAGCATTCTGGATGAAATTTGATTCGGTCAACCGGGAGGACTGGACCGGACAAAAGTTGGACATCACCAACTGGGATGATGAGGTCTCGTTCGTGACTTACACCGTTACCGCTCTCGACATGCTCACCGGAGTGCTGACCTTCGTGTTGCTGATCATCATCGCGATCGGGGTGATGAACACGATGTGGATCTCGATCCGCGAGCGCACCCGCGAAATTGGCACGCTCCGGGCGATTGGAATGCAGCGGCGCAGAGTGCTGTGGATGTTCGTGCTCGAAGCTCTGGTGCTCGGGTTGGTCTCGACCAGCGTCGGAGCGCTGCTCGGTGTGATGATCTGTACTTTGTTGAACGCGGCGCACATCGCGGTTCCGATCGGGGTTCAGCTATTCTTGATGAACGACACCCTGACCCTGCTCGCCGATCCGGCAAAGATCATCGGGGCGGTCCTCTTCATCACCTTCTGCACCACCGGGATCGCGCTGTTTCCTTCGTTTCTCGCCGCTCGGCTCAAACCAATCTCGGCGATGCACTACATCGGTTGATCCGCCCATGCGCCGGTTGATCGAAGTTGTCAGCTCGTTGCTCGCGATCCTGATTTTGCTGCTCGCGACGCCCGCGCGCGCGCTGATGGATCGGGAGCAACTACTCCAGCTCCTCAAGGTGCTGGACGATCGGCAGCAGAACAACGGGGACTACCGAGCTTTGGTCTATCTCGAGCAGAAGGAAAGGGACAAGACCGACGTGATCCGTGAGGCAATCGTCTATCGTCGCAGCGCCGACCAGCGGTTGATCATCCTCTTCAGCAAACCGAAGAGCGAGCAGGGCAAAGGTTATTTGCGGGTGGACAAGAATCTCTGGTCCTATGATCCGAATGTCGGCAAATGGGAACGCAGGACCGAGCGAGAACGAATCGCTGGAACCGATTCGCGACGAGCCGACTTTGACGAGTCGCGCTTGGCGGAGGAGTACGACGCCAGCGATGAGGGGGACGACAACCTCGGCGCCTACCACGTCCATCGACTGAACCTCAAGGTGAAGCCTGGGGTCGACGTCGCGTTTCCGATCGTCAAGCTGTGGGTCGACGCCGCGACCTCCAACGTACTCAAGCGGCAGGAGTTCGCGCTGTCGGGTCGACTGATGCGCACCCTCTATTATCCGCGATGGCAGAAGCAGTACAGCGAGTCCAAGAAGGGCGATTTCTGGTACCCGCCGGAGATCCGGATCTACGACGAGGTGGAGAAGGCCAACTCGACGATCGTCCTGATCAAAACTGTCGACCTGCGGCCCCTCGAGACCAACATTTTCACCAAAGCCTGGTTCGAGAGCAAAAGTCGATGATCGCATCGCCGCGCGGCTGGGCGGTCCTCGCTTCGCTGGTGGCGATTGCTCTGCCAGCGCGAGCGCAGCAACGGCCGAGCGAGGAAGAGTTGTTCGGACCCGCGCCGGATGGAGGCACGCCCGCGCCTCGAGGAACCGCCGGGCCATCGCCCGAGCGCGCGACCGAGACGCCGGCAAGCTCTCTCGAGGATGAGACGATAAAGGGACAGGAGCGTTCGCGCGACCAACGCGCGCTCTCCTCACCCCCGACATCCGATTTGTTCGCCTCCGAGCCGAATCGAGACAATCCGCTCACCATCGGCGGCCAGATTTACCTGCGGTCGATCGTGCAGGCGAGCGAAAGCCAGGCCTTGGGGAAGGACCGATTTTTTCTCCCTGCGCTCGTCGACGGGTATTTCGACGCGCGGCCCAGCGATCGGGTCCGAGGAATGATTCTCGGGCGGCTTACCTATGATCCGACGCTCGATTCCACAGGCAATGCAAGCACTCCTGCCTTCGGCTCTGGTAGCAACACCACTGGCAGCGCTTTCACCCTGCCGACCAACAGCAATCCCGCGGTCCTGCTCGACCAGCTTTGGGTGAATTTTGATATCGCCCGAACCGTCTTCATCACCGCCGGTAAGCAGCACGTCAAATGGGGCGTGTCGCGCTTCTGGAACCCCACGGACTTCCTCACGCCCCAACGAAGAGATCCGTTGGCGGTTTTCGATCCGCGACTTGGCGCTTCGATGGTCAAAGTCCACCTGCCATCCGAACACGGTTGGAATCTCTACGCCATCGGGCTGATCGACAACGCGGGACCCGCCAGCACCTTGAACCAGCTGGGAGGGGCGATCCGGGGAGAGATAGCCTTTGCCCGCAGCGAGATCGGGGCTGAGGCAGTCTTTGTGCCCGGGCGAAGAGATCGGTTCGGCCTCGATGCGTCCTCCGCAATCGGTCCCCTTGATGCCTATGTGGAAACTTCGCTGAGCAAGGGCAGCGATGTCCCGCTCTTTAGAATCAATCCGAACGCGGATCCCGCATCCGGCTTCTTCGGGCAGTTCGAGCGTTTTACGCCCACGAACTACAAGCTCGCGGCAAGCGGCGGATTCAACACCACGATTGTTATCGCTGAGAACAACAACCTGGTCTTAGGCCTTGAATATTTTTACAACCCGATTGGGTACGACAGCGAACGCATTTATCCCTTCCTAATTTTCCAGGACCTCACGCGCACTCCGGGCACGCCCCCGAGCTTTCAGCCGTTCTATCTTGGAAGGCATTACGGCGCAGTGTACGCCACGTTCACCAGTCCCAGCATCCTGGGAGAGAACTCTTCTTTCATCCTTTCAAATTTGAGCAATTTATCGGATCGGTCCGTAATCACGCGCCTCGATTTTCTTACCCGCGTGCTCTCCTATCTGTATTTGGAGGCGTATGCCGACATTCACTATGGAAGACACGGCGGTGAGTTTCGCCTCCAGGTCAATCTGCCGCAGCCGCCTCCAGCCACGTCAATTTCCATCCCGGCACCCCTCTTCGACGCCGGCCTCGGCATCCGCATCAAGATTTGAGCTCGCGTCGCGCCTTCACGACACGCTCCGGATCAATTGCGCTGATCCCGTCCTGGTCTGGCCATTCCCTCCGCAAAAAGCGTACCTAATACGCTCGGTTGCGAAGAGAATGTCTCACGATGCAAGGACCCACGCACCAGCGGCGCGGACTGCTCTTCACATGGAGGCGCTTTCTGAAAACACGAGAAGACCTTCACCCGGTATGCTAAGCGATCACTAGGGAGGCGCAGGGGACTTCTTGCGCTTGGGAGGGGAATACATGTCGACACGCGGAACCCGATTTCGCGCGGTTCCACTGTTCGCTGCGCTGGCAATCTTGAGTGCGCCAGTCGACGCGGCTGACAAACCCGAGCCTTTCAAATGTTCAGCTCGGGGCGGTCCCGAATGGCGCGAATACCGCAGTAAGCACTTTTTGCTTGATACCGACTTGTCAAGAGATTCTGCCGCCCTGCAGATCAAAGACCTCGAACGGATCTACACGATGGTGCTGCAGGCGATGATTGGCGAGCAGGTCGAGCTCCCTGGTCGGACCCGCGTCATCGGGTTTGGTAATCGAGCGCAGTTTCAGGAGTCTGGCAAAGACTATGCGGGTTATCACACGATTACTCCGCTCCAGCAGGCCCTGATCGTGATTCCGGTGGGTGGCCTGAAGGCGGATCCAGAAACGGTCGCGCACGAATTGGTGCACCATCTCTCCTGGTTCTTGTTCGCGCGCCAACCGCGGTGGTTCAGCGAAGGTCTCGCGCAATTCATCCAGACCGTGGCAAGCGAAATGATCGACAATGAACCGACCATGAGAACCGGCTCTCACATGGTGCGCGGTGCCACCCATCTTCAGGGCGGCGTAGGAGTGATTTCGCGCGAGGCCCGTTATGCGCTGGCGCAAACACCCCCCGTCAAGGTGAAGGACCTGCTGACCTGGAGAGGCCAAGAAGGTGCCGAGGCGGAGCACCCTTATTACGTGCAGAGCTGGCTGCTTTATCATTGGCTCTGGAATAACCGAACGAAGGAGTTCACCGAATTTCAGAGGCGGCTTTCGGCAGCGGAAGATCCGTCGAGTGCGTGGCGTGCTTCCTTCCCCGAGTTCGATCCGCTCAAACCGGCAACGCTCGAATCGCTCGATAAGTCACTCGAGCGCTATCGAAATTCCGCGAGGTATGTCTTTTATCGAGTCAACGGTGAGGGGGATGCAACCTTTGCAGAGTCGAAGCTTCCTCCCGCCGAGGTTCACCTGCTACTCGTTCAGCTTAGGCTGATTCGCGCCAAGGCGGAAGAACGGGAGTCCCTGCTTCGCGCCGAGCTCGATGAGGCATTACGGGAAGATCCGACCCACCCGGTCGCGATTGCTCGACGAGCGAAGCTCGACCAAACTTCGCCGCTCACTGGGCTGCGGAACTCAGTTACTGCCCGACCCAACGATGCTCGGGCGTGGCTGTTCCTTGCGCGGGCACTCAGCGATGCCGGAAATCAGACAGAGGCAGAGAGTGGTTACCGAAAAGCCGTGGCGTTGGACGCGGAGAGCGCCGACGCCCACAACAGCTTGGCTGCGCTGCTTGCAGCGAAGGGGCAAAATAAGGAGGCTTTGCCGTTGGCCAATCAGGCGGTCGATCTGGCGCCATGGGATCCGGCGTGTGTAGATACTCTTGCTGCAGTCGCAGCAGGCCTCGGAAAATGCGCCGAAGCCCTGATCCTGCAGCGTCGGGCGGTAAGTCTAATCGACGCAGCCAGGAACCCCATCAGCCTGGCGGCGATCGCAGGTGACGACGCCTATACGAAGAGGCTCCGCGAGTACGAGGCTCGCTGCGGATCCACCGCCTCGAAGTGATAACTGACAACCGAAGCGCACTTTCGCTCTGCGGCGCAGCTGCAAAGCGCGTTGGACTGCGTGCGTGTCTGCACCCTGGAGGCGAGCCGTCACAAGGTGGGTAGTATTCTGGGTTTTGGGCCGCCGGGAAATGCTGCATCGATCCGCCGGATTTCCTCCGCGCTTAGCTTTAGCTCCGCGGCGGCGGCATTTTCCTCTGCATGCTTCGAGTTCGTAGTCATCGGGATCGTAAACACGTTCTCGTCGCGTATCAGGAAACGAAGCGCGACTTGGCGCGGCGTCGCGCGGTGAGCCTTGGCGATCTCCGCCAGCACCCGCCCTCCCCGGCTCGACTCGTCGGGAAATCGGCCGGAACCGAACGTGCTATAGCCCACAACCGCCACCCGATGACCTTGACACCGCGGCAGCAACTCGTGCTCGATCCCCCGTTCGAGCAGGTGATAGAGGACCTGATCGCAGGCGATCTGGTCCTTGCCCGCAACCGCGACCGCGCGCTCCAACTCGCCAACATCGAAGTTGCTCACGCCGAAATGACGTATCTTTCCCGCGCCTCGTAGTTGCTCGAACGCGCGGAGCGTCTCCTCCAGCGGAATCGAACCCAGCCAGTGCAGCAGATACAGATCGAGCACATCGGTTCGCAGACGGCGAAGGCTCTGCTCGCACGCTTTCAGCGTGCCCTGATACGAAGCGTTTTCGGGAAGTACCTTCGAAGTGAGAAACACCTCGTCGCGACGGCCTCTGATCGCCTCGCCGACCCACTCTTCAACCAACCCCGAGCCGTACATCTCGGCAGTGTCGATGTGGGTCATCCCGATGTCGAGCCCGCGGCGCAATGCGGCGACGGCTTTCTTCTTGTCGACCCTCTCCAGGTTCCAGGTACCTTGCCCAATCACCGGCACCGGCACACCGAGCGGCCCGAAAGTCCGCCGCACCATCTCGATTACCTCGAGTCTCGGCACTCCTGCTTAACCGCGGTCAGCAGCTCCTGGAGCGTTAGTGGCTTCCGCAGAAATCCCACCGCGCCCATGTCGCGCGCTGTGTCGCTGGCGCTGCTATGAGCAGTGAGCACGATCACCGGGATCGAGCTGAGAGCTGGGTCTGCCATTTGAGCCTTGCGAAAGGCCCACCCGTCCATTACCGGCATCATCATGTCCAGCAAAATGATGCAGGGCCTGGCCGCACTCGAGCGCAGCAACTCGAGGGCTTCCTTCCCCTGGCTGGCGCCGACCGTTTGATAACCGTGATCCTCGAGCGCTTCGCGCACCGAGTCTCGGACATCGCGATCGTCCTCGACGATCATCACGAGTCTGTTGGCCCGTTCAGCTTCCAAGCCTAGCGCCCTCCTGCGCTGGCGGATTTTGCTCGTCCGCTGAGCGCCTGGCGCATCGGCTTTCCAGCCTTTTCGTTGGCCTCATACTGCTTGATCGCTTTAGCACCATTATTCCAGCTCCGAACATTGCCCTCGCGATC
>Ga0209588_1000060_pt1 | contig 38786 bp, 38 predicted proteins | sample Rivendell_Oct201_10_FD_188351 | JGI IMG/M metagenome (GOLD analysis project Ga0209588, IMG submission 188351) | Vadose zone soil microbial communities from the Eel River Critical Zone Observatory, Northern California, USA -... | ecosystem: Host-associated > Plants > Roots > Rhizosphere > Soil ...
AGGGCAGGCCACCGATGTGGTCCTCGTGACCATGCGTGAGGAAGATGCCGAGAACCTCACGATCCCGCTGCAGCAGGTAAGAGATGTCAGGCAGCACGAGGTCGATGCCGGGCATGTCCTCCTGGGGGAACATGAGACCCGCGTCGACGACCAGGATCTTGTCTTCCCATTCGAGGGCCCACATGTTGATGCCGACCTCACCCAGGCCGCCCAGCGGGACATACCGAAGCCGCGGAGATTGCAGGGGTCCCCGCGAAATCACGCCGCAGGCTCTGATTTCGTGGGGACTTTCACAGGAGGCGCAGCTGTTCCGCCTCCTGCTTCGGGGGTGCGACCGGCACTGGTGGTGGCGGCGGAGCCAGCAGCTTGTCCAGGTATGCCTTCACGCGGTCGAAATCGTGCTCGAGATCAGCCACCAGCGAGCCGTTGTGCAGCGCGGCGGCAGGGTGGTAGAGCGGCACATAGGCGACGCCACCGCGCATGACAAGGCTTCCGTGAATGCGTGAGATCGAGCCCTGGCCTGGCATGAGGCGCTCGAGCGCGTGCCTGCCCAGGATCAGCACCACCTTCGGCTGCACCAGCTCGAGCTGGCGCTTGAGATATGGCGAGCATGCTTCGGCTTCGTTGGGCATCGGATCGCGGTTCATCGGCGGGCGGCACTTGAGCACGTTGGTGATGTACACGTCCGGCCGGCTGAGACCGATCCGGGACAGGAGCGTGTCGAGCAGCTTGCCCGCGGCACCGACGAACGGTTCGCCCTGACGGTCCTCGTTGAAGCCCGGAGCTTCGCCGACGATCAAGATGTCGGTGGGACAGGGACCGACTCCGGGGACCGCCTGCGTACGAGTTGCGTGTAGTCCGCAGTTCTTACACGAGCGGACTGTGGCGTGGAGCTGAGTCAGCTCCTCCTGGGCACTAAGCGACTTTTACGCCCGCCTTGAAGGTGATGAGGTCTCCCGCTTCGTGGATTGTCCCCATGACCGACTTGAGCTGCTCGTCGGTCAGCGGCACAAGCGGCAGCCGGAACGGCCCGGCCTGGAAACCCATCGCGTTCAGCGCCGACTTGATCGGCACGGGGTTGGCGGCTGTCGTCATCAACGTCTTGATCACCGGCAGCAGCCCGAGGTGAATCTTGCGCGCGGTGTCGTTGTCGGCTTTCGAGTACGCCTCTATCAACTTCTTCATCGAACGACCGGCGATGTGTGACACGACGCAGATCACTCCAAAGCCTCCGACCGCCAGGAGGGGCAGCGTCCAGCTGTCGTCGCCGCTCCACACGGTGAACCTCGCGGGCTTTTCGGCGCAGATGAGTCCAATTTGGTCCAGGTCGCCGCTCGCCTCTTTGACGCCGATGATCCCGGGCAGCTCGGCGCAGCGCAGCGTCGTGGCCACCGACATGTTGACCGCGGTGCGGCCCTGGATGTTGTACATGATGGTCGGCCCCACTTCCGAGATCGCCTTGAAGTGCTGGTACATCCCTTCCTGCGGCGGCTTGCTGTAGTAGGGCACGACGGCAAGTAGGGCGTCAGCGCCCGCTTTCATCGCGCGCTCGGAGAGCTTCACCGAGTGGTGCGTGTCATTGGTGCCGGTGCCGGCCACCACGTTCTTGCCGGGAACCGCTTTCTTGATCGCTTTGATGAGCTCGATCTTCTCGTCATCGCTCAGCGCAGGCGATTCGCCGGTGGTTCCAGACAGAACAACTCCGTCAGACCCGTCGGCGACAAGCATCGCCGCCAGCTTCTCCGCCGCGGCGTAATCGACTGATCCGTCCGCCTTGAACGGGGTGATCATCGCGGTCAGCAGCCGTCCTATTTCAGTCGTCATTGCCTAAAGTTCCCTCCTTTTTCGCCAATCTCTTTCAGTCATGCTTTTCCGTTCGAGCCACGGTGGCGGGTGGCACCGGCCGCGATCACTCCCATTTCAATAGCGTGCTCGGCGATCTGCACTGCGTTCAGCGCGGCACCTTTCCGCAAGTTGTCGGAGACCAGCCAGAGCATCAACCCGTGGCTGGATGAGAGGTCGTCTCTGATGCGGCCAACATACACCTCGTCCTTGCCGGCGACGTCGTGCGGGGTCGGGTAGATCTTGGCGTGCGGATCATCCTCGACGATCAGTCCGGGAGCCTCGCCTAAGACCAACCTTGCATCAGCCGCGCTTACCTTCTTTGTGGTCTCGATCAAAACCGACTCGCTGTGTCCCACCGGCACCGGCACGCGCACACACGTGGCTGCGATGGCCAGCGAAGGGTCGTGAAGAATCTTGCGGGTCTCGTTGACCAGCTTCATCTCCTCCTCGTTGTAGCCGTCAGCGTCTGGCTTCCAGCCGCCGGGGATGACGTTGTAGGCGAGTTGGTGGGAGGTGGCGGTCACGGTCGGGGTTTTGCCCGCGGCGATGGCGGCGGTCTGTTCCTCGAGCTCATCCAGCAGAGCTCGACCCGCTCCCGACGCGGCCTGGTAGCTCGAGACGACCACCCGGCGCAAGCCAAAGTGCTTCCGCAGCGGCTCGAGCACCATGGTGAGAGGAATCGTCGTGCAGTTTGGACTCGCGATGATGCCCTCGTTGTCGCGGATGTCCGCACCATTGACCTCGGGGACGACGAGCGGCACGTTTGCCTTCATGCGCCACGCCGAGCTCTTGTCGATCACCAGCGCACCCGCTTCGGCGGCAGCTGGACCGTAGAGCAGAGAGATGTCGGCGCCGGCGGCGAACATGGCGACATCGATGCCCTGAAAGCTGGTTTCGTTCAGACGGAGAAGCGTGAGCTGCTCACCGTTGAATGGCACCTTCGCACCAACCGATCTCTCCGAGGCGAAAGCGCTGATGCTGGCCACGGGGAATTTGCGCTGGGCCAGGATCTTCAGCATCTGCTGGCCTACAACTCCAGTCGCGCCAACAACGGCAACGTTTAGTCGCTTGGAGGTGGACATCTCGATAGTTTAGTTCGATCCTAGCGGGATTGGACGGGTGTCCGATTCTGGGCCGGTGGACACTGCGGACACCGGCCCAGAAACAGGTCATCGGCTGCCCAGAAGTGAATGGCAGCAGCGACGCCAGCTAATTGCTCGAAGTCAACGTCCTTATAAATGCGACCTACCAAGTTGGTTGGCATCGACGGCGCCGTGACGTCTTTCAACATGGCGCATCGCCTTCCAGTCATCACCATCGCGCCGACCTCAATTACTAGGTTGTAGTTCAGCGACCGCCCAACCCGATCTTCGAACAATCCAACGCCATACTGGCTCGCCCACATGTGGGCTGCCACGTTGCCGAACAGGTCATCATCTGCAGCGCGATCGCTCGCTAGCAGCATTGTCAGCCCATGAGTCGACAGAGCTGCGCGGGTCGTCGAGATGACTGCTCGGATCGGATCGGGGAGCTCGGCCTCAGCCGTGGCCGGAAACCTTGTCATGCAGAAAACGTTCCGCTCGAACGGATATTGATCTAACAATCGTCTAATAGAGCGCACCCATTGAATTGGTGCAAGTTCAGGAGGGATCAAGCTGTGCTGACCAGAGCTGAAAAAAGCTCCGGGAACGTCGGCAAGCGCAATGGCGATCTGTGCCGGATCTAAATCGCCGACCAAAGAAACCGCACGTTCATGTCCGATTGGTGTAAGTGACCACCCTCCCGTCCTCCTTCTCACGACGAAACCGCGAGCGGCGAGGTTCGCAAGTGTCGCCCGCAGGTTCTTGGGTGAAGGTACACGCAACGCCTCGAACAAATCGGCAACATCCTTAGAGACAAACCATCTGTCACCATTCCTGACGCCTGCAATATCGCTTACGACAAGAACACGATTCTCCGACCGCGCCAATTGTTGGATCTCGAGGCCGAGCCGCCCTTTATTCAATGAGCGCTGCCTAGAAGCTGCGCTAGAAGACGACCTGCTTCTTCGAATCCGGCTCTCGTCACCTTGACTTTCCGCTGGACCCCCTTTCCGTGGACTACGAATGCGTCACCCACAGCGGTCACTGCGGCAGCGAAATTGTTTGTATCGAGAATGCCGAAGTCTCGGCACACTTCTCTAATCAGATCGATCGATGTCCAGCTGTCGTCCAATCCGACGGCTTGGCGACCTGCGGCGACCAAAATGGTCACGGTTCTCATGGCCGGAAACTTCTCCTTGGGTAACTTGGATCGACTGAGAACAAGGTCTAGTTTGTCGTCGGCGACTACATACGCGAGCTCCACCTGGTCGAGTTCCGTGTGAAGGGCAGCAGCTAGCTTCCCGATCGGGCCGTCGGTGTGGGGCACCGACGTGGATGGCTTGAGGCTCGCCAAACTCTGTCGCAGCGTCCCTGACGCTGCACCATCGGTGGTTGCCGCGGCGGCTAGGAGATCTATCGCTTTCGAGAAGCCGGTCGCCCGCAGATCTGCTTCGAGATTCACCTCCGAGATGATGTCGCGAGCAGTTGTCAGAATCTCTACAACGGCATCACGGTTCGTCATCGGTAGTTCCTCCTGCTAAGAGCGCTTTAATGCGCTTGATCCCTTCTGTAGTCAATCGATATCGCTTGCGCGCCTGACGTGTGCTTCCGCCCTTTCTGACTTGAATTACGAGTTGTGGTCGCACGCCTATGAGCTCCGAGAACGCTCTTGTGATGTTCTTCACCTGGTGTCCAAGTTGTTTGAGCTCGGTGTTGACTTTCTGCGAGTCCACATCGCCGTCGCCCTGAACAACTTGAAACCAGTAAGTAACGACCATGACTCGCTCGGCAGTTGTCGAAGGGTTGGCGGCTTCGTAAATGGAAGCAACGTCTCCGCTAGCGTCTTCGCCGTTGCGCGTGACTTCGCTTATCACCCTCTCGCTGTTTCCGCGACCCCGGACAGAGACTCCATAGCGATCGCCGAGCCACCGAACTACGCGCACTGCGGCCGCGTCATCAAGTCGGCTTAGGCGCCGACGGATCTCCGCCATCGCTTCTAGCTCGTCATCCATATAATCGGCTGTCATATACCTAACTCCCCTAGCCACTTCATTTCGCAAGTCCCTCCATAGTAGCATTGAATCGCCTCGCATTGCTAATTTAGTCAAGTAGTACACCGAGACGACCAACCACTCAAAGCGAACCTGCCGCGCTATTCCCTAACACCGCCCCGCCAAGCATTCAGAGCCCCTCATGCTGTGCCTCTCGATGGCCCCGATCCTACGCTGCCACATGCTTGAAAGGCCTCCTGTCTGCCTTGCCGCCTTTCCTATGGGCACATATTCGCCCGCCCGTGTCATAGAAGCGCAAAGTCGACTTAGCCAGTCCCGACGTTATACCGTCGATTGCCTGCTGTGGATTGGCGGTCGATGCGCCGGCGGGAGGCCCAGAAGCAGACTCTGGACTGCTCTAGTGACCTGCCAAGGTCGGTAGACAATCCGTTTTGCTCCTGCTGCCAGGGGTTACTCGAGGAAGAGTCGCTATGGTGCTACTTCGCGCATAGAGTGACTCTCGGCCGCGTCCTAGCATCGAACAGACGTGCGATTGAAAGGTGCCTAGGAGCTAGATATGGGCAGGGCGTGCACGGCTGAAGCCTTGCCTAAGGTGCGCCTGTGTCGGGCCAATGACATGACTCGACAAGTTGGGCACGTCCGGAGTTTGCGAGCTACCGTCGAGCGCCTTCTGTAGATTGGCGGTTAATGGGCCTGGAGTAGCTGAAGGATGTCATTGCCACTGCGGAGCGGTCGATTTGGCTTTGCGGGCATCGCAGAGGCACGGAATAGGGCACCCGTCAGGTGCTTGGGGTCAGTTCGATCCTGGCGGAAGCGGAACGTTCGCTTGCGCCTGCATCGCAGGGTACTGCTGCGCCTGCGCTTGATGGATTTGCGTCACCGCCGCGACGAAGGCCTGGTGAACGTTCCGAAGTTCGACCAGCTTGTCGGGGTAGCCGGCCAGCAGCGTGACTCTGCCCCGTGGACAGACCAACGGCCTGAACACGAATCGGCCAACCAACCCGGCGAGGAGCACCAGTACTCCAAGGAATCCAAACAGACCGGCGACGTCTCCCGCGTTGGGAGCGGCGGCATCGACATTTGCGACCGCACCGATCGCAATTGCGATCCAGAGCACGCCGGATCCGATGATCAGCCCTCTAGGGACCCACCGAGCAAGCCCAACCAATCGGCTGCTGGCCCTTGTGAGCGGCAGGAACCCGCTCGCCCTCTCAGCAACGAGAACCGCCACCAAGGCACTGAACGCATAGGCCCAAGCCGGAGGCGTCGCGAATTTGAACCTCCGCCAGGTTTCCGCCGGCGCGCCGGTCATCGCGCACACCGGGGGGAAGTCATTGGCGGCCAGCTGCGACGCCCAGACCTGCACGCGGTCTTGGCGGCTAATCAACCACCAGCCCCAGGAGCTGGTCCAGACCGCGGTAGAAGCGGGGCCCCGCGGTGACTTTCCGGATCGCGAGCAGCACACCGGGGATATAGGCCTCGCGGCTCGTCGTGCGATGCGTGATCGTCAGCGTCTGGCCCGGCAGCCCGAAGATGACCTCCTGGTCGGCGACGAAGCCAGGAAGTCGCACGCTGTGCACGGACACTCCCCCCTCTTCCCCACCGCGCGTCCCGGCCAGCGTCTCCTTCTCGGGTTTCTTGTGGCTGAACGGTTTATCGTGACGTCTCGCGGCCAGTCGTCTCGCGGTCGAGAGCGCTGTCCCCGATGGTGCGTCGAGCTTGGTCGCATGGTGCATCTCGATCACCTCGGCCGCGTCGAAGTGCGGGGCCGCGATGTCGGCCAAGTGCATCATCAGCACAGCGCCGACGGCGAAGTTCGGGGCGATGATCCCACCCAAACCCTTGCCCTTGCACGCGGTCTCGAGCTTGTCCACCGCGTCCGCGGTCAACCCGGTGGTGCCCACCACGGGCGATGCCCCCGCCGCGACTGCCGCCAGCGCGTTGTGCAGAGCTTCGGACGGTTGCGTGAAGTCGACCAGCGCCCTCGGCCTCTTCTCGCGGAGGAACTTGGCCAGGTCGTCGCCCAGCTCGACACCGCCGACGTACTCGATACCGGGCTCGGCCTGAAAGGCGGCGGCGAGGACAGAGCCGACCTTGCCGCGGTAACCGGCGACCGCGACTCGAATCGGCTCAGTCATCTTCTATGAAGTTAGTTGCGGCGAGGACCGCGTCCGCCGCCGCCGTTGCGGCCGCCTCGGTCGCGACCTCCACCACCAAAGCCGCCCTCACGTGGAGGGGGCGGCGGTGACGCAAGCGCAACCGCCATGGCTTCTTTGTCGATTTTCTCCTCGATCGGCTCGCCCTTGGCGGTCAGCTCCTCGATCGCGGCCTGGCGGCTCAAGTTGAGGCGTCCCTGGCTGTCGACCTCGACCGCCTTGACCAGGATCTCGTCGCCGACATTGGCGACCTCCTCAACCCTCTCGACCCGGTGGTCGGTGAGCTTGGAGATGTGCACGAGGCCGTCCTGGTTTGGAAGCACCTCGACGAACGCGCCGAAGGGCATGATCCGAACAACCTTGCCCTTGTAGATCCTGCCGACCTCCACTTCGTCGGTGAGGCCTTTGATCCAGTCGATCGCGCGCTTGCCGCCTTCCTGGTCGACCGCCGCGATGAACACGCGTCCATCGTCCTCGACGTCGATCTGCGCGCCAGTCTCTTCGGTGATCTTGCGGATCATCTTGCCTCCCGGGCCGATGATGTCGCGGATCTTGTCGGGGTTGATCATGATCGTGGTGATTCGCGGCGCGTATGGGCTCATCTCGCTGCGAGGCTTGGGCAGCACCGCCAGCATCTTGTCCAGCACGAACAGTCGCGCTTCGCGAGCCTGCTCGAGCGCCTGCGCGAAGATCTCGTGCGTCAGGCCTTTGATCTTGATGTCCATCTGCAAGGCGGTGATGCCGTCCCGCGTACCGGCGACCTTGAAGTCCATGTCGCCGAGGTTGTCCTCGACTCCCTGGATGTCGGTCAGCACCGCGAACTTGCCTTCGCGAGTGACGAGGCCCATGGCGATGCCCGCGACCGGAGACTTGATCGGAACCCCGGCGTCCATCAGGGCGAGCGTCGAACCGCACACTGAAGCCATCGATGTAGAGCCGTTGGAGCTGAGGATCTCGGAAACGAGCCGCATCGTGTAAGGCCACTCCTCGACCGGTGGGACGACCGCAAGCAGCGCGCGTTCTGCGAGGGCGCCGTGTCCGATCTCGCGCCGGCCTGGGCCACGCAGAGGCCGTGCCTCGCCAACCGAGAACGGAGGGAAGTTGTAGTGGTGCATGTATCGCTTCGAGGTCTCGTCGGTGAGTCCGTCGATCTTCTGCTGGTCGGACATCGAGCCCAGGGTTGCGATCGTCAGCGCCTGGGTCTGTCCGCGCGTGAAGAGACCTGAGCCGTGTGTGCGAGGCAGCACGCCGACCTCGACGGTGATGTTGCGCACATCCTTCAGGCCGCGTCCGTCGATGCGAACGCCCTCTTCGACGATTCGCTCGCGGACTCTGTCCTTGAGCGCCTTGTCAAACAGCTTGCCGAGGATCTCGATGTGCTCGGGAAAGCGCTCTCCGAGCTCGACGATGGTCTTCGCGCGCAAGTCGTCGATGTCGGCTTCGCGCGTGGCCTTGTCGGCCTTGTAGAGCACAGGGTCGAGACGCAGCGCCAGGTATTCGCCGACGATCTCGAGCATCTGCGGGGGGTACGCCGCCGGGATCCATTCGCGCTTCTCCCGGCCAACCTGCTGCTGCAGTTCAACCTGCGCTGCGCAGATCCCCTTGATCGCGTTGTGAGCCATCTCGAGAGCCTCGAGCACCGTCTGCTCGGTCACGCCCTTCGCTCCGGCCTCTACCATCAGGATCGCGTCGGCGGTACCGGCGACGACGAGGTCGAGCTCGGATTCGCCCATGCGCGACAGGGGCGGGTTGACGACGATCTTTCCGTCGAGCAGGCCCATCCGCACCGCGCCGACCGGTCCGCCAAACGGAATGTCGGAGATCACCAGCGCCGTCGAGGCGCCGTTGATGGAGAGGATCGTCGGGTCGTTTTCCTGGTCCACCGAAAGCACGGTGGACACGACCTGGACGTCGAGCCTGAAGCCCTCCGGAAACAGCGGCCGCAGCGGCCGGTCTGTCAAACGAGAAGCCAGGATCGCCGTCTCGCTCGGGCGTCCCTCGCGACGCATGAACGCGCCTGGGATCTTGCCCGCCGCGTAAAGCTTCTCTTCGTAGTCGCAGGTGAGCGGGAACCAGTCGATCCCTGCCCTCGGCTCCTTCGCCATAACTGCGGTGCTCAGGACGACGGTGTCGCCCTGGCGCAGGATCACCGCGCCGTTCGCCTGCTCGGCCACCCGGCCCGTCTCGATCGAAAGTCGCTTGTCAGCGACCTCCACGTTTTTGGTCACGATTTCCACGTGCAAATTCCTCCAATATTCTGGGAGGACGGCGCCGCGGAGGTTGCGATCTGGGTCAGGTTCCTAGCAGCTGCCGCTCAGGTCTCGCCGGAATGATCCGGACCTCAGTGAGAGCTTCTAAGAGCTGACCCGCGCTAACCAAACAGCGGTGGGTCCTCCCGATTGACTTACGACGCCGGACTTTGTTCCGGCCTATCTCCTGATCCCGAGCTTGCCGACGAGTGCGCGATAGCGCTCGATGTCGGTATCCCTCAGGTAGTTCAGCAGACGCCGTTGCTTGCCAACCAGGAGGAGAAGGCCGCGGCGCGAGTGATGGTCCTTGGCGTGCGTCTTCAGGTGCTCGGTGAGCTCCCGGATGCGGGTGGTCGAAAGCGCGACCTGAACCTCGGGGGAACCCGTGTCCTTCTCACCGCGCTTGTATTCCGCGATCAGCTTGCCTTTGACTTCCGTCTGTTCTGCCAAACCGATTGGAAAGTATACGTGCGACGCAGGACTGACCGTTAAGTACTGAATTCGACGGAACCGTCCGACCTCGGATCCGCACCCGCGCGCCATTCGGTTGGCCCGTCGAGCAGAATCGCGTGGGCGTGGCCGAACGACCAGTGACCTTTGGGCATCAGCTCGAAACGCCGATCCGCTCGCGCGAGCTCGGCGGCGTGCGGATAGTCGGCCTCGATGGACGTGCGCACCCCGCCGGCCTGGACCCGGATGCGCGGGCGCGACACTGCTTCCGCCGGCTCCAGTTTGTGATCGACCAGGTTGACCAGCACCTGCGTCTGCAGCTGGGCCTGTCCGTCTCCGCCCATCGTTCCGAAGATGGCCCACGGCCGTCCATCGCGCGTCGCCATCGAGGGGATCAGGGTGTGCATCGTTCGCTTCCGAGGCTCTAACCGATTGACATGGTCGGGGGCGAGGCGAAAATACGAACCGCGATTTTGCAGGAGCACCCCGGTGCCCTCCGCGACGATTCCAGATCCGAAGTCGAAGGCCACGCTCTGGATCAGTGACACCAGGTTGCCGTGCTCGTCCGCGGCGCACAGGTACACGGTGTCGCCGCCCTCCCGGATTCCAGCGCCGCTTGCCGCCACATGGCCTGGATCGAGAAAAGGTTCCACAGGAGCGACCACGAAGTCCGGGTCGGTGATGTACATGTCGCGCAGCGGATAGCACTCATCGCGAATGCGCTTGAAGTGGGTGACGAACCTCGGTCCGGGCTCGAGCTCTTCGCGCGGCAGCGCGTTCAGCCTTGCCAGCATGGCGAGCGCAGCCAGGCCCTGCGTGGGCGGCGGGAGCTCATAAACATTGGTGCCCCGATACTCCATCGTGAGCGGCTCCACCCATTGCGATCGGTGCGTCGCCATGTCACGCGCAGTCACCAGGCCGTCGCGGCGCGTGATCGCCGACACAATCGCGGCGGCGATCTCTCCCCGATAGAAGCTGTTGATCCCGCCGCGGCCGATGTCGCGCAACACGGAAGCCAGGTCTGGGTTGCGAAGCAGCATGCCCGCCTCCATCGGCGGATACAGCTCGTGCGCGGCACGCTCCTTGCTCAACAGCTCAGCGCCCGCCTTGAGGAAATCGGACAGGTGTGGGGTTATGACGTACCCGTCTGCGGCGAGAGATGCGGCGGGCTCCAGGACAGCGCCCAGGCCAAAGGTCCCGAAGCGCTCGAGGAGGCGACCCCACGCCTCGACGGTGCCCGGCACCGTGACGGTGAGGATGCCTCGCTCGGGCATCTCCTCGTGGCCGCGCGACCGAACTGCGTCGATGGTGGCGAGCTCGCCCGAGCGCCCCGCGCCGATCAGTCCAACGGGCGCCATTGCTCCGGCCGGCCAAACGATCGCCATCAGGTCACCGCCGATCGACGTCATGTGCGGATACACGACGCAGAGAACCGCATTCGCCGCGATGACCGCGTCGACGGCGTTGCCGCCGTCTCGAAGCACCTGCGCGCCGGCCTCCGACGCGGTCCTGTGCGGTGTGGCGATGACGCCCTTGGTCACGGACGGAATTATCTATGGAGCCAATTCGGTCGATCTGGCACCAAATGTTCCTATCAATCGCGCGAATTCGGTCGATTTGGCACCAGACCGACGTCATTTGTTACCGCGGCAAAACTCATCTTGGCGTAATGAACTCGATAGCACTTGGCTGGATTTCGAAGAGAGCCGGCAGGAATCCCACGTCCTCGCCGTCGAGGTCGATGCGCACCTTCTCCGGTGACGTGACAGTGATCCGTTTGCCGTACAGGAGCTCAATTTTCGGGTTGTCGTTGTCCAGGTGCTTGCCGCTCAGGAAGTCGTTGATGCCACGCGCGGTCTCGATCTTGCCGGCATCCTTGATCAAGATCACGTCGAACACGCCGTCGGTCGGCGATGCCGACGGGGCCATCTGCATGCCCCCGCCGAAGAACTGACAGTTGGCGACCACGACCTGCTGCGCGCGTGGAAGCTCGTGAGTGGAGCCGTCAATGACCACGGTCATCGGCTTGTTCTTGAAGGTCAGCAGAGCGAGCCCGCTGCCCACCTTGTAAGTGAGCGTGCCCAGCCGTTTGCTTCCCCGATTCACCCGGTAGACCACCTCGCCACCGAGTCCCGCGTCAGCGATGTTGATGAAGTGGCGCACCGCCGTGGCGCCGTCGGACGTTTGATACGTGACGCAGCCCGCGTCGAGCCGCCGGACCAGCCCGGTCTTGAGTACCTCGACCGCGGCCCTGGGGTCGATCGGGATGCGCAGCGTGCGCCGAAAGTCCCCGCCAGTGCCGAGCGGAACCATCGCTAGCTTGGTCGTCGTCGGGATCGGCGCGCCGTTTCGGAAGAAACCGTTGACGACCTCGTTGAGGGTGCCGTCCCCGCCGACAGCCACCACCACGGGTCGCGACTCCTTCACCGCGCGCGAGGCGATCTCGGTCGCCTCGATCGGGCGCGTGGTGCGCATCACCTCGTACGGGAGGCCTGTGCCGGGCAACCAGGTCTCCACTCCTGCCCACTCGCGTCCCGCCTTGCCATTACCCGAGGAAGGGTTGACGATGAACAGGATCGGTGCCCCGGGCCGGGCGGCTATGGTGCACCTCCGACGGCATGTGGGTTCATGACCCCCCTGGGGTCAAGGCTGTCCTTGATCGATCGCCACACTCGAATCCAACCTCCCATCTCGTCGGCCACCCAACGAGCCCGGACCTGGCCCACTCCGTGGTGATGGCTGATCGTCGCACCAAGCTCCAGTGCGATGTTCATCGCGCCATCCCACGCCCGCCCATACGCCTCGCGAGCGTCTTGCTCAGTTGCACCGGAGCCGCCGAACGTGAAGTACGCACAGCAGCCCTGCTCGTAGGCATGACTGAAGTGGCATAACGCCAGTCCACCGACAGCTATTGCGGTCTTGACTCGCGTGTGAAGGTCGGGCAGCACCGTCCAGGCTGCCGCGAGCTCGATCGTGTCCAGGTATGCGCCGGCCGGTTCGAGGAGGGATTTCATCCGCTCCGCCGAGAGTGCGAAGCGGTGGTCCTGCCACCGGACCCAGGGAGCGTCACCGAGGTCGGTCGCCCCACGGGTCAGGGTCTTCACCGCCTCGGCTTCGGCTGCCGCGACGCCTGGCACGCCCGCGGTGGCGACGACGAGTAGGCACCCGCCCGAATCCAGCAAGTCGTAGCCGTTGAAGGCTGTGTCGTCGGCGTCATAGAGCCGCAGGAGCTGCGGCCGGATGCCGGCCTGCATGATCGCCCGCATCGCCTCCAGGCCGGTGGCGAGGTCGGGAAACCCATAGCCGCGGCCGATCACAGCTTCTGGCAAGCGGTGCACTCGCAGGACTGCCCCAACCACGACACCGAGCGCACCCTCCGAGCCAAGCCAGAGCTGATGCACCGCCGGCCCCGCTGCGGATCGAGGTCCGGGTCGTGGTTCTGCGAACGTCCCATCGGGAAGGACAACGTCGAGCCCCAGAACCATGTCCTCGATGCTGCCGTACCGACTTGATTCCTGGCCCGACGACCGGGTCGCGATGAGGCCGCCCAGCGTCGTCCCCGGCAGCGAGCTGGGAAAGTGCCCGAGTGTCAACCCGCTTTCGTTCAGGTGCTTTTCGAGGACAAGTCCGTTGACTCCGGATTCACAGCGGCACATGAGGTTCGTCTGGTGGACCTCGACGATGCGGTCGAAGGCGCCCATGTCGAGCACCACCTCGTCCGCCTCGGGCGACAGGGCGCCACAGACGCCGGTGCCTCCGCCCATCGGTGTCACCCTGACTCGATTCGCACCCGCCCAGCGCAGGATGGCCGCGACCTGCTCGCGGTCCGCCGGCCGCACGACCAGCACGCGCGGAGGCGGCTTGCCGGCGCGTGCGTCCATGATCGCGAGCGGCCACATGTCGCGCACAGGCCTCTCGTCGACCGCCGCGGAGCCGACGATCTTCTCAAGGTCGGCCCTCACTCTTGCTTGGCCGCCCACCGCCCCGCCAGCCAGCCGGTGAGGATGGGAACTCCGAAGCCACACGGGCCGCTGTACGCGTAGCCGCCGAGGACTGCGCCCGCGGCATAGAGGTTCAAGTAGGGAGCGTCACCGTTTTCGTCCAGGGGATGAAGGCGCTTGTCAGTCGCAAGCCCGCTGCGAAGCTCCTCGCCGGGATCCAGGTATTGCAGGTGTTGAAGGCGCGTGCCCATGCGCGTCACCGGTGTGCCGTCGTGAAAAACACCGAGCTTCAAAATCGGCTCACTGGTCATGCGCCCGCCGTCGAGCCCGCCTCCGATGTGATGTCCGGCGGCGAACACGAACGCGTCCGCGCGAAACGTCCGGTCACCGGCGCGAGCCGAGGTGACGCGCCCTCGTCCAGTTTCAAGCGACGTGACATGACCTCTCACGATGCCGAGCGCGATCGCCTGCTGCAAGCGCCAGCCATGTGGCGAAGGTGGCGAAGCCAGCAGCTCGAAGCTTCCCGAGGGCAGGTTCGTGAATCCGGGCGGATACGCGTTCGCCACCGTCCGGGTTCGCGACGGCTGCGGGGCGCGCCGCCCGTAGAGGTCGGTTAGCGAGGCGGCTTGGGGAAGGTCCGGGATGCTCACCTCCTCGGGGAAGGCCTCGATGCCGTGTAGCTCCTTCAGTGCTTGCGCAGTCGACGCTGCGTCATAATCGCCGACTTCCTTCACCCCGACGACCGCTACCCGCCGGCCCTGGAGCGCGCGCAGCTCGCCACCGGCCACCGAGGCAGGCACGAGGTTGGCCGGCCTGGCCAACCCGTGGATGTCGGCGTACAAACCACGGGTTCGCCACGAGCCCTCGAACTTCAGGCCGTCCTTCTCGAGTGCGAGCTGGAGAGTATGGATTGCGGTGTCGAGCTCGCTCGCCAATCGAACCGAATCGAGACCGAGTCGCGTGATGGGATGATGCGGCTGGTGGGCAAGGACGGCGTCCAGGTCGTCGATCACCTCCATCCCGCCGGCGTAGAGCGCGGTTGCGCCCGGCGCTTTCGCGACCACGGTGACCTCAGCCCCGTCGCGACGAGCCGCCATCGCGGCGCAGTACCCAGCGATCCCACCCCCGATGACAAGAACCTTCGTCATTTACCGGCGATGCGGCGCGTGTCGGCGACGTCCTGCTTGAGCTGTATGACGAGGTCCTCGGGGGTCGGGAATTTGATGTCTGGGTGCAGGTAACGCACGAAGCGCAGCTCGATGCGCTTCTGGTAGAGGTCGCCTTCGAAGTCCAGCAGGAAAGCCTCAACACGCATCTGCGTACCGCCGAATGTCGGGCGGTAGCCCACTGAGAGTGCCGCGACAAAGTCGCCCTCGGACGAGCGCGCTCGACCGGCATATGCCCCCAGCGCCGGGATCAGCTTGTTGGGCTCGACCCCGATGTTCGCCGTTGGGAATCCCAGGCGCCTGCCGACTCTTTCCCCCGCCTCGACCGGCCCGGCCATCGTGTACTCACGCCCAAGAAGGCGATTCGCGTGCTCGACGTCGCCGGAGGTGATGAGCCTGCGCACTTCTGAGCTGTGGAGCTCGCGCCCATCGATCAAGAATGGAGGAACGACATCGACCTGGTGGCCATGCTCGCGCAGCCACTGCGCGCTGCCGGTACGACCGCGCCCAAAGGCGAAGTCGTACCCGATTACCCACCGACGAAGATCCATCACCGCCGAGAGCCGGTCGATGAATTCCTGCGGGGAGAGCGACGACAGCTCGCGGTCGAACCGCATCACGATGGCGTGCTCAATGCCCGTCGCCTCGATCAGCGCGAGCTTTTCCTGAAGGGTCGTGATCGACTGCGGGCTGTTCGCGGGGTCGAGCACGGCGCGAGGATGTGGTTCAAAGGTGATCAGCGCCGGCTGCGAGCCGTCCGCCTTCGCCGCGTCTAGCACGTGGCGGATCACATCGATGTGGCCGAGGTGGACGCCGTCGAAGCTGCCGATCGTGAGCGCCACAGCCCCGATCGGGCTCGTGGGAAGTCCGAGATGGACTACCAGGTGAGGCCTCCGGCGCGTCGACGGATCTTCGGCGCCCATGCGGCCGCATTGCGTTGTTGCCGCCTCCGCTCCTCGCGACGTGTATTGACGAATACGCTTTGCTGCGGTGCTCGGCGGCGCCTAGCACTGCAGCCACCTGGACACCGAATCTCTCGCCGCCACGCCGGATGCCTCACCTTCAGCGTCCTCTCCTCAGCTGAGCACCTTGTCGGGCACGAACGTGCGCCGCAAGGGATCGGCGTGTCCGAGCGCGACCAGGCGGCCGGCAAGATCGTGAGCGCGAAGCTGGCCTTGACCTGGTTCCGGGAACACGCGCGCCGCACGGCCCTGGCGGACCATGGCCTCCTGCTCGACGTTGAGCTTGACCTGCTCCATGTCCGGCAGTATGACTTCGGCCGGAAGCAGCCGGGCGCGCACGTCTTCGGCTGTTTCGAGGTCCGCGGTGCGAACAGCCGAGTCGATCGTCAAGCCACCGTAGGCCGTCCGTACGAGTCGTCCCAGATAGCCGCCGACGTTCAAGCCTCGGCCGAGGTCTCGCGCGATGGAGCGCAGATAGGTGCCGCTGCCGCAGTGGATCTCGACGCGGGCCACCGCATGGGGACCGGGCGTGAAGTCGAGCAGACGCGACTCATACACCTCGACCTCCCGCGCCCGCGGCTTGGGCTCGTCGCCGCGGCGCGCCAGCTTATAGGCGCGCGTGCCGTCCACCTTGACCGCGGAAAATGCGGGCGGCTCCTGAAGGAAGCGCCCCGAGAACGCGGCCAAGCCATCGAGCACGTCTGCCGCGCTCAGCCCGCTCGGATCACCGACAGGCTGCAGCTCGGCCTCCGCATCGTCGGTCGCAGTGGTGAATCCGAGGTGGATGTCGGCCACGTAGGTCTTGGGAAGCTTCAGCGCAAATTCGGCGAGCCGCGTTGCGGACTCGAAAAGGATCGGGAGGACACCGGTGGCCAGCGGGTCAAGCGTGCCGGCATGTCCGACGCGATTGGCGCCGGTCAGCCGGCGCAGACGGTTGACAACAGCGAACGAGGTATCTCCCGCCGCTTTGTCCAGGTTGAGGATTCCAGTCTGAAAGCTAGGAACCCTCCGCTTGGCGGTTACCTCAGCTTTGAGAAGAGGTGGCAACGATCGCCTCCTTGGCGGCCGCCAGCACCATCCGCACGGCTTCGTCCATCGGACGCTCGATCTCCGCACCCGCTGCGCGGATGTGGCCGCCGCCTCCGAACGAAGCGCACAACGCTGCGGCGTCCACGGCTCCACGGCTGCGCACGCTGATTTTGGTCAGCGAGTCGTTGACCTCCTTGAAGAGGATGGCGAGCTCGAGCCCCGCGATGCTGTTGAGAGTGTCGATGATGCCCTCGGATTCGGCCATTACCGCGTTGGCTTCTTTCAGCATTCGGCGCGTCACCTTTGCCCACGCAAGCCGTCCTTCCATCTCGACTCGCATGGTGGCGAGGGCTATGCCGTTCAGCTTGAGCGTGGTCTCAGGCCTCATCTTGTAAACCATTGTTGCGATGCGGCCCGGATCAGCACCCAGGCGAGCCAGTCTGGCGGCATCGTCCAGCGCGCGGGGCGTCGTGTTCTCGTGACGGAACCCGCCGGTGTCGGTCAGGAGCGCGACATACAGGTTGGTCGCCATCGTCTTTGTGATCGGGTACCCGAAGTGATCGAGCATCTCCATGACCATCTGTCCAACAGCCGAAGCCTCCGGATCGATGACGTTGACATCACCGAACCTGGAATTCGACGGGTGGTGGTCGATGTTGACGATCGTCGCGTGCGAAGCAATCTGCTTGACGCTGCTCCCGGAGCGTTCGAGGTTTCCGGAGTCGAAGAAGAACACCAGCTGCGGGTCGACGCCGTGTGGGGGTTCGGCCTGAATGTCTTCGAAGCCGGGCAGAAACTCGTACATCTGCGGAAGGGGTGGCGGGATGAGAACCCAGGCGTCTTTGCCGGCGGTACGCAGAGCCTCCGCGAACGCGAGGCTGCACCCAAGGGTGTCGCCGTCGGCATCCTTGTGGCCGAAGATCAGGATCTCTTGGTTGGCATCGATCAGCTCCTTGATCTCGTCCAAGACGTCGGGGGTCTTCTTCGCCGTTGCTATGACTTTCCCTCCCCTGGCTCTGCCCCGTTGTGAGGCAGCACTTCTTTCAACAACTCGTTGATGTGAACGCTGTATTCGATCGAGGAGTCGAGCTCGAAGCGAATGTCCGGAGAGAACTTGAGGTTCTGGAGCCGGCGTCCAAGCTCGTGGCGGATGAGACCTTTTGCCGAGACCAGCCCGGCGAGCGATTCCTTCTGCTGCTCCGGGTTGCCAAGCACGCTGACGCGCACGCGCGCCGACCGGAGATCCGGCGACATGCGCACCGATGTGATGCTCACAAACCCGATTCGCGGATCCTTGAGCTCGCGCCGAATGATGGACATGATCTCCTCACGTACTTGCTCTCCGACCTGGTCCGCGCGGTAGCTGGTCATGACGACCTCCGCATTCAGCAACGCACTGCTCGTTGCCTAGATTTCTTCTCGCTCGAGTCGGTATGTCTCCATCTTGTCACCGGGCTCGAACGACTCGTAACCCTCGACAGCGATTCCACATTCCTGCCCCGCGGGCATCTCCCGAACGTCTTCCTTGAAATGCTTGAGTGAGCTGATCCTGCCTTCGAAGACCTGCTCTTTGCCCCGCAGCAGCTTGACCCAGCCTCCACGGCTGACCTTGCCCTCCAGGACCCGGCTGCCGGCAATCACTCCGAGCCGGGGGATCTTGATCGGGGTGATGACCTCGACCATGCCCTCGCGGATCTGACGATACGTTGGTTCGCGCAAACCTTTGGCGGCGCGCTCGACGTCTTCCGTCAGCTTGTAGATGACGTCGTAATAGCGAACCTCGACCTTCGCCCTCTCGGCCGCCGCGGTGGACGCGGGGGTGGGCTTGAGGTTGAAGCTGACGATGATGGCGTTCGACACGCCGGCAAGGAGCAGGTCCGAGTCGCTGACCGCGCCGACACCCGTGCCGACGATCTTGATCGCAACCACGGGATCCTCGATCTTCTGCAAAGCGCTGAGCACCGCTTCGAGCGTGCCCTGCGCGTCGGCCTTGACGACAAGGCTGAGCTCCTTGACCTCGCCTTCCTTGGCGCGCCGCGCGAGCTCCTCGAGAGTAATGCGGGGCGCGAAGTCCCTGGCCGCTTCCTGGGTGCGCTTCTCGGACAGCTTCGTGAGAGCGATCTGGCGCGCCACCTTTTCCGAGCCGACGACCTGGAAGATATCGCCCGCTTGCGGCACCTCGCTCATACCAGAGACGACCACCGGGGTTGCGGGCGGCGCATCCGTCACGCTGCGTCCGAGGTCGTCCGCGAGTGCGCGCACACGGCCGTAGATGTGGCCGCACACGAAGTCGTTGCCGACTTTCAACGTGCCGGCTTGGACGAGCACCGTCGCAACAGGTCCTCTCCCCCGCTCCAGGTGAGCGTCGACGATGGTGCCGATCGCGTTGCGGTCGGGATTCGCCTTCAGCTCGAGGATGTCCGTCGACAGGACGATGGTGGTGAGCAGGTCGTCGATGCCCTGCCCGGTCTTGGCGCTGAGGTGGACGCACTCGTGCTCGCCGCCGTAATGGCGCGTCACAATGCCTTGCGTCGCGAGCTCTTGATGCACACGGTCCGGGTTCGCTCCGTCCTTGTCGATCTTGTTGATGGCGACGATGATCGGCACCTTGGCGGCGCGCGCGTGGTGGATTGCTTCGACGGTCTGAGGCATCACGCCGTCATCGGCCGCGACTACAAGGACGACGACGTCCGTGACCTGGGCGCCACGGGCGCGCATCGCGGTGAATGCTTCGTGGCCGGGCGTGTCGATGAAGACCACCGGATGTCCGTCGGCCGTTTCGATTTTGTAGGCACCGATTCGCTGTGTGATGCCTCCGGCCTCGCCGGCGGCGACTCGCGTCTTGCGGATGGCGTCGAGGATCGAGGTCTTGCCGTGGTCCACGTGACCAAGCACCGTGACGATGGGAGGTCTGACGACCAGCTTGGCCGGGTCCTCGTTGGCGAGCGAGAAGAGCTCTTCGCGCGAGGTCGTGACGACATCGCCTTCACCCTCGGCCGACTCGATGGCGACCACGTCTTCGCTCAAGACCGGTTCGACCGTGAAGCCGAACTCGTCGGCGACGATCTCCGCGGTCGCAAAGTCGATGACCTGGTTGATGGTGGCCAGGATCTTCGAGGCCATGAGCTTCTTGATCACCTCGACCGGGCTAACGCCGAGCTTTTCTGCAAGGTCCTTGACAGATAGGGTCGGCGGCAGGACGACGCGCCGGTCGCCATTGGCTTCGACCTTCACGGCTACAGAGGTCGGTTTGAACGCCGAACGCGCAGCTTCGATTGCTCCCGGCGCCAGCGGCGCGGCAGCGTTTCGCGTCAGTCGTCGTTGCTGGAGAAAGTTCACCAGCTCCTTTTGACTGATCCCAAGTTCGCGTGCGAGTTCGTGTGATTTCATGGCCGAACTACTGATTATGCCGCCCAGGGCGAATTCGAAACCTGAAGGGCGGGCGGCTAGCGGATCAATTCAGACCACAACTCGGGCTGGATGGTCGTGTGCAACGACCTGTCGAGCGAGCGCTTTTTGCGGGCCAAATCGACACAGCCTGGGTCGTCATGGACATACGCGCCACGCCCGCTGGCCCGGCCCGTGCGGTCGATCGCCGCGCCGCCTTCCGGCCTGCGGACGATGCGGATCAGAGCCTGTTTCCCGGCTTCCTCGCGGCAGCCGGCGCACGTCCGGACCGGCTCATGACGCTGTTTCGGGCTCATCTGTCTCGCTCGGCTTGATGTCGATCCGGAAGCCGGTCAGCTTGGCGGCGAGCCGGGCGTTCTGGCCGTCGCGCCCGATGGCCAGGGACAGCTGCCCTCGCGGCACCAGCACCGTCGCGGTCCGGGTCCCCCGGTCGATCGAAACGCCCTCTGCCTTGGCCGGGCCGAGCGACGAGGCCACGAAGACCTCGACGTCGTCCGACCACGGGACGATGTCCACGTGCTCGTTGCCAAGCTCGCTCAGGATCGCGCGATGCCGCACGCCCTTAGGGCCGACACACGCGCCGACGGGATCCAGGCCCGGCTCGGTCGACGCCACGGCAACCTTGGTCCGCAGGCCTGGCTCGCGGGCGATGGACCTGATCTGGACGGTGCCGGTTTTGATCTCCGGCACTTCGGCTTCGAGCAGGCGGTGAACAAATGAGCGGGCTCCGCGCGAAACGCGAACCTGCGCTTGCCTGGGGTTGCGCTGCGCCTCGAGGATTACGACCAGCACCGGCTTGCCCGGGTGAAGCTGCTCGCCAGGAATCTGCTCTTCGGGCGGCATCACACCTTCGATGCGACCGAGATCGACGAAGACGGTGCCGGCCTCGATGCGATCCACCACGCCGCTGGCGAGCTCGCCCTTGTGCTCGGCGACATCGCGCATCACCTTCTCGCGCTCGAGGTCGTGGATGTAACGAAGCACCGCGTGCTTGGCGGTCTGAGCGGCCATCCTCTTGAAGGGCTCGGACGGCAGCGACTCGATCATCTCCGCTCCGTCGGGCCTCACGGTGCGGCTCCGCACGTCAAGGGCGCCAGTCTTTGTATCGAGCTTCACCGTGATGAATCCAGCCGGGTTGAATGCCCGCACGTACGCGACGGCGAGCGCGCTCTCCACCGTCTGCAGCATCTCCTCAAACGGAATGCCGACCTCGGCGCATAGCGCGGTCAGCGCCTCGCCCAGGCTCTCGGTGGAGGGCTCAGAAGGAGACCGCGAGCCTGCCCGCGACAACGTCACTCCATCCGATATGAACGATTACCGGTGCCCGACCTCGCGCACCAAGTGCCTGCACGGCGATGCCCGCCTCATCGACCGCCACGAGCTGGCCTTCCACTACCGTCTCCGCCTCTCCGGTGCGATAACGCACGTTGACCCTCTTGCCGTTGAACCTCTCGTACTCCCCATGACTGCGCAGGGGGCGCTCGGCGCCGGGAGACGAGACCTCCAGGTCGTAGGGACCGTCGATCAGCTCGGAGTGATCGAGCAATGGCCCGACGACGCGGCTCACGCGTTCGCAATCCTCGATCTTGATCGGCTCATTGCGGTCGATCGAGATGCGCAGCGTCCGTCCCGAGTGACCTGACTGGTCGAGCGAGTAGAGCTCGTAACCCATGTGTTTGATGGTGGGCTCGAGCAGCTCTCTGATGGACGGTATTGGCCATGTTGGCATGTGAGGGTGTCTGAGGACACCTTACCACCGAGGCTCGACCGCCTAACGCAGGGGCTGCAGCCGCCTCCAGACCACGAGCAGTGGGGCGGCGTTGAAGATCGAGCTGTACGTCCCTGAGACGATGCCGATGAGAAGCGCGAGCGCCAGGCCCTTCTGCGTGGAGCCGCCGGCAATCAGGATCGCCACCAACACGAGGACGACCGTGAAGCTCGTGATGATGGACCGCGCCGCGGTCTGCATGATGCTGAGGTTCACCACCTGCTCGAAGGAGAGCCGCTGACTGACCCTTAGGTTTTCGCGAATCCGGTCGAAGACGACGATGGTGTCGTGCACCGAGAAGCCGACCACCGTGAGCACGGCGACGACGAAGAAGCTGTCGATCTCTCCAATCCGCCAGTTCAGGACCTTGCCCATGATCGAGAAGATGCCCGTCAGCAGGAAGACGTCATGCAGCAGCGCGGCAAGGGCCGAGCCACCGAATTGAAAGCCGGCCCGCCATCCCCCGGGCAGGTTGTGAAACCGAATCGCGAGCAGGAACAGGATGGCAACTGAGGCCAGGACGACGGCAAGTAAAGCGAACTGAATCGTCTCGCCGGCGATGGTGGGTCCGACTTCGAGCACCTGGCGGACCACCATCGGTCCAAGCTTGTTCTGGAGGTCATCCTCGACCACCTTTTGTTCTTGCGGCAGCATCGGCCGGGCACGGATCAGGAAGTCGCCATTGCCGGTCTGGATCACGGAGCCGTCGATGCTCTGGCCGTGGATCGTTTCGGCCGCGACCGCTTGCTCGACCTGCGCGACGGATGGTTGGTTGCTGAAGTTCAGGGTGAACTCGGTGCCGCCCGCGAAGTCGATGCCGAGCAAGAAACCCCTGGTCACCATCGAGTACATGCCGGGGATGATGATCAACAGCGAGATCGCGAAGAAGAGGTTGCGCCGGCCGATGATGTTGAGCCTTCGGACGCGAGGCTCGCGCTGAGGACTTACCGCTGGACTCGCGTCGGATGTTATGTCAGCCGACTGCTTCCCCTGCGCGATGTCAGACATTTCGGACACGGTCAACTCCCATGAGCGCCGGCCGGCGGAATCCGCTCCCTGTCATGACGATGGCGAGCAGGTTGTGGGTCACGACAATCGACGAGATCAGGCTGATCACGACACCGAGGCCCAGGGTGAGGGCAAAGCCTTTGACCTGCGGAGGCCCGATGAAACCGAGGATCAAGCAGGTGATGAACGTCGCGCTGTTCGAGTCGCGGATCGCGGGCCAGGCACGTCTCACCGCTGCATCGACGGCGGCCGGGATGGTGCGGCCCGCGCGTACCTCTTCCTTGAAGCGTTCGAAGATCAGGACGTTGGCGTCGACCGCCATTCCCACCGAGAGGATGAACCCGGTGATTCCGGCCAGCGTCACGGTGACGGGTATCACCTTGAAGAGGGCAAGGACCGCGGCGGCGTAAAAGAGCAGGGCAAGACTTGCGAGCAGTCCGGGCACGCGGTAGTACAGGATCATGAAAAGCACCACGATTGACAGGCCCAGCAGTCCCGCCGCGAGGCTCAGCTTGACCGACTCCGCGCCGAGAGTCGAACCGACCTGGATCACGTCGAGCACCTGGAGGTCCACCGGCAGCGAACCCGCGTTGATGCCGGTCGCGAGGTCCTGCGCGCTCGCCTGCGTGAAGCCGCCGCTGATCACCGCTTGGCCGCCAGCGATCTCCGTAAGAGTGGTCGGGTCGGTCAGCTTCTTCCCGCAGACCGTGTCCGGCGTCTGATTGGCCAGGCACGCGGTGTCGTAAGGCGAGTAAACCTTGGAGGCGTAAGCCGGGTCAGCCCAGCTGTCGATGTCCTTCTGCGTCAGGTCCAGCCAGATGGTGAGGTGTCGCTCCGGGCAGTCGGTGCCGGCACCCGGACAGGCGGCGACGTTCGCGCGGGTGAGGTCCGCGAAGATGCCGGCCCCGCGCGAGGTGAAGCTGATGTTGACCACCCAGCCCACGCCGCTCTGGTCGATGGTGGCCGTGGCGTTCTGGATGTCGTCTCCGGTCAAGCCCACGAAGGCAGGCCTGTAGCCGGGGACCGGCCCGCCGGTCACAGCGGCGTCCTTCACCCATTTCGTGTAGACGAGCTTGGAGACCGCGCCGATGGTCTTCTGCGCCTGGTCGGCCGTCACGCCGGCGAGGTCGACTGTGATCCGGTCATAGTTCGACCCGGCGCCGCGGATTTCGGGCTCGCTGACGCCAAGTGAGTTAACGCGCTTGTTGATCACGTCGATGGTCTTCTTCTGGACATCGGCTCGCGATTGTGAGGGTGGAAAGTTGATGAGCCTGTAGTCGATGTGCGTGCCGCCCGCCAGGTCGAGGCCCTTATGGACGTAGAGCTGCCAGCCACCAAAGTTCGGAGGCAAGCCGGGGACGTTACCCGTGAGCGGGTAATGGTTGGCTATGCGGTAGACGTAGCCTGCGCCGTCGACGAAGATGGAAAAGGCCAGCACGACGACGATGAACAGGCGGACTGGCCAGCTGAGGACTATCTGCACGGCAGCCGATCAGTCTACCGATGGAGTGAAGTACGGCGCCTGCACTGCCATCACACTCGCGACTCTAGGCATCCATAGGCGACGGCTTCGCTGACCGATCAGGTGGTCTGGGAGACCCAGACCACCTGGCGCCGTCGTTCACATCGGTCTGAAACCGCTTCGTGCGGTTTGGCAAGGTGGACGCAAAGCAATGCGGTTTCAGACCGGCGCGAAGGCCAGGTTATCGCTGCCGGAAGAAGAGGCTCAAGACGACGGTCAGGACAATCGACAGGATGATGCTGGTGGCGATCGGGATATGAACCGTCACGTTTCCGCTGCGAAACGTGAAGTCGCCTGGCAGGTGGAACCGGCCGAAGAGCATCAGGCCGCCGCCGATCACCGCCAGCAGCACGCCAAAGACCAGGAGCAGGCGCCCGATGTCCTGCATGGTTTCAACAGTACGGCATACGACCAACTCGACCGGAATGGCGCTCTCCATTACCCGGCATACGACCAACTCGGTCGAAGTGGCCCTATCCCGCCAAAGTTGTCGCCTAAAGTAGGCGGGTCTGCTGCGGTCCCGGGTCGGGTGGGGTGATGCCCAGGTGCCGGTAGGCGAGCTCCGTGGCCACGCGACCGCGTGACGTCCGGGCGAGAAACCCGATCTGGATGAGGTAGGGCTCGTGGACGTCCTCGATGGTCTCCGGCTCCTCGGACAGCGAGGTGGCGATCGTGTCCAGTCCGACAGGGCCGCCCTTGAACTTCAGGATCAAGGTCTGCAACAGCTGGCGATCCACCGGCTCGAGACCGATCTCGTCAATTTCCAGCATGGCCAGCGCCTGCCTCGTGATCTCGACAGTTCCCCGGCCGTCGCCGCGCACCTGAGCGAAGTCGCGGACCCGGCGCAGAAGTCGGTTGGCGATCCGCGGCGTGCCACGCGAGCGCCGCGCAATCTCCGAGATAGCGGCCGGCGGGACCTCGATCTCCAGGATCCTCGCCGACCGCGTGACGATCTTCTCAAGCTCGGCCTTGGTGTAGAAGTCGAGCCTGTAAACCGCGCCGAAGCGGTCGCGAAGAGGGCCGCTGAGCAGGCCCTGACGTGTCGTGGCGCCGACACATGTGAAATGCGGAAGCGGCAGCGTCGCGGCGCTCGCCCCGACTCCCTTGCCCAGCACGGCGTCAAAGCGGAAATCCTCCAGCGCCGGGTACAGCGATTCCTCGACGACCGCGTTCAAGCGGTGGATCTCGTCGATGAAGAAGACGTCGCGAGTGGTCAGGTTGAGGAGGATCGAGCCGAGCGCGCCCTGGTGGTCGATCGCGGGCCCGGAGCTGACCTTGATCGCCACGCCCAGCTCGTTGGCGATGATGTGGGCGAGAGTGGTCTTGCCGAGCCCTGGCGGACCACACAGGAGGACATGCTCGACCGGCTCGTTCCGGCGGCGGGCCGCTTCGAGCAGGATGCTGAGATTCTCGCGCACCTGCTCCTGGCCCACGTATTCGGATAGCAGCCGCGGGCGCAGCGTCCTGTCGAACTGTTCGTCGTCCGCCCGAGCGTCGAGAACTACGTCGCTCATTTCCTTCCCAAGGCCTTGAGCGCGACCGCGAGCGCTTCTTGAGTGGAGGGTGTCGATTTCCAGTCCACCGATTCGATGCCGGTCCGAGCCTCCTGCGAGGAGAAGCCCAGGTTGCGCAGCGCCGACTCGACGGCTTTCGGGACGACGCCGTCGCCGGCGATCGCCGCCGCGCGCGGCACGACCTCCAGCTCGGCCATGGCGTCGAGCCGCGGCTTGAGCTCGATGATCACCTTCGCCGCGGTGCGCGGCCCCACCCCGCTGGCTCGCCTGATCGGAGATGCATCCTCGGCCACTATCGCGCGCTTCAGGACGTCGAGGCTCGCGGAGCTGAGTATGTTGAGCCCGACTCTGGGGCCAACCCCATCGACCTGGATCAGCATCTCGAACATGTCCAGCTCGTCCACGGTGACAAAGCCGTACAGCGCGAGCTGGTCCTCTCGGACCTGCGTGTGGATGTGGAGGTCGATCGCGCCGCCCGGCGGCGGAAGCTGCTGGCGAGTCCCGGTCGCGACGCTGACCATGTACCCGACACCGCCGACGTCGACCACCACGAAGTCTGGTCCCGCGCGGCGCACGACCCCGCTCAAATGCGCGATCACGAAACTGCCCTGCTGAAGCGGCGGCTTCGCGCGTGGCACACGGCGATCGCGATGGCGTCGCGCGCGTGGTCGTCGAGGCGACCCTCAGGCACCTTCACCTGCGCCGCGAGCATGCGCGCGATCTGCGCCTTGTCCGCGTTGCCGTAGCCCGTGAGGATCACCTTGACCTGGCTCGGTTTGTACTCGAAGACTGGGACGCCACGCTCCTCGAGCACAGCAAGGATCGCGCCGCGTGCCTGCGCCACCGCGACAGCACTCGTCGCGTTGCGGCCCATGAACAGCTCCTCGAGCGAAGCCTCGCCCGGCGGGTGATCGTTGAGCAGCCGGCGCAGGTGGTTCGTGATCACGAGCAATCGCTCGCCGTCGCGCCCTGGTCGTGTGATGACAGTGCTGCATGTCAAAACGAGGTTGGGCTCGGACAGCAGCGCGAAACCGGTGCTCGCGAGCCCAGGGTCGATCCCGAGGATCAGTCCGTTGCGGCTACCAGGCATTTGTCCATCAGCTTTTACACCTGTGCGGAGACGCGTTCAAGGACGTTGGTTGGGATGTCGAAGTTGGCGTAAACCTGCTGGACGTCGTCGTCTTCCTCGAGTGACTCCATGAGCCTCAGCACTGCTGCAGCCTTGTCCTCGTCCACTGCCACGGTCTGCTTGGGCTGCATAGTGATCTCGGCATTGTCGATGGTGACGCCGAGCTGTTCCACCGCCGCCTTCACCTTCTCGAAGCTGTTGGGCGGCGTCGTTATCTCGACCGACTTGCCGTCGACCTGCACGTCATCGGCACCCGCTTCGATCGCGGCGAGGCCGACTTCTTCCGGATCGTGCTTACCCGCATTCACGGTGATCACGCCCTTGCGCTCGAACATCCAGCCGACCGAATTCGACTCGCCGAGGTTGCCGCCGAGCTTGGCGAAGCGGTGCCGGATCGAGGCGCCGGTGCGGTTGCGATTGTCAGTGACAGCGTCGACCATGACCGCGACGCCGGCAGGCCCGTAGCCCTCGTAGCGCACCTCTTCCATCCGCTCGCCGCCGAGATCGCCTGTCCCGCGATTGATCGCGTTCTGGATCTTGTCGGCCGGCATGTTGATCTCACGAGCCTTCTGGACGGCGAGCCGCAGCCGGAAGTTGCCTTCCTGATTGCCTCCACCCTCTTTGGCCGAGATCGTGATCTCACGGCTGGCTCGCGTGAACGCCTGGCCACGCTTGGCGTCGACGATGGCTTTCTTGTGCTTGATGCCGGCCCATTTCGAGTGACCAGACATCTATTGCGACCCTCCGAACATGTTTTCGTATTATCCCACTAGTACCCGGATGGGCATAGATTTTCCGACCTGAAGGATCCCATTCGATGTGAAGACAAAGTCAAGCCCGACTTTCTTGCCATCCACTCGAACGCCGCCCTGTTCGATCAAATGGCGAGCCGTCCTCCCGCTTGGAGCTCGGTGAGTGTCGATGAGCACCGTCACAATATCCCGTCGCTGAGGCGGAGGAATGTGAGTATCTGTGACTTCAATCGGTAACTCACGCCTGCGAAATCTACTGTCGAAGATTTCCTCGGCGCGTGCAGCTGCCTGCTCCCCATGAAGGCGCATCGCGAGCTGACGCGCCAGCGCTGCTTTCGCGTCGCGCGGTTTCATCTCGAGCACGGCGGCCTGCTGCTTCGCATCCAGACCCGAGATCAGCCGAACGTATTTCTCGATTACCGAGTCGGGAATGGACATCGTCTTGCCGTAGATCTGCTCGGGTGGCTCGCTGATCCCGACGTAGTTGCCGAGCGACTTGCTCATCTTCTGCACGCCGTCGGTTCCCTCCAGGAGCGGGAACACCGCGATGTCCTGCGGCTCCTGGCCGTACGCCTTCTGGATCTCCCGGCCGAATAGCAGGTTGAACAGCTGGTCGGTCCCGCCGATCTCGACGTCTGCCTTGACCGCCACCGAGTCGTAGGCCTGGTTGAACGGATACAGAATCTCGTGAGCGCCGATTGCGGCGCCTTGCTTCAGGCGGTCGGCGAAGTCCTCGCGCTGTAGCACCTGCTGCAGCGTCGCCTTGCCCAACAGGCGGAGGATGTCGGCCGCGGTCATGGGGGCTAGCCACTCCGAGTTGTAATGCACCTCGGTCTTGTTGCGATCGAGGACCAGAAAGGCCTGGTCGAAGTAGGTCTTCGCGTTGGCGTCCACTTGCTCGCGGCTCAACACCGGCCGGGTCTCGGAGCGCCCACTCGGGTCGCCAATCAACGCGGTGTAGTCGCCGATGATGAGGACGACTGTGTGCCCGTCGTCCTGAAAGGAGCGAAGCGCATCGAGCACGACGAGGTGACCAACGTGCAGGTCAGGCGCCGTAGGGTCGAGCCCGAGCTTGACCCGGAGCTTGTCTCCACGCTTCAGTCGAGCATCGAGGTGCTCGGCGATATGGATTTCAACCGCCCGCTCTTGCAGGCGCTGGAAGAACTCCCCGCTCACCTACTGGTTGACTGGGTCGCGGCTGAAATAGATCTGTGGATCGGCAGGCAGCGCCGGCTGGAGCAGGGTGATGATCGGACCCTGGATCGCTCTCACACCTGGAGCGATGACTCTTGACCCCTGATAGGCGTCGCGGATGTGGATCTCCGTCCGGCTGAGCTGGGCGTCGCCGAAAGGCTGGGACGCCTTACCTAGCTCATACACGACGACGACCGAGAGCGTGATGGCCGTGATCAGGCCAACCGCCACGCCCAGCGTTCGGTTCAGCACAAGGCCGGGGATCTGGATCTGGTTGTGCGCGATCTGCGTGCCAACCTCGACGATCAACAGGACCGCGAACAGAATCCCGAAGAACCCGTAGATCCGGGAGTCCGGCGTTTCGAAGTTGGATGTCTGCTGAAGGATGAGGCCCGCCTGCAATCCCATGTGTGTCCCTGCAAACAGCCCGGCATAGAGCGCGACGAATCCGAATAGGCGCCGCAAGACGCCGGCGAAGTAGCCTCCAAGTGCATAGACGAGGAGGATCCCGATCACCAGGAGGTCAAGCCAGGTCACTTCTAGCTGACCCTACCTTTCCCGGTCCGAAATCGCGGTGGCTGGGTGCGGATTTCGGACCGAAGCCGCTGAAGCGCCCCCGGGCCGGGTTCCCCGGTCCGGGCTGTGATCGCAAGCACGACGAAGTTGCCTCCGTGCTCAGCCACGGTTGTTTGCAGTTGGCGCTTCACCGGCGTTCTTACCTGAACCTCGCCTGGTGCCGCTTTTCTAGTGCCGATCTGATCTCGTTCATCACTTTGTCCACTTCAGCGTCCGTCAGGGTGCGCTCGGGGCTTCGGAAAGTCAAGGTGAAAGCGATGCTCTTGTTTCCCTCCGGAACCTGGGAGCCATGGTATTCGTCGAAGGCGCGCGCGATCACGAGAAGCTCGCCGGCCGATTCTTGTATCGCCGAAAGCAGTGAGCTTGCCGCGACGTGGTCTTCCACCACCACCGCGAGGTCTCGGTCGACCGCGGGGTACCTCGGCAGGGGCTGGGCCCGAGGGATATGTGAAGTGGCGAGCACCGGCTCGATGTCAATCTCGAATGCCACCAACCGGCCTTCGACCTTGAGCGTCGCACCTACCGTCGGGTGCAGCTCGCCCAGGTAGCCGAGCTGGCGCCCGTCCAGGGTCACCGCGGCGCACCGGCCGGGGTGAAACAGCTCTGCCGCTCCGCGTTGATAGGTCAAGGCCGGGGCTGACAACGCCTCGACGCAGGCCGCCAGAACGGACTTGAGCCTGTAGAAAGCCTGCCGGCCAGATTCGGCGGTGTTGCCCGCGGTCGCGACCGCGGCCAGCCGCAGCGGCTCGTCTGGCTGGCTGCTCTTCTCCCCCACCTTCGCGAGATAGGCGGAAGCGATCTCGAAGACGAAGACCTCATCCCGCCCACGGTCGCGATTCAACGCGACGGCATCCACCAGCGATGGCAGCAGCCACGTACGCAAGGTGTCCATGTCGTCGCTCAGGGCATTCGACACGCGCATGGCATAGGCGGCGATCCGCAGCGCCTCGAGCTTGCGACCCGCGACCAGGGCCGGGTTCCACGTCTCGTCGAAGCCGGCACCGGCGAGCACGTCGCGTGCCGCGTCGAGGCGGCGGTCGATGCTCGGCACAAGCGGAGTCCAGGTGTCGTGGCGCCGGCCAGGCAACGTCGGCGGGACGCGATCGTAGCCCCAGACGCGACCCACCTCTTCGACGAGGTCCTCCGGAATCGTGACGTCGAGCCGGAAGACTGGAGGGAGAACGTCCCACTCGCCGTCGCCCAGGACTTTGACGTGGAACCCCAGCCGGATGAGGATGGTTTCGGACTCCTCTAGGGGCACGTGAATGCCGAGCACTTCGTCCACCAGCCAGGGCTTCAGCCTGATTCGAACCGGTTCCTGGGGGCGCGGATATACGTCCGGCCACTCACGGTGCACGGTGCCTCCCGCGAGCTCAGCGATGAGCGAGGCCGCGCGGCGCGCGCCGGCCAGCGCAAGCTCGGGCGGCAGGCCGCGCTCGAAGCGCGCAGACGCTTCGGTGCGCAGCCCAAAGGTTCGCGCCGTCTGACGAACGCTCGGTCCGCTGAACGTGGCGGCTTCGAGGAGGATGTCAGTCGTCTCGGCACCGACCGCAGTCTCTTCTCCACCTATAACCCCTGCGATTGCGACCGGCCGGCTTGCGTCAGCGATCACAAGCATGTCGGGAGTCAGCGCTCGTTCGATTCCGTCAAGGCACAACAGCTTCTCGCCGTCGTTTGCACGCCGGACGTGAATCTCGGGGCCCGCCAGCTTGGCGAGGTCAAAGGCATGCAGTGGCTGCGCGTACTCGAGAAGGACGTAATTCGTGATGTCGACGATGTTGTTGATCGGCCGTACACCACAAGCGCGAAGCCGGCGCTGGAGCCAGTCCGGGCTCCGACCGACCTTCACGCCTTTGACCACGCAGCCGATGTACCTGCTGCACAGGTCGGAGTCGTCGATGGCGACTTTGACGAGCTCGCGCCCCGGCGGATTCCCCGTACCTGTGAATGACGGCATAAAGTCGCGGTTCAAGGGCCGGTCCAGACCCGCGGCGAGCTCACGTGCCACTCCCAGGTGTCCCATGCAGTCGGGGCGGTTGGACGTGACCTCAGCTTCCAGGATCGCCTGGTTGGGGATCACAGTCGTGAGCGGGTCGCCGGGCGTGCCGCTGTCAAGGATCAGGATGCCCGAGTGGTCGTCGCCGAGCTTCAGCTCGTCCGCGGAGCACAGCATCCCGGCGGCCTTGTAGCCGGCGATGGTCATGTCCTTGACGAGGTTGCCGTTGGGCACCGTCGTCCCCGGGAGCGCGACCGGTACGAGCGAGCCAACTACAGCGTTTGGCGCGCCGGCGATGATCTGCTGAACGCGGCCGCCACCGAGGTCGACCTGATGCACCCACAGCGGCTTGTTCGATTTCGGATGCGGGACCTGCTCGAGGATCTTGCCGATCAGGACCTGGGAAAGATCGATGAGCGTCAGCGATTCGATCTCGATGCCGAGGCGCGTGAGCACCGCGGCAGCCTCTTTCGGTGACACATCGGTGAGATCGAGGAAGTCGCCAAGCCATTCATAACTGACTCGCATCTCTTAAGTGTCCCTACCTTTTCCGGTCCGGAATCGCATACCACTGGGGTCCCCGCGGCGAAGCCGCGGGAGGCCGGTTTCGGACCGAAGCCGCTGAAGCGCTCCTGGACCGGGTCCCCCGGTCCAGGCAACGGTCACGAGCACGACAGTCGTCGGTTCTAGATCATCCAACGTCGGTTTCATCAAGCGCTTCACTGGCGCTAAAACTGCTCCAGGAACCGCAGGTCCGATTCGTAGAACAGCCGGATGTCGTCGACATCGTGCTTGAGCATCGCCATGCGCTCGATGCCGAATCCCCAGGCGTAGCCGTTCCACTTCGTCGGGTCGATGCCGCCGTTGCGCAGCACCTGCGGGTGGACCATCCCGCAGCCTCCGACCTCGAGCCAGCCTTTATGCCGGCAGCTCTTGCACCCGATTCCATTGCAGATCCCGCACGTGACGTCGAACTCGAAGCTCGGCTCCGTGAACGGGAAATAGCTCGGCCGCACGCGGACCTTCCGCTCCTTTCCGTACAGCGACTGGATCATGTAGAGGAGCGTGCCTTTCATGTCGCCGACGGTCAGGGCCTTGTCGACGGCCAGCCCTTCCACCTGGCTGAAGTACGGCAGGCGTGTCGCCTCGGGCGCATCCCGGCGGTAGCAGCGACCGGGGGTGATGATGTAGATCGGCGGCTCCTTGATCCGCTGCATCGCGCGAATCTGGACCGGCGAGGTGTGTGCGCGCAGCAGCAGCTCGGGGGTGAAGTAAAAGGAGTCCCAGTTCTCTCGCGCGGGATGGCCGGCGGAGATGTTGAGAGCCTCGAAGTTGTACCACTCGGTCTCGACCTCGGGTCCGAGCTCGACCTGATAGCCAAGGCTTTCCAGCACCGTCTCGATCTGCCGCCGTACCTGGGTGAGCACATGGATGTGCCCGCGACCTAGCGGAGGTCCAGGGAACGTGATGTCGATCGCCTCCGTCTCGGCGATGTCGGCGAGGCTTGCGGCCTTGAGCACCTCCTTGCGCGCGGCCAGCCCCGCTTCGATCGCGTTCTTCGCCTCGTTGGCGGCCTGGCCGAGTTTTGCCCGCTCGGCCGGCTCCAGCTTTCCGATGCCGGACAAAAGGCTGCTGATGCGCCCGCTCTTGCGGCCCAGGTACTCCAACGCGATCGCATCGAGCTCGGCCTCGGTCTGTGCTTTCGCGATGGCCGCCAGCGCTTCGCTGCTCAGCGCGGACGGATCGCTCATGCGGCCAACCTTCGCTTGACTTCGAAGAGGATGAGCGCTGCTGCCGCCGCGACGTTCAGCGACTCGACTCCTTCACTGAGGTGAACGGTGACAAGCTTGAGGTCGGATCGAGAAAGTCCATGTGCCTCACTGCCGAGGACGATCATGCCTGCTTTCTCCACCGGCGCCTCGGCGAGGGGTTCGCCACCAGACGCGGCGGCACCGTAGCCGTCGAGTCCGGCCAGGTCTTTCCACGTCGCACGGGCAACCGCAAGCCGGAACACGTTTCCCGCCGACGCGCGCACCGCCTTGGCCCCATAGGGATCCGCAGAGCCTTCGAGCACGGCGAGTGCGGGCGCGCCTGCGGCCGCTGCGGTGCGGCAGATCGCGCCGACGTTGCCGGGATCCTGTACGCCGTCCAGCACGACCAGCGGCCAGCCCCGACGGCGAGCTGCCGCGAGAACGGATCTGGCATCTGGTTCGTCGACCTTGGCGATCGCGATCACGCCCCGCGGCGTGACGGTCTGGCTGACGGCGCGAAAGACTCCGCGACTGAGGATCACGTGCCGGCCGGATCTGGCGGTGAACTCCTCACCCTCCCTCACCGCGACCAGGTCGAATTCGAGCCCTGCGGCCTCGGCTTCGGCGAGCACGCGCGGACCTTCCAGGAGGACAAAGCCTGGCTCGCGCCGTTGGGCGAGATGCCGTAAGCGGCGGACGGTCTCGTTTTCCGGGCTTGAGATCAGTTGGGGGTCAGGAGACAAGCGCGGCCCGGCGGCGAGAGCTGCGATGGATAGGCCGCCGAGGCCAAGGAGACGACGAGCACGTGAGGGAGCGCATCGCGTAGATGCGTGACCGAACGCGCGCAGGAGTCGACAACGGCATTCGGCGAGCATAGACGGCGCAGATCCGCCGACGCGGCCGCGCTTGGCTCCTAAAGTGCTTTTTTGGCAACCTCGACCAGCCGGGCAAAGGAACCGCTGTCGCGCACGGCCAGGTCAGCCAGCACTTTGCGGTCGATCTCCACTCCGGCCTGGCGAAGGCCGTGCATGAGCTTGTTGTAAGGCAGCCCCGACTGTCGCGAGGCGGCATTGATGCGCGCGATCCAGAGCGCTCGCATCTCGCGCTTGCGGCGCCTTCGATCGCGGAAGGCGTAGGCGAGCGCGTGCAGCACCGCCTCGTTGGCGGGGCGGAAGAGCAGCTTCTTGGAAAGGCGGAAGCCCTTGGCGCGATCGAGGATCGCCTTGTGGCGGCGATGCGCGGGTACGCCTCTCTTGACGCGAGCCATCTCTAGATTCCGAGCGCCCGGCGGACCGTCTTGCGGTCCGACTTTGACACTGCTTGTTTGTTCTCGTAGTTCCGCTTGCGCTTCGCCGACTTGTGCTCGAGCAGGTGGCTCTTGAAGGCGCTGGCGCGCATGAGCTTGCCGGTTCCGGTCACGCGGATCCTCTTGGCGATGCCTTTCTGAGTCTTGAGCTTAGGCACTTGTGGCGGTCTCCTTGATGGCGGCGCCCTGGCGGCTCGGCGCCAGGATCATAAACAGATTCTTACCCTCGAGCAGAGGCTGGCGTTCGACCACCGCGAACGGCGTCGCGTCAGCCGCGACACGGTCGAGAATCCTTCGCCCGATGTCCTGGTGGACCATCTCGCGGCCTCTGAACATGATCGTCACCTTTACTTTCTCTCCAGCTTCGAGAAACTGCTTCAACCCCTTGAACTTCGTCTGGAAATCGTGCTCAGCGACCTTGGGTCGCAGCTTCATCTCCTTCAGCTTGGTGACGTTTTGCTTGCGGCGCTGGTCCTTCTCCTTCTTGATGGTCTCGAACTTGTAACGTCCGTAGTCCATCAGACGGCAGACCGGCGGGCTCGCTTGGGGCGCCACCTCGACGAGGTCTAGTCCTTTCTCGCTTGCGATGCGCAGAGCGGCGTCCAGAGAGAGCACTCCCAACTGGTTGTTCTGGTCATCGATCAGTCGAACTTCCGAGCTCCGGATCTGATCGTTGATCCTTAGCTCTTTAAACGAGATGAGACGCTACCTCGAGCAAATTCAGGTTTCTGCTATTCCTCCAATTCGATTAAATAAAACAAAACGGATAGCCTGAAGCCATCCGCCTTAACCGCGACCCCTTCGAGCTCAGCCCTGGGGGTGAGGGTCGGTGCCCTGCTTCAGTTGCAGGATCGTACCGGAAACGTAACGCCATGCGCAAAGTACCGTTGCCTTTGCTGATGAGAACGCCAAGCCGTTGGGGAGCACTCGTCCTGGCCGTGGCGATGTTGGCCGGCGCCTGCACGTTGCCGGGTACCGGCGCGGCCACGTCACCATCCCCGGTCGCCGCCACCTCGACGCCGGCGAGCTCACCTTCGAGCAACCCGACACCAGTCAACCCACTCGGCGTTTTGTTCGTCAGCGGGTTGAGCGGCCTCTACACGGTGAGCCTGGTGGGAATCGACGGCAGGGTCGTGGCGAGCGCCCAGGCCAATCGTCCGGTCGATGTCTCGTGCGCCAACGGAGCCGTCGCCGATGTTCCGATGCCGCTCAGCACCAGCAACTCACGGGTGTACTTCATGGACGACAAGGGCGTCGTCCGCTTTCTGGCGGCCAACGGAGATGCGGGGCGCGCCACAACAGTGCCCGTCGGCACCTCGACGCGACGCAGCTCGTTCACGGTGAGCCCGGACGATCAACGAATCGCTGTCGTCGTGATCGACTTCACTGCGAGTGGAGCCTCGACGAGGCTCTACGTCGAGGATCTCAACGGTGGTGGAAACCACCGCGACACCTTCAGCGACTCTGGCCCCTTCACCCTCTGGGCCACGGGGTGGCACGGCACCAGCAACCTTGTGGTGGCGAAAGTGCCGGCTTGCAGTCAGAGCGGAGGCGCTTTCTGCTGCGGACCGCAGGAATTTCACGTGGTGGATCCCATGACGGCTGTGCGTAAAGCCACGGTAGGCGGCCCCACCTGCTTGATCGCCGGACCGCCTTCGGCAGCGGGCGCCGTCTGCGAGACAACCACCCAGGCAAATGTCCTGACCTGGACGGCAGGCGCGGGCAGCTCGTTCGACATCCCTGGCAACACGCCCGCCTACCTCTCTCCAGACGGTCAGCAGGTCGCCATCGTCAGCACCGCGGACCCCACCACGACGCTGTTTCCATCCAAAACGACAGTCGCCGTCGTTGTGTGCGGATGGATCGACAACTCCCACCTGCTTACAGGCGGTGATACCCAGCGTCAGCCACGTGTCACCGATGTGAGCAGCGGCAAGGTCGTTCCTGTCGCGGCCAAAGGGGAGTGCGCCGGCCGGATCCCGGGAGGGCTCTAGGTTTCGGGCACAGGGATACGACCAAGGCGGTCGACATCGCGGTATGTGTGGCCGGGGATACGACCAACTCCGCCGAATTGGCTGAGTCCCGCGACGACTAGCGCCGCTTTTCGGCGACCTCGGTCGCGACCATGCTCGCGAACGATTCCAGCGACGAGTCGACCTGGGTGCCGGAACGGTCGCGAATGTTGACATGCTCGGTCTCCGCCTCACGCGCGCCGACGATCGCCATGTACGGGACCTTGCGCGCCTGCGCGTCACGGATCTTCCTCTGCATGCGCTCGGAACGGTCATCCACCTCGACACGGAGCTTTAGCGATCGCAACCGATCAGCCACTTTGCGCGCGTAATCGAGCTGCGCGTCGGTGATCGGGACGACGACCACCTGCACCGGGTGCAACCAGGTCGGAAAGGCGCCGGCGTAGTGTTCAATCAGGTACGCCGTCATGCGCTCAAACGCGCCGAACGCGCCACGATGGACCATGACCGGCCTCTGTCTCGATCCATCCTCCGCGACATATTCGAGCTCGAACTTTTTGGGCAGCTGGTAATCCACCTGCACCGTGTTGTTGGTGAACTCGCGGCGCTGAGCGTCGCGGACCTGAAAATCAATTTTCGGCCCGTAGAACGCGGCCTCCCCCAATCCGACCTTGTAGGGCAAGTTCAAACTTTCGAGCGCTTCCTTGAGCATCGCCTCAGAGCTTTCCCATTCCTCGTCAGTACCCGCCCACTTCGTTTTCACGTTGTCGCGCACAGAGAGCCGATACCAGTAATCCGTCACGCCGAGGACCGACATGAAGTAGTTGGCCAGCTCGATCGCACCGCGCACCTCGGCGACCACCTGGTCCGGTGTACAGAAGATGTGCGCGTCATTGAGCGTGAATGAGCGCACCCGGACCATCCCCATGAGCTCGCCCGATTTCTCGAGACGATAGTTCTGACCCAGCTCTGCAATCCGCAATGGCAGATCGCGATAGCTGTGCATGTCGTGCGAGTAGACGAGGATGTGGTGCGGACAGTTCATCGGGCGGAGCTCCAACTCTTCCCCATCCTCGAATCGCATCGGCGGGTACATCGTGTCGTGGAACAGTTGCCAGTGGCCGCTCTGTTTGTAGAGGTCCAGCTTCGCAACGTGCGGAGTCACGACGTGGCGATAGCCGCGCTTGAGCTCCTCGTCGACGATCCACCGTTCAAGCTCACGCCGGATGGTCGTGCCGTCGGGCAGCCAAATGACCTGGCCTACACCGACCCGCTCGTCCAACGCGAAGAGCTTCAACTCCTTGCCCAGCTTCTTGTGGTCTCGCTTCTCGGCCTCTTCCAGGAACTTCATGTAGTCGTCGAGCTGCTTCTGGCTTTCCCATGCGGTGCCATAGATGCGGGTCAGCTGCGGCTTCTTCTCGTCCCCGCGCCAGTAGGCACCGGCAACGCGCAGCAGCTTGAAAGCTTTGAGATCGCGAGTCGAATTCACGTGCGGACCTCGGCACAGGTCGAGAAAGTCGCCGGTCCGATAGACGCTGACCTCATCGCCCTCGACCTTGTCGGCGATCAGCTCGAGCTTGTAGTCCTGGCCTCTCTTGCGAAATTCCTCGACTGCTGCCGCACGTGACAGCGTTTCCTGGACGAAAGGCCTGCCCTCCTGGGCGATGCGGCGCATGCGCGACTCGATCGCGCCCAGCTCGGACTCTGAGACCGGCTTGCTGAACTCGAAGTCGTAATAGAAACCGTCCTGCACCGGCGGGCCGATTCCGTACTTCGCGTCGGGGTAGAGCTCGGTGACCGCGGCGGCGAGCAGGTGCGCGGTCGAGTGCCGCAACACGTGCAGCGGATCGTCGTTCGACTCGTGATCGCCGTACTCGCCCATGGGGTCGTCCAGTATATGGACGCTCATTTGATGAATTGGACCGACGTCGTCGACGTCCTTGCCACTCCCGTCGCTGGGCTGGGCGTGCTCATCGAGGGGATCGGCGTCCCGTTTC
>Ga0209588_1000062_pt1 | contig 38102 bp, 31 predicted proteins | sample Rivendell_Oct201_10_FD_188351 | JGI IMG/M metagenome (GOLD analysis project Ga0209588, IMG submission 188351) | Vadose zone soil microbial communities from the Eel River Critical Zone Observatory, Northern California, USA -... | ecosystem: Host-associated > Plants > Roots > Rhizosphere > Soil ...
CCAACTCCAGCAGAAGTAGTTTGCAAAAATGAACGTCTGGTCATCTCTTATCTCCTAAGCGGATTGCACCTTTGCTTGGGCCTACAGGGCCACGATTGGAATGTTTGAAAATCTTGTCGACCGCAGCCACTGAACCAATCTCACAGCAGAGGCGCTTTTCCAACTGACACCTCGACTAAATAGGATTCCCTTCAAAGAGGCGGGGCACGAGAGCCGAAGCAAGGTACGCTCACACGTCTGCGGGTCTCTCCACTGACGAATCGGCAAATGCAGCAGTACCGATTGTCAAATGAGAGTCCCTTCTTCGCGGTGGCAAGAGAGTGCAGCTCGACTGCGGCCCAGTCACCACTAACTAATGGATGGGATCTGTAAAGGAAAAGTTTTAACGATTCTTGCCGTTCTCCACACGCGCGTCGCAACGGACCTCACGCAGCTTCTGCTCGAATGCCAACGGCTGTGCCCTCCACATTGTTTGTATTTCGCAAGGCGCGCAGGATTGGCCACGATGAATTGACGGCGTGCGGCGTGGAGTAGCCAAAAAGGGCTGTGCTAGACTTTCACGGTGATGACCAAATCCTTGAATGTACTTGAGCTGGAATGCTCCGCTTGCGGCACGAAATACGACGCTTCGATCGAACAACACCTGTGTACATGCGGAAAGCCGCTATTGGCTCGCTACGACCTGCGGCGGGCCGCTGCCACGCTCACTCTCGACAGCCTGAAGAACCGGCCACGCACGCTTTGGCGCTACGCTGAAGTTTTGCCCAACGATCCGCCGGTTTCGCTGGGCGAGGGCATGACGGCTTTGGTGCATGCCGAGCGGCTTGGCGCGTCAATACGTTGTGGACAAGGGGGCTTGCAGCGGCTGTACATCAAGGACGAGGGATTGAATCCTACCGGCTCGTTCAAGGCGCGCGGAATGACTGCGGCTGTCTCGCGCGCCAAGCAGCTCGGGGCAAAGGCATTGGCGGCCCCTACGGCCGGCAATGCCGGGGGCGCGCTCGCGGCCTACGCTGCTGCTGCGGGGCTCCCAGCGGTCATCGTGATGCCTGCGGACACGCCGGTCGCCAACGTGATGGAGTGCCAGGCGTTTGGCGCGAAGGTCGTCAAGCTGAACGGCTTGATTTCCGATTGCGGCAAATACGTGGCCGAGCACAAGGAGCGCGAAGGTTGGTACGACGTTTCCACGCTCAAGGAGCCGTACCGCGTGGAAGGCAAGAAAACCATGGGGTACGAATTGTGGGAGCAGTTCGGAGGAAAACTGCCGGACGTTATTCTGTATCCCACTGGAGGCGGCGTCGGATTGATCGGCATGTGCAAAGCGTTCGACGAAATGCAGGAGATGGGCTGGATCGGCACGGAGCGGCCGCGCATGGTGGCCGTGCAGGCGGAGGGATGCGCGCCGATTGTCCGGGCGTGGGATGCCCATCAAAATTCGGCTCAGTTTTTCCAAAACGCCGCGACGGTCGCGTCCGGTTTGCGCGTTCCCGGACCGTTGGGCGATCTGATGATCTTGAGCATGCTTCGCCAGACGAAAGGAACCGCGCTGACCGTGACTGACGATGAGATGCTTCACGCGGGAAGGGAACTGGCTTCACTCGAAGGCATATTCGCCGCTCCCGAAGGCGCCGCAACCGTGATTGCAACTAGAAAGCTTGCCGCTTCCGGTTGGATCAAGCCGGAAGAAACCGTCGTGCTCTTCAATACCGGCACGGGCTACAAATACGCCGAGGCCTGGCAGCGCGCGCTCCAGTCCGCCGATGGAGGAGCAGCGTGACCACGCGCAGACTTTATTACGACGATGCGTTTGAAAAGGAATTCACGGCGCGGGTCATGTATTGCGAAGTGCTCCCGCCGGACGTGAACTCCGGAATCACAGGAAGCGTCTGGAAATTGATTCTTGATCGCACGGCGTTCTACCCCACTTCGGGGGGCCAGCCAAACGATTTGGGGAAGATCGGCGACGCCAATGTCCTCGATGTCCGAGATGAAGGCGACGAAATCATTCATGTCGTCGACCGCCGTCCAGCAGATCCGGAAGTGAACGGCTGCATCAACTGGCCGCGGCGCTTCGACCACATGCAGCAGCATACCGGCCAGCATCTTCTGTCTGCCATGTTTCAGGAACGCTTCGGCCTGCCCACGGTTTCTTTTCATCTCGGAAGCGAAATCTGCACGATTGATTTGCGCGGCCCTGAACCGACGGAGGAAATTCTGGAAGGCGCCGAGCGCGCCGCGAATACGGTTGTCTTCGAAGATCGCCCGGTGAACGTCCGCTACGGCACGGCGGATGAATTTGCGAAACTCGGGGTGCGAAAGGAAGTCGACCGCAAGGGCATCCTGCGCGCTATCGAAATCGAAGCCGCCGATTTGCAACCCTGCGGCGGAACGCACGTCAAGCGCACCGGGCAGATTGGCGTGATCCTGGTACGTCGCTGCACGAAAGTCCGCCAGGACTGGCGAGTCGAATTTGTCTGCGGCGGTCGGGCGGAACGCGCCGCGCGCCATGATTTCCAGGTGCTGCGCCAGACCGCCGACAAATTGAGCTGTGCTCCCGAAGACCTCGTCTCCGCCGCCTCGCGCGCTCTCACGGAACGCGATGCGAACTTCAAGAATTTTCGCGCCATGATGCAGCGGCTTGCAGAAGCCGAAGCCGCGCTAGCGTTGCAGACTACGCCGCCCGGTGCCGACGGCTCCCGTGTCATCTCGCGTTTCTTCGAAGGTGTTCCAGCCGATTACCTGGGCTTCTTTGCCAGCGCATTCGCGAAAACCGAAAAAGCGCTTGCGCTCTTGGCCGTGGCGGAAGGCGGACACTTGCTCTTTGCCCAGCACTCATCCGCAGGTAAAGATATGGCGGCGCTCGTCAAGAAGGTGCTGGAAAAATTAGGCGGTAAAGGCGGCGGAACGCGCGATTTCGCCCGCGGCCGCCTGAGTGACGGATCGCAAGCCGAGAAGGCCGTTTCTCTCGCCAGAGAATTGTTGTCGGCTTCCTAGAAGTTGAACCATGAGTTTCGTCTTAGGCGCGACCTGGCATGCGTTTCCGGCTCTCGAGTGGCTGTGCCGGTGCGAGTCATCTCCGACTGAGGAAACCGCCTACGCGTCCAACTGACGGCGACCGGCAAACACTGCGCGGGCTTTCATTCTCTAAGCTGGTTTGGGGGTTGCGATGGAGCTGCTCGCGACGGTTATCCGGCTGCCCCAAACCTTTTGCCTTGCCGTTTGCATTCAGCGGAAGCGGGGTTGCAATTCCGGCGCAAAACACATTCTGCAGGAAACGATCTGCTCGGATCCCTCACTATTCAAATTGAGTTGTAGCTTCTGTTTATTTTCGCCTTGTCAGGGTCATATCGGGTTCCTATACTTATTGGCTGTATCATATTCGGTAAGTGATGCTCTTACTTAAACCCGTTAACTGAGTCCCAGGTTAGTCTAGAAGCCATTCGGAAAAGAGATCGACGAAAACTAAATTGACCGCGAAAGAGTCCAAGCTCGCAACGTTGTCTGATTTTTGTGGTTTGTTTTATGGAACGCCTTGTTGGTACGCTCCGGGAAAAACAAGCTCTCGCCAAATTGGTGGGGACTGCTCCCGCGTTCCAAGAGGCGATCAAGAATTTGCCGGCCATCGCCAAGAGCGATGCCAATATACTCATTACCGGAGATACCGGCACAGGTAAAGAGCTTGTTGCGCGCGCCGCGCACTACCTGAGCAATCGTGCTGCCTACCCCTTTGTGCCTCTTAACTGCGGCTCTTTTCCCGAAGCTTTGATGGAAGTCGAGTTGTTCGGCCACGAGCGTGGCGCCTTCACCGATGCGCAGATTCACCGAAAAGGTCTCCTGGCGCAGGCTGAAGGCGGAACACTCTTTTTGGATGAGGTAGATACCTTGCCTATAAAGGCGCAAGTGGATCTGCTTCGCTTCTTGCAGGATCGGTGCTATCGCGTCGTTGGTTCGAGTGCGGAGAGCCGCGCCAATGTGCGAATCCTGTCGGCGAGCAATGCGCCCCTATTCCAAAATGCGACCTCTGGAAACTTCCGTCTTGATCTTTACTATCGGCTTTGCGTGTTTACCGTGCATCTTCCTCCACTGCGCGAACGAACTGAAGATATTCAGCTCCTTGCAACACATTTTCTTGCAAAACATACGCCACAGAACCGGCGACTTCCAACTCTATCGCCCGAGGCGCTAGCCGATTTGCTTTTGCGGGACTGGCCCGGCAATGTCCGTGAACTCGAAAACGCGATGGTGCGGGGAATTTATTTGAGTCAGGGAGACACCATCGAAACGCAGGACCTTAGCTTGCCACCCCGAGGAGCGGGAGGTCCGGCCCCCTTGAGTCACGATGCCGGAAAGCTTCCGTATTTCCGGGTAATGAAGCGGGAAGCAATCGAGTCGTTCGAGAGGAGCTATCTGACCAGACTCATGGCTGAACATCAAGGCAATATCAGTCTAGCTGCCCGCTCTTCGGGAAAAGAGCGACGCGACTTAGGCAGACTCTTGAAGAAATATCACCTCAACGCAAGGGCATTCCAGTTGTCTTCGCAACCAGGACGATAGGCATGGTCCAATGCATTTTCTCCGCTGGGGGGAAAGGACCGCAGTACTGGGGAGAAATTCCCTCAGCGGGGTAACGCCACTCAGAATGCATGATTTAGATGTTACGCGAGGCCTTAAAGGTTCGTTGTTCTCCGGGGTGTTCCTCCCCCAGTCTTCTCCCTCGGCGCGGAACGTTTCAGAGTTAAGTCCTTGCCAGCTAGATCCTTACGCGATTTAAAGAGAACGGTCACAGGGTTGCCTGGGACTTGTGCGGAGCCCGTTCTGCCGCAACCGTCTCGATATCCGCCTGAAGATTCGCAGCGCGAAGGGGATCTCGCCCGCCGCGTATTGGATTATTTGTCCGAACATCCACAAGCAACTGACACCCTTGAAGGCATCGCCGAGTGGTGGGTTATGCGAGAACAAGTACGCGTGGATGTGAAGTTGCTGGAACGAGTCTTACATCGCCTCACGGAACAAGGCTTCCTGGAAGAGATCCACGGCGGTGCACAAGTTCGCTTTTCTCTGAAAAAAAGCTCCGAGGGGATGGAGAGGGAGGAATCACCATGCCAGGATTGACGCCCACACGAACAGAAATCTCTGACCGTTTCTCGGTGTTGGGGTTCCGAGTGCGTTCAGGACGAAATCCTTATTTTGAAGTGGCCATCGCTACCGATCCTTCCCTGTTCCATGCCGATGCCAAGGCTCAGCGGACCGCCGCGAACTTTTTTTCGTCGCACAGCTCCGGGCCGATCCTCGCGGAACACGGGGAGGCGATGTATTTCATTCCCCCTCACGCGTTGCGGCATTTCGCCGGCAAAGAGCGGCTTTACTATACGGTTGCCGCTTTCCCCGACACTTCGCGTGTTAATCCGGAGCTACTTGACGTGCCGGACCAGGCACGGCCTTGGATCACGATCTCCAAGTCTTTTACGGGGCGTGAGATTCGGCGCCTCATCGGCGCGCCCTCAAGACACTCTTCCGCAAGTGGCGGGAACGGCTACGGCAAGATCAGCCCGGACGCCTTCCAGTGGGCTGGCGACGACGCTACGCCAGGCGCCAGCCAGAGAGTGGAACCCGTCGGCCGCGGAATCACCGCGCCAGGGAAGGGAGCAAGCTCCCAGCCTACGTCGGCTTCGCCGAATCCAGGGCCCACGAATAGTTCGAAATCCAATGTGACCGCGCCCGCAAGTACTGCGAGCGCCATCGCAACAGAGCAAGAATTTGAATATGACGACGGCCATGGCCAGGAATTTTGGGCCCAGCAACAGGCAGACGATAGCGGCTCTGAGCCCGACTTCAGCCAGTATGGAATTGATGGCCCAATTCCGGACGGACCTGAAACCGCTGAGAGCCAGGGCTTGACGCAGACACTGGACATCGCTCCAGAATATCCGCAGGCAGATCGGTTCGCTCCGGCCGCGGCTGGGAATTTCTATCCTAGGTCTAAGCCTCGATCGATTAACACAATTGTCATACACATTACGGATGGGCACCCGCCGATCACTGGAACCATCGCGATGTTCCAAGATCCCAACCGGAAGGACAAGAAGGGTAACCCGATACACGCAAGCGCGCATTACATTGTCGGACGGAACGGCGAGGTTGTACAGATGGTTCGAAATCAAGACGTCGCCTATCATGCGAACGAAGCGAATGCCGACAGTATCGGTATAGAACACGCAGCCCGTTCACCACACGAGTGGGGAAAGGACGACCCAGGGTTTGACGTGACCGATGCCGAGTACTGCGCGTCCGCGGCGCTCGTGCGTTGGCTGTGCAATGAATTCAACCTGCCCATGGATCGCGACCACATCAAGGGTCACGTCGAAGTAGATCCCAAGAAACGGCACCCAGATTGTCCGATCGGAGTTTGGAACTGGGACTACTACATGAGCCTGGTCACGTCGGGAACGTGCACGCCGCGTGCTACCTCCAGTGAGTCACAATCCTATTCTTTTGAATCCCCGGTTCATGGCAAGGTTCGCATGTCCGCCACGCCGAAGAGGGCAACCACCCATGCGTTAGAAGTCGTGAATCCAGACTACGTGCCCAGCAATAAGCAGGCTGCGCTGCAGACCCAATTGGACTTTCAGACACGCTACAAGACGTGGTTTTCCGGCGTCCCGGATACGAGCTATTTCCCCCATTCCGCGATTTGTCAGTTGGTGAGAGACGACGGTGGTTTTGGCACAGGCACGTATATAGCCCCGGATCGCATACTAACGGCCGCTCATGTGGTCGAGGGGGCCAACTCCATCACTGTCATTCCTGGCAAGAACGGCGGAACGGCGAATGACGGCCCGTTCGGGCATTTCACTTGCCCGTCCTCGGATTGGGAGAAGCATCCGAAGCGGAAGGTTGGCAATGACGATTTTGACTTGGCCGTTCTGAAGGTTGGCACGCCACCTCCAGGCGGACAATTTTTTGACATCCTCGAAGAGCTGCGTCAATCGCTGCCGAGCAATATCATCGTTTGTGGCTATTCGGCGCAATCGGATAAGTATCCCAAGCTCAAGAACACGATTGATCCCAACAAACAACATCTCGACGGCGATTACATCCGCACCGTGCAGGACGAAACGTTCCGGTACAACCTGCAAACGCTGCACGGAGCCAGTGGCGCTGCGGTGTATTACGTCTGGGCACGGGAAGATGATGTAAGACAACAGTCGGTTCTGGAAACGCATTTGGTCGGGGTCCATGTGGCGCCGTTCAGCGACACTCTCAACGAAGGATGCCGTCTCACCGATGCCAAAATTGCGTGGATCCAATCCGTAGGCCAGCCTTTTTCGGCAGGTGCTTCGGCACTGAGTGATTCTCCGCAACAAAAGTACGCCAAGGCAAGTGCTGCAACCTCGAGAGGTTATGCGGTGGCTGGAAATCCCTCGGCGACCACCGCGAGGCCACTCGCGTTTTCGGCTGCCGCGGGAGCGGTGCAACCTGCGGGCTCATCCGTGCAACAGCCTGGCGGCGTTCACAAAAAGACGCAGACTGGGCCACACGTATCTGCCCAAGCTCAGGATGTGGCGACCGATGCAGGCGCTTCCTCTTCAGTGTCACTTAAGGATGCGGACTACACCGTGGAAGTCGGCGATTCGCCGGATCCCGAGCGCGAGGGGACAGGGGCGCAGTCGGGGATTCCCCTTACGAACCAGGCGATGTATGAAATCATTCGACAAGTCGCAGCCGGGCACTCTGGTGACACCTTGTACTCGGCGATCTCAACGGATCGTGAGTTTGCGACCCGAGGGCATGGAGCATTTCAGAAGCGGCATTTCGGTCTCGAGTTCGGATTGCTCCTGTTTACCCAAGAATCGGGTCAATTGGGAGCGGCCCTGCAGTTAATGCACGACCGGGATCCGGAACGATTCTCCAAGATCTTCGGTGCCGAGAGCGACGCGCTACTTGCGGTAACCAATGCCGCAACGCCCGAAGCACGGTTGCAGCCCGTGAGTGGCGAGAATCTGTGGAGCCCAACGTGGGTCTCCCGATTCCTGGCAGCAGGCGCCTATCCGCTCTACCAAGCAGCGCAAAACGAGCTTGCCATCGAAGGTCTGTTTCGTCCTCTCCTGCATGTCGCCGGAGGATTCGGATTGGTCACGGATCGCCTTCTGGCCATGGCCCTCGACATTGCCGTGGACCGAGGTGTGGGAGGAGCGATCCGCTGGCTCGCTCACCACGTCGGCCCGTTTGAAACTTCGGCGCAACGTTACCACGCTATCGAAGCGTTGGGTGTCGATAACCTGGCGAACTTTCAAGCGGAAGTTGGGTGGACTCCGCAAGACGGCCAGTTTGGCCCCGAAACCCATGCGGCATTGGCAGGCGCATTACGCCGGCTCGACATCATTCCTATGGCGAAAAGCAGCGACTTGGCATGCCGTCTGGTCGCCACAGCGGAGGGCGTGCTGAAGCAGCGCCTCCTTCGGTTGCGAGATTCAACAACGTTCACCGATCAGGTCTATGAACTGAACTGAAATCTGCAATGAAGGATGCTGACTGAATGGCTACGCCGCCGGAAATCAACGCTGCCCGACAGTTCACGGCAAATGCGCCGCACTTGCTGCAGCGTTCGCAGGCATTCAAGTCGTTGGCCCCGGCAATGCAGCAGGCACTGTTGCGGGATCTGAAAAAAATCAACCAGTCCCTCAGCCCAACCGGAGAGAAGGTAGATTCGGATCCCTATTCCTTCGCCCTCGACACGCCGGATGATTTCAACCGGCACCGCCGATTTCCCGGGCAGGACGGCAATCCTTCTACCGGCGATTCGGGTGGTACGGGGCAACCAACCACAATCCCACAGCGAGGAGGATCTGCCCCGCAGGATGCACCAGGCGTCGCCGGGCCAAAATCGGCGGCAACGCAAACTCTGGCTTCTCGCGTTGGCGCCCTAAGTGACGAAATCAACTTCCCTGCGTTTGTGGCCGCGCTGGTCCACGGAACATTCGACGCGATCGTGGACGCCACGATTCGTCAGATGGAAGCCTTCGCGGATTTGGTCAGTGCGGTGGCCAAAGATGTCGAGCAATTTACAAATGAAAATGTCACGCCGAATCAAGCCAAGGATTGGCTCGCGAAGCAGTATCCGCAAGATCTGCAGGTCAGCTTTAATGATGGCCAGCCGAGTCTGCAACCCAGAGGTATGCAAGACAATCTGGACAATGCTCCCCCTTGGTTGTCGGAGTATGGTCTCGACGGCCAGTTGCTCTCCACGGAATTGATCGATGAACAACTCGTGCCCATGGCGCGCAAGCGAATCGGACAAAACCGTCTGCAAACTCTGGCGACCATGGTGTTACTGGGAATGAATCGCGTGGTCGTTCGCGATGGCACCATTTCGGCGCGCATCCAAATTCGCGCGCAAGCAAATGACAAGGCAAAAGTGGATTACGCGGTGTCCTCGGATCCCGGAGGACCGACGTGGGGCGAGCGGGGAAGTGCGATGGGCCAGCCGGGGCTGATGGTTTCGACCGTTGCCGCGAACGTGCAAACGGACACGCAGTTAAAAGCCGAACTCTATGGCGAAGTTCGCATTAATTTTGCGAGTGAAACGCTCCCGCTCGAACGCTTCGCGGACCCGGCGCGACAGGCGCTGTTACAGAGAAATTCCCGCTCGGGCACTCCGGCAAACACCGTTCCGGCATCGGCAGCGCCGGCAGCACTCCCAGGCGCTGTCCCTGCTCCCGCCGCGCCGGTGCAAGCGGCGCCCGCGGCCGCCGCACCAGTTCCTCTTCCGCCTCCAGGAACCATGAAAGCAAGCGCCGGCGCGGCGGCACCAGCAGGCGCAGGGAGATAAGAGATGAAGCGATCTTTCTCAGAGGCGTTGCGGGAACTTGTGGAGGCGGTGCAGCCGGCGGGCATTGGGGATCAGCTTATTCGTGTGGTTGATGTCTATTTCGATTTGCCACTCGAAGTGGCGCTCCGTCGCAAAGGGGAGGAAACGGAGTTTCTCGGCGACCTCCCCAATTGGCGGTGGAGAACGGTTTTCGATCTGCCACCCGGGCGTATGCGCGTGCGTTGTGACTTAGGAGACTCCTTGTGAACGATCGCGACTCAGGACTTCCGGTTGAGCAATTTATCCAGGCGCTCACGAGCCAGCTGGATCGTGCACAAGATGCCATGGCACTCAAAGCCCATGTACGTCCGCTCACGTTCGCAGTCAAGGACCTGACCTTGGATCTTCGCGCGCACTTTGGAATGTCTGGCAGCGTTGTTCACATTACTCCGGCGGGGCCAGGGGACACCGCAGCCAGTACCCTCCACCTATCACTCACGAGCATCACGCGTCCGATGATGGAAGAAAACACCTCGCACCTGGCCGTAGGACCGGACGAACCCACCCTACAGGAAGCGTTGGGGAGCGAATTGACTTCAGAAGAACGCCGCCGCCTGGAGTGGGCCGGAATTCACACGTTGTCTCAGTTCCGAGAACTGCAAAGCCGCAGCGGAGAAGCGGCCATCGAACAAGTTGCCTTCATTCCAGCGGCGCGATTGAAAGCCGCGCTGGAAAGAGCAACGCATCCCTTCGTGGAAACAGTGACGACGGTCCCGCCGGAGAATGATGGCGCATCTCCGTTCCTTCAGGTTAGCGGACGTAACTTTCTCCAATATGGTCCTCCCGACGTGCGTATCGGCGGCGAGCCGGTACCGATTGTTCGGGTAAGTCCGCGGGAGGTTCTCGTCGCGCCACAACCCCATCAATTCCGGGGCGATCTCACAATACAAACCGCGCCGGGAAGGATCGCCAGTACGCGGCTCAATATTCTCAATGACCCTGCGGCGCCACTTTCCACCGACGGCAAGGAGCAAAGCATATGACGCGCCTCCTACATCGATTGGCCCAACCTTGGGCGCGGGCTGACGGCGCGTATTCGATTCCCGGCACTTTGGTGGTCAAGCTATGCCTGGGCGAAGCGCCCGAACATCTGCCCTCGCTCTTGGACGTTCGACGAAATGTCTCCGAACCGGCGAGATTCTTAAATGTAGAGCCAGTGGACCGTATTCTGAAGCACTTTACTGACGATTGTTGGGTCTCAAGGCTTCACTCTTCCATGCGGACATGGGGAAAAATGGATCCTAGTGAGGATGTATTTGACGACGTAGAGCACGCCATCGGGTTGTCGCGCACGTTGCACTTGGAAGTTGATGATGAATGCTCAATCGCAAACCTCATCGATGCTTTGCGCCAGTTGGCCATCGTCGAGGAAGCTTCTCCGCAATATTTGTGCTCTGTGCCGTTTGGCACGATGGTGCAGGCCTTGGATCCGGCGGAAGCGCGCTGGCCGCGCGAGGAGATCCACGCGCCGGAAGCGATGGCCTTTGAACCCGGCGATGCCACGGTGATCGTCGGCATCGTGGATACCGGCGTTGAGCGGCATCACCCCGAACTGAAGCGCAGATTGCGCAGCGGATTTAACACCGTTGACTTTGACAGGTCCGACCTTGCGACGGGAATTCGCTTGGTTGGCCATTGGTCCGGACCGGATTCGGATCCGGAAGACTTTGTGGGACACGGCACGGCTTGCGCGGGAATCATAGGCGCGGCAGGTGAACATATTCCCGCCGGAGTTGCCGGGGAGTGCCGGCTTCTGCCGATACGAGTGCTTGCGGCCGCTCTAATGCCTGGCCGCGAAGAGCCTGTGGGCATCGGAGCCGTCTACGACATCGACATGGGGTTGAAGCGCGGCATCGACCTCGGAGCCAAAGTGTTGAATTTGAGCTTTGGAACTGCTGCCTCGTCGCTGGAGCCCGCCGATCCCAAGCCGCACACCGACATCGTGAAATATGGTGTAGCGCGAGGGTGCGTGATGGTGGCGGCAAGCGGGAACAGCGGGAAAGAAGAGAACTTCTATCCGGCTGCACACGACGGCGTGATTGCCGTGGGTGGCGTCGATAGAACTGGGAAGCCTTGCTCGTTCTCAACCCGCGGACAGCACGTCGCACTCTCGAGCCCTGGCGAGGGAATCGTCAGCGCCAACTTGCATGGCTACGCAAAAGCCAGCGGCACCAGTTTCGCCGCGCCTTTCGTGGCCGGCACCGCGGCGCTGCTCGTCAGTTATGCCGAAGGCCGAGCCGAGCCCGTGGACGGCGGTGACGTAAAGAGAATCCTGAAGAAATCGGCGCAGCCCTTCGCTGCTGGCACCGACGCCAGAGGATGCGGGGCCGGCATACTCGACTGTCAGGCCGCTCTTCGAACGATGGAAAAGGAGTTCGATGAAAAGAACTCCGCGGCCCTTGCAGTCGCAGGGGGGAGGCATGGATGAGTACACGTAAGAATTCCGGAAAGCCCAAGGCAAGGGACCCAGACTCTGGACCTGCTGCCGCTTCTGCGGCGACGGGCCCCTCACTTCCCGGTAGTCCACTTAACTCTTCAACGTCCGGCGCGGCACAGCCCCCGGCAAATGTTTCTAAAGGAGCAACGACAATGGCTACAGGTTCTAATCCGATTATGTTCTTGGATCTCTCGAAGAACAATCAGGACGCGATTAAGCGAGCGCTCGCGGATGTCAATGATCTGAGTCTGCAATTTAAGCAGAATGAAGGTCTGCCGCAAGATCTCGAACAACAACTTCTGAACGATCTGCAATTCTTGTCGAACGCGGGCCAGACGGATTCGGTGCCGGTGGCGAATCTGCCTCCGGGAATCAAAATCCCTCCGTCACAGGCTCCGCCACCAGAGGCTCAGCCACAGGACCTCAAATCCACTCCCACCGCTCCCACCGTGCTTGATCCGATGTTTAGTGGTGTGTGGGATCTCACAGCGGCGCCCATCAATCAGCTCAAAGCGGGTGTCCGAGATACGATGTTCAAAATTACCGGCAATTTGGTCGGTGACATCGATATAAACGGCGAATTCCCCAGCCAGCGGCCGTCTGGCCCCCCAAAGGGCGTCGGTGTAAGTGCTCCTGGAGGCGGAGGTTCATCTGCAGCTGCTGCTCCCGCATTGGCTGCGCCGTCACCTAAGGATCTCACTCTTCCTGAGAAACAGTTGGCTGCCGTTTACGGCTTGATGGAAAACGACAGCCTCACCGATCCAACCGTCGAACGGTTCGTCCCCGGCGTTTCCACTGCACTGGGTGAATACACTGCCAGTCAAGCTCTTTTTGATGGCGTATTAAACATTATCCTCAGCCTCGGTCAAACCACAGACGGCACGGGAGTTCCCTTTCGTCAAGTCCGCGCGCATGAGTGGACCTCTGTGGCCCGCACCCTTCGCGCCCAGGGCGTGCAGGCCAACGACGCACTTCTCGCCCTCAAAGTCCAGACGACTCTCGCCGGGCAGGTCGGCGGAGGTGACGCCACTCCTCCTTCTTCCATCGACATCGACTTGCCGGACCTGGAAGCGCAATCGGATATCGAAATCCAATCGGACAATCTTCAGGCAATGCAGGCCATTTACTTTGCAGCGCAGCTCGAAGACTTGAAAGTCTTTCAGGTCGTCGACAAGTTAGTTGAACTCTTCCAGAACGGCATGCTCCCGCTCGGAAAGGGAAACGCGGGAAACACACTCTACGACTACTGGAAACAAGCCATCAAGCGCATGACCGAAACTGAGCGCCGCAATCTGTATTTCCGCACGTTTGGCTTTGCCGGCGGCGATTCCAGCGCGGGCGCTCCCAACCGCGAATTCAATGACCTCTGGCTCCGATTCGTCTCCGCGGTTTCTTCGTACGCCCGCCAGGTGACGGTCGAGAACCTCCTTCGCACCAACATACCCATCCCTGTTAGTCAACAACAAGTGAAGAAAGCGGCTCGCGATCTGGGCGCCAACTTGTCGCTTCACGGCTACGGAATCGGTTATTTCGCGGCTACCGAGTTGCAGAACCAGATCCGCGAAATCATCGGGCTGCTTTCCGACTCCGACATCAAGACAGCGTACGGCGCCCGCGACATGTGGCAGGTGATCGACCAGGTCGCCAGCCTCGAACTAGGCGGGGCCAAGAACAGCATCCGCTACCGCACCATGGCCACCAGCGGAGCCATTATCATCCGCTGGCTCGCCGAGCACGCGGCGGTCCTCGTTTCCACCGACCAGATCATCGTGCTGGATGTGAACCAGCTGCGGAATCTGAACTCCCTGCGCGCGCGTGGAGTAAAAGCAACAGTGAAACCAACGGACCGCGATTTGGTTGACGCTTGCGATCAATGGCTGGCGGTCACCGGCACGGCAGACAAGAGCGTGGAAGATTATGCGCAGCCAGTGGAAGCCCCGAACCTGACTTCGCGGCCCATTTATGTGCCGCAGGTCGCTCGCGATTTGCTCGAATCGGTCGGCATCCAAGCCCCTGGGGGCGCCAACGGCAGCACGATGATGCGGAAGTCCTGAAGAAAAATTAACGGAGGTGAACCATGGCTTCCTGCACGGCAGCTGCTCTTATTAGTGATAAGTTGACTCACGCGGCGCGTTCGCTAGGCACTGCGGATCCGAAGGAGTATGTGGGATCTCTGCTCCACCGCTCCTTCCCGCTTCCCGCAGGGTCTCGCGAATACGCAGCAAACGCGCTTACCCCAGGGGCGGTGCCTTGCGAGCCGTCCTTCTCGGAAGATGAGCCGCGTATACTACGATTCACCATCGTCCCGCTCGAGCCGCGATGTTCGCCGGTTTCACGGCGCGCCGAGGCTACCCGCGAAATGCGTCGTCTCGTTGGCCCACTCTTTGGCAACGATGCGCTGCGCTGGTTCGACCACCGCAGCGAAGATTGGAGAGGACTCTATTCCCATTCTCGACTCGACTACGGCGCGTGGTTTGGGACTGCTTACGACTCCGACGGCTTGCACGCCGCCAAGGTCTACTACGAAATGCAACCGGGGCAGCTCGATCCGCTTCCCGCCCATCTCCAGACGCTGGTGCGCGCCGTACTCGAAACGATGCCGGCCCTCGTGCCCGTCTTCACGACCATTCGTTGTGGCCGCGAAGCAGGCAGCCAGCGGGTCACTTTTCTACACCGCGGTCCGCTGCGTCTGGCTAACCTGGCCCCCTTACTTGAACGCTTGGGGCTCTCGCACCAATTGCCCAGTATCTTGAAAGTCGCCGGCGTTGCTCTCGGCGGTCGCTTCGAGTTGCCAGAGCGCTCCGTGCTGCTGGGCATCCAGGAAACCTCCGAAGGCCCCGAGCTTAAGCTTGAAATTCTGCTCAACATGTTGCCCGACCTTCCTCCCAATTTCCTAGACCTGCTCGCGCTCGGCTTGTCCGAACGCCCGCACAAACTTCACGCGCTGGGCCACTGGCTTCGCGCCTTCACTCCGCCGTCCCTCGAATGGCCCGGCGATTTCTCAGTCATGAGCATGCGAGTCACGCCGCGAACTTCGGCGCGGGTGTCTCTCTATCTGCGGCCAACCGACTTGGAAGTGCGGCGCAAGTTGTCTGACTTTCAGAGCCTCAATTCGTCGGCCGCAGTGGCGTGAACCACACCGCATCACATCGGGAGGCGCAGGATGAATCACAACTCGAAACCTCAGCCTGAAACCAGGGGCACGCAACCGAGCAAGGAAACCTTGGACCTTGCTCGGACGGGCGTCCGCGCCCTGCTCGAAAACACTCCTTCCTTCAGGGCCCTATCTGCCACCGACCGTCAGCAGATCGCCAGCGATACTGTCAACCTGGTCGCTTATCTCGTGGAACCCGAAGGGGTCAAGGCCACGGCCCTGCCCGCTCCAGTCAACAAACCTACCGAGAATCCAGCGCTGCCGCGCAAACCGGACGCTTACTCGTTCGCACTCGCCGGAGGTTCGACCAGCACGAGTTCTTCTTCCGGCGACGGAAAATTCACCGCACAAGCAGCCGCCGAAGGAGCCCGCGTTGCAGGAGTCTACTTGGAGGCGGTGAACTTCCCAAAATTCGTCTCCAGCCTCATCAGCGGCGTGTTTCATTCCATCGTGGAGTCATCGATCGAGCAGATGCATGCCTATGGACAGCTTGTGGCCGATGTAGCAAAGACTCTCAATCAGTTTCGCGACGAAAACGTCACTGACAATCAGGGCCGCGACTATCTAATCCAGCAGTTTCCAGATACTTTCAAGTTGGACATCGACACCGGCGACGGCGGTGCGGCCGCTCCGCGGGTCCGTATGCGTGACGGTGTGGATGAGGACCAGGCTCTCAAAAAGGTCAACAGCCTCCCGGTTGAAGGTGGCCCCGTCACCAGCCTGGATGACGACTCGATCGAGGGCAAGCTCGTTCCCGCCGCTCGCACGCAACTCGCTACCAGCCGTCAGCAGCTTCTTGCCACCATGGTGCTGATGGGCATCAACCGCATCGTGGTCACCGATGGCAGAATCGCCGCAAAAGTACTATTCGATTTTCAAGCCAAGGACAACTTCAAGTTTCAAAAGAGCGCGACCTCGTTCGACTACGGCGATCAATATGCCTACACCAGCACGGGGGAGTTCGACACGCAGGCACAAGGCGCGGAAAGATCGCGCTCCTCCAGCAAGGACTCCAGCGAATCGGATGATCGCGATGCCAGCTACTACTCCAAAGGAAAATATCAGAATACCGCGCAACCCGTCCTAAAGCTGATGACCGCCAGCCAAGCCAAGACGGACGCCGCGCTAACGACAAAAGCCAGTCTATCCGGAAGCGTCGAGGTCAACTTCAAGAGCGAAACTTTTCCACTTGAAAAGCTGGCGGACTCCTTCCAGATTGGCCAGATTCAGAACGCGGCCAAGCCCGGCCAGGCAAAGCCAGCGGCAGCGGGGAAGACGGCGCCACTGGCACCGGCCTCGACAACACCTCCGCCGGCACAAACACCAGCCGCGCAGCACGCCTAGGAGTCATATCCTCATGTCTACGGCCGCTACACTTTCCAAACGCGCTCCCAAATGGTCGAACGACCGGACCATGGCGGCGGTCCGCGAACCTGTGCGCGCCCTCCTCGAAAATAGCGCGGCCTTTCGCCGGCTTACTCCCCTCGAACGCAGAGATCTCGCCGAACGGATGGTCAAAGTCTCGGCCTATTTAGCCAATCCCGAAGGCGTTGTCACGGAAGAAATTGATCGGCACCGCGCCCCGCAAAAACCTACGCGGGCCCTTGCAAAGGAGGATCCCGTTACTACGGCAAGCAAGCGAGCAGCAAGTTCTCCGGGATTCGCCGGAAAAGACTTTGAGGCCGGGGCCGTCAAACAAGGCGTGCAGCAATTTGGCGAGTTGGTCAAGAAAGTTGATTTTCCAGACTTTGTCTCGGGTTTAATCCAAAACGTGTTCCGGGCCATTGTGGATTCTTCCATCCAACAAATGCATGCCTATGGAGAATTGCTGGCCAACGTCGCGAAGACTGTGGATCAATTTGCACAGGACAACCTCACGGAAAACAATGCCAGGGACTGGCTTGCTCAAAAATATCCGGGCAAGCTCGGTATCGACACTTCCGAGATGAGCAGCGGGTTTGCTGCCGGCGACACGCCCCCAGTGGCAACCCCCAAGATCGTCACCAAGGGCGAGGATTCCGAGGCGGACCTGAAAACAATTTCAGCTGATCTTGGTTTGGACAAACCCATTACCGATATCTCGGACCCCGATCAGGAACAGAATCTGGTGATAAATGCGCGTCTGCAGATGGCGCGGCAGCGCCAACAATTACTCGCTTCCATGGTGGTGCTGGGAATCAACCGCATCGTCGTGACCGACGGTCTCATTCATGCCAAGGTCGTTTTCGATCTCCAGGCCAGTGACGTGGCCCAGCGTGGCGCGAAGGCCTCTCTCTACGACAAAAAAGAAGACACCAGTTCTAGCACCTCCGCCATCGGGGGCTGGTTGCCGATTGGCATCGGGGGAGGCGCCACCAGTTCCAGCAGCAGCGATCATGTCACCACCGTTCAGTCATCTCTCGACGAAACTTCTGAATCCAAGGCGCAGGTTAAGGCTAATCTCACCGGCGAAGTTCGCGTAAATTTTAAGAGTGATTATTTCCCAATGGAAAAGCTCGCCAGTCCAGAAATGATCTCCGTCATTCAGGGGAATGCCGTCCCGAAAAACAAGCCCCCCGCTGCCGCCGCGGCCAAAACCTGAGGATCGAGAATGAGCACCTCCGCAACCAGAGTGCACGGCCTGCCGCACCCGCAACTTGCCGGAAGCTTCAGTCTCGCCGAGCGGCTCATCTCCGCCGCAGAAGCTGTCATCCTTCCCGGAAGTTCCTCTGCGCCGGGAGTCATTGATCTGCCTCCCGTGTTGGGTGCCCCTGGCGATCAGGCCCAGTTGCGTACGGTTTCTCCTCTCTATCTCTGCTCTGAACTGGAAAGCGCGCGGCTTCTTCCCGTGGTAGAAAAGCTCGCCAGCTTATTTGCTCTCGGTGGTTTGCAGGCCGACCCCGGCCACGCAGGGCCTCTCCTGGCTGCCTTCTGGCAAAAGCGCAATGAGCGCTTCTCGACACAGGAGCGTCGCGCTCTCTTTACAAGATTGTTTGGCACCTCCGATGGCCCGCCCATGGGAGGTTCGGATGCCCGCAATGATGAATTTATTCTCCATATGATCGACCTGGCCGGCGCGCTCAGTCACATGGGCTCCGACCCGATTTATGGCCGGACCCCCAGTGCGGAAGAAGCCGTCCGTACTTCCGCAGAGGCTCTGGCTGCTAATCTCCTTCCGCGCTCGGGCGGCATCACGCTCTTTGCCGCGCGCGAGATTGTCTCCGCTGTGCGCGCTGCCGTGGCCATCCTGGAGACCAGCGCGATTCGAGCCCTCGTTGGACAGCACACAATCTGGGGAGCAGTGTCGGCACTCAGCAGACTCTATTTGGGCGAAGATCCGAATGTTACGGGCCACCTGGATGCGGGCCGCGCCGGAGCGCTCCTACTCGCATGGGTTGCAGAAATCTCGCCAAATATCGAGAGCGTCACCGAATCCTCGCTAGTCCCTGAGGATGCCGTTCTTTCTGCAGCGGCCGCGTGGCTCAACGCGGCGATGTCGCTTCATCATTTGGACAGCGATCCTGCGGTTCGAGGCACTTAATGTGTCGACTGCCGTCTCCAATCTTGCGTCTCCCTCAGCGGACAAACACCGCGCGCTCCCGGAAACGCTGCCGCTCGTTCGGGTGCTCGTGCGCGATCTCCTCGCGGCTTCACCTTCTTACCTCGAACTAAATCCTGGCCAGCGCCGCCAACTGGCCGCCTCCATGGTTCACGTCTGCGAGATGGGAGCATCTCTTCTCCGTGAAGAACACGAAAACCGTTCGCGCGCGCTGGAGCAGACGGTGGAGGCGGAGCGCTCGCAAGCGACCAGTTCTTCTGGAACAGTTCTCCCTCCAGGGAACACTAGCCGCACCTGGAGTTTTGCGCAGAATGCTGGAACTGATTTCAGTGGGGTGTCTGCGCAAAAGGTGGCCGGGACGACCCAAGCCATTTTGAATGCCGTCTCCTTTCCGCGTTTCGTCACCGATTTAATCAACGGTGTCTTTAAGGCCATGATCTCGTCCAGTACGCAGCAGATGAACGCTTACGTGGAGCTTCTCAACAATGTTTCTTCGTCCCTTTCGGGATTCGCGGATACTAATTTTTCCGATCAGGGCGCTCGGCAATGGCTCGTGGACAAATTCCCCGGCTCTTTTGAACTCAGCGGGGGAGGAGGTGGATCGGATTCCGGCGACGGCGAACCTCCCCAAGTGCAGTTACGCGACGGTGCCAAGATGCCTTCGGAAGAAGCTTTGAAATCCGCCTTTGGCATGGGATCGGCGGACAGTGTTCCATCCGGCAATCCGGAAACATCCCTTCTCCCCTTCGCGCGCATTCAGATGGCGCGTCAACGACAGCAGATGCTGGCGACTATGGTGATGCTCGGAATGCAGCGCATCGTCGTCGATAGCGGCAAAATTAATGCCTCCATGCGCTTTCACATCGATACCCGCAGCGCCGCCCAAGATGAACAAGGCAGCACCTTTAATTTCCAGAACACGATTAACGCTTCGGGAAGTTACGGCGTCGGGCCGTGGGGCGTGAGCGCCTCCGTCAGCAACACCATTGGTTATGTTTCGACCCAGAAATCGCAAACTACCGAGGAAATGAACACCGATCTCGATCTGAACTCTTCTGTCGAAATCAACTTTCGCAGCGATTATCTGCCATTGAATCGCATGGCAAGCTCCGACCAGGCCAGCCGGATCCGCGCGAACACCTTGAATCCGGAAACCGAAGCCATTGCGGCGGAAAAAGACCGCGCCGCACGCAATGCTGATCTCGACAAGACTCGTTGGCAGTCCTTAGACAAGACCCTCCAACCGCAGAGCCCTCAGCCCCCGCCGGCCGCCGGCGCACCAGGAACGGTTCAGGATGCCGAGAAGGCTCGCGACCGCGGCAACGCCGATGCCGCGAAGAAAAAATCCGCTGACAGCGGTTTGCAGCCAACTCAGAAGCCGGCCGATCAAGCAAAAACTCCACCCCCAAGCGCAACTACGTCAGACGGGAAAGGTGCTCCGGCGGCTGTTGTAGCACCATCGGATGGGGCAAAGAAATGAAGAGCGCAAGCACAACTCGGGGGCCGCTCAATATTAAGGGGTTGAGCAGTGGCGATAGCCGTTACTGATCCACAGCGGTATCTGCAGAACGATCTTGCGAGTTGGCCACTTCGGCCTTACCCGTGTCGCTTCAAATGCAGCCTAAGTTATTGAGAAGTTTGGTGGACGAGAGGGGATTCGAACCCCCGGCCTCCTCGTTGCGAACAGTGGGGAAAATAAGCTAAGGCAAGGCGCCACAATCACTTAGCTATTTTCACGGGCCCTTAATTGGCAAGTCTGGCGAGCCGGTTTTCGGGACATACATCCAGCCACGCAGGGTAGCCGGGCAGCCAGGTCTCGCCAAACGCAACGAGCCGTGCTCCTGTCTTCGCCGCCTGCTGGATAAGATCCAGAGCCTTTGCAAGGCTGGCTCGTTTGTCCAGGTAAACGGGGGAGGATTGCGCGATGGCTACGCGCACTCGTTTCGGATCGGCTGGTGGTTGTCCTGTTTTCTCCATCACGCAGATATGCTACCCCGAGTCGCGGTTCGCTTCGTCGGGCCAATCACGGAGAACCCACGGAACGGCCCGCAAATACCGCCAGAGGCTTGGAAGACAGGGGATGCTCCGGCGCCGCGGATTCCCCCGCCTCGATGGCCCGGCGGATCGCAGCCAGTGTGGCGCTGTCGTTGAAACGGACACTGGCACCATCTGATTGGACACCAAGCTGCGTCCACAAGCTATCCAAGTCCACGCCCACGGGCATGTCTTTCATTCTTGTGTACAGTGGCTGAAGAACACTCACCCCAACCGCACGGTCTCCCGTCTTGAGCGCATCCTGAAGATTCCATTCCTCCCGGATGCCACCACCGGCGTCGAGAATGCCACGAAGAGCATGTTCCAAACCCTTCGCATTGTTTGTCTGGCGGCGAATCTCTATGTCAGCTAGGAGGCAAAACAGCGCTCCTCCCCAATAGGTTCTTCCCCAAGTATGTGTGTGATCAAGTCCGCGATCTCCAACCTGAGGGAGGCCTTGGGGCATGTCCCGAACAAGATCAAACCACATCTGCTCCGCTTTAAGATGTCCTGCGTGAATCCGAGCGATCGGTTCGACGTAGGTGGCGATCCCCTCTTCGATCCAATGGTGCTTTTCGTCCACGGAAGGAAAAGCTAGGTGAACCATTTCGTGGGTCAGCATCCAGTCAGAGGCAAACTCGGAAGGAGAAGTCTCGTTGCCGACGTGTATGGTGATTCGCCCGCCCCGATCGCCAAATGTCATACCGTTGCGGACGCCTCGTCCTTGGAAAGGAGTGATCCGAATCAAAACTTGAGGCACGGGAAAGCGGCCATAATAGGCAGTCACTGACTCGGCAGCCCACCTGACCCAGCGAAAGAGGTCCTTCGCAGGCAATCGCAGAGTGCTCCCTTCGATCCTGATGTCAATCCGAGCGTTTCCGATCAGCAGACTCGAAGTCATCTCATCCTTCGCTACCACAAAGGAGGAACAAACCAGAAAAAATAGTGAAGCCAAGGTTGCCCGGGCAAAGAAGCGTGCCGTAAGGGTTCGGAACATTCAATGACCATGAGAACTTTCGTGATGAAAAAGCGGGCGATCAGGCTGGAACTGAATTCGCTTGCTTCACCCGCGCGGAACCAAAGAACAATGCGATCGCCGTGTCCACCGAGATCTTGCCCGCGCCAAAAATCAGGACGATCAGAGAGACGATCAGAAATGCAAACGGGGCAGCGGCAATGAACTTGTCCGGATCGGAGAAGAAAGAGAGCAGCGCCTCGCGGTCCCCGATGACGTAAGCCATGGTCATGTTCACGGTGAGTACGAGACCTGTGATTCTGGAGACCAGGCCCAAAGCCAGGAAAATGCCGCCAAAAAATTCGACGCAGGCGATGAAGGCGGCCATCGGCGCCGGCATCGGCAAGCCAAGGCTGGCGAAATACTCCGCCACATTGGACAGATGATGGAGCTTGCCCCAGCCGCTCTGAGCAAGTTGCCATCCCCAATAGAGCCGCACAAAGAGGAGGAATGGCGACTGCAGGTAAGAAATCAAACCGAAGAACTGCTCATGCCATTGTCTAATTTTCGCGATTAGTTTACTCATGATTTCTAGCTATTCTCTTTTCCCGTGGCTTTTCTCACCGCGCACCTTTTCATCGGGCCGGCAAAACCAGCCCAGAGTCGCCCAGGTCTGAAATGAGTGTTGAACAAAAGCTGCCCGGTCGGCCGTGGGGACTGAACTCGTCCTAAAAGCCAACTCGATGGCACGCTCGATCGTCTTTCCGCTCCGCAGCGCGTTGAGCAAAAGAAATTCTTCAGGCTGGATGCGGCGAAAATAGACGGAGAAATCCAAACGATGAACTGCCAGAAAGATTTGCGCAGGTTCAAGCTTCGCCACCGCCCGGACCTTACTACGTTTTCTCCGTTCATGAACAGCGTTGCTCGCAAAATCAGGCGTGTCGTCCCCGTGTTTCACTTCCAAGACCAGGTCGTCCACCGGATAGTGCAACTCGAGGAGCTGCACATAAGGCTGAATGCCAAGCCGGAGATTCGGTACCTCGATCTCACGGAGATCCTCGGGGCGAAGGGGGAGCTTTGCTTGACCGTCGAAGGCTTCGATGTCCGCCCATTCGAGACAAACCATATCGAGGGCAAGCACGCGCCTATCGCGTATCCAGCTCGGGTTTTGGCGCAACCAGGTTTCCAAGTGCGCGCCCAAATTTCTAAGTGTGAAAGAGCGCGAGGGACATTCCGTGAGATAGGCCTTGCACATGGATTCGAACCGCTGCCCGCCAAGAACAGCTCGCAAACCAGGAAAATCTTCTGCCATGCCACCAAGAACGCGAAACCAGTATTGCCGATTGTAGATCTCGAGGCGTTCAAACGAAGTCAGGCGATCATTCGGCTTGATAAAACGGGCTGCGTAAGAGCTCATGCGCCCTCCGCCAGGCGCGCTACGCTGCATACGCTCCGAGCGCGTCAGGGGTTGCATCACGGCGCGAGCAACGGCCCGCTGAAGCGTGGCGAGCTTCATACCGCCACCGCCAAGGTCGTATCGGCGAGGAAGCGATTGGCCTTCATGGCTTCTCCATGAACTTCCTTAAAGGAAGGGATACTGTCGTCCCACTCCAGCAATGTAGCGGTATGACCCGCGCGCTGAATGGCGCGTTCATAGAGTTTCCAAACGGGATCGATCACCGGATGGTCATGAGTGTCGAGGATGTATTTTTGGAATTTCGAGTGCCCCGCGATGTGGATCTGCGCTACGCGCTCCGCGGGAACGCTGTTCACATAGGTGAAGGGATCGAAGCTATGATTTCGCGAGGAAACATAAATATTGTTGACATCTAACAGAACGCCGCAGTCAGCGCGCTCCACCACTTCGTTCAGGAACTCCCATTCCGTCATTTCCGAGACATGAAATTCCGCGTAACTGCTGACATTCTCGACGGCGATGGGCACTTCAAGAAAGTCGCGCACTTCGCGAACCTTCTGAGCCGTAAGGCGCGCCGCTTCGAAAGTGTAGGGCATGGGAAGGAGATCGTGGGTGTAACGTCCGTCTACGCTTCCCCAACACAAATGGTCCGTGAGCCAAGGCGTTTTCGTCCGCTTCACCAGCTCCTTCAGCCGCCGCAGGTGCTCGCGGTTGGGCTTCTCCGCCGAGCCGAAATACATCGAGACGCCATGCTGCACTACTTTGTACTGCTCGAGGATCTGATCCAAAATGTGCAGCGGCCGTCCGCCGTCGATCATGAAATTTTCGGAGATGATTTCAAACCAGTCGACAACCGGCTTGCGGGAGAGGATGTGATCATAGTGCGGAGACCGCAGGCCAATCCCAATTCCATAATTCATAAATCCATTAAACTTGTTTTCAGGCATGCAAGTCTCCAGGCAACTAAGATGAGAGAGGGCCGGAACCACCGGCCCCGTCCGAGGAGAGAAGCCCCATCCGAATTGGCGGTTAGGACGGCTTTTTCCCGCCGTCGGTCCGGCAGCCACCCTTGCCCTTGCAGGAGTTTTTGCCCTTGCAGCCGTTGTCGCCCGACTTGCAGGCGCCCTTGCCCTTGCAAGAGTTTTGGCCCTTACAGGCGTGTCTGTCCTTTTTGTCCTTGGCTTTCTCCGACTTCTGATCCTGGTTTTGATCCTGGCTCTGGTCCTGATCCGAGGCGCTGAAAGAAGTCTTCAGCGAGGGAAGCAGAGTCGAAGCCTTAACCGCAGCGCCGGTCCCAGCGAACAATCCCGCGAACGCCGCACCTGCGAGTATGGCCTTTGTCGTTTTCGTCATATTCAAGCTCTCCCGTCGATTTGAGTTGAGATACGAAACACCGTCCAGACACTCTTTCGCGAATCTCGCTGCTCGGTCTCACAAACCAGCTCTTGCTGTGACTTCGAAGTGGCCTCGAACGCCCTGACAAGGTGTTCCGTCCATTGAATGAGAGTCACGAGTCGCATAAAGGTTTCCGAAATTTTCAACACGGATTGGCTGCGAGGTCCTGGAGTGGGGAGGTCGGTGGGTCGTAAAACCTACCGAAGAAAAGGCTGCAACTCGACCGTTCGAGAGTTAGGTCGGTGACGGAGCAGAGTTTCACGATGTCTCAGGTCCATCAAACAGCCTGCAAAGCCGTAAGAGCGATTCGCTGGCAGGCCATTTTCTACTCCTGGGGCCGAAGGAAAGAGGGCCAGGAATAATTACCCAGCCCTCCACCCAAGGTGACAACAGATTTGGAACTATTACTGGGGCTTCTTGGAGCCATCGGTTGCGCAACCGCCCTTGCCCTTGCAAGAGTTTTCGCCTTTGCAACCGTTGTCCCCCGACTTGCAGCCGCCCTTGCCTTTGCAGGAGTTGTGGCCTTTGCAAGCGTGCTTTTCTTTGACCTGCTTGTCGTCCTTCTTGTCCTGCCCCTGGTCCTGGCTCTGCTCCTGGGCGCTGAAGGAAGCCTTCAGCGAAGGAAGCAGAGTCGAAGCCTTAACCGCTGCTCCGGTTCCGGCGAACAATCCCGCGAACGCCGCACCTGCGAGCATGGCTTTTGTCGTTTTCGTCATTTTCAAATTCTCCCGTCGAATTAGAATGAGGTGCGGAACACAGTCAGGACACTCTTTCCACCTCGGAGATCGCGAATCTCGCTGCCCGGTCTAACCAAACTAGCTTTTGTTGCGATTTCGATGCGGCCTCGAACGCTCTTACAAAGTGTTCCGTCCATTGAATGAGACTCGCGGATCTCATAAAGGTTTCCGACCCGCTCAACATGAATTGGGTTCGAAACTCTGGAATGCCGGGGTGCGGATGAGGAGAGCGACCACAGGTTTGCCACTCCTAACGGCTGGGCGCGTAATAGCCTGTCTTCGCGTACGCAGTCAGAGGAGGAAGTCCCTTGGGGGTGCGGAGCTTGATCTTGATCTTCCGCCAGCGCGCGTCGCGCGCCTTGTGGCTTGGGTGGTATCCCAGAATATATTGGTTGCGCAACTCCATGCCGATCTTTGCGGCGATGTCCGGCAGGTCGTTTAAATTCTCCACGGTGAAGGCGCGCCCGCCGGTCAATTCCGTCATTTCATTGAGCAACGACGGCCCGTTGAGTTCCTCTGGCGTTCGGCTGCGATACTCGAACGGGTCAAAAATGCCGATGGAATAGAGCTGCGTATCCGCTTCTCGCACCAGGCGCTTGATGTCTTTCTCGTTATACCGACTATTATTGTCGCCCCCATCGGATATGATGAGCAGCGCGCGTTTGCCATTCTGTGCGCCTCGCATCTGACTAAGTCCTAGATAGATGGCGTCGAGTAAAGCAGTGCGCCCCTTGGCAGAGGCTGAGAGCAAGTGGCCCTGCAAGTCTTCAACGTTGTTGGTGAAAGGACTGAGGAGCTCGGCGTGTTCGCTGAAGCCTACGAGAAAGAATTCGTCCTGTGGATTGGCGGTTTTAATAAACTGAAGGGCGGCTTGCTTGGCCTTGCCCAATTTGTTGGCCATGCTGCCGCTGAGATCTAGGATGACGCCGATAGAGATGGGAACGTCTTCAGAGGAAAAATTCACGACCTCCTGCTCGATGTTGTCTTCGAAGATGCGGAAATTGTCGGTCTCCAGACCTGTGACCAAGCGATTGTATGGGTCGGTGACGGTGACGTTGACGAGCGCCAGTTCCACGTCGAGATGCACGGTTTGCCCTTGTTTAATGACCTGGCCGGGTGTGTCGCGTTTCACGTCGTTGGGGACGAGGGACTGGGCGAAGGCAGGCACCGGCAAGCCCAAGCTGGCGAACCCACAGAGCAGCATAAAGATGAGTGGAACCCATAGTACGAGAGTCGTGAGCGTGGTTCTTTGAGCCATCACTTTCTGTCCTCGTTCAGTATGAAGCGCTGTCGGCCGCCAAAGGGGGCAAGGGCGTGGGTAGCCCGGAACCTCGCTTGCGTCCTGCCAGGCGCTCATCGCGGGCCTTTTCTCGCTGAACTTCGTGAAGCAGTTCACGCAGCCGCATGCGAGCTTTGTGCAACTGCGACTTCGAATCACCCACCGAGCGTCCAACAATCTCGGCAATCTCGTTGTGTTGGTACCCCTGGACATCGTGCAAGACAAATATTGCGCGGTAGCCCACCGGTAACCGCTCGATGCAGCGCTCGAGATTCACTCTGTCAATCGATCCCTCTAGTAATAAGTCGGGTGCACCGATATCGATGGACGGCAAGCTGGTTCCATCGTCCAGATCGACAGTCGCTTCGATCGAGACCATCGGCGGCGACTTCTTGCGCAAACGCATCAGGACAAGGTTAACCGCGAGCCTGTGCAGCCAGGTGGAGAAGGCCGATTCGCCGCGAAAGGTACGGATCTTGCGGAATAGCAGCATGAACACGTCCTGGACCAAATCCTCGGCTTCGATGGGGTCTCTTACCATGCGCAGGCAAAGCGCATACACCCGGCGGCAGTGCTGTTGATAAATAATTTCAAAAGCTCCCGCGTCGCCTTGCTGAGCCAAGCGGATGGCCTCGCTCACGTGTGAACTCTCGGGTTTGCGCGGCTTTAATTCTCCCAATCTGTGCTCGGGTACAGACGCCCGCTTCCCCTTGCTCAACGAGCGCTGCGCCTTCAGTTGTGAGTGGCCTTTCAGGCTAATTCGCTTGAGTCCAAATGCGGCGCCCATGGGACGAAGATTGATTGCTGACTTCATTCGGATTTGCCTTTTTTGCGATTCCGCGAAGAGGGCATCGTGCAACACCCCCATTGCGGTCATGCACTGACTCTTTCAGACTCCGTTGAACCTCATCATCGCGCCGATAATGCGCTTTCGAGAGCGGCCTCAAACTCACAGAGAAGACTGATGCCTGCATTAAGTGAGAGTCGCAAATCGCACAAAGGTTTCGGAATACTCAGGCCTGATGGAATTCGAAGTCACGCGGAAGGCGGCAAACTGAATCAGGCGAAGGAGCGTAGAGCCACTCTTAAATGTTAGGAACTGGAAGGGTTTAAGCCGCCGAGGGAAGGGCCAGCCTCGGTTGAGAATGCAATTCAATAACCGACAATTCGCAAGGTTAAGCTTCTTTCCGTGCTTCCGCGGCAGTCCAGATCGATGCCCCCAGGAGAACGAGATCCTTGATTAGGAATTGTCCCGCATCCCCCAATAGGAGAAATCCGTGTGAGAACTGGATCGCGCCAGGCGTTGAGAGAAGGAAGCTCACCGTGAGCACGAAGGTGATGATGGCCCCAATGCTGCCGGCGAAAGAGAGCCTCGCGGAAAACGGCCGCAGGGCGATAAGCACGGCGACAGCAATCTCGATCACTCCAATCAAATTCGAAACGCCTTGAAGGCTGAAGACTTTGTACAGCCAGAACATCAACGGACTGCTCGCCACCAGGGGCTGAATGCCCTGCGCCTCACCGGCGGTGAACTTAAGACCTCCAATGAGAACAAGAGTGACAACGAGGCCATAGCGCGAGACATGAATACCCAGCCTTTCCAGTAAAGTCTCGGACTCGGCGCGATGAGGCGCTTCCACAAGCATTTTTTCCGTAATTAAGCATTGATTAGCTGTTTCCATCTTCTTGGCTCGCTTTCTTTCGCGGGGTTGCCCGCGTAAAACAATCTGCAGAGAAATTTCTCCGAATCGTGGTTGGCTTCGCGTTTTGGATGAAGCTTCCGGCTCCAACACGGTGTCGGAGCCGGAAGGAGAAGTGGTTTAGACACGTATGGGAGTTAGAAGTTGAATTTCGCCACCAACTGAATCAGACGCGAGTCGATTCCAGATGGCCTAGCGTTGAGAATGCGGCCAAAGTTTCGGGAGTTTGAATTCCCGCTGACGCCTCCATCGCTGGACACAGGATTGAAATTGGCGTGATTGAAAAGGTTGAAGAACTCGATGCGAAGCTCTAACTTCGTGGTTTCGGAAACTCGAGTATCCTTATGGATCGCGAAATCAAAATTATTGAGTCCTGGCCCATGGAAGAAGTTGCGGCCCGCGTTCCCCAAGGTGCCAAGGGCCTCTCGCGTGAAGTTGTTGGGGTTGAAGAAGTAATTACTCTGTGGGCCCAAGGGCCTTGTTGGATTGATTGTATTCGCAAACGAACCGGTGCGGGGATCGAACGTCTGAACGGTTCCGCCGTTGAAATTGGGACGGTCGAAGCACCCAAAGAAGGAGAAGGTGGCGTCGCAGGTCAGGGAGCGAAATCCGCCGTCAAAAATGCTGATCGGGAATCCACCCTGCAAGGTAGTGATGCCGGAGAGCCGGTAGCCGTTAAGAATCCGGCCTCGCAGACCTTCGAAGCGCGTGTTCGGAAAATCGTAAGTGTAGTTCACAACGAACCGGTTGCGAGCGTCAAAAGTTGAATTGCCATAGTCACGCCGCGGATTAAATGGGTCAGCTCCCAGACCGTTGCTCAAGTCTTCAAAACTAGAAGCGCTATCCAGGGAGTGCGATAAGGTGTATGTGGCGCGGAACGTCAATCCGTGCGCGAGATGCTTGTCCGCAACGATCTGCAGTGAATTGTAATTGGAATTGCCAGTTGTTTCCTGCGTACCGATCGAGCCGAAGGTTAGTTGTCCATTTGCATTGGTTTGTGGAAACCGGAAACTTTGCGGCGCGGTTTGAAAGTTATTGAAAGCATTGCAACCCGGTGTGGCGGCGCAGATCGCGTTACCCGATTCATTGCCGGCGGGATTCTGCTCTACTACTTTCGTCAATCTACGTCCCACCGAGCCGACGTAGCCCACGCTGAGAATAACCTGGCCGGGCAGTTCATGCTCAACGGTAAGGTTGTAGTTTTGCGAGTAAGGCACCGCGAATCGCGGATCGAAGACGTTTAGTGAAAATGGCTCAAATGGGCTGAAATCCACAGCGGCGCCTGCTCGAGGTGGCGTGAACGGGAAAGGACTAGCGATTGTCTGGCCAGTCTGGATGTCCCGGAACGGATTGGCAAAGCTCGGAGACCCGCCGACGTTCGCGATCCCGCCAGTGCTCAGGGAGAAGGGAGGCGCTATAAGGTTCTGAAGCGCGAGTTCTTCTTCCGTCCGGTTGTAGTAGATCCCGTAACCTGCGCGGACGCTCGTTTTGCTGGACCCAAAAGGGCTCCACGCGAAACCGAAGCGCGGGCCGAAGTCCTTGAACTTTGTCGTGACCCCTCCCGCCTCATTGCAACCCCGATCGCCGGGAAAGATCAGGCCGGCGGGAGCGGTCGGAAATACGGTGGATTGCTGGCCAGGCCGGAAGCAGTTGACCGCGAGCCCTCGATTGAAAAGGTCGCTCAGCGGCGTATCAATCTGCCATCCGATGCCATAGGTGATTGTGAGATTTGGGCGGAATTTGAATTGGTCTTGCGCGTAGGAATAGTACGTCTGTGTCCGGGCGTCGATGCTTCCACCGCTGCTCTGGGCATAGCTGTCTGGAATCCCCAGCAGGAAGTCAGCACCGGGGTTTCCCGTTGAAAACGTGCCCGCTCCAGCGAATGTAAATGCTCCGTTGTTGTTGAAAAAGAATGGATTCGCGACTTGCGAGCGGCGCATCTCGAAACCGAACTTAAGGGCGTGCCGACCTATTATTTTTGAGTAGTTATCAGTGAATTGATAGGTTTGGTCGATTCTTGGTTGAGGGCCGTTCGTGCTAAAACCAAGGTTGAATAGCCCCGTGACGCTGATGAAGGGCAGCCCCGCGCCCGCCGGGTCCTGTGGAGAGATATTGAAGCCCGCGGAAGAAGGCAGCGTCGGGTTCACCGGCTGGACAGCGAGGAAATTAAACCGCTGATATCCAAAGCGAGCTTCGTTGATGGTGCTGCCGCCGAAAGTGTGCGAGTAGGCCACGGTATACTGCTGGGAGCGACTTCTACTTTGTTCAGCGAATCCTGGCAAAGTCGAACCCGTAAAAGGCAGGGTGTCCGTGTTTGAATTTGGCTGAACGAAGAAATATCCCCAGATGGTATCCCTTTTTGACAGGTTGTAATCGACTCGGCCCAGATACTGATCAGTGGTTTCTGGTCTGACGGGATTGAATTCGAAGGTGGTCCCTGTCGTCGGCCGCGGAACAAACCCATTCGTCAAATTCACGGAGATAGAGTTCAGATCGGCGGACGGAATGTTGCCTGTCGGAAAAATCCGTGAGTAGGGAGAGTTCGCGGGGAAGGTCTGCCCGTTTTGTCCAACAAGAGGTACCGCGGAGTTTCCCGTGAATGGAGAAGTCCCCGAACCATTGGAAAAGTTGCCCGAGCGCTCCGCCGCTGTGAAGACCGTGGTCGTCCCGGCGCCAGCGCCTGGCTGTGGCTGCCTAGCTCTTGTTCCTTGATACGAGAAAAAGCCAAAGAGTTTATCTTTGACGAAAGGACCACCGACGGTGCCTCCAAACTGGTTGCGGTGGAAAACGGTCGTACTCCTGCTAAAAAAGTTCCTGGAATTGAAAGCGTTGTCGCGAAAGAACTCGAACACATCGCCATGGAACTGGTTCGTGCCGGATTTCGTGGTTGCATTGAGGATGGCTCCGCCATTTCTACCGTATTCCGGGTTGATCGTGTTGGTGATCAGATTCACTTCAGCAATAGCGTCGGGATTAGGAATAATCTGCAGCGAGTTCAGTGGCAAGTCATTTGCGTCAGTTCCGTTGACCAGGTAGCTGTTGGCTTGGCTGCGCCCGCCATTGGTTGCGTAGTTGGTGCCGAACCGGTCTGAAGCCGCTACGACACCTGGCAATGTTTGCTGAAGCTGGACCCAATTGCGCCCGTTCAACGGAAGATCCACGACAGTGTCCGCGCCAATGTCTCGACCCAACTGAATGCTGGTCGATTCCACCTGTGCCTGATCTGCCCTAACGATGAGGCTCTCCGTAATGGCGCCGAGTTCGAGCGCAACGTTTAAGACGTAGATTTGGTTCAATTTCAGGGGAATTGCGTCGACACGATAGGCCTTGAAACCCTTCTGCTCAGCTTGGACCGAATAATTACCGGGCGCCGCAAGCTGAAGAAATTCAAAACTGCCATCGGCTCCCGAGGTAACCGTCTTTGCGACTCCCGTATCGACATTTGTTGCTGTAACTTGGACCCCAGCTACCACTCCTCCGCTGGAGTCGTTGACGACTCCACGGATTCGGCCATACAAATCATCGGCAAAAGTGGACGTGCCGAAACTGGCAATCACTAGCCCCACGGCTAGAACAGAAATCCAGTGCTCCAAAGGCAATCGAACTCTGGTCATTTTGATCCCCCTTGACAAAAGTCGTTTGAGAACATTTGTTTTCCGAGACTGACTTCCACCCGGCTAATCTGACCCCCGAGATGCAAAAAGGTTTCAGAGCATGCTGGAATTTCTCTTTTTCTCTAATTCAGGTGAGTGGGAACGAAAGGCTAAGAGTAGAGACAGACGGAATCGCCGCCTGCGCAAGACTGGCTGCCGCAGAGAACTCCTGCTTTCCACGTAAGTCAGAGTGCGCGCCTAGATGAAGTTTTCTTTCGGTGACCGGCGGGGCCGCTTTAGAGCTATTTCGTCCTTTTCAACGACTCGTCCAGAATGGAGGAGATTGCAGACCCTTCAACTTCACCCGATGCGTTGTAGACTGGTTTCCCCGCTGCATCGAGAACGGTCACATGGGGGATGTATCCGCGATAGTAGGATTTCACCAACTCCTGTTGTTCCGGCGTCCGCTTAATATCTAGGTCGATTACGACAAATTGCACGAGTCCTTTATACTTCTGATAAAGGTCAACCGTTCGGCGGGCTTGGCGCTTGGAATTGAAGCAGCCCTCGCCATAGAAAATGATGTAATTCGGCTTTCCTGGAACGGTCGCCTCGTTCATGTGATCTCCGCTAATGAGTGGCCCATCCAGACTGTCACTCGAATAGTCAAGTTTCGGATTTAAGTGGAGGTTTTCGCTCGCGCGGAGTGAAAGGGTCGTCGCAGCGAAAAACGCAAGAGATAATGCCCATTTTGCGGCTCTATTCATGGAATTGAGCTCCTCCCTGCTTCCTGACGTCGAAACCGCTTTGTTCGAGTACTTCACGCTGCTCACGAAACATATGAAGAGCACCTTTCAACATCTCTTGCAGCGACGGTTTTCCGGAGCGGGCCTTTGCGGGGAAATATCCCCCGCCAAAATAGAGTTTTCCGGATGGACTAAGGAATGCTGTCAGTGGCAGGCCGACAGGCAAGTTCATGAACGCTTGCGCTCGCTGCAGACGAGCTGCAATTTCTGGCTGCAAATCGTGATCAACTTTAACGGCCACGAACTGATCGTTGATGAATGCTGCTAGCTCCGGCTGACTATAACTTTCTCGATCCATCTGCGCGCAATATGGACACCACTCCGCTCCCAAATCAAGAAGGATCGGCCGGTCGAGATCTTTGGCTTTTCTAAACGCTTCCTCTCCCCACGGATACCAATCGACCGGCTGCTGGCTCGCGCGCTGAAGATAAGAAGACTTGCTTCCTTTCAGGTGGTTGGGGCTTGCCGCTCGGGGCGCGGAGACTTGTGCCGCCGCGCCCGTTGCGATCAAGGCGCACAGGAGAGGAGGGAGTTTGCCCAGTAGAGTGCGCATGCTGGCAAATGAGACGCCCCGCGGTTTAGAAGGTTTCAATCTCGTAGATTTAATAGTGATCTCTGGACTGAGAATTTCTCGTGAAAACGACAAAATCTTAACCAAGAGCAAGTGAACCTCCTAAATTGAGTCCGCCAGCGAGCAACTATTGCCTAACTATGATTGACTCCCCGATTTAGATTTCTTTATGGTTTCCGGGGAAGCTACCCTTTCTTCTCTGGCTTGTGCTTCCCGATGCAAATAGGGCAGGGCGAATAGCCTTCGCGAATGGCTTCCTCGACTGGAAGAAATTTGGGCTTGCCATGCAGATAGGGACAGCTAGGAATGTGAAAGACTTTGTCGTCTGTGTCCTCGGACACGGCTACAAGTCCCATAACTGCAGGCGAATCGGGAGAGCCCGATGGACTCTGGTGCCCGAGCCGGGGCAAGATGATTCGTTTCGCTGAGAATAACGCGAAGCCCAACGGCACTGCCGCAGCTGCTGCCAAAGCCCAAGCAAGAACCGCACGACGCGAGGGGTGAATTCTCTCTTCCGATCCCTGGCTCAGTCTCTGGTCCAGTCTTTCGTGCAGTCGATCATGAAAGCCCTTCGGCGGTGCCAAAGCCCGTTCATCGCGATATAGACGAATAACGTTGCAGGTCCCTTCAAGAACTGCAGCGCAGTGCCGGCACTCTGCGAAATGCTGTTCGAGTACAGCCCTCTGTTTAGGGTCCAGCTCATCATCGACGTAGTCGGAGATGTCCCGCCAAACTTCTTCACAGGTTATTCCCATGGTTTCCTTACCTCTTTGAATGCTAACCCCACCTGTCCACCCTGTTGCAGCCCCGGGGACAGAATATCCCTCAACATCAAACGAGCGCGTCGCAGGCGCGTTTTTACGGCTCCGCGCGTAATTCCCAAGATGTTCGCAGTTTCCGTGATGCTCAGTTCGTTCACGTCGCGGAGAATAAAGGCCAACCGGTAGTGTTCTTCGAGTAAGGTCAAAGCCTTGGCCAAGGACTCACGAATCTCTGAACGCTCCAAAGCTTCTGAAGGAATCTCGCGCCAATCCGCAAAATCCTTTGGGACATATGCTCCGTCGTCATCGGCTCCGTTTGTCAACGAAAACATAATTCCATGCCTTAGCTTCCGTTTGCGCATCCTTGCTTCATTGATGGCAATCTGAATCAGCCATGTCCCAAATGCCGACTCCCGTCGAAACTGATGAAGGCGTGCCAGCGCTTTCAGCAGTACGTCCTGCGTTACATCTTCGGCGTCCTCTTTGCTTCCCAACATCGAGATCAGTGTCGCGTAGACCGTCCGTTGATAAGGCCGGATGAGCTCAAGGAATAAATCCTTCTGGCCCTCGAGAATTCTGCTGATCAAGACCTCTTCATTCGCTCTGATCCGGTCGTTTCGCGTTTCATTTTCTGCGCAATTTTTCGTTGCGCACACGAGCATGTGCCTTTCAGCTAAGACACTCCCACTGAGGTGGCAATCAGTCAACGAAGTGGGGCCTTGTGGTTTTCCGCTCACAAGTCAGACGCAATCTCTCTTGCCAGACAAGGCCTTTGCCCTGGTACACTGCCCGTTTACACACTTCATCAAAGCCCTCTGTCGGCACAGTTGTCCCGGTCGGTCTGCACGCGAGCAGGGCTCTGTCACGCAGCAAACGGATCGCGGTTTGAGACGCGCCCCTTGCTCCAGTTCTCCGCTAAAAAGGCGCCCGGAAATGAGATTCCCGTCTGGCCAAAGAGTTTCCAGCGAGAAGTCGAATTCATCGGCGGTTAGAAAGAAGCCCTGACTGGATTGGAGGTCAACCCTCGGGCGGAAAGCTCTATTTCGGGCCTCAGAACCTGATCAATAATCCGCCGGTGAACGCCAGATTATTCTGAAGATTGCCGGTGACTTTTTGATTGTAATTGGGCAGCCCCGAATAGAAGTCACGCACTTCGATCCGGAAGCCGATGGGTATTTTGAGTACGCGGACAAGCGGACGAGTGTCAACCCCGCCGCCAAACACAAAGGTTCCGGTATTTGTGCCCGGCTTAAACGATGGCGCCGCAGTAGGTGCCTTTTCAAGGAAGCGCGCATAGCCGCCACCAAACGACAGCCAGGGTGAAAACACCCCGTCCGGATGGAACTTCACTCGGACGTGGGGGGTCAGAAAAATGAAGGCATATTGACCGATAGCATTCTGGGACTTCTGACTGACCTTCACATCAAACGGAGAAGCCAGAAAATCAACGCCGCCGTCAATTGCGAATCTCTGCCTAAGGACAAGAGCTCGATCGTACTCAGCCCCCAACGTCAAGCTTGAATCGAACGTTATATCCCGGTTAGGGAGGACTGTCCCACCAGGTGCTATGAGGCTCGCTCCAGGGGACAGAGTTTGGCTCGGGGTTACAATCCCTCCAATCACAAGCCCGACTTCATTCTTTTCCTGTGCCAGGGCTGGAACGGACCAAAAAGCAATTGCCATGAAGAGTCCGATCAACGACTTGATCTTGTTCTTCTGTGCTTTCTCCGGTGAAGCGGCAGCGCCCGACGCAGTAACGAAGAACTTTAGTGCTTGCATAATCGGTCGTCCAACATGAGTGGAATTCACTTGAAATATCTCCCTTAAAAGACCTTCTCGATTGCCTGATGAAAAGTAATTACGCATGATCGGCTCCATCCAGTGCGAAGCTCATTGGGGCGATGAGAGAGCTCAGGTGTGGAGAGGGATAATACCTTGCTGCCTGAACCCCCTCCGGATATCCCTGAGGAGTGAAGATCTAGTTGCTTCCGGAACTTCCTGAAGCAGACCCGTTGTCGTGCGGTCTCGCTGCCACCTCCGTAATCACCGAGCGGGACACGGGGATGTTATAGACGTCGTTCGCTGTCTGAATCCTGGTGAGGAAGTGCTGTTCGCCCACTCTCTCGAAACTTACATTGGGCTTGTCGCCATGAGCGCTTTCGATCTCAATGGGATGTACAAACACACTAGTACGATTTTCATGGCTACTGAGGATCAGTCCGTCGAATTTATCATCCGAAAAACGACTCAGCGTGTAGGTGCCTGCCGGGAGTGTCTTACCGCTGACCACAAACTCGAAGGGCAGCGTTACAATAATCTCGCCCCGAATCTGTGCTTCGGCAGCCACCCCCAGCCCAAGAAGGCAAATGAGTGTGAGCAGAATGTTCGCGTACTTCTTCTTCATGATTTCTCCTGTTAAACGTTTGGGTTCTCGTTGCTGATCCGTGCGCCGGTCGAGCCTTGATTCCGCAAGAGTGGCGTTTAGCATCCGTTTCAACAATCATCCTCAAAAACGTGTACAGGCAATGAGATGGGCTTGTCGCGACAAAGTTTCAATCTCTCCGGCCGGGCAACTTGATGTAGCGGAGTGTGAAAGGTGACCGCCTTACTGCCGCTTACCGGTCCGAGTTTGACAAATCTCACGTCAAGTTAGGTCTGCTTTTGACAACCTCTTCGCCCTCATCGAACGCGCCCGGCTGAAACTTCCTCAGGAAGAGCGAATCGGATGGTTGAGGGAATGAATGAGACAAGTACGTCGAGACCTGAAGACTCTTCGCTTTCAGGCCTGGCCCGGTTTGCTCTTCCTGGCGTGCTGCGGCGGTTGCGGCAGTGCTTACAACGCTGCAAACTCTGTTCCTCCTCCCACCCCTCCCACGCCGTCGGGTTCAGTGGCCACCCTATACGCGATGACGAACGCAATCTCAGGTAACACTGTGGTTTCCTATGCGCGGAATGCGGATGGCACCCTGAGGCAAGTGGCAAGCTTCGCCACCGGAGGCTTAGGAGTAGGCCATGGGCTGGAGAACCAAGGAGCCTTGGCGCTCAGCGACGATCGTAAATATCTATTCGTAGTGAACGCGGGCAGCGATGATGTTTCTGTTTTCCAAATCACCGCCCAAGGATTGACGCAGACGGCGCGAGCTTCATCGGGCGGGCGATTGCCCGTCAGTGTTACAGAGCGAGGCGGGCTGGTGTACGTGCTGAACAGGGGAGGCGAAGCAGGCGATCCGAATGGTGACACCATCAGCGGTCTCCGCTTGGCAGCCGACGGGAGTCTCACGCCGATTCCACGTTCGACAAGGCAACTAAGCAGTGCGAATACGAATCCGGCGCAGATTGAGTTCAGTCCGAATGGAAATTTGCTCGTGGTTACCGAGCACGGGGCCGGGTTCATTGACACGTACACAGTGGATGCCAATGGCGTCGCGGGCGGCCACCAGCTTCAGAAGTCAGCTGGCGTAGGGCCCTTTGGGTTCGCCTTTCGCAATGCTTCCCAATTGTATGTGTCGGAGGCGGGAGGAGGAACCGCGTCCAGTTACACGGTGGATGGGCAAGGGGGCTTACAAACCATCAGCGCCGCGGTCCAAACCCAGCAAACGACTGCCTGCTGGATTGTCATTACGCCGGATGGCAAGGAGGCCTACGTTTCCAACACGGCGAGCGGGAGTATTTCGGAATTTGCCATCGGAGTGGACGGTTCCCTCTCGTTATTGGCGTCCATCGCTGTCAAGACCCAAAGTGGTCCACTGGATATGACCATCACCTCGGATGGGCTGTATCTGGATGCGCTGACCACCTCCGGGAACATTGAAGTGTTCCGTATCGACGCGGCCACTGGTGGCCTTACCCAGGTGCAA
>Ga0209588_1000063_pt1 | contig 37897 bp, 37 predicted proteins | sample Rivendell_Oct201_10_FD_188351 | JGI IMG/M metagenome (GOLD analysis project Ga0209588, IMG submission 188351) | Vadose zone soil microbial communities from the Eel River Critical Zone Observatory, Northern California, USA -... | ecosystem: Host-associated > Plants > Roots > Rhizosphere > Soil ...
CGCCGGCAACGATCTCGAGGATTTCGTGAAGAACCCGCCCGGCCCCGGCGAGAGCCCGCAGATGCGCTTGTTCGCCGCGCTGAACGGTTTCGACAAGCCGATCGTCGCCGCGGTCCACGGGGTTGCGGTGGGACTCGGAACGACGATCCTCGTCCATTGCGACTTCGTCTATGCAGGCGAGAGCGCCCGGTTCGGCACGCCGTTCGTCGATCTGGCGCTCGTTCCCGAGATGGGATCGAGCTACGGGCTTCCCGCGCTCGTGGGTCGTCGCGCGGCCGCCGAGTTGCTCCTGCTTGGAACGCGGTTCGACGCCGCGCGCGCGGAGCAGGTCGGGCTGGTGACCGCCACCGCGCCCGATGACACCTTCCTGGAAAAGGCGATGCATGCCGCGCAGAAGCTCTCGGAAAAGCCGCTCGGCGCACTCATCGCGTCCAAGAGGCTGCTGAAGCGAACGAGGCGGGAACGGCTCGCCGAGGCATTCCGGTCCGAGGCAGAGGAATTCGCCGTCCGCGTGCGCTCTCCGGAGGCGAAGGAAGCGTTCGACGCCTTCTTCCACAAGCGACAGCCCGATTTCACCAAGGTGAAGGGGACGCCATGAAGAAGCAGGTCGTGATCGTCGGCGGGGGATTCGGCGGGCTTCGGGCGGCGCGCGCGCTGAAATCGGCGCCGGTCGAGGTGACGCTCATCGATCGGCGCAACCATCACATCTTCCAGCCGCTGCTCTACCAGGTGGCAACCGGGTCCCTGGCCGCAGGCGACGTCGCTGCGCCCTTGCGGAGCATTTTCAGGCGCCAGAAGAACACGCGCGTTCTGCTCGGCGAAGTGGTGGACGTCGATCCGGCCGCACGGAACGTCGTGTTGGCCGACGGCGCCGCGTTCCCGTACGACGCCCTGATCGTCGCGGCCGGGACGCAGAGCTCCTATTACGGGCATGAGGAATGGCGCGAGTGGGCGCCGAGCCTGAAGAGCGTCGAAGAGGCGCTCACCATCCGGCACAAGATCCTCTACGCCTTCGAGGTCGCCGAGCGCCTCTCCGATCCGGCCCGGCGGCGCGCCTGGCTGACGTTCGTCATCGTCGGCGCGGGGCCGACCGGCGTGGAGCTGGCCGGCGCGATCGGCGAGATCGCGCGGGAGACCTTGAGGAACGACTTCCGCTCGATCCACCCGGAGGAGGCGCGGATCCTCCTCGTCGACGGCGCCCCGCGGGTGCTCCCTCCGTTCCCGGAGGACCTCTCGCGCAAGGCCGCGAAGACGCTCTCCAGGCTGGGCGTAGAGGTGAAGACGGGCGTGATGGTGAAGCAGATCGACCAGCAGGGCCTCGTGCTACAGCCCCCCAACGGAGCAGGGACCGAGCGAGTCGAAGCTCGCACTGTCCTCTGGGCCGGCGGCGTGGGGGTGCCCGCGTTCGCGAAACTGCTGGCGAAGCGCACGAACGCCGCGACGGACAGGACGGGAAAGTTGAAGGTCGGTGCAGACCTCACGCTGCCCGGCCATCCCGACATCTTCGTGATCGGCGATCTCGCCACCGGCGCCGACGGCAAGCCGTTTCAGGGCGTGGCCCAGGTCGCGATGCAGCAAGGAACGTATGCGGGAAAGGTGATCGCGCGGCGGGTGCGCGGGAAGAAGCCTCTTCCGCCGTTCAAGTACTTCGACAAGGGAACCATGGCGGTGATCGGAAGGGCCGCCGCGGTCGCGAACGTGTTCGGGGTTCACCTGGCGGGACTGCCCGCGTGGCTCGTCTGGTCGCTCATCCACATCATGTACCTCGTCCAGTTCCAGAGCCGCGTCGTCGTCTTCGTGAAATGGGCAATCCAGGACCTGACCTTCAACCGGGGCTCGAGACTGATCACGGGACGGGCGTCCTCGGATTTCAACTTCGATCGCGAGGTGGCAGGTGCGACGGCTGTCGCCCTCGCACCTGCGCCGCAGGCCGAGACGAAAGCGCCGGCGTCGTCGGGTGGGTAGTCGACGGCGCGGATACGGTAAACGTCGCAGGAATCCATGCTGAACAGTAACCAGTTGCACCGACTCGGGGCTTTGGCAGCAGCACTCGTTGGGGGGCTCTTCTTCTTCGCCATTATCGGAGTCTTTGGATTGAGACTGGCGATCGCCGGGCTGGCCGTATTCGTACTCGGTGCCGTCGTTGTCTACGTCGCGTTCCCGACCGCCGGTGCGGAATCATGAAACTCGATCCTTCCATTCTCGCCAGAATCCAGTTTGCCTTTACGGTGAGCTTTCACATCATTTTTCCGACGATGTCGATCGGCCTTGCTTCCTTCCTGGCAGTGATCGAGGCCCTTTGGCTGAAGACGAAGAAGCCCGTATATCTCCAAATCTATAAGTTTTGGCTCAGTATTTTTGCCATGGGGTTCGGGATTGGGGTTGTCACGGGAATCGTGCTCTCCTTTGAGTTCGGTCTCGGGTTTGCTCGCTTCGCGCAAATGGCCGGACCAGCCATTGGTCCGCTGATCGCACTCGAGGTGTTGACGGCCTTCTTCCTGGAGGCTGGGTTTTTGGGAATCATGCTGTTCGGCCTTCATCGCGTCGGCCCGAAGCTCCACTTTTTCGCGACTTGTATGGTAGCGATCGGGACGCTCGTTTCGGCTTCGTGGATTCTTTCAGCAAATAGCTGGATGCAGACGCCCGCCGGTGTCGCAATCCATGATGGCCATTTGACGGTAGTCAGTTGGCTCCACGTGCTGGTGAACCCCTCCTGGCTCCATCGACTTCCCCACATGTTGACTGCAGCCTACCTCACCGCCTCATTCATGGTCGCAGGAGTAGGCGCCTGGTACCTGCTGAAAGGCAAGCATCAGCAGTTTGCGCGCACGACTCTCGGTTTGGGAACCGCGTTCGCGGCCGTGTTGATCGCCGGGCAGGTATTCATCGGAGACATTCTCTACGGCACCATGCTCAAGCATCAACCTTCGAAGATGCAGGCCGCTGAGGGCTTCTGGGAAAAACAATCGCAGTCGCCGGCGCCGTATTATTGGTTCATCGTCCCCGACCAGGACCATCAGCGAAATCGCTTCGAATTGGGAATCCCTTACCTCGGAAGCATCTGGTTGACCCACAGTCTCGATGGGCGCGTCCAAGGGTTGAAAAACACGCCACGCGACCTTCAGCCCCGGATGGGCATGGTGTTCTATGCCTTTCGCATCATGTATGGCCTGGCCATGGTCATGTTTGCCGTTGGAGTCGCCTCACTCTGGCTGCGCTTCCGCGGAAAACTCTTCAGTTCCCGGTGGTTCCTCTGGATTCTGGCCTTCATGACACCTTCCGGAATCATTGCGACGTTGGCGGGTTGGTATGTCGCCGAGACTGGACGGCAGCCATGGGTGATTTACGGCGTCTTGAGAACGGTGGACGCAGTCTCTCCCGTGCCAGCTCGGGCGCTCTTGTCAACCCTGATCGCATTTGTTTGCGTGTATGGAGTCTTCATCACCGCCTTCCTGGTCTTTGCAGTTCGCATCATTCGCCGCGGCCCCGGAGAAGCTCCGCCACACGCAGAAGCCTCGGGCTCGGTCAAGAACGCGTTTCGTCCGTACGTGCTGGACAACCCGGAACGACTGGTGAATGGGCACATCACGCAAAGGAGTTGAGAGATGGAACTCCCGCTAGTCTCGGCTTGTTTCGTGGCGTTCGCACTCACGATGTACGTGATCCTGGACGGATTTGATTTGGGAGTAGGGATATTGCTCCTGTTCCAGCCGGCGGCGGCGTCTCGCGACCATATGGTCGATTCGATTACCCCGACCTGGGATGGCAACGAGACCTGGATCATCATGGCCGGCGTAACGCTGCTTGCCGCATTTCCTGTCGCATATTCGGTCTTGTTACCAGCCTTCTATCTTCCCATCATCCTGATGTTGCTGGCACTGGGATTTCGCGGCGTTTCATTCGAGTTCCGCGTGCAGTCGAAGCACTATCGTCGGAGATGGGACCTTGCATTTGCGGTTGGCTCGCTCGTAGCTGCATTCATGCAGGGACTCATTCTTGGTGGCCTGATGCAAGGAGTGACAGTCCAGAATCAGCGTTTCGCGGGAAGCGTTCTAGACGTCGTTCGTCCTCTCCCTGTCATCAGCGGCCTGGCTCTCGCGTTCGGCTACGCCGTACTTGGAGGAGGATGGCTCAAACTGAAATCAAGTGTGTCGCTGCAAGCTTTTGCAAATCGCTCGATCCGTGTTTCGGCAGCAGTGTTTGCCATCTTGTTCGGCGTCGCTTGTATCTATGCGGTCAAGATCCAGCCAGGCATCCGCTCGAAGTGGGCCTCACATGGAATCGCTCTTGCTTGCCTTGTAGGGTTGTTTGCGATTGCCTCGGGCATGTTGACGATGACCAAGAAAACGAGACCCGCAGTGCCCTTCCTTCTAGGCCTGTTCCTGTTTGTCGTCGGCATCTCGGGTATCGCTGTGATCGTGTTTCCAGATATCGTGCCGTTCAGTGTGACTCTGTGGGAGGCAGCATCATCGTCGACAAGCCAAACGCTTGTGCTCGTCGGTGCCGCTGTCGTCACGCCAATCGTCCTCGCGTATTCCGCATTTGCGTATTGGATTTTCCGGGGCAAGACACCTGAGAGGGGATGGGAAGCGTGACGGCCCGGAAACGCCAACTTCGGTGGTTCTTTGCAATCTACGGATTATCCCTGAGTACTTTTGCTCTTCTGGCGATGCTCACCCGAGTGTTATTACGCTGGACATTTTGATGGCGCTCGCATCGAACGTGCCGAGGGCGATTTGCGCCGGAGTGGTCGTGATCGTCGCCGGCGCGAGTCCGGCGCGCGATGCCAACCGCGGGTCGGTCATCCCTCTCGATCGGATACGCGGGGGACGTTCGGTGGCGCTGTGAAGCTCGACGGCGTCCTGAACGGATCCAAGACGGAAGAGCATCAGATCAGGTTCAGCTATTCGCAGTTCGTCGTGCCCACCTGGCAGGTATTGCTGTCGCTGAGCCGCGATGTGTCTGCGACGGGTCAGTTCAAGCAGGATTTTGGTCTGCTCCTGCGGATTGCAAAGGTCCTTTGAGACGCCATCCATGATTCTCGTCACTGGCGGCACCGGCCTGATCGGGAGCGAGGTCCTACGGTTGCTCTCGCGCGCGGGCGTGCCTGCGCGCGCTCTCGTCCGCAATCCCGGCCGGGCACAGGCACTGCCGGGCATCACCTGGGTCCAGGGAGATCTCGCGAAGCCAGAGACGCTGGCTTCCGTGTTCGCGGGTTGCACGAAACTGTTCCTGCTGACCGGCAACGTTGAAAACGCGTCCGATTTGCAACGACACGCGATTGCGGCAGCGCGCCAGGCCGGGGTTGCTCATGTCGTGAAGCTTTCCGCATTCGGCGCGTCGCAGCATTCGAATTCCGTGATCGGCCGGATGCATCATCAGATCGAGAAGGAGCTGCAGGAGTCCGGATTGGCGTGGACGATGCTCCGGCCGCACCACTTCATGCAGAACCTCCTGAGCCAGGCTGACAACATCATCAACCAAGGTGTCGTCTACTCCTCTTCCGGCGACGGCAGGATTCCGTTCGTCGACACCCGCGACATCGCCGCGGTCGCCGCCGTCACCCTGACCGGGCAGGGGCACACCCGGAAGAAGTACGTCATCACGGGGAGTGAGGCACTCTCGTACCGGCAGGCGACGGACATCCTTGGCGAGGCGATTGGCAAGCCACTGCGCTTCATCGACGAGACCTTTGACGAAGCGCGCGCACGTCTGACGCGAGCCGGGCAGCCAGCGTGGCTGGTCGACAGCCTGCTCGCGATCGCGGCGTACCAGCGCGCGGGCGGTCCGACCGAGACGATCACCGGCGTCGTCGCGGATCTGACCGGCAAACCCCCGCGCACGTTCGCGGCGTTCGCCCGCGACTATGCCGCCGCGTTTCTACCCGCTCGGGATTGATCGTTCTTGGGAATCCATGTCGGAGCTGACCGTCGAGATCCCGTCCTCGCGCATGCCGTGTTCTGCCGTTTGCACGGCCCGTGCCCGGCGGCATTGGCCGCCGTTACGGGAGTGAAGCTCACGACGGCGCCGCTGACGCCCGCCGGGCCGGACGGCAGCACCATCCGCGATTCCGCCGCGCGTGCCCGCGATTCCGCCGCGCTCGCTGGCACATGGACGAGTGCTGCTCGCCCGGCGGACAGCGCTGTCATGAAACGAATCGGATCCGCAGCGTTGCGGGGCCTCAGGGGGCCTTCGCCATCTGCGCCGCAGCGATGACGCTGTCGGCCATCTGCTGCGCGAACCGGACGAGCGCCCGCTGCATCGCGGCGACCAGCGCGTCGTAACCGGGTGCGTCGATCGGCTCCGTCACGGTGGCTTCCCTCACGCCGAGCGACTCTTCCTTCCCACCGCTCTGCGCGATCAGCTCCCATCGACCCTGCAAGACGACCGATTGTCCGGGGATGCCGTCGAAACGCGAGACGCTGACCGGGGCGCGGTAGGTGGCGCCGACGCCGGAAAGGATGGCCGATCTCCACGGCGCGACAGCGATCTGCTGGGACGTGAGGCGATCGCGCAGCGTCGCGACGAGAGAGCCGGTGATTTGATTGTCGAGCGAACTACCCCAGCGATCGAATTCCGCGACGACGAGCTCGTTCGCGCCGGTGCGGGTGACGATCTGCTGGCGGTCGACGTAGTCCGGAATCTCGACCGGCCCGATCGCCAGCGTCGCATCGGTTGCAGTCGACGCCGGGCCGTCCCGGACCTGGAGCGGCGCCAGCGTATAGAACCGGGATGGGCGCGAGCTCCCCAAGCAGCCCGCCAACGCGAAAAACATCGCGCAGGCGAAAAGCGGTGCCAACCGGACATGGATCATCCCAGTCAATTCTTTCCCTTCAGCACAGCCTCTGGGTGGAGCTCGAGATAGTCGGCCAGCGAACGCACGGAGCGAGCGGCGGAGTCGAGATCCCCGAGCGTTCTCGTCAAGTCGTACCCCACGTTTTCGCTCTGCGCGGCCACCTTCTGGTAGGAACCCAGCGTCGAACGCATCTGGTCGAGGGAAGCGCCAGCTTTTTTCATGGCATCGGTGAAGCTCGCCGCCATCTCCGCCGACGGTCCTTCCTTCAGGGACAGCGTCTTCTCGGCTTGCGCGAAGGTGCTTCGGGCTGTGTCCGAGGTCGCCCTCAAGCTCGCCATCAGAGGCTTGATCTCGGTCGCGATCGACCGGATGAGCCCGTCGAGGTCGCGCAGGCTCTCCTGCGCCGCGGGAGAATTGACCAGCCGTTCGATCCCGTCGGCAACAGCGATGATCTTCTCAGGGAGCTTCTGCAGCGTCTGCAGGATCTGATCCTGCAGGGAGGGGATGGTGGGAATCTCCGGATACCGAGGGTCGAGCCCGAGGAGCCTCGTGGCACGGTCGGGGTAGAAATCCATGTTGATGTAGAGCTGCCCCGTGATGAGGCTCTCGATGTCGAGCCGCGCCTTGAGCCCTTTCTCTAGAAGCGGTTCGTAGAACTTGTTCGTGGAGAGCGCGCTCCACGCATCCTCGCTGCCCGAGACGATCAAGCTCTTCGGGTCAACCTCGATGTAGACGGGGATGGTGATGCTGACGTCCTTCGGATCGAACACCGCGGCGATCTTCGTGACCTGTCCAACCCTGACCCCCCTGAACTTGACGGGCGAGCCGATCGACAGCCCCGTGATCGAGCCGTCGAAGAACATCACTAACATGAGTCGCTTCTGGAAGAACTTGCCGGACCCGAAGACCAGGATGGCGACCGCGGCCAGTGCCACGGCGCCGACGACGAACCCTCCAATCACCGTCTTCCTCGCTTGCCTAGCCACGGCTCGTCTCCTCGCCGCGGGTCAGGAAGGCGAGCACCCGGGGGTCCTTCGATTCGGCCAAGAGCCGCTTCGGGTTGCCCGAGGCGATCATCGTCTTGCTTTGGGCGTCGAGAAACACCGAGTTGTTCCCGATGGCGAAGATGCTCGCGAGCTCGTGCGTCACCACCACAATGGTGGTGCGGAGGCTGTCGCGCAGATCGAGGATCAGGTCGTCGAGTCGCCGCGAGCTGATTGGGTCGAGCCCCGCCGACGGCTCGTCGAAGAAGAGGATGTCCGGGTCGAGCGCCATCGCGCGCGCCAATCCGGCGCGCTTCGTCATGCCGCCGCTGATCTCCGAGGGGTAGTAGTCCTCGAAGCCCGCAAGACCGACGAGCGCGAGCTTGAGCGACGACAGTCCGGAGATCTCTTCCGCGCCAACGGCGGCGGCGTACTCCTGCAGCGGCAGGGCCACGTTTTCCGCCAGGGTCATCGAGCTCCAGAGCGCGCCGCCCTGGTAGAGGACTCCGAACCGTCGCAGGAGGCGCTCGCGTTCGGGCGGCGGCATCTCCCAGAAACCAGCGCTGGTGCCTCGGTAAGAGATCGTCCCTTGGGCAGGCTCCTGCAGTCCGACCAGGTGCCGGAGCAGCGTGCTCTTTCCGCTGCCGCTCCCTCCCATGATGATGAAGATGTCGCGCTCGTTCACGGTGAAGTTGAGGTTCTGCATGACCACGGAGTCGCCGTAGGCCATGGTGAGGTCGCTCACGGTGATTTTGGGACGCGCTTCCACGATCCCGTTGCTGCGCTTTTCAAATACCGAGGACATAAGAGATGGCCGTGATGATCGCGGTCGCGACCACGATGCTGACGATGCCGGTGACCACGGCCGAGGTGGTGGCCTCACCGACCGCTGAGGCGCTGCGCCCGCTACGGATGCCCCGCATGCATCCGGTGATCGCTACCAGCACCCCGAAAACGGCACTCATGAACAGGCCGAGAAACAGATCGTTGAGGTGCACTGCACTCTTCGTCTCGAGCAAGTACTGCACCGGGCTGATGTCGAGCATCGAGCCGGCGACGACGAGCCCGCCGACGATTCCCAGGAGGTCGGCGTAGAGGCAGAGCAAGGGCATCATCAGGCAGAGCGCGAGCAATCGGGGAAGGACGAGGAAGTCGATCGGCGGAATGCCGAGCGTCCTTAAGGCGTCGATCTCCTGGCTTGCCTCCATCGTGCCGAGCTCCGCTGCGAAGGACGCACCCGTGCGGCCGGTGACGATGATGCCGGTCATGATCGGCGCGATCTCACGGAGCATGCCGATCCCCACCAGGTCCGCGACGTAGATCTGCGCCCCGAACCTCCGGAGCTCGATCGCGCCGACGAACCCGAGGATCAGTCCGACGAGCAGGTTGATGAGCGCGACAATGGGAAGGGAGCGCGCGCCGCAGTCCTGGACGACGAGCAGGAAGTCCGACCGTCGGAACCGGGCCTTTCCCGTGAAGAGGCGTGGCAGCGAAAGACACGCTTCACCAATGAAGGCGAGCGTGTCGCCACACCCGATCCACCAGGCGATCGCGGCATCGCCGACGCGCGCGAGGACGGGCTCCGGCTTCGAGCTGCGGCGGCCGGGTGTTGCTGGCACCGCAGTGGCGAGCGCGAGGAGTCGCCTTATGCCTTCGGGCAGCCCGTGCCGATCGGCCTCGACGCCGAGCTGCGTGCATCGCGACAGCACCGCCATGAGAAACGTGAGCAGTCCGCTGTCCCAGCCGCCGAGGATACCGGTTTCGAAAATGACTTTTTTCGGAAGAGGAGATTTTTCAATCTCTTCGATGATACCCCTGGGTGCGGGGATTCCGTGCGCCAGCCTCCAGTCGCCGCCCAGCGCAACGCGCAGCGTGCCGTCGGGTCTTCTCGCGTACTCCAGGTCGACCTGCTCCATCGCTCCGAATCCTGACGTCCCCTCGTCGGCGCCTTTCTGCCAAATCGCGCCACGGCGATCCTGCCGCGTGGTCTCGCCTCAGGTCGCCCGCCTGAGATCGCTGTTCTTCAGGAATCGTGCCACTTGGCATGGGACGGGCTTAGGAACCATTCCAATTGTGCGCGTTTCGCTACCGTCGGAATCTCCACAAGCGCTGTCTGATTTGTCGACAGCGGCGTCAGATCACGAGCTCCGCTGTCGACCAAGCTGACACCCATGCCAAGGAGCTGGATGGTGATAACGACCGCTGGAATCACGTACGCAAACGTTACCCAGCACCACATCAAGGCGCCTGCGAGCTCCTGGTCCTGAAGGCGCAAGGCGTCAGTAGCCCCGGCTCCATGAGTTGGGTAGACCACGTGACCGCAGAAGGTGAGAAATGCAGAAAGGGCATCGCACGGCAGCGTCGCAAGAAAAAGGTATAGCGGAAGTGACCAACGCGGCCACCTCGCGATCCCAGGGGAAGGCTGGATGACGGGCCACCAGAAGAGAAGCCCACCCGCGAGAAAACTGGCGTGCTGTACCGCGTGCCAGAACGGCGAATGCATTGCCAGTTCGAAAAGCGCCGGAATATGCCATGCGATTACCACCGCTGTGCCGGCGAGCCAGCAGCACACGGGATGAGTCAGGAGGGTTCCAACTGCGCGCAAGCGGCGAAGGAGCGGGTTCACCACGCGATCAACGACGCTCGTCGGTAATCCATGGCGCAAGGTGGTGACCGGCTCGCCCAGCAGGATTAGTGGAGCCGCGATCGTCATCAGTAGAAGATGTTGCACCATGTGGAAGGTGAGCCTGGCATGGTCCAGAGTCGCAAGCGGGGACCCGACTGCTATCCACACTGTCAAACTTCCGCCGACGAACGCGATCAGTTTCCGAATCGATGGAGCATTGGGAGAGGCCCTCCGAAGCCGAAACCAGCCTCGCAAGTAGACGAGGGCGACGGTGAGCGCAGCCACTGTCATCGGAATCGAAATCGAGCCCGACGCCGGCGCGTCTGGAACCGCACAGGGCATGCCGGCCCCTAGGGTCCCAGTCCCAGCTTTGACAACTCGGTTTGGGACGCGTCACGCGCCGGCGCCTGCCCGATGGGATGGAGGGTTTGGAGGAACGCCACCAGGGCAGTCGTCTGCGGCGGACTGAGGTTATTTCCATATGCCGGCATGTTGCCTCCCCCCTGAATCACCTGCCGAATGAGCTGATCCTGCGTGAGCCTCACAGCCACCTGATCGAGCGCCGGACCGCGCTGTCCGCCCGTGTCGCCGAGCGAGTGGCAATTGCGGCACTGTTTGGATTGGAAAACCAGCGCTCCCTGCCGCTCCAAAGGGCTTCGGCCGACGAGATACTTAGTGGGGATGGGTAGGCCGCTCCAGGCGTCCATCACCGGGCTCCACGGCGTGTGCAGGGCCAAGCGGGTCAGAGCTCCCAACCCCACTGCGATAAGCAGAATGGTGAGGACGGCGATCGGCCGGCGCCTCCAACTCTTCTCGCCCTGTCCGGCGACGAACGGAAGTCCAATCAGTGCGATCAGAGCGATTGCCGGTCCGATCAGCAGGATCGGAGTTTCCGACGACGGGGGCAACAAAGAGAGCAGCGCATAGAGCCAGAGAAAGAAAAAGTCAGGACGCGGCGCCGTCTGGATGATGGTGGGGTCCGGCTGACCGCCAGGACCGAAGGGTCCGAGAACAAAAGCGCAGACCGCGATCGAGAGAAGAATGGCGGCCGAAAAGAAGAGGTCCTTGACTATCGCGCCGGGCACGAAGGGCACCCCGTCTCGCTCGGTCAGCTCGTGATACTCCTGCAAATAGGTTGCACGGCGAACGATGCGTCCCGGCATCGGCCACTCATTGATCCCAAGCTTGAGCACGAGGAGCAGATGGATCCCGACGAACGCAATCAGTGCGCCTGGAATCACGAACACATGGAGCGCGAAGAAGCGGGACAGCGTGGCTGCGGCAATGATCGGGCCTCCGAGCAAAAGGCTCACCAACGGAGGTCCGAGAACGGGAACGCGGCTGACGATCGACGTTCCGATGCCGAGCCCCCAGTAGGCATCTTGATCAAAACGCAGGACTTGACCGGTGAAAGCCATCCCGAGCGTCATCAGGAGCAGAAAGACTCCCACGATCCAGGTGAGCTCCCGCGGGTATTTGTGGGCGCCGAAGAGGAACACCTGCACCATGTGAATCGCGACAATCGCGAGCATGAAGTTCGAGCCCCAGCCATGCAGAGCTCGAATGAACCACCCGGCTGAGATCTGCGTATTCAGCGCTTGGAGGCTGCTCCAAGCCTCACCCGCGGAGGGTACATAAACGATCGCCAGAAGAATGCCGGTGACGAGCTGCAACAGGAACACCGTCAAGGCGGCGCTTCCGAAGACATAAAACCAGCTGGCGGTCCGTCGAGGCACGGGGTGCGCCATGGTATGTTTGATTGTCCCGGTGAGTTGCAGACGTTGCTCGAACCAGTTGCCGACTCTTTGAATCACGCGCACGACGAGCTCCCGGATGAGGGCGCGCACGGTGAGCTCCCCTTCAACAGGCTCGCCTGGGCCCCGGGGGTGGGCATCTCACCAGCTTTGATGAGGAGCGTTCCTCGCTCGACTTTGTAGCTGTACTCAAACAGTCCTCGCGGGGGGGGACCCGAGGCTCGCGAGCCGTCTTGGTAGTAGGCGCCCCCGTGGCAGGGACACATGAACAGATTGGATTGCGGGAACCAACGCACTGGACAACCCAAGTGCGCGCAGTTGATTGCGAAGACCTGAAATGTGTCGTCCTCGAGGCGGCGCACCCAGCAGGTGGTTTCGGCGGTTTCCCCATCGGACGGAGTGGCACTTGGGTGCTGATAGCTCGCCAGACGAGTTTGACCTGCGGGGAACTTGTTCAGCGAGCCGAGCGAGATCCAGGTTCCGTCACCTTGCTTGCGCTGGCGGGTCACCGGAGAAAGCATGTAGCGTAGCACCGGGACCGCCAACATCGCCCCGACCGCGGCGTTGAACAAAACTCCAATCTTCAGAAGTATCGCTCGCCTGGTAGGGCGATCAGACGTCGTCATTAAAGTCCTCCTGCGGCGGTCAGTTGTGAGCTTGAATAAGGCTGTCCCGGCACCGCGCTTCGCTGGGCAGCAAGCCAGGCAACGACGTCGGAAATCTCCTCGTTGGTCATCATCTTGCCCCGGACGTTGCCACGCCAATCGGGAGCGCCGATGGCGGGCCTGCCGACGATCACGGTGGTGCGAAGGCCCTGGTCGCTCACCAGAGCGAGGAAGGAGCTATCGACGATCGAGCCGGCCTGCTCGCTGCCGCGGCCCTCCACGCCGTGGCACGAGGAGCAGTAGACCGCATAGACCTTTGCGCCGCGCTCAGAGTCGCCCGGTTCTTCGGCCGCATACGGTGGAGGCTTGATGCCACCGAGAATGTCGGGCTTTTCCCACCGCGCGCGAATTCCCCTCACGATTGCGTCCACTTGTTGCTTCGTCAGCATCCCCCCGGATTGCTGTGCAAACGCTGGCATGGCGGTCCCCGGAATTCCCTCGGAGATCACGCTGCGAATCGTGGCATCGTCGGCGATCGCAAGGTAGACCGGATCGCCAAGACCCACCGCCGCGCCGCCTTTGCCTTCTGAGCCATGGCACCCGGCGCAATTCGAGCTATAGAGCAAAGAGAAGTCCGTCACCTGGTCTGGCCGGGCGGCCTGGGATTCCGCGGAAGGCCGCCCAGGTGGGTTGGCGCGAATGCCGCACGAGGTAGCAGCAATCGCAAGCGCTGCCAGAGCACTGGTTTCAAGTTTCATTTCTCGTCCTCGCCGGTTGTCTTTTTCGTTCCCGGCGCTTCGATGCCAAATCGGATCGCCAGCGGGAGTCCTTGCCAGGTACTGACGCGTTCCTGACGAGAAACGACAATGCCTGCGACTATTCCGAAGCCAACTTGTGAAAGCACGAACCAAAACCAATCGACCCGCTGATTGAGCACCGGATTGATGATTCCAAGGATGCTATGGAGCAGACCGGTCCAGAGCAGCGGCGCCAGCACCCCGCCCAGCAGGATCGGCCGGCGTGGAATCAGTGGCAAGAGCGCACCGTAAAGCAGGCCCACCACGAGCGAAGTGGTGATGTGAATGACAGTCGCGGTCAAGAATGCACTGAGGCTGAACAGGCTCAGATCCGAGGTGCTCTCGGTGACCATGCGCGGGAAGAAACCGGCCGAGAGGAGATTGATCGGGTACCAGATGCCATGGTGGCTCAGGACGCCATAGAGCATCGCGAGCACCGCCATCGCGATGCCCCCAGCGATACCCCCCTTGATTCCGGCGGAGACCGGATAGATCTCCAACGGCAGATATGCGCGACGCGTCGGCACCGCGAGCTCCAGTCGGGCAACTTCCCGGCGTTGGGTGGCGACCGCCGGCGTCGCCCCAATCAGGGGTACCGCTTCAACTGCCTCATTCGGCAGAACGTTCCGAAACCAACCGACCGCCCCGGCGAGAGCCGCCGCTGCGCCCACAACGCTCACCACGGCGCTGGTGGCAAGGCCGGCGAAGAGCAGGCAGATGCCAAAGGCCAGCACCATCGGCCATGGAGTAGGTGCGGGAACTTCAATTGTACCCGGCGATTCGGTAGACATTTCCGTCCTCGTGCTTTCAGCGGCCGATGCCATAGACAACGGTGAAAACGACGACCCACACCACGTCCACGAAGTGCCAGTAAAGGGACAGTACGTCCACCCGCGGAGCATCCGCCTTTCCTACCCGGCCGAAGAACCCAAAGATCGACACGGCGGCGAGGGCCAGGAGCCCAACCGTCACGTGGAATGCATGCAGGCCGACGAGCGTGTAGTAGGTAGTGCCAAACAAATTGGTCTGAATCGTCAGCCCTTCGTCGTGTATCAGGTGCCGCCACTCGAAAGCGGTACCGACGAGGAAGATCGCTCCCAGGACGATCGTCACCAACAACCAAAACCCGAAAGCCCGATCGTTCCCGCGGCTCAATGCTTTGACGGCGGCGTGAATCGTCAGGCTGCTCGACAGCAAGCAAACGGTGAAGAGAACGGGAACGTGAAGGATGGCGGGCGTGGGGCCGCTAAGGCTCTTGCCGATATAAAACAAATACGCGACGATCAAGATCACGAAGATCGCGGCTTCCGCAGCGATCAAGCAATACATCCCAACGCGCCCTCGCGACGGAAGTTTCCACGAAATTTCGGCGACAGGAGTGCTGGCCATCATTCGTATTTCCAGTCAGGGTCTTCTGGATGCTTGATGTCCCACAGCGGGCGACGGCTCTTCACGACCGGGACTGTTTCGAAGTTGTATTCCGGCGGCGGAGAGTGAGTGGACCATTCCAGGGTCCATGCATCCCAAGGATCGCTTCCCGCGGTTTTCCCTTGGAAGTACGACCAAAGCAGGTTGCCGACGAAGGCCAAGATGCCTGCAGCCTGGAAGAGGACGCCGATGGTGACGATCAGATTCCAAGCATCCCATCCACGCCCCGGCTCGTAGGTGTAGATGCGGCGAGGCATCCCGAGAATGCCGGGAACATGCATGAAATCGAACGTCAGATGAAAACCGATGATGAAAAGCCAGAAGTGAAGTTTGGCGAGCCTCTCGCTGTACATCCTGCCTGACGCTTTTGGAAACCAGTAGTAGAACGCCCCAAACAGCGCGAAGAGGATTGCCCCGACGATCACGTAATGGAAGTGCGCGACGACGAAGTACGAATTGCTGAGCTGCCAGTTGAAGGGCGCCGAGCTCAGCATGATTCCGGTGAGGCCTGCGGTCAGAAACTGAAACAGGAACGCGAGGCAAAATAGCATCGGCGCTCGGAAGTGAATCTTCCCGCCCCACATCGTAGCGAGCCAGTTGAAGATCTTGATCCCGGTCGGAACGGCGATTGCCATTGTCGACAGGACGAAGAACGTATTCCCGAACGAGGTCATCCCAACCGTGAACATGTGGTGCGCCCAAACGCTCACGCTGATGAACCCGATCGCCACCGTGGCGGCGACCATCACCGGATACCCAAAAATCGCCTTGCGGGAGAAGACGGGGATGATCTCCGAGACGAACGCGAAGGCCGGAATGACCAGCACATAGACTTCGGGATGCCCGAAGACCCAGAAGAAATGCATCCAGACTACGGCAGAGCCTCCGGCCTGGGTGTCGAAGAAGTGTCCGCCCAGGTATCGGTCGACGAGCAGCATGATCTGCGCGGCGGTAAGTGGGCTGACCGCGAGGATCACCAAGCCTGCCATCGTGAGGTTTAGCCAAACCAGCAACGGCATCCTCCCGAGGGTCATTCCAGGGCAGCGCATGCACAGAACGGTAGCGATGATGTTGATCGCCGTCCCGATGCTGCCAAAGCCAGAGACCAGCAGGGAGAGAGTCCAAAAGTCCGTGCTGTGTCCGGGCGAAAACGTCCGCGCGGTCAATGGGGCATAGGCGAACCACCCGACATCCGGAGCGTTCCCTGCGCCATACAGACCGTAACCCCCGATAACGCTAAAGTAGAGAAGGATTCCGCCGAGAGCCGTCAACCAGAAACTGAACGCGTTCAAGCGCGGAAACGCCATGTCTCGCGCGCCGATCATCAGGGGAACCAAATAGTTCGCAAAGCCAAACACCAGGGGCATGGCGGCGAAGAAAATCATCGTCGTGCCATGCATCGTGAACATCTGGTTAAACACCTGCGGTGACACGAAATCGTTGTGAGGTCGGATCAGCTGAATGCGCATGATCGTAGCTTCGATGCCACCGAATACGAGGAAGCTAAGTGCGTAGAAGATGTACATCAGGCCAAGCCGCTTATGATCGACGGTGATCACCCATTGGTGAAGCTTGTCCACGATCGGGATCGCGGGTTGGGTTCTTGGCAAATTAACGGAGATAATCGACATGTGGTTTGTCTCTCCTGATCAACGGAGGCTCACCAGATAAGCCGTGACTGCGTCGAGCTGCTGATTGTTCAAGCCCATCGAGGGCATCAGGCAACCGGGTTTGAGGGTGTTGGGATTTTCGATCCAACGTCTCAGGTTTTCCCGGGTGTTCAGCGCCACTCCCGACGCAATCGTCTCGCGGCTCATCAAATGGGTGAGATCGGGACCGAAGCGTCCGTTCGCCGGAGTGCCCGCAACGGTGTGACAATTGATACACGCGACGCTTTCGAAAATCTTCCGTCCCTCAGAGGCTGTGCCATCCGAGGGCGCCGTTTGCGCGGTTTGGCGTTGTTCTTGAACCCAGCTAGCGAAGTCCTCGGGCGACTGAACGTAGACCCGCAGCAGCATCTTGGCGTGCTGCGTCCCGCAATACTGAGCGCACTGTCCCAGGTAGAGCCCGGTCTCGTGGGGGTCGATCCACATGCTATTGGGATGGTTCGGAATCAAATCCGTTTTGCCCGCCAGCCGCGGGACCCACCAGCTGTGATCGGTATCCGCGGAATAGAGGTTGAGGAACGTCGGCGTCGGGTGGGCGGGGTCGCTCACCGGGACGTGCAGCTCATTCGCGGTCACCACCTTGAGTCCTGGGTACCGGTACTCCCACCAAAACTGGTGTCCGATCACCGTGACTTCGATCGCGCCTGGAGGCGGGGTGGGGTGCTGGGTCTGGAAAATGACGCGCGCGGTCGCGAGGAAGAGTACCACTGAGATCAGCACGGGCGTGAGCGTCCACGCGAGCTCTACCTGGAGGCTTCCGTAGACCTGGGCGGGCTCGCCGCCATTGTCACTCTTCCGCTTCCGGAAACGTATTGCGGAGTATGCAAGCAAGGCCGCGACGATGACGAAAATGCCTCCGGTGATCCCGAGGACGAACAGCGATAGGTCGAAGATGGATTTTGCGGGCGTCGAGACCGGAGCAAAGATGTCGGTTGGGCTCGAGGGCCGGTGTAACAGGTGCGAAATCGCCGTGGATAGCGTGCTCATCAAGATCTCAGCGAAGCCGCCCATGCGGTTTGCGCTTGGCGAGGCCGCCCTGCACGCGCCGTGCCCAGTTCGCAAATCGAGTTTCGCGGGAATTCGTTACCTTTTGGAATGCGGGGCGATGCGTTTCCGACAACCCCTGTCGCAAAGGCGACGAGTTCTCGGAGTCACGATTGCGGGCTCGCCAGAGGATCAGTGCGACCGCGCCGCTAGGCACAGATCGTGAAGGTCGCCGGGGGAATGCACTGCCCGTCGCTAAATATTTTCGGTACTTTTTTTCCGTCCTGGATGCTCAGCGCGCTGATAGGGCTTGTCGCGGGCGTCGTTGCCTACAAGGTATTTTCGCTGCCTTTGATCAAGGCCCGCGTCACCCCGCAACCTCTCGCTTATCCCTCAATCATCCTGACGATCACCTTCATTGTCTGGCTTTTCTGGTACGGCCAATAGCATGGCGGCTCAGCTAAAAGGCGTCGTGGCCTCACCGCGGCTGCTGGGCCGCGTCGTCACGATCACTTCAATCATCCTGACGATTGCGCTCGCGATCGTCGTTCTACACCACCTCGATGTGCGCCCGCGCACCGACGATGCGATTGTCACAGCAAATACGATCCAAGTGGCGCCGGAAATCATCGGGCGGATCGCGACGCTGAACGTGAAGGACGACGCCTGCGTCCGCAAAGGTGACATCCTCTTTACCATCGAGTCCGAGCGTTATGACCTCAATCTGGCGCAGGCGAGAGCACAGGTGCAGTCCCTCGAGGCACAGATCGGCCTCACCAACCGAAGGGTTTCCTCGGAAGTTACCGCTATCTCGGTTTCCAAAGCCCAAGCCGATGCGGTGAGAGCGCGGCTTAAAGACGCGACCGATACGCTCAAACGTCTCGAACCGCTGCTCCCGGACAGATACGTCACGCCACAGCAGATCGATCAAGCCCGAACCTTAAGAGCGACGGCGGAGAGCGAGTTGAATGCGGCGCTTTCCGCCACCCGGCAAACCCGGCAGGCGGTCGGCGATGCCAATGCTCTGATCGCGCAGCTCGAGGGCGCGCGGGCGCTGGTCGGTCTAGCGGAGCGCGATCTAAGGAACACGGTGGTACGCGCTCCTTTCGATGGTCGGATCGTCGGGGTGACGACGTCGGTCGGTCAGATTGTCAGCCCCGCGCGCGCCCTCTTTACCCTGATCGACACCTCGCAGTGGTTCATCATGGCGGATTTCCGGGAGACGGATCTTCAGAGGATTCACGAAGGGGAGACGGTGACAGGATATGTCATGAGCGCGCCGAAAGTGCACCTTCAGGGACGGGTCGAAAGTGTCGGGTCCGCCGTTGCTGAGTTGGAGAACCTCAGCATCGCCGGCGTGCCGCCCGTCGCGCGTGACCTCAATTGGATTCGAATCGCTCAACGCTTTCCGGTGCGGATTGCCCTGGTGCATCCTCCCGAGGACCTGATGCGAATTGGCGCATCGGCGGTCGCGATCATTCATCATGATCCCGAATGAAACTGCCGCACCCGCTCTGATGGCACCGAGCCTGTCTGGGTGGACGGCTCCACGGTCGAGCTTTTTTCAATTCCTACGCGGCGAGCTGGCGCTTTCACGGCCGCGGACTTTCCGGATGTTTCGGATGACAGCGCTGGTGATGCTGGTGGTGATTGTCTCGATGGCGCTCCGCGTACCGGAGGCAGGGCTGTCCACGTACATGATCTTCTTCATTTCGAAAGCCGACGTCGCCACCACAGCACGGGTGGGAATTGGCGGAATGGTCGGCGTCACCATCGCGCTAATGCTGTCGTTGGTATTCTACTCGGTCGCGTTCTCCGAGCCCGCCGTGCGCTTGCCGCTGATGGCCTGCGCAACCTTCGTGGGAATGTATTTTCTTCGAGCATCGCCCAAGGGAGTGCTGGGCATGCTGATCGGCTTCGTTACCACGTACGCGCTCACGCTTATCGATCAAGTACCATCCGCCGAGGTACTCACTCGGTTCATTCTCTGGACCTGGGTGGTCGTCGGCTATCCGATTGCGCTACTGGTTCTATTGGATGTCGCCGTTGGCCGGCGAGCTGCGGACATTTACCGGGATGGAATCGCTCAACGGCTGCAGGCTGCGGGCGAGTACCTTCGCGGTATCGCTGGGCCTGCTTTCAAGCGTTTTCAGCGGACGGGTATCGACGAACTGGAGCCGTTCGCGAACGCTGGCCCCACAGCCGCGGCGCCATTACGTATCAATCTGCTTCGCCAGGTTGAGCTTTTTTATCTGTTTCTTCGCGAGCTCCCGGCTCAGGCGAACCAAACACCCGAGGTGGGATCCGCTCTGCGGCGCGCGAGCGAAGTTTGCCTCGGGGCAGAACACGCTCTGCTGGGTGAACCGGAGACGCCGCTCCCGGGGCCCGCGAGCGTGGAACAGAGCCCGGCTCAGTCGTCCACAGCCTCGGGCAAAACACTCGCGCTGGTGCTGCCCCTCCTGGGATGCGTTGAAGACGTTGCTCGCAGCGTCGCTGAGCTGCGCAACCCACCTCCCCGCGCTGCTTCGAATGAATCGACTGCCAGTGCACACCCCGCGAGTACCGGCGAAGCCGCGGCAAAGAAAACCGAGTCCATTCAGTTTGCCCTCAAGGTGACGCTCGCGGCGATGACCGCGTATCTCATCTACACCGGCCTGGACTGGTCGGGCATCCACACGGCGTTGATCACCTGCTTCTTCGTAGCTCAGGACAGCGTCGGCGGAACCATCCATAAGTTCACGCTCCGTCTCCTGGGGGCGATCGTTGGTGGCGCTTTGGGCATCGGAGCGATCGTTTTCGTCCTTCCGCACCTCGAATCCGCTGGCGGACTCGCCCTGGTGACAGCGGCGGTGATGCTGCCGGCCGCTTGGATTGCAACCGGCAGCGAGACGATTTCGTACATGGGACTGCAGATGGCGTTTGCCTTCTGCCTCGCGGTACTTCAGGGATTTTCCCGGACATCTCACATGGTCGTTGCCCGCGACCGCGTGATCGGAATCATTCTGGGAAACGTCCTGATGTCCCTGGTTTTTACCGTCCTCTGGCCCGTGCGGCTGAGAGTGTCCGTGCGGCGGGCTCTGTCGCGCTCGGTGGAAGCCCTTTCCGCGATGATCCGAGGCGGACCCGAGGAGACTTCGGCGAATTTCCAAACGAACCTTGCCGTTGCCCGAAAGCAGGCCCCCGTGGCACGGCTCGAGCCGGGAGAAGACGATCGATCGTCGTTGATCCCGGCGATTGAATCGCTCTTCGTTCCGATCCATGTGATCTCGCAGACGGCGGGCGTATTGCCTGCAAGTGCCAAAGAAGCGCTCCATGCCGTTGCCGACCCGATTGCAAATTGGCTCTCTGATCTTGCCCGATCGTTCACTGCGGAGCTTCCGGTACCTGCTTTCCATCAGGCGGAAGCCGCTGTTCAGCGCTTGAAAGCCATCGTGAACGACTCCGCCGAGCGAGCCGGTGGGACGCAGGACTTGCAGCTGCGCTACTTCTGGTTGGAGCGTCTTTCCACCCGAATCCAGCAGCTCGCCAACTACGGACGCGAACACACCACGGAAGGAGCAGCGTCATGAGAACGCTTCCGCGACGTGCGAACGGACTCACCGTCGCGATTGCTTGCCTTGTCTGTGCCTGCGCGACCTCTCAGTTGAAGCGCGCACCCAGCGCCCCGAATGTGGCTTGGAAACCAGCCAGCAATGATCCCCACGACTTTTCGCTTCCAGCGGAGCCATCGCTTCCACTTCATCCGGAAGAGATTTCAACCAGCCACCCCGATCGCGGGTACACCTTGCCCGAACTGATCGACATTGCGGAGTCAGCAAATCCTGATACCCGGATCGGTTGGGAGCGAGCGCGCCAGGCGGCCCTCGCGGTCGGAATCGCGAAGGCGGAATACCTGCCGGTCATCTCCGCCTCGGCCCTCGCCGGCTATTACCATAACTGGTTTCCGGTCTCGGGCCAGAGCCAGTTGGCGTTTACACCCGGACCTCTGCAGCCCGGAGCGTCAACTCCACTACCGCCCCGCACTCAAACCTCAGGCCATGTTGGCATTGATACACTTAACTTTTTCCCCTTCCTTGCGCTCAGGTGGCAGATCCTCGATTTCGGTCGCGGGCCCGGAGTGGATGCCGCGGAGCATGCGTCGGACGCGGGGAACGCGGCGTTCACCGCCAAGCATCAGCAAGTCGTCTTCGACGTGACCCGCGCCTATCTTCGCCTGAGCGCCGCGCGCGCTCAAGCAGCGGTTGCGCGCGATTCGCTGGAGCGCACGCGCGCGAGCGCGAAGGCCGCCGAGGGACGCTACGCCCAGGGCATTGCGACGACCGTCGAAGTCACAGAAGCGCGCCGTGAGGTCGCAAGCGCAGAGTACAACGTGGTGCAGGCCGAGGCGGCCGAGACCACCGTCTACACTGCCCTGCTTTCGACGATGGGCCTCGACCCGGTACTTCGGCTCAACATTGCGTCGAATCCAAGCCGGGAGCTTCCTCCACAGCTCGAGGGCGACGTCCAAGCTTTTGTTCAATCCGCGTTGAAGACGCGCCCCGACCTGCAAGCTGCTCTTTCGCAGCGCGCCTCAGCGCAGGCGTTGATCTCAAAGAGCCAATCGGCATACCTGCCGCGGCTGAGCGTGCTCGCGACCGGCGGCGCTGCGGTGCTTAAAACAAAGATCGACGGGGGACCCTTCTCCACCACGACGATTCCGAACATCGGCGCAATCTTGAACTTCGAGTGGCTGCTCTTCGATGGCGGAATCCGGGAAGCGCAAGTGGAAATCTCTCGATCGCGGAGGAACGAAGCTGAGCACGAGCTCGAGAAGCTCCAACGCGACGCTGCGCAGCAAGTGGTCAATGCCTACAACGGAGTGAACGCCAGCCTTGCTCGATACAAGGCGGCGTTGTCGTTGGAGAAGACTGCCTCAGTGGCCGAGGACGCTACCACCAAGTCGTACGCGAACGGGCTGTCCACGTTCACCGACGTCAACAACGCTCAAAAAGCGCACTCGCTCGCATCTGCGACGAAGGAACAGGCCTTTGCAGAAGCACTCATCTCCGCCACTGCGCTGACATTCGCAACCGGGCAGCTTGGCTCGGCGAAGTCAGTTCCGAGTCTTGCTCGTTGACTCGAATCAGGCGGTCCATCAAGAGAGAGTGACCGAATGCGATCAGCGCGCAGCCAACCGCTCGACCCTAAAGGCTCGCTTGCACACCCTTCCTGCTCAAGGGCGGCGCGTTTCGACTTTCGTCACGGTGGTGGTGCGTTGTCCTGGACCGCAGCAAAGGCCAGCGGTGTCCACCGGTCCAGCGGCCTCTGCCGCACCGAGTCTACAGCGCCGTCAGACCGACTGAACTGAGCTCGGAATCAGGCCTTGATGACCTGCGGAACCGGAGACTCTACGAGCCGGAACCGCGACGTGTCCACAGTGCGGATGGCTTCGAGCGCAGCGTCGAGCTCGGGTTGCGCGAAGACCTGAGTGTCGGGCAGTTTCAGCTTACGGGCGAAGTTCGTCCATGCGGTGTCGAGCAGGACGATCGGCGCGAAGCACAGCGGTACGGCCGCGTGCATTATGTCGATCGCGTCGTTGTTCGTGATCGTCTTCCCGTCTTTGACGAGGAATCGCACGAGTTCGACCTCGATCCACATCGGGGTCCGAGGCGGGTGCGGATTCGGAATCATCCTTTCGCGCCGACGATGGCGCTGGCGGTTGTGCTTGATGAGGTGAACGAGGCTGGGCCGCGTGAGCATCCCCTCTACGGCGTCCCGGAACGCCTGGTCCTGCAGGCGGTCGACGGCGGTGCCGAGCCGGAACGCGCCTTCGGGCGCGGTTCCGAAGATGTGCGCAAGCAACTGCACGGGGGCGAGGAACGCGGCGGGGGCGATGAAGCCAGCAGCGAGGCGCCGTTGAACTGTTTCCGGATCGAGGTCGCTCAGGAGCCAGAAAGGGCCAACACCATCGAGGAGGTCGCGGATCTTCCTGTAGGACTCCCTGCTGTTCCTTCCCATCTCGAGGATGTTTAGGATAGAGAACATCAGCGTCCCCCGATCGCGGAACGTCTCGAGGAAGTGGTCGCGGCGCGCCGGATCCTTCGAGATCTCCCGGACAGCCCAGTGGTCCAGGTACACGAGGGGTGGGCGGAGTCCGAGCTGCACGTCGCCGTTCGAGAGTCGGGTGATCATAGTGGCATCGCTCCCGAATGCGCCCCCCGCGGGAGCGTGTTCGGCCCGGATGCCGGCCATACGCTTCGCAAGGGCCTCTCTGCTGGCCGCGGCCCGCTAATTCGCCGTAGGTCACGCGTCGTCAGGCACGATGCGGCCCACGGGTCCGTCCAGTCGCATCCTCGGCGACGCGGGTGGAAGAGTAGGAACATCGCTCAACGGGTTAATGGCTGCGGAGTGAAAGATCCACTTTTGACCATGGTGAGGCGGCCGATGGTGGGATCCCTGCGAGACCAAGCTGGGCGGTGGAAAGATTGCCCAGCGGCTCGAGATTACGCCGCGGGCCCGCCTGCTACTCGCCGACCGTGCATCATCCGAACTCGAGAGGACCCGGTAATCCGGCGAAAGTCCGACGGCACCGAGAGCCTCGGCGGTTGCCCAACTGTGTCTGCTCACGGATCCGAATCGTCATCGAAGCGGTCGTGGGTGGCCGGTGAACCGAACTGCCCAGCCCATGGTCGCGATATCGCTGCCCGACTAATCTTGTTGCATCCAGCCGGCGTTCTTCCCTCCACTGCGGTCGAGGATCTTCGGTTGGTGGGAGTGCCAGGGCGGGTGCCATTGATTGCGTAGTCGCCTGCGGCGCCACCGCTGAAGGCCTGCGAGACTTGCGCGTTGCGAGCGCCGGGCAGCCCTCCGCGAGATGCCTGTTCAGCCGAGTCTGTCGCGAGCGTGCCCCACAGTACGGGCATTTCGTCAGCACTCGCGACGGTAGCCGGGTCGAAGTCGGCGGCTGCTTCATCGGTGAGAATCTATCCGGATCGTCATCGAAGCGGTCATGGGTGGCTGGTGCGCCGAACCGCCCAGAGTCGCGATATCGGTGCCCGACTCCCCGTGTTGCGTCCGGCCGGCGTTCTTCTCTCCACTGCGGTCGAGGATCCTCGCTTTGTGGGAATGCCAGGGCGCGCGCGATTGATGGCGTAGTCGCCTGCGGCGTCACCGCTGAAGGCCTGCGAGACTTGCGGGTTGCGAGCGTCGGGTAGCGCTCTGCGAGATGCCTGTTCAGCCGAGTCTCTCGCAAGCGACCATGGGTCAATGGTCTCACTGATTGACGCCTAATTGACGTGCGGGCGCGGTTTGGAACGGAACCGCGGTAAACGAAACGGCACGGGACGGGAGAGGGTTCGAAGAAAATCAAGGCGATACAGGGTAACCGCGCGTGCTGCTTAGGTTTTATTTCGCCTTGAGAAACTTCAAATCCCTTTTCCCGCTCTGAAATCCAGAGCTTACAGCGTCAGCCGAGTGCATCAGCAAAGTGATGCATTCGGCTGATGCATTTTTGAGGTTTGCGCCCTGCGATTCAGAAACCCTATGGCCATTTGGCCCGGGGGTTTACGTGGCCGCAATACCGTAGCGAGACCACCCCGGGCTATGCTTTTTTCATTCCAAACTCATCCACCGTCGCGACAAGAGCCCCAACTCACCCACCATCGAGCGACAAGAGCGGCTATGACCGCTCTCGACGTCGCAAAATCCTTTTCGCTGGCCGCCCCGACAAGGACCGCGCCAGTCCGTCACCGAACCTCTGGTCAAGCTCCGCGCGCTGGCCCAGGCACTCTCCATCGAAGGTCCCGGCGCGACTCGCTGGATCCCCGTCGGCCGCGCATAAGCTACCAAGTTAGACTTAGCAAGAGGAGGCCGGCATGCAGTTTCAGGGGACGTTCTGCTCTATGGCATTTCCACAACGGTTCCTCCAGGAGGCTCTCGAGGTCGCCGAGCAACACGCGCCTGGGGCACGAAAAACGCTCGAGGACCAGAGCGCCGGGATCGTCAAGCACGTCGCAGCAGCTGGTGTCGTGCGGTTGCCCGGTTTACTTCGCGCGATCCGCATGCTGCTTGAAGCGGGCTTGGTCGTCGAGTCCGAACCGCTTATTCGAGTGTTGGTGGAGGTCGCCATCGTCGCGATGTGGGTCGGTATCGACGAGGAGAGAGCGCGCAGGGTCCGGGCCAACACTGTGCTCCAGGTATGCAGGATGCAGCAGGGGATCGAGATTTTCGGCGTCGCGGGCGAGCGCCTGAACCTCGGGCCCGCATACCAGGCGCTCGCTGCAGAAGTGCGCAACCAGGCGCGGGAGGCGACGGCTCTATTGCCGATTGCCGACCTGGCAAAGGATGCGGACTTTCCGACGTGGGCTCGGGACAAGGGACAAGCCCTCCCTCCCATGGGCCTGTTTCTCTACCATGGCTTGTTCAGGCTCTTCTCTTCTTCAAGCCATGCCGACATGCAGCCTGCATTCATTGTCGCCAGCGGACAAACAGCACCAATGATGCCGACGAACTATTCGCTCGCAGCAATAGCTGCACTTTGCGCGCTCGTGAGCGTCGCGGAGCCTCTTGAACTCGAGCGCGAGCCGATCGCTCAGCTAGTCTTGCTCTTCTCCCGGCTCTCGATTCGCGGTGCCGAGGCGTGATGAATAAGAACGCCATGGGTGCATGTCTACCCCTTGCGGGCGCCGGAGAGGGTGCTCGCCCGGCGCGGGCCACTGCTCCGATTGCGCGTTGACGCGGAGCTGTCTCTGTGGTGGCGCTGGAGCGCGAAGACGTGAGACCGTTGCCGCATTTTCGCCTCCTTAGCGCTTCCTGCTCGGCGACAATTACGTCTTCCGAAGCAAGAAGTAGTTTGACGCGAGGGGCCTCTCCGCGTGACGGCTATCAACGCGACATTCGCTGAGCGCTTCGGTTGCCCTCTCCTGAGCTGTCTAGCGCATGTGGGCGAACCAGTGCGAACTCTTGAAGTGTGCCATCGATTGTTCGAGACTCTTCCGCAGTGGGTCAAAACTAGGGGATGGCAGCCGTTCCTGAATAGAATGAACATTCTTTGCGAATTGACTGAAGGTGTCTTCTTCTAAGTGATCGGCAACCAAGGAGTACAACACGGAAGCAAGGGTCATGTCCGGTGTCGGAATTCTGGTTGTAACCCAGCACTGATTTGGCCGAGCAGGCGACCTCACTTCGAGGTCGAAACCCGTACTCCGAAGGTCTTCTTCGGGAATCGGTTCGTCGCTGAGCTGTACGTGAAAGAACGGGTGACAGGCTTGCCCACCTTCCACGAAGTCGTAATGCAAGGCTTGCACCAAATCGGCTATAGAATTCGAGACGACAAAGTAATTCAGGTAGACGGTCGACTTCATCAGTAACCAGGAGGGCCGGGCGAACGTTTCGAGCGCATTGATAACGACATCTAGTCGCTTGGTCCCAGAAAGTTTCCGGCAAGGCCAGCCCTTCAAGTATAGACTTTCCTTGAACGCCGCAGTCGTTGCGTCCCCGGTTTGGATAAAACAGTTACGTACCGGACGAGGAGGTAAAGAGAGACTAAGATTTGCGTCTTCGACGGCCGCGCGGAATGCCTCGAGAAGGCTCTCGTAGGCACTTCCAACCTTGTTTGGAGGGAGAATACCTTGATTACTCATACCGAACTCAGGCACCGAGCCAGGGTCCGTACTCATCAAACTTCGGATTGCTGATTCTGGTCAGGTCTGCCCCCCTAGGGAACCAACTCAGGCCGCCCTTAGAATTCTCCAGGCTCACCGGCTTGCGGGAAATGATGCAATAGTAGCCCGCCGATTTGGATGAATCGACGCAGCATTGGCTGCGACGGATCGCCTGGCCAATCTTTTTTTGAACTAACGCAAGACCGTCGGTGCAGTTCTCGCGCGCAACGATATCATCGAGGACTCCCCGCCACCATTGCGGCTTCTTAACATCCTCAAACGGACCGTGGTAAAGGGCTTCCTCGAAAATCACTTGCACTTTCTTTTCATCAAAATCACTTTCCGCGATGTTGAGATAGCTGCCTGCCGCGATCTCGTTCACCAGTAGTCCCGGATAACGCAAGAGTGAGTCCCAAAGCCAATAACCGAGAAAGTGCGTCATTCTCTGTATTCGCTGATCCGGCAGTTTGGCTTGGGCTAGTATCTCCGACAATCGATTCTGGTCTCCGACACCATAAAGCGCGAATTTCTCCGAATACTCCGGTTTGCCAAGCAGAGCAGCCAATATCTTTACAGCCGAGTTGTTGCCTGCGACCGCCATGACTTTCGGCAATTCCGCCGCGATTTGCGCAAATCCGCGAGCGGCCACCGAAGCACGGCGAGCAAGTTCGTCCTCGCCTTCCGAGAAGCTAAGGACGATGTGGCCTTCCTCCCAGCGTCCACGCCAATCGTAGTTGTCGCCCTCAGGCTGGCGTGCGTAAGAACAAATTGGTATCGCTAACTTCTTGGCCGCAGCTGCAACCGCATTCACAGAAAGTCCTGTAAAACCTAAGTTCACACTCTTTGACAGATCTCGATCAGCGACAAGCAGGGTTGAACCAGCAAACGGTTCCTTCGTAAGGATGTTTTCGATACGATTCTCATACATGAGTTTTTTGTCATCTTCTGATTCCTCGAAACCGTTCCCAAATGGAAGGACCGTGCCGTCTGGTTTGAGGTGCTTGGCTAGAGCACGAAGAATTTCAGATTGAGTTTGCGCTGTGTCTTCGAACAACACTACTTTGATTTCGGTTGGCATGTGCTACCCCAGGGGAAAAGCAACATGGAAGCAGGTATTAAACCCGGGCGGCGGTTCGTGGGCGAGGATGATCTTGCCGCCCGTGTCTTCGACGACTTGTTTGACCAAAGTCAGACCGAGGCCCATACCTGAGCCAAGTGGGTTCCCCGTGTCCGAGGTTGTGGTGTATAGCGGGTCCCAAATTCGCTTCTGCAATTCAGGCGGAATGCCTACCCCATTATCGGAAACCTCCAGACAATGAGTGCCGTGCTCGTTCCACGCCCGGATTGCAATCTTCGGGTCTCGGAGCCTCGATGTCACCGCCAGCACGGCTTTGAGAGCGTTCGTGTAAAGGTTCAGCAGGACGCCGCTATAAACAGCTGCGGGAAGCTTTGGAGTCTGTACCTTAGAGTCAGCCTCCCAGGTGACTTTAATATCGTGGTCAGTGGCGAAGCTCTCAAAGCGTTGCAAAACATACCTAATCTGGCCGGAGGCAGACATGTGTACGGACTCATTTCTTCGCACGCCGTTGAGAAACATCTGCGAATATTCGAGTTCTCCTTTGAATGTTTGCAACCTCTTTTCTATTTCGGCAGCAACACTCACAAGATCGGGATGCTTTTTCGCCAGCGAACTGACAATGCGGGCGGCCTTCCCCATTTCGAAGACTAGGCTCTTGGTCTCATGGGTCATAAACCCGGCAACCACGCCAAGCAGGCCCATGGTCATTAGGCTCTGCCGCGCCTTTACGTTATATTCTTCAACTTCCTCAATGCGTTCAGCTAGCCGACTGTAAGCCTTTGTGATTCGTGCTTTGTCCGGACCTGCGAGCGTGGGACTGCGCTTGATATGCTCAATTGCGCGGCGAAAATCTTCTTTCAAGCTTTGAGAGGCTTTTCGTGCGTCCTTGGCGGCTATCCGATCTAACTCGCTCTTGTCTTGCACGGCGAGAAATTCAATGCCAGCACGGAGGAAGTCAACCAGCTCGTCGAAAGCTTGGTTCTTAAGAAAGCCCTCGCGATCCATCGAGGGAACGAGGTCACTTGTGGATGTTGTCGAGGATGGCGGTTTTGACTCAACAAAGACAGCGCCGACGAGCTGGAAATTGTAAGGAAGATTCAGGGCAGGGTTCAGGGTCGGGCGGTTGCGAACTGTCGCCAAAATTGGAAAATGACCCTTAGCGATCTGCGAACGCCAGTCACGCTCACTGTGCGCCTTGTCTAAATCTAAATGAAGCCAATCATCGTTCTCGTAACCATACGGAACCACTCTGAAGCCGTGATCAACGACTGCGACACCATGATTCTTGCGGACCCATTCCCAGGCCACCTTCCCGTTGATCTCTTTGTTCCGAAAAATGCCTTTGCGCCTTGGAAAAAAGCGTATGTCCGCGACGAAACCCGCGGAAACCGCAGTAGAGACCCTTACTTTGAGAAGCTTGGGCGCGCGAGAAGACGAAAACCAAACGTGGAACGTGAGAAGGTGTTCGCGCAGCTCAATCTTTAGTTTCGCCCAGTAGTGTTTGAGTACCAGCTCCGCGACATCAACCTCACTGCGCCCTGCCTCCTCATCTCCCGGAAGCACCACCCGAAAGCCAGGGTCTGTCTTGGAACTTAGATGGGACGATTTGAACCTGCCCGCGTCCAAACCTTGAAGGGGAGTTACGATACGCAACACATTGGAACGCAATGATTTCTCGCCAGTGAACTCGGTGGACGTCTTCAGCTTGCGAATTTCTAGAGTAGTTCCTGTCGGCGCATCCACGGGCGCCTGCTCAAGGGTGTAATCTACTTCGGCGTCACTGATGTCGCTTAGGCGGTCGATCTTCGGCCAATCGAATCGCGCCGTTAGTCGCGTGTTGAATGTCCGCTTGAGGTCTTGTGCGATAGTAGTGAGCGTCAAATGATCACCCAAGTAGCGCACTGCGAAACGTCCTATGCCTTTAGCGCCTGTTAGACGACGCTTGTAGATGCGCGAGACTCGCTCCTCTACTTTGCTGGATGTGGCAATGCGCATCCACTTGCCGACGAATTCGTCGAATGTCATTCCGTGTCCCCTGTCGGAAATGACGAGCGTCTTACTGTTATCGTCGAGCCGAACCTCGCAAAAAGGCGAATCAGCGTCGTAGGCATTTTTTATCAATTCAACCAGGGCGACCTCGGGACTTGCCACCAAGCGCTGCCCAAGTTCCTGGAGCAGACGGCCCTCTGTCTGGAAAGGGATGGTGCCCTTATCGAGAACCGTTTCTGCCATTCTTGCGTTCCTGTTCAACAAATGCATTCAGTACGGCGTTGAGTTGTTTGACTTCAACCTTTTTTAACGTCTTGGCGTGGGCAACGACCCGCGTGGCAAAATTCATGTTCAACAGATACGTTTGGAGACGACGAAGGGGGAGAGCCGTCTTCGTGTGAACCCCCCAGACCGAACCGACCGCACGGGCACGGGCCGAGTTGACTAATACTTTGGGACCGAATGCGGTAAAGCCAGAACTAAACAATATTTTGGGCACCGGATGGGGCGAGTAATTGAACCATGGTGTCTGATTTTGACAAGTGTAAGTCTGGCGGGCCTTGGCAGGTACGGACTCTAGATAGGCGTTAAGCGTGTTGCTCCGTTTGTCTTCGTACGATCGAATCAGCCAGCACTTTTGACCTGCTTGCACGAAGTGTTTTTGAAACGCCGCCCACGAAAGCGAGCGGAGATCAGGGGGGACGTTCCGAAGGGTGGTGACGCAAGGAACTACGTCCCGTTTGTCAAGTCCAGTGCGTATGCGCTCCCCCTCGGTGAGGGTGAAGATTTTTTGCGAGCCTGGGCTGAGCCCACGGAGACCAAACAATTTCCCACGTTTTTCATAATCGAGCACACCCTGCCTGGAGTCCGTGATGCCTTTTCGTTTTACTACTTCATAGGCAGTCGTGATGTCGTAGTATTTCCAGCGCCCCTCCGCCGTTGCTTTATCTACGATACTGATTGACGCTGTCGTCATGACCCCTTCAAAAATTGGCATTTGGAAGCGGTAGACTGCGACGTTCCAGTGATTTCGTTGTATGTATTCGCGCAACGCACGAGCTGATGGCCGGGAGACCCACTCATAGGGTATAAGTAGGGCGACCAACCCTTTTTTACTAGATTTGATTAAGGCGAGACAAAAGAAGTAAATATAGAGATTACAATGCTTGTCTATTGAAATATTCAGTTCGCGTTCAAGTCGAGCAACGGTGCGCCCTTTCCACGCCGTTTGGATATCATGATGGCGGGCATAGGGAGGGTTGCCGATACAGGCATCGTAGTCAGCGGCGTTGTGCTGAAACACACAACTCTGGATGATCTTACCATTCGGTGGGGGCTTCGCACTCGGGACCCGCGTTCGATCTATTTCGACGCCAACATAGCGGTCGAAGGAGCCTCCGTTGGCGAAGCGGCAATCGCCAGCTCCCAAATCGAGCACCGTCGTTAAACGATCGCGGTATTGCTTGGTCAGTCGCCAGAAGAGCGAAACGACTCGTTCCGGAGTCGTGACCTGTGACTCGCTAAGCTCGTAGGCTCTTCGTGGCTGGGTCATCGTCGGTCAGGATCATAAGCGAATATTGTGGCCTCCGAGAACATAAGCGAGGACGTAGTCTTAGGGGCAAAGGAATGCATTTGGCTGCGTTTTTAGCAACGCTGATAGGCGGAAGGAAAAGTTCAGCGGCCTTTTTGGACAGCGCAGCGAGGCAATCCACGAAGGTTGGTGTGCGGGCGGTTCATCGAAGTCACGCGTTGTCGATGACGACAGGCCTAGAAGCGGGTTGCGTGCATGCCCCTCCACCGGTGTCGTTGGCCAGAACTCGGTCCCGGCATCGGATGGACCATCATGTGGCGCGGGCCACCGAGTTGGACACGGGCGCACGTCGACGGCGCGGTCGGCAGTCAGATCGTCGCCGTGCCCGCTCCGATCTCTTCGCGGACAGGGCGAGCGTGGCGCAATGAGAACCTCGGCCAAGCCCATGGTTTTCACTGGTCGCTGGAACTCGCAACAGGTCGAAGATAAGGAATACCTTCGGCATAGGTGCAGGCGGTATGCTTCGCTCTACTGTATGTGAGATCGCGATTCGGGCCTATCAATTCGCAGGGCTTGGCGATCCTCCTCTTGCTCTTCGAGGTGCCGTGAGCTTCGCAGTGGTCCTTATCGAGGAGAATTTTCGCTCGCCGGATTGAGTCACGACCTTTCTGTCGGCCGTTGGTGCATGGCCACGCGTGTCCTAGCGTGGGTGGCGCAACATCCACCCAAGTGCTGGAGCATTTCCGATTCGAGTCCGCGGTCGTTTGCGAGAGCCGCATCACATCTTGCCGGAGCAGCAGATAGAGCTCGCTTACCATGCGTGACGCGCTCCGAAGTCGACCGCGCCCAGACGAAAATGCCGGTCGATTTCCCTGCGAACCTTAAGAGTGGACACCGCGAGTTGTAGATGAAGGTAGCGCGGACTAGATGTGACCTTCTGCCCGGGGCGAATCCGGTATCTACCGAATTCGTCGCTCGTGCGGTAGGTTAGCCGAATGCGACCGCGACTCTCTCGCTTTTCACTGCGGGGGTTTAAGACAATCCGGGAACTGAATGATTTCGAACCGAGGTCCTTGACGGTGCTGATTGGCCCCAACGGCTCGGGAAAGAGTAACCTCATATCCTTCTTCAGGTTGCTTTCGTGGGCGCTTGTGCCCCCCGGGCAGCTTCAAACCCATGTTGCGTCGCTGGGAGGAGCTAGTGCTTTGCTGCACGGCGGTGCACTTCAGACACGTGAGATCGAAGCGTCACTCAGCCTGACCACCGAAAAGGGGAGAAACGAATACGCATTCCGGCTCTTTCACGCCGCAGGAGACACACTGCTGTTCGCCGATGAGTGGTTTCGGTTCGAACCCACGGGGTCGAGCAAGCAACCGCGAAAGTTGGGGGCAGGACACAAGGAGCCTCAGCTGATTACTGCCGCAGAAAAGGGCGACAAGACGGCGAATGCGATTCATAACATGCTCCGAGGCATCATTATTCATCAATTCCACGATACTTCGTCGAGAGCACGTATCCGCCAAAAGTGGGACATGGAGGATGGCCGCTGGCTGAAAGAAGATGCTGGAAACCTTGCTCCGTTTCTCTTTCACCTAAAAACTAGCGCGCCGAAATATTACGTGCGGATCGTGGAGACGATTCGTTTGATCCTCCCATTTTTTTCGGAATTTGAACTTCAACCAGACTACGACCGATTACTTCTGAGGTGGCGGGAACAGGGCTCGGATCTTGTTTTCAATGCTTCGCAAGCTGCAGACGGCATGCTTCGCGCGATGGCGTTAGTGGCACTTCTGAGCCAGCCTGAGAATGATCTTCCGAACGTGTTGATTCTTGATGAGCCAGAACTCGGGCTGCATCCGTACGCCATCGAGGTTCTGGCCGGCCTGATTAAGGCTGCCGCGAAGCATGTTCAGGTTATTGTCGCGACCCAGTCTGTGTCGCTCATCGATCGGTTTGAACCTGAAGATGTTGTAGTCACCAATCGGTCTGGGGCAGAGTCGAACTACCGGCGCTTGGGAACAGAAAGCCTCAAAGAGTGGCTTGAGGAATACACGCTCTCGGAGCTCTGGGAAAAGAATGTCATAGGCGGGAGGCCAGCAAGCTGATCAGACTTCACGCGCTTGTTGAAGGTCAGACGGAAGAGAGCTTTGTTAACGACGTGCTTCGTCTCGAGCTTGGAAGTGTAAGAGTCTTTGTCGATGCGCGAAGGGTGGAAACAGGAAGAAAACACGGTCGCCGTTTCCGTGGAGGGTTAATCAGTTACTCCCAACTCGCTGGAGATCTAACGCGCTGGATGAAACAGGATAGGAACCCCGAGTCCTGGTTCACGACGATGTTCGATCTGTACAAACTGCCGAGTGATTTTCCGGGCTATGCGGACTGCAGACCAATCACGGATCCGAGAAAGCGGGTTGAGTGTCTAGAAGAAAAATTCCGGCTGGACGTAGAGGGACGCTTTGGCGACGATCCTATCCATCAGCGAATCGTACCGTACATCCAACTGCACGAGTTCGAGGCACTGCTGTTTTCGGATCCCGCCAAATTCTTGGATGTCTTTCCGGCGGCACATTCGGAGGTGAAGCAGTTGCGTGCCGTTGCTGCACAGTACGAGAGTCCAGAGGACATCGACGATGGAGAAACGACCGCTCCTTCGAAGCGGATCCTCAGCCTTCTCCCAAACTACGTGAAACCTGTATCTGGTATCTTGATCGCCAGGGGGATCGGGCTGTCCGGTCTCAGAAGTGAATGTCCACACTTTCGCCACTGGTTCGAACGTCTATCGCAGCTTGACTCAATAGTTTGATAATTACCGCCCGTCATACGCGAGCAGGTTCTGACTCGGTCGGAACCTCGCAAATTTCTATTAAGACGGGCGCAGACACCCGCGGCATGATGTGACTGTTTGTTCCCCAAGGCTGGACGTCAGCCGCCGGTTTTTTCAGGCTTGGTTTTTCCTGCCGGGAACCCTTCACAGCAATGGGCGAAGGTACCGGGGCCGAGTCTCAACTGCTAAAGACGCTTTCGACCGCAGCAACGCGTATTCCCACTGCTCCCTCTGTTCGCGAGCCCAGCGGCCGTATCGCTTGGCCGTCAACTCGATATGGCTATGACCCATCCAGTGGCTGAGCATGGTGAGTGGCACGCCACGAATGAGGTTTTGCACCGCGTAGTAGTGGCGAAGGTCTCTCATTGCCACGCCTTCAACGCCGGAGACTTCGAGAAGCCTTTTCCAAACGCTCGTTCCGCCCTGTCGTTGGCCAAAACTCGATCCGACGTAGTCGACCGTTTGGATGAGTCGAGGTGCACGCATTCGATGGCCTTCCGTGGATGTGACGGGCGATGTAACCGGGGCGATTCGGAAGCGATGGCCCGCGCGCCGAGATCAGGCGTCGATCGTCCTCCCGATACCTTCGCCGGTGCCTGAAGCGCTGGGGCCGGGCCCTATTTACTTGACGCCGAAGGACTGACGACCGCAACTACCCGGCGCGGCGAACGTAACGGTGGTGGAGTCCACCGACCTGGGGTAACCCAACGACGCGACCATGCTCAGGTGGCTCGACCGCGCGTGGCTCTGGCGCATCCTTCTCGAGGGCCAGGTGGGTTCGAGCCCCGTGGTAGTAGCGGAAATAGCTGCGCAGACGACGACGAAGGTGGCCTTCGTTTAGGACGATCACGTGGTCGAGGAGCTCTCTGCGGATGGTGCCGATCACGCGCTCGACAAACGGGTTCTGCCAGGGAGAGCGCGGGGCTGCGAGAACCTCGGCGATGCCGATAGCTTGCACCCTTCGGCGAAACTCGGCGCCGTAGATGCTGTCGCGATCGCGCAGCAGGTAGCGGGGCGCCGAATCATCGGGGAACGCCTCGATGATCTGTCGCGCGGTCCAGGCGGCGGTTGGGGAATCTGTCACATTGAAAAGCACGATTCGGCGGCGAGGATGCAGCAGGACGACGAACACGTAGAGCACACGGAAGGTCGCCGTCGGGACAACGAAGAAGTCGACTGAGGCGAGTTCGGCGACGTGGTTCTGCAGGAAGGTTCGCCAAGTCTGCGAAGGCGGCTTCGGGCGACGCGGCATGAGACGGGCAACAGTCCGCTGCGAGACGTGGAGCCCCGACTTTCGTGAACGTTTGCATGATTTATTCCTCGCTATACCTGCAAGATGCTCACGGCAACTGGTAGGTCGAGGACGTACGACCAAGCTTCATTGGGACTCTCCTTTGTTCAAGGGGACGGCGTAGATCCGGAACGGCAGGGCGGGTGACTCGCCCTTGCGGGCGGGGTCGAAGAAGAGCGGCATCTGGCCTTCGCTGACCCAGGCGACGGACCCCACCCGGGTGACCGAGGTTGGCGTGCGGAACCCGGCGCGCAGGGGCGCAACCCGGAACCCGTCGCCGTCGACCTCGACCCGGTCCAAGGTCCCAGCGCCCTCGACCAGCAGGAAGCTCTTGCGACCCAGCGGGCGAAGCCCGTCCGGCAGGCCGAGGGCCCGCCCCTGCAGCTTGATCACGCCGCCCGCCCGCCCCTTTTCGACCGCGATGCGAAAGAAGCCGCCCGCGGCGTAGGTCGTCACATAGAGGGCGCCGTCGCCGCCGAAGGCGATCCCGTCCAGCCCGGCGCTGTTCGGCTGCGGCGGCGCGAACTGCGGGTTCGTGGCGAAGACCTCAAACGTAGAGGCCCCCGCGGGGAGCCGCAGAACAGTCGGGTTGGCGCTGTCGGTCACATAGACCGCGCCGCCCGCATCGACGGCGATGTCATTGCAGAAGGGGTGCGGCTCCGGCAGCGGCACGCTGCGCTTGGCGGCGCCGGTTCGCAGATCGAAGGCCTTCAGGGCGGCGCCCCGATCGCGCCCCCCCGAGGGGCCGCCCAGGGCGCTCAGATCGTTGGAGCAGGCCCAGAGGGTCCCGGAGGCCTCGTCGGCGAAAACGCCGGTGATCGACCGCGAGCCGGCTGCGCCCGGCGCGACGAATAGCTCGGCCGCCCCGGTCCGTGGATCGGCGCGGACGACGCCGCCCTCACCGAGCCGACCGACGAACAGGGTCCCATCGCGCGTCGAGGTGATGCTCTCTGGAAACGCCCGCTCTCCCGGAAGTGCAATAGACAACGGCCCGGCCTCTGCTGCTGTCATCCAAAGGGCAGATGAGAACAGCACGCCGCCCAACGCCGCTTGTGTGAGGCGCGACACAGATGAGGGGTAGGAACTCACCATCGACATGCCTGGGTTCATCCCTAACCTCGCCGTGACCTGAAGGCCTTCCGCAGCTCTTCGGTGAAGAGCTTTGGCTGCTCGAACGCGGCGAAGTGCCCGCCCCTGTCGACCTCATTCCAGTAGAACAGGTTGGGCCACAGCACCTCAGCCCAGGCCTTTGGCGGGCAGAATATCTCGTGCGGAAAGACCGACGCCGCCATTGGCAGTTCGATCCGTCCGCCGGACAGGCCCGACATGCCGGCGCGGGTGTTCTCCCAGTAGATGCGGGCCGACGACGCGGCGGTATCGGTGAACCAGTAGAGACTGATATCGTCGAGCATCGCATCGACGGAGAGCCCATCTTCAGGATTGCCGTGGTTATCGGTCCACGCCTGGAACTTCTCGTAGATCCACAGCGCCTGGCCCGCGGCCGAGTCGGCAAGCGGATAGCCAATGGTCTGCGGACGCGTCCCCTGTTCGCGGAAATAGCCGCTCTGGTCATTGGTGAACAACGCCGCGCGGTCGATCGCTTTGCGCTCGGCAGGCGTGGGATTCTCCGGCAGCTTTTCGGGAAAGACGAACTGCCAATTCACATGGGCCGCGATCAGGCCCCGGGGCCGCTGATGCGCCAAGGCGTGCGTTACGCCCGCCCCCCAATCGCCTCCCTGCGCGACCCAGCGCTCGTAGCCAAGGCGTGGCATCAGCGTCGCCCAGGCGCGGGCGATCCTGTTCACGTCCCAGCCCGTCTCGACCGGCTTGTCGGAGAAGGCAAAGCCTGGGAGCGACGGCACGACGACATGGAACGCGTCCTCCGCCCTACCCCCATAGCGGG
>Ga0209588_1000064_pt1 | contig 37246 bp, 47 predicted proteins | sample Rivendell_Oct201_10_FD_188351 | JGI IMG/M metagenome (GOLD analysis project Ga0209588, IMG submission 188351) | Vadose zone soil microbial communities from the Eel River Critical Zone Observatory, Northern California, USA -... | ecosystem: Host-associated > Plants > Roots > Rhizosphere > Soil ...
CTGTTCTCCACGCTGTTCCACACGCTGTTCCCCACGCTGTTCCCCACGCTGTTCCCCACGCTGTTCCACACGCTGTTCCACACGCTGTTCCACACGCTGGTCCCCACGCTGGTTCCCACGCTGGTCCCCACGCTGGTCCCCACGCTGGTCCCCACGCTGTCCTCCACGCTGTTCCCTACGCTGTTCCCTACGCTGTTCCCTACGCTGTTCCCTACGCTGTTCCCCACGCTGTTCCACACGCTGTTCTCCACACTGTTCCACACGCTGTTCCACACGCTGTTCTCCGCGCTGTCCCTCACGCTGCCCACCACGCTGTTCTTTACTTTTTCTTTGGCCATAACGATACCATCAATCTTGTCTCGTACTTAAACCGACGCTTCGATATTCTTGGTACCCAGCCAAATTGCATTAAAGATTGATAAAGATATTTCGCTGACTCCTCTATAAAGCCGTGAGAAATCGCTCGTTTCAACTTGCCTTGAGATTTGAATGTATCTTCTAGACAATGTAATAGCTCGTGTATAAACGTTACCCTTCGTTCCAACTTGCCTTGTCCCGTCTGCAATGTTATCGTCCATGTTTTTGGGTCCCACTGGCCTGAAAGATTCTTCAGAGGCTTTTCTACGACCCTAACAATACGGCCACCGATTCGTAAGGTTGTTGGCACTGTTATTTCTGAGGCCATTGTGAAGAGTACTGCTCACGACACTGCGCAGAACAGAACGACTTTAATTCGCGACCGCGACCAGGATACACACGCTGAATCACCCACGTATCCGGTTCTTTAATTTCCTTGTTACACTCTGTGCAAAGGTCCATACTGCCTCCAACAACCAGAAGGTAAACATCGCAGAAATAACGATATCCTCGTATACGCTTAGATGGGAGAACATGTCAAGACCTCGTTAGACAGTGGCTGTAGCTTCATCCGGCCCTCATTCAATGCCGTTAGCTTATCGGGTGCCCATACGGTCATCTTGTCGAGGAGGTGCATCGTCGCGGTATTGGACGATTCAATCAAGAGCCATCGTTTGATGCTGTAGTTTTTCACGCCGCGCCTCGTACTTTTGTAAGTATAATATGGCCGCCTTCTTTTTTGCAATAGACGTCCCGCGCCACAACTCAAAATAATTACATTGCATGCATAACAGTCCACGTATATACTGTTTTTTAATTACTGGACTGAAATGTTTATAATTCTTACGGTGTTCGTGGTCCGTCGATAATCTTCGTGTTTTGGGTTTACTCCCACATATCGCACACCTACCCCCTTGTTGGTCTAATAATTGTTGATAATCCTGTTCAGTTAATCCATAAGTTGTAAATAAATAAGACCGACGGTTGTTTTCATAATGTCGTTTCATTCCGCCCGGCCTGCGACGCACCTTCCGTTTATACTGACGCTGATAACACCGCGTACATAAAACTAATGTACTATACACAGCAGAACGTCCACAATTTGGTCGCTTACAAATCATTTGACCCACCTATCTCCGAAGACTACCCCTTCTGCTGTAATCGGCACCTCAGGCACAAACCTCGCCATCTCTCTGCACATAATATCGCCCAACCTTTTCGCTGCGGCTGAGGCACAGTCGATGGGCGTCTCACAAATGATTTGGTCATGAAGGAAGACCACCGGATAGGACTGATACAACGGCGATGTTTCGTCAAGAGCACACTCCGTCGTTACGACATAGCATGCTGCTTTGGCCCCATCAGCGGCTAGGCCTTGGAACCAGCTATTCGCACAATCTCGTTTTCCGATACGACCACGAATCCGTTTTGAAACAAATTGTGTTAATTGTTTATCCCGCCGAGCGGTCAATTCCGCATGTCTTAAATACGGTACCATTTCAGGCCAGGCAGAAAAGAAAGCCTCATACAATTCAAAGGCTAGACGACTAGATAAATTTATATGATATTGTGCCCTAGCAAAATCCACCAATGTCGAAGCTTGCATATCTCCAGAAAAGCCGTAGTTCGCAACCTTAGCCGCCTGTCGTGCATTCTTTACTTCCGCCGTCCCCCGCTTTTCGAATGTCTCTTCATAGGACCATTGGAGTAGACGACTAGCGACTTCTAGATGCAAATCCTTTCCAGACCTAAGCACTTCAGCCATCGCTGACTTTCCAAACATCCAAAGATGAATCTGCGCTAAACAACGCATTTCAATCGTATCGTAATCCGCGGATATAAAAACGAACCCAGGCCGCGGCACGAAACACTCACGAAGCCCGCCTGTTCGAGGGAGGTTTTGTAAATTGGGTCGGCTACAACTTGTACGACCTGAAGCAACGAGGACGTTAAATCTTGCATTAATAGCGGTCCGAGTTCCAAATACCAATACTGGGACATATGTCTTTAACAACTTCTCCGTTCCTGAAAACTCGACTAGCTTCTTGAGTAGAGGGTCTTGTGTTTGTGTCAGCGTGTCCGCGTCCGTAGCCACTCGACCAGTGCCCGTCTGAGGCGAAGATGTACCAAAGATGCTACGAACCCGGTTACGAACCGCCGTAAGGTTCTTAGTCCATTTCGGCGCTTTCTTGGTACCACCGAGTTGGAAGAAGCCAACAGTTTTAAGTTCCGATTGCAACGCATCGTATTTCTCCTGCAGTTGATTAGCCAATGCCAAAACTGCTTTTTCATTGGTGATAACACCACGCACTGACATCAAATGGAGAGCCCACGCTGCTCGGCATTGCGCCGCTTCGTCCGCGAGATTTGGGCCAACTTGTTTGTTGAAGACAGCTAAAGTTGCTTTCGCGTCGTCTTTCGCGTAGTCAATTGCGTCTGGAGGCCATTTATCAATGGGGATTTCTCGGAGTGGTCCATATTTGAGACGCGGCCCTTCTCCGCTTTTGTTGAGATGAACACCAAGATACCGCTCTGACAGGTCGGACAGACTATACCCATGACTCCCGAGCAATCCGGACTCAATGTCATTGAGTTGTTCTCTGATTTTCGTGTCGTGTATACGCCCTTCGTCGTATGCTTTCCAAATCAATGGTTCTAGCTTTGGATACTCGTTTTTTATAACCGCCAAGTCATAAGCGATATTGTGACCAATAATATGCCAATCGCTTAACAAATATTGCTTGACCTGCAACGCGCCCAAAGACTGGTTCAACAGCCACGGCCCATCCCCTTTATCAAATGATACGCACGTCAACGCGGGTGTTAAGTTCCCAGCAGTTATCAAAGCCGTTTCCGTATCAATCGCTACATAGTTGAGCATAAAAATACCGCCAGAGTGAGCGTAGCTGGCGGCCCCTACAGAACTAGCGCCTCATTGGAGGATTAGGCGCCACGGCTCGCGAGGATTAGGCGCCACGGCTCGCTGCGCTATAAGTAATATCGTTAAACTCAGGGTTCTTACTCGGCGCCACAGTCGCAATGACCTCACGACCGAGAATGGTAGACTCTGGTCCCGTTGCTGCGTCTAGGTCCGTCTTCTTAACCAACCGCGGATTCTTGCCCAACGCCGCACCAACGAACTTCTTTGCGTCACTTAAAGCTCGTTCACGCTGCCAAGCCTGCTGTGGCGTCATGTCAAGCATATCAGCCACCAGGCCAGTCAGATTTGGAGAGTCGAGCACCATATACTCTCGAACCCAAAACTTACCAGTCTTTGAAATCTCCACGCGGTCAATCCGCAACCGATGGGTTCCTTCAAACTGATTGAGATACTGCCGATTCTCTCGGTCGATTGTGTTAGCCCTAACTTCTACCGTATCCGCACCTGCAAAAATATCCATTCCGTTTGTATTTGTATTCATGCTCTCACCTGTTTGCTTCTGTCTAGTTTAGCCATCGCCTGCAACACTTTGTTGTACTTCTCCGGAGCCGTCTCAATAACGTATGAGAGAAGCTCTTGACTCGCCTTCCACAATTCTTGTTCTTCTTTGCTCATTTCAAATCTTCCTTAATCGGTGAGGCCACTCACCACGTCTACGACCAATATCTGATGAAATGGATTTGTCCTGCTTATGCTCTAGCCTTTGGAGTCTCTAAATCCAATACGTCCGTTAAACCATCTGTAATATAAGTCAGCAATTTGATGCTGGCTCTAAAATCCTCAACTTCTACAACCAATGCCGTGGCTCTTAACATTGCTGACAATACAACCGCATCAGAATACTTATCCAAAAGCGTCGGATAGTCTTTGAACAGCGTTCTAAGATACTTCGACTTCACGACCCAATTCCCTGAATGATTCTGGTCGCGAACGGAATCAACGCCTCGATGGCTGCATTCGCAAGTGGTCCGCGCCGACAGACAATCGTTCCGGATGGTGGAGCAGCGCGAATAGCTGCCGCCAGCATGCCAGGTCCTTTCCCGTACGGGACCAAACGTAAATCGTCCACCCCTTCTGTTTTGCAGATAACCTTTGCCATGTCTTCAATGACAGTCTCCAATTGATATCCAGAACCATTCAAATCAACAGCATCAATAAGCAACTCCAGGTCCTTCAGTTTCTCTGCTTTCATCGGCATCACGCACCTCCGACAACCACATTGAACGTCGTTGATGGTCTTCGCCGCAGCCGCGGCCTTCATCAGTTTAACAGTGTCTTCTAGACTCTGCCACAACGGCTCTAAACTAGCGCGGGTGTGGACGACTGGTAATGCTAAAGCGGCAGGCTTCTTAGTGTTTATATAAACGTAACGCATCTCCGCAGAAGCTGTTCTACATGACAACAACGTGAACATTAGATAGATTACTGTCTGTTCGTCCCGCGTTGCAGCCGCTAAGGACTTCACATTCGCGAAGTCTGAGGTCGACTTCCAATCAACCGCTAGAGCCATTTCTGGCAGGTAATAATCGATGAAGCCCCGTACCGGAACTTCCGCCAACTTCAATGTTCCATAAATAGCAAATTCAGGATGTCCACCCGTTGGCACTTGATTACGCGCGGCGTGAATGCTTTTCAAAACAGTCTCGGAAAGTTCTTTGGCAGCTAACTTTGGCTCTCCACGCTCTTCCCGAATCTCGGCTTCAATGTAGTCATGTATCTTAGAACCATCTTGCATGGCTCTAGAAATGAATTCTGTCTTGCCTAAAACTTTGTCTTCGTACCAAAGTCGAGCACACTCTCGAAAGAGTTTGATTTGGGATGCTGAGACGTGCTGCAACACGCCAGCAACTACCGCTGGTGTTGATTGGCCTTTCATTTTAGAGCGCGGATAAGTGCCGCTGTCGAGCCCGGATAGCTTCCGGCTAGGAGTAAGACTCGTTCTACTTCATCCGCAATCTTCGCGCATCGCTCACGTTCCTCGGCGCGGGTTTGTGCTATATCTTCAGCAAGGGTATGGGTATGGGTATGGGTATGGGTATGGGTCCATGGACCCGGGTTTGAAGCAAGGCGAGACACTGAAAGCAGGATGCGTAACGTAATTTGTTGTATTGGTCCTGAAGTAGCCAAACATTCCTGCTCACTCATTATTATCGACCCTTCAAGGATTCGTGGAGATAGCCCTGCACATTGAACATCAGAGCACAGAGCGCCTCTCGAACGAGAATCGGCTCATTCGCAATGCGCCCACGATGCAACGTCCAGACTTCCATGAAATGTCGAAACATAGACTTCATGTAGACGTCCAACGGAATCCCTTTCTGCCAATTGTCGCTAGCGCGCACAGTACCGTCAGCTTGCTTTCGGCATGATTCCATGTACTCGGCATAACGCTTAAGAACCAATGGGCTAAGAAAACCTTCATAATCGATTTTCGTGGTGTCATCATCTCTAGTAGCCCCGGTGTCAAACATTCTCATTTGTTCAATAGCCTCAGAAGAAGAACTGTCGTAAAGAATGACACAGTAAATGCTAACAGAAAAACTAGAAACAGAATCATAAGTGCCCTAACAACTGAACAGCCTCAGACGCCGTCTGACAAGAATACACACGGTCAAGGTTAAAGAAGATATTGTCTTTAAGTTCTGGCTTCACTACCACAACCGGAATCTGCTGACCAATAGCAATTCCAATTTCGGTAAAAGCACCAGCGCATCGTGGGTGGTTCAAGAAGATAACAGCATCAGCTTGTAGAACGCCTTCCAAGTCTGCGATAGCTTGAAGACGGAGCGGCAAGTCTTTCAAGTACCGCGTCCAATCATAAGAAACGATATGGCCAGCTTGGCGCACTAATTCCTGTACCGCTCGAACCGCTTCGGTCTCTTCCCATTTACCAGCGACGTAGATATTCATAGGAAACTCTGTTTCCGCGGGCTTTGTCCTAGGAATTCCACTCGGTCGGCAATCTGCTTCACAACATCCAACGGTACTAGAACTCCATATGAAGCATAACCAGGATTGATAGCGGAGCTCGTCTTATACAACTCACGCCAACCATCCAACGCTTGTTGGAGTACTTTTGGTTTCAGCCACATGACATAAGGCTCAGGAGCCACGATATAATACAGAATCCAATCAGCTTGACAAGTGAAAAGCCATCCAGGTTTATTACTAACATTGTTGCTTACCGTTTCTATGTAAGCGTTACCAGTCTTCGCTGCTCTAAAGTCTGCTTTGTACTCAAACGTTATTCGGTCTCCGGCCTTAACTGCAATGCGGTCAATTCCACGTCGTTCATCGTCCATTGAAACAGAGGTGATATCAGAATAACCAAGGTCGACAAGGTATTGGTCTAACCGTTTTTCTGCTGGTCTCGCACGGGCAAGAGATTCCTCAAATTGGTGAATGCTCATCGACTAGAACTCAACCGAGACTGAAGCCCCAACCCGGCCCGTAGAATTGCCTTCCGCGCCGAACCATATAGGCCCAAGTAAGCGACGTTCCACTCTTCCTCCGTAATCAAACCCGCTTCCCAAGCGTCGTATATCTGCGCCAAGCAATGCTCCAATACGCCAATTGCTGCGCCGCCATTCAGTAACTTTCGATGAGGTTGAACTATCTCGCTTGTTGTCTGTCTTGTTTTCTGTTTGGTCTATCTTTGTCGTAGAGTCTTTTTCATCGGTGCTCTTTCGCACTAAAGTGCCGTCTGGAAATTTATGTTCAACGACGGTTTTGTATTCATGTTGGTCACGAACGATTTTGGTTCGCCATTTAATGATTTCCTTCTCAACCATGACTGTTTCAGTCTTTATTACAATCTTGGCCGGCTGCGCATAGCGACCAAAGCCATAGGCCACAACACATGCGAGCAATGCCACACCGAGTTCCATCAACCCAGCTTTCATGTGGCAACTATAACGACTATGGGTTATCTTGTCAACCTGGAGGCGCGGTTGTCCAACAAACTCTTAGAAGCTGCGCTCACATATGCTGCGCGCGGTTGGTACATCTTTCCTTGTGTCCCAGGCGGTAAAACCCCTTTAACTCCACATGGTTTCAAGGATGCTTGCATTGATTCTAGAACCATTGTAATGTGGTGGACTAAGTGGCCAAATGCTAACGTGGCAATTTCTACAGGCGAAGTATCAGGGTTGGACGTTCTTGACGTCGACCGAATTGATGCGCCTTCCTTCAACACCTATCAAGTGGAAACTCCTCGCGGTCGACATTACTATTTCCAAACAACTGGACAAAGTTCTATGGTTGGAATTCAGCCGGGGATTGATGTCCGCGCTAAGGGCGGGTATATTATCGCCCCTCCTAGTCCGGGATATGTTGCTGGACCAGATAGACCACTAGCGCCATGGCCAGAAAGTCTAAGGTCAACAAATGTCATCCAAGGTCAGTTCGGGCCAGGGGTCGAAGAAGGTGGAAGAGATAATGCACTCTATCGGTATTGCTGTTGGGCTGTTAGCAAGGGATGGTCCACCGCTGAGGTTTCACAACACGCTATTGCGCAAAATGAAACCTATCGACCACCTCTACCAGCAGCTACAGTATTTCAAAAAGTATCCCAAGCTGAGAAGCATCGTACAAATACACTAACGTTACGAATGCCAACTTCCAGGCCTCGCTTTGCCCAGACTATCAAGCGCGAGGAGGTCAAATGGCTAATCGACGATTGGGTCCCAGCCGGAGAACTTACCTATTTAGACGGCGATATGGAAACCGGAAAAAGTACATTAGCTTTCTACTGGGCGGCGGCTCATCCTGGTCGTACCCTTTTTGTATCCGAGGAAGAAGATGCCGCCAGTGTCTGGAAACCAAAGGCTGATGCTGTCAATGCCGCCGACCGCATAGCTCTTGAATCAGAATCATTAAAGTTTCCTAAAGATATTAGACTATTAGAAGAACGTATTACTGAATATGGTTTCAAGCTGATAGTTATTGACCCCCTCATGGACCATATCGAACTCGGTCGGGATATCAATACAAATCAACATGCTCGGGAAGTAGTCAATAGTCTCAAGAACTTAGCACATAAGACTGGTTGCGCTTTCCTAATCATTCGACATTGGAACAAGAAGACCGACCAAGAGTTCATCTATCGTGCTGGTGGCTCTCAAGAGCAGAGCAATGTAGTTAGATGTATTAGAGCCATTGTGGCTGACCCCGACGACCGCGATATCAAGATTCTCTTCAGTCTTAAACACAGCATAGGTAAAAGAGCACCTATTGAACAAGCATTCAGCTTGGTTGATAAAGATGGCGCACCTTTGGTACGGTTTAGCTCGATGCCGTCTAATTGGACTCGAGATATGCTTGAGGAACATATCCGGGAAGGTCGCCATCGAAACAGAACGGGGCGTCCTCGTCTTCCTGACGGAGAGGGGTCTAGGATGACTCAATGGCGGCAATGGCAGAGAAATCAGGATTAACGGGGTTGTAACAAAACTCATTTAAAAATAGGTAGGGTTTTGATACACTCCCCTCTATACTTATGGTCCCTTTAAAGAGAAAGCTGAGTTTTGAGATATGATACAACGGGGTCGCAAAAGACGTCAGATGAGTCGACTAATACTACGTATATAGAACCATTCAGTAAGGAATAATCAGTGTTTATACAATGGTACTCAGATTGCAATAGCTATGGATTTGAAAGGAGCAGCAAATGCTTAGAATCATTGCGATGTGGAGTTTCGCGATTCTGATGTTTTTTGTTCACCCAGGGATTGGTTTCTTACTCGGTCTGGCTGCTTGGCCAATTTCGGTTGGTATTTTCAATGCGGGTAGCAGGACACCAGAACAAGAAGAGGCTTGGAAACGATATGAGGAGGACACCAGAACAAGAAGAGGCTTGGAAACGATATGAGGAGGACACCAGAACAAGAAGAGGCTTGGAAACGATATGAGGAGAAACGCCATGCGCAAATTTCGGTCAATTAAGCTGCTTGCATTACGTACGCGATTGCAGTATGAATATGGCGATGAAGTCGGAGAGTTCATCATTCAACAATATGAACAGACAGGGAGATTACATGTGGGCTCTTTGGAAACTGAACTTAGAAACTTTAACCTTCTGCCCCGTGATTCGACACTTTGTTGAGCTCAAAGACGCACAGTATAGCCGCGATATCATTCAGGAATGGGATAAGACCAACCTCTACGGAATCGTTCGAAAGAAAGATGAACCCTCAAGAAATCATTGATAAAATCCCTAATGGTAATTGGACCATTAAGGAAATCATGGAATTAGCGGCTTGTTCGCAGGCGGATGCTATCCATGCGATGAGTATGTACTTTGGTCCTCGCGTCCGAGAAGGCCAAATCGGCCCTAAATGGGAGCCGGATAAAGGAGCGCACGTTTATCCATTTTGGAGGCGGTTATGAAATGGTTCTGGCTTCTTATTTTACCGGCATTGGCGTGTGGCGGGAGAATGCCTCGTCTGACGCCGAGTTTTGTGACAGATGCAGGCAGTTATGTGTATCTGAATGGGCACAGCGATTGGACGGGGCACAGCGATTGGACAAATGTTATACAATTGTCAGAACTGCAGAGTGCTTTGATGTATGACCTGGTCCATCCGACCGGCGTTGATTTAGGCTTTGTGGACCCACACCTCGGCCAAGCAACGTATTGTTTATTCGAGGCATTGTATACGATTGAGGATTGGCCTATACGGAATTGCAATGGCGTTGGTCATGATTGCTTCGGCTGGGCAGTAAATGAGGATATCCATATCGGTGCTATGCCTTATAATGCGTATGGCGGAGACGGCCCTCGCGGGTCTACGTTCAAACATGAGACTATTCATTGGCTCCAGAAATGTGCTTTAGGTATTGTGGACCAGAACCATACGAGGCCAGAATGGCGTTTTCAGTGATAGGGATGGTGATTGGGGCGGCGTTGGCGGCGATTATGACGCCAATTCTGGCCATGGTAGGTTCAGGACGCGTTAAATCTGGCCATGGTAGGTTCAGGACGCGTTAAATCTGGCCATGGTAGGTTCAGGACGCGTTAAAAGGGGTGGGGAAATGGTGGAGTGGCTTCAAGGGGCCATCAAGGCTCATATTGAATCCTTGGCGGTTTTAAGGCCTATTTGGCTAAGTGGTTGATTTTAGGTAATGGAATCGGCGTTTCCCGCGACACCCCAAAACCAGGCACGATTCTTGCGTAATACGCAGCGTAGCGGCCTATGCATGTAGGATGTTCCCTACACAATGGTCCTTTGCAAGAACTAAGTGGGACCCGGCGGCCTACTGTTGCTCCGGTTGCATAATACTTGACAATCTAATCAGTCCTGCTTATACTATAAGCGCGGGCGGTTCCGGGCCAAGAAAGGCCGAGAAGCAAAAGCTTCTTTCCCGTCGGCGCCAATGGCTATCTACGTGAGGCAAGCCCTACACTACATATAATGTAAGACCAGCGGAATACGGACGCCTATGACCTTTGAAGCCCGCCTATGACCCTTGAAGCCCGCCTATGACCCTTGAAGCCCGCCTATGACCCTTGAAGCTATTCAACAGGAATACATGCAGCTGTGCGCCCAAGTCGGCGAGGCGTCCTATCGTATCCATGTCTTCCAGGCCGAGATACAGAAGGCATATGGCCAGATGAAGCGGTTGAATCAGCAGGCGGCCCAGAAGAAAGAGCCGCCTGTCGCAGACCAATGCGAATCTACCTCGCCGTAGGGTTATTCTGGTTGTTTGGCTTTATCGCCGGCTGGGAATGGTCGCGACTAAAGTATGAGCGCGTGCGTCATATCCTTGTGCCGATGAACTGCAAGCAGAGCCAATGGCTGTAGAAGTCCATATCCGTCCAGCCATCCCAGATGACCACAACCTTATATGGGCGACGTGGTTAGAGAACTATAAACATTCTAGCAGTTTAGGCCGTCGGGTTAGACCGGACGTCTATTACGCTGGTCAGCGTAAGGTCATTGACCATGCTCTGAAGCAAGGCGAGACACTGATAGCTTCACCATTGGGCGATGATTTAATCGTAGGCTATCTCGTCCACACCAACGCGTCTGTCATACAGTATTGCTATGTCAAGCAGTCGTTCCGACGTATGGGCATTGGTAAGGCGTTATTGACGGCCCTGCCGTGGAAAGAGTTCACGCATTGGACCGATGACTGTGCTGGGTTGATGAAGAAGTTCCCAAACGTTGTCTACAATCCATATGGAGCGCTGCATGGAAGTTGACAGCGTCAGGCGCGACACCCCAATGGAAGTTGACAGCGTCAGGTTGAAGCACGCTGTACAGTTTGGCGGTGAGGTTGTTCAGACATTAATTCGTGGCAAGAACCAGGCTGTCTTTGAGACTAGTGACTGTGGCGTCACGATTGAATACGTCATGACTAACCCAAACAACAACACCAAGACACGACATGAGATGTTCGTTCCTTGGGCAAACATCCTTTTCACACAAGGGAAGGGGCAAAGCCATGGGCGAGACACTACCATTCAAACCGAAGGGGCGGAAACTAAGCCACATTCGCCACGTTCGAACATTAGTCGCTAAGACGATTCGAGATGTCGAGAACAGTACCATAGCCTTAGAAAAGAAAGCTGTGATTCTGAATCAACTAGCGAAAACCCTTGGACAATTAATCAACGATGTAACGACAACAGAACGTTTGGACAAGATGCAGAAACAGCTTGATGCAGGAGAAAAGCTTAAAATTGCATGAGAGTCGATGCGAGGTCGTTAACCTCTTTAGAAAAACAAGTCAATCAATTAGTAGTAGAAGCTGCTGCTCGGTCAGCGCCTCCAATCCAGATGAACCTGGGAAAGCTGCTCTTTGACCAACAAGCCCAATTCGCGCTCGATAGTGCACGTCATAAAACAGCGGTTTGTAGCCGGAGAGCTGGCAAAACAGTGGGTTGCTCCGCATCCCTCTTGGATAGTGCCTTACGACGTCCCGGGTCGGTCTCCCTCTACCTTACACTCAGTCGAATCAACGCGAAGCGCATTGTATGGCGCACTCTTAGAGAAATGCATCGAGACTACAAAATCGGGGGAGTTGTAAACGAATCAGAACTGGCTATACGTCTACCAAACGGTTCTAACATCTATTTAGCAGGATTATCGGATAAGACCGAAATAGATAAATACCGTGGATTACCTCTTGGAATCGTCATCGTCGATGAAGCACAGACTGTCCCCGCCTACCTTGAAGAACTCGTGGATGCCGTGCTTGTACCCGGACTCATGGACTTCGACGGATGTCTTGCTCTCGTAGGTACTCCAAGCCCGGTCCCGAATGGCTACTTTCATTCCTGCGTGACCTCCACCGAATGGTCCCATCATGAGTGGACTGTTTTTTCAAACCCCTGGATTGAAATAAAGTCTCATAAGACGCCGAGAGAGCATCTCAACAATGAACTTAGACGTAGAGGCGTCACAGACGCGGACCCGGTCATTCAACGCGAATGGTTCGCCAAGTGGGTCTATGACCCGAATAGTCTTGTGTTCCGTTACGACGCTCAGAAGAATGCTTTCACTGATGTTCCTCCAACAAAGCGGCCATATGAATATATCTTTGGTGTGGATTTGGGCTGGGACGACGCGGATGCTATCGCTGTCTTGGGTTGGTCAGAAGATGCTCCCTCGGTTTATTTGGTCGAAGAGTGGACCGGAAGAAAGCAAACCGTCACTGAATTAGGCGAACGCCTACGCGTCCTTAGAGACAAGTACAAGCCTCTAAGCATCGTTGTCGACACCGGCGGATTGGGGAAGAAAATTGCAGAAGAAATCTCAAAGCGTACCGGAATCTTCCTCGAAGCAGCCGACAAGGTCCGAAAGCTGGAACATATTGAACTTCTCAATGACTCGCTTCGAACCGGCCGATTTTATGCCCGGCCCACCGGTACCTTTGCGCACGATTCGCGCTTGGTCGAATGGGACCACAGTAAACCCGAACGACCTAAGATATCCGACCGCTTCCACTCTGACATTTGTGACGCGGCCCTCTATGCGTATCGCAAGGCTTTACATTGGTTGCATTCGCCGCCTACGCCACGTCTTCCGGAGATAGGAACACCGGATTGGCTGAAGCGCAGCGAAGACGAAATGGTTGAGGTTGCGACTCAGCAATATGAACAACGGCGACAAGAGAAACGGGAAGTCGAAGCATTGTATGGTGAATTCGAATGAGTCTAAAGGACAGCGGGCCTAGGGCCCTGAAGATTGTACAAGGCTTGCCGCCTAACTTCCTGAAGATTGTACAAGGCTTGCCGCCTAACTTCGACGACATTGTTAAGGTCTTCCCAAATGCGACCGCCAAAGGGGTCGTGTTTACTTACGGAAAGACTCTCTACAATCCGTCGGGAGGCGTAGTTTCAAAACCGCTTTTAGCGCATGAAGAGGCCCACAGCCAAAGACAAGGAGAAGATGCTGCAGGTTGGTGGAAGAAATATATGAACGGCCCTGATTTCTACCTCTTCGAGGAAATCATTGGACATCGTGCGGAGTATCAAAAGATTTGTGAATTGACGCAAGACCGCGAAGTACGGTTTCAAGCTCTTCGACATATCGCCGGTAGGCTTTCTAGCAGTCTCTATAACAAAGCAATCACGCCGGCTCAGGCCAAAAAAGAGATTCTCAATGCGCCCCAGTGATAAAGGCAATGAGATTCATGACCGGTTCACGAATACGGAACTGCGAAAGAAAGAAAAGCTGATGCGACAGTTTCTCTCAGACGGTCCTAAAGGAACGACGGACGCATATAGAGACGGTTGGGAAAGAATCTTTGGCCATGACTCTCGACGGTTGGGAAAGAATCTTTGGCCATGACTCTCATTGAATTGATAGAAACAATGACGAAACACAAAGTCAAACGATATCGGGGTCAATTGCCAGGACATATGGATTTAGTCGAAATCGAAATGTCTGAGACGGCGTTTAATCCTTCGGGCTATACTGTCACGAAGTCTAGTACCATTGTGAATCCCTTCGAAACAAAGCCGATGCCAGAGGAAGCAATGCTCTTCTGGTCATCCCCGGACCTTCCAGAACCAAGTAATGAGTAGTCGTGGCTAATATAGACTTTCGTAGTTTCAGCTCTGGTCCCCAAGCAGAAGCGACTCGCAAGCAACTTCAGTGGTGGAAACTATCAGCGAAAGAAGCTGCTGATTCTATCTCCGGCATTCTTTCTTATCTCCAACAGCATCAAGCTGCACGGGTGACTCAGCATGTTATCAGTTCGCGTTTATACGGCAATCTTGCACTTCTTGGGCTTTCGGGTATTAACTACTCAAAGTTGGCAAGCGTACAATCAGGAATGCGTGACCGTGTCACCTATAATATCGTCCAAACGGTTACAGACACTGTTACGTCGAAAATGGCTAAGAACAAACCAAAGCCATACTTCCTGACTTCGGGCGGTGATTACTGCGTCCAGAGGAAAGCCAAGAAGCTAAACAAGTTCGTCGAAGGCATCTTCTATGAGAACAAAGCCTATGACTATGGTCCTGAAATATTCCGTGATGGCTGTATTTTTGGAGACGGTATTATACATGTTTTTGCGCGACACGGTCGTATTTGTTACGAACGGGTAATACCATCCGAGTTATTCGTAGATGAAATCGAAGGCTGGTATGGCCGACCCCGCCAAATGCATCGGGTCATGCAGGTTGACCGGAGAGTTTTGGAGGCAATCTATCCTGGATACAAAGCAGCCTTAGAAAACATCAACCCGGCCAAGCAAGACGACAAAGGCTATCTTCCAAACGTCGCAGACATGATTACCGTTCGCGAGTCGTGGCATCTTCCGTCAGGACCCGATGCAAACGATGGCAAACACATTATTACCGTCGATGGTGCCAATTTAACACCCATGGAAGATTATGGACACGATTACTTTCCTTTTGCTCGATTCCGCTGGTCTCCCCGGCTTTACGGTTACTGGTCTCAAGGACTGGCTGAGCAGTTACAAAACGTCCAAGTTGAAATCAATAAGCTGCTATGGGTCATCCAAAGGAGTATGCATCTCGCTGGCACATTCCGGATATGGCTCAAGAACGGTTCTAAGGTTTCCAAAGAACACCTCAATAACGATATCGGTTCAATCATCTCCTCCGACGAAAAACCCGAGTATCTACTCGCGCCCATCGTCCAGCCAGAAATCTATACGCACCTCGAAACGTTAATCAAACGCGGATACGACACCGGCGCAGTCTCAGAACTATCAGTCGCCGGGGAAAAGCCGATGGGTCTGAACTCTGGGAAAGCGCTTCGGACGTTCGAGAATATTGAATCAGACCGATTCCAAGTCATCGGACAAGAGTATAATAAGTTCTTCCTAGAGTTGGCGAAGCTGTCTATAAACTGTGCTAAAGATATCAGCGAAGATAAAGACTATGGCGAGTACGCCGTAAAAGTTCCGGGTAAATCCTTTCTACAAACTATTGAATGGGCAGATATTGACCTGGAAGAAGATGAATTCACGATGCAGTGCTTTCCAATCTCTAGTCTGCCAAACGACCCGGAAGGCCGTTTACAAACGGTTCAAGAATATGCGCAGGCTGGCTACCTTAATCCACGACAGGCGAGGAAGCTTCTGGACTTTCCAGACCTTGAAAAAGACGAAGGGCTTGCCAATGCTTCAGAAGAGTATCTATCAAATGTCCTAGACAAGATTGTAGACGATGGCGAGTATACCGCCCCAGAACCCTATGACAATCTTCAACTCGCTCAAGAAATGGCTTTAGAATATTACTCCTTTGGTAAGAATCAGGGACTTGAGCCAGAGCGGCTAGACATGCTGCGGCAATTCATGCAGCAGATAGATGACCTTAAACAGGCAGCAATGCCGCCTCCTCCGCCCCAAGGCGCTGTTCCTGGAGCCGGTGCTTCGCCGCAGGCGCCACCCGTTGCACCGAAGCCTAGCGATTTAGTACCGAACGTACCAGGCGCAGTACCGAACGTGCCAGGCGCAGTACCGAACGTGCCAGGCCGCAGGTCCACAATAGTGCTACGTACGCGATGATAGTTACACATTACAGCGCTCAAATGCTTTTCGATAACTTTGCTATGCAAGCGATGCAGAGCATTATTACCCGCGAAGATATCAGCCTTGACAAGATTGAGGCGATTGCACAACGGGCTTACAAAGTTGCAGCAGCAATGATGTCTGAACGAGAGAAATACCAGGAGTCAAGATAATGAAAATCCATTTCTTCATACAGCAATTAAGGAAGATTTTGAAATGACAGAAGTAACGCTTAATCCCTCTCAAGGCGCAGTTGCTCCCATTGCTACTAAAGATTCGTTGGCGGCTGATGCAGCGGCGAAAACTGCGGCTGATGCAGCGGCGAAAACTGCGGCTGATGCAGCGGCGAAAACTGCGGCAGTGGCTGAAGCGGTCAAGACGCCAGCACCTGCTGGTGGAACTGAAGCACCAAAAACCGAAGCACCGAAGCTAACGCAGGAGCAGGAACAAGAACGAGTACGGTTCGCACAACTAGCACGAAAAGAACGAGAACTGGTCCAGCGCCAGCGGGCTATGCGTATTGAAGCCGACCGCATGCGTCAAGAAGCGGTGGTGACTCAACGTGCCCGTTCTTTTATGTCGCAGATTAAGTCAAAGCCGCTTGAGGCCCTTAAACAAGTCGGTGTGTCATATGACGACCTGACGCAGGCTGTTTTGAATGATGGTAAACCAGCCGCCGATATGCAAGTTAAGGCACTCCAGGATGAACTGAGACGTTTTCAGGCTCAGCAGAGAATACAGCAACAGCGGGCCGTGGCAGCAGAACGTCAGGCGGTTGTACGAGAGCAGCGTGCTGCTATCCAGGAGTTCAACGAAGAAGTCTCGGAGTTTGTTACTGCTAATCCGGAGACCTACGAATTAACCAACTTACACAACGGCCATGGATTAGTAGCGCAGACCATCGAGGCATACTTCCAAAAAACCGGCAAAGTCATGTCTCCTAAAGAAGCAGCAGACCAAGTTGAATCTTATCTAGAGCAAGCCGTCGAGAGAAGTATAGCCACAAAGAAGTGGGCAGCACGCAATCAGAAGCCGAAGGAAGAGAAGCAGGATGTTGGACAGCAGCAGAGACGTACATTGTCCAATGATATGACAGCTAGCACGCCATCAATGATGAACGCTCCAAGAACAGAAAAAGAGCGCATTGAGCGAGCCAAAGCTGCCCTCGACAGACACTCCTAGTCGGGACTCAATCTAACTTTTCTTTCTCCTAAGAGCGGCACAGCCGTCTCTTGGTATTAGAGGCTCCCTTGGGTGCTTATTTTGACCTTACAGCTGCAAACGCGGCTCTAAAAGAATTGTATGATGGCCAAGTAGTTGAGAACTTGGTCTACGCTGATAACCCGTTCTTGGCAATGGTTCCCAAGTTTACGGAATTCGGCGGCAAGTATCTTCCCGTTCCTATCATCACTGGCGTGTCTCAGGGCCGAAGCGCGACTTTTAGTAACGCGCTCGGTAACCAGGCGCCAGTTCAGATTCAGTCATTCTTGCTGACCAGGAAGACTGACTACTCAATTGCGACGATTGATAACCAAACGCTGCTCGCCAGCAAGACTGACAAGATGGCCTTCATCGAAGGTTCCAAAGTCGTAATCGATGGAGCCATCAGAGCCATTACCCTCAACCTCGCTGCACAAATATTCCGAAGTGGCTCTGGTTCTAGAGGTCAGATTTCTTCCATCACCTCAGGCGTGATTACACTTGTTAACGTCGCAGATGTTGTTCAGTTTGAAGTCAATATGACGCTTCAAGCCAATGCGACCGACGGCGGAGCTTCTCCACGCGCTGCTCTGGGTTATGTGACGGCAGTTGACCGTCAGGCCGGCACGGTGACAGTCTCAGCGACAGCACTTGGCGGAAGTGCTGGTACGCCAACTGGCTGGACCGCGAACGACTTTCTGCTGGTTCAGGGTGATAATAACAACACTATCTCGGGTCTATCTGCTTGGTTGCCTACTACGGCGCCTAGCTCAACGGATAACTTCTACGGCGTAAACCGCTCCGCAGACCGTATCCGCCTCGCCGGTGTTTATTACAATGGCGCGTCCCAGTCTTTGGAAGAGGCTTTGATTGACGCCTCGATGCTGACCGCCCGAGAAGGTGGAAAGCCGGACCATGTGATTATGCCCTTCGCTAGTTTCGGAGCTCTTGAAAAGTCTTTGGGCGCAAAGATTCAGTACGTCGGAGTGAAAGGCCCCGCTGAGATTGCCTTCAGAGGCATTGAGGTCAACGGCGCTAATACGACCATCAAAGTCTTCCCAGACCGGTCTTCTCAGGTCGCGAAGGGCTGGATGCTTCAGATGAATACGTGGCGTCTAGACTCGCTGAACGAGGCGCCTCATATCGTTCGGTACTTGGACGGTCTTGAGATGCTCCGTGTCTACAATCAGGATGCAGCGGAACTCCGGTGCGCGTACTACGCAAACCTTGAGTGCCGTGCACCAGGCTGGAACTGTAACGTTGACTTCGCTGTTTAGTACCCTCGTCGTAGACGTGGTGAGTGGCCTCACCGAGGATGTATGGCAAATCGGTTCTTTTTTCAGCTTGACCAGTCTCTCGAAAAAAACGTTGTAACTCTTTTCGCCGTTGTTAAATTCGGTGCCGCTGGCGCTCCTACTCTTCAGAAGTGGGACCCGGCGGCCCGGTCTTATTCTGCAGCTAGTGCAACGGGATTTAAAGGCGTTAAAACCATAACGCGAACCGGTACTGGTGTCTTTGATGTAGTTCTACAAGACAGCTACAACCGCTTCTTGAGTTTGAACTATACTTTTGAGAACGCTTCTGCGTCAGCAGCCCCGTTTGTAGTTGTTCAAACCCCAGATACGAACTTGGCCAGCACGACAACGCCAAAGTGTAGTCTGACGTTTTTGAATACCTCCAGCGTAGCGACAGACCCAGCAAGCGGTGAAATCGTGATTCTAGAAATCGTTCTCTCCAACTCTACGAGCTTCTAGTGCAAAGCACGCGTAAACCAGAGGTTTCCTAGTGGCCGGCGCGCTTCTCGCAAATCTGACGATGTCGACAGATAAGAACCAGCTAGGTATTGGTTCGTCTGGTAACGTCTCACCAACCGCGAATCAGCAGATGCCGAGGGTCTTCTGCTCGGTGCAGGTCGCGAATCCGTCCGCTAGCATAGTGAACGTCACGGCGATTGACCCTTATGTTTATGTGGCCAGTCCTGACGGCGGGCAACAGCCTGTAGCTTGTAGCATCGGTAAACCAAATCTAGGACCAGGACAAACTATCTCAGTCCCAGCTGTTGCAAGCGGTGCCAACGGCAATCTGTACTTCAACTTCGAAATCATTCCCCATGCTCCCCAAGTCGGCGGCCAGGGCAGTTCAACTACTGGAACATCATCTGCTTCAGGAACTGCCTCTTTAGTAAATCCGCAGACACAAATACTAACTGTAGGCGCATGGGTCGCTGGTTCTGATGGGAGTTATCTCCAGGCTACGACCATAGCAGAATCCGTAGTCATGGCCAGTCCGGGGACAGGTGGAATTGTCTTCGGCTTTAACAATGGCCTTATTGTGTCAACCGCCCCGGCTCACTTCTCTAGCACTCCGACAACGTCAGGAGGATACCAATAATGGATACCACGCGAAAATCGAGGATTTTCTAATGGCTCTAGCGCTCGCACTCGGCGTTACCAACTCTTGCGTAACTAACAATCAGCAGATTAACGTGGTTCTATCTGTTACGAACAATACTGGTTCGTCTATCAAAGCGAATTATATTCAACCGTATGTTTCTCGCGTTGGAAACACGACTGGCAGCAATGGCGGCCAAGCACAAGATTCAGCCGCGGCATATCAGCCGGGAAACAATATTCCGACTGCATTTGCTGCTGGTAATGCTTCGGTCGTGATTCCTGCCAACTCTACCATTAATTTCTCGTGGGGCGAAGTCTTCCATGGCCAGATTGGTGGAACTGCTACTACGGGTCAAGGCTCAAAGTATTTCTACGATTGTTTCGCGGTAGTGAACGGCGATGATAACTCGGTGAATGTCTCCAACCGAGCGACCGTCAACGTCATACCAGAAGACACTTATACCGGAAGCCAGAACTCTGTAACGAATCTCCAGAATGCGCAATCGCCGTTCAATATGCCAGTAGCAGGGCAATTGCGTTTTGAGTCGAATCTGCTTAGTGGCAATCTCAACTTTATAATCCCAGGATTTTAAAGCTAACCAAGGTGAATTAGATGTCCTTCCTCGCTAAAGACGCAAACGGTACAAATCAGAATCTTCCTCTGTATGACCCCCAATATCAGGCCAGTGCTACCATTGTGCCTGGTGCTGCCCCCACGACTATTGTTCAACTTACGGGCGCTGCGTCGACGAAGATGCGCATAAAATATGTTGAGCTGGCGTTTGTTGGAGCCATATCCGCGACTGTGAAAGCCATGTCATTAAATCTTCGGTCTACGGCAGCTTCGGGTGGTACGCCTGTAACACCAACGCTGGGTAAATCTGACCAGAGTGATGCAGCCGCCGCAGGCGTTGTTACGCATTATACGGCAGCACCAACCGCAGGAAGTTTAACGGCTGTTGTGCGTTCTGCTTATATTGGTTCGGGCACGGCTCAGACTCCGGACCGTTTGCGTTGGGAGTTTACAACGCACGGAGATAAAGCCCTAACGTTGAGCAGTGCCTCGCAATTCTTAACGATTGATATGGGTGCGGCTCTTGAAGCATCTCAGAACCTTTCGTATACAATTGTTTGGGAAGAAGGTTCGGCATAACCTGAGGTCATATGGCAATAACGGCTGCTGTTACGACTATTCCTGGCTCTGGGACCATTAGTAATAATCAGAAACTCAAAGGGGTCGTTGCTGTGACGAACGGCAACGCAACCCCGGTTGAGGTTATTGAAGTCTCACTCTGGGCAGCAAGAACCGGTAAGACGGATGGCGGTAATGCAGAGAACAGCAACACCGAAGTGTACCTTCCGCCCTTGCCGTCTATCGGGATGTCTCGTCTGATTAACAACAGCGCAACCAATAACTATACATTCGATATTGTCTTCTTTGCGCCGCGCCAGGGAGCAACACTGACCAATGCTGCAACCCAGCAATATGATATTGGTGCTACTGTTTATACCTCTGACGGTAGCGCTACTGCTGCTTCAGTGCAAACGGTAACGATTACCGCCCTTAGCACCTAGGAGAGGCTATGGCTACTACGCTGGCCTTTCTTAGAACCGCCGCGAAGCAGCGCGCGGACATGGTCAATTCATCTTTCTTGACCGATAGCGAGCACAACAATAACATCAATGCGTCTTGGGCGGAGTTATACGATATCCTCATTCAAAAATACGGCAACGACTTTTTCTACAAGTCTGCAACGTTTATCACCGACGGTCTTGCAGATAATTTTGCGCTACCTACCGACTTTTACAAACTACTTGGTGCGGATGTTCAGTTAACAACCGGTGTCAATCCTATCAGCATTACTCTGCGTCCATTTACCTTCAATGAACGCAATAGATACAGCATCCCCAACTTCCAGACTTGGTTCGGCGTAACCAATCTTCGCTATCGGATTCGTGCCGGAACCATTTGGTTTATTCCTCTGCCATCTGCCAATCAGACCGTGAAGATTCACTACATTCCTCAACTAGCGCCACTAGTCAATGATACTGATGCGCTTCCAGCCGCCACAGACGGCATGGGTTGGGAAGAATATATTGTTATTGATGCGGCCATTAAAGCATTGCAGAAAGAAGAAAGCGATGTCTCTGTTCTTGAAGGCCAGAAAATGGCTCTTATCAAACGCATTGAGTCAGCGGCGGAGAATCGAGATGCCGGCAGTCCCGCGACCGTAGCTGATACGCAATGGTCCAACTACGCTTGGCCGGCTGGAGGGGGCGGTTACGCAGGAGGGGGTGGGGTCTAGTGCTCCGCACGCGCTAATGGCATTCTCTCCGGTTCGTACAGGCCGTTCAGAAATAGACCGAAATCTAGACCGCATTTCTGCCGCTCTTCAGCCACAGCCTATTCAATGGATTCTGGTGGGCCAGCAGGGCGGTCCGGCTTTTCAAAGCAGTTGGGTTAACTTTGACCCAAACGGTGCTCCGAATGGTCGAGATGCGCGTTTTACTCTAGACAGTTTAGGTTGGGTAGTACTAGACGGGCTTGTGACCGGCGGAACGCCCGGCAGTACCTCTATTATTTTTACACTCCCGGCTGGTTTTCGACCCCTTCGACGTTTAAAATTCGCTGTCGTTTCAAATGAGTTATTTGGAGAAGTTGTAATTCGAGATACAGGGGCTGTTAATGCTTTGGTTGGGTCTGGCGTAAATCTATCCTTAGCTGGTATTCGTTTCGTGGCGGAACAATAAGCGTGCCTCTTCAAACGACAACTGTTTCGGTTGACTTTACGAAGTCGCTCGACCAGCGAACTTCTAGCAAACTGGTCCTGGCAGGTAAACTTACGACCGCTACCGATATGGTCTTTCGTGGAAAGGCCATTGAACGGCGGTCAGGCTTTACTGCATTATCCCAAACAATTTATGGTGGTACTTCGCTGTCGACGGAGACCAGTCTACTGGGTTATGTTTTAGGCAATACCGTTGCAGTTCAGGGGAAGAAGTTTTATACCTATGATTCTAAAAAGACTCAATGGTCCAGTCATAGTACCGGCATCAATCCGTTGGCAATAACAAAAGCTATTGCTTACAGAAGTGCACGTCCGGTCACGTGGACCGCAATGGAGTCCACGAATGGCTATACTTGTTATCTGGTCGTAACGGCCCCCACTTCTGGGACAACCGCTGTTGAGGCCCGAATAATCGATGAAACTACTGGCGCCCAAGTTGGCGATGTTACGATTTTGGATACATCCAGCACAGTGAATATTGTTCAAGTAGCGGCCAAGTCCAATGTATTCATCGCCGTATGGCTTAGAGGGTCGACACAAGTATTTGGTTCTACCTTTGATACTACCAACCCGAACGGAGGTTGGGCTGTTATTAACCTAGTGACGTCTAGCAATGCGGCGAATGGTTTGGCCGCGATTTCCGTTAACAATCGTGTTTTTATTGTCAATCGGCAAGGCGCGGGGTCAACAGCACAAGTTGAAGAATTAGATACGAACCTAGCCATTCTAGCTGGGCCCGTGGATACTACAATGCCCGCCGGGGCGGGTTGTTTTATCGCGAGTAGTAATGATGGGTTTTTGTACGTCTTGGCATTTGATACCAATACCTTACGACGTACGGTCTTGAATCTCAGTCTGACTATTACGCAGGCCTCTGCCACGGTAGATACGCCCAATACCGCAAACAGCAGTAATTCAGCTGCCGGTTTTCCTTTAGCCGCGTCTTCCGATATCTACTACTCTTTTGGGGCCGATACGAACAATAATCGTGTTCGGTTTGTGAATCTAACTTCGGGCGGAACTATTGGCACGCTTCGAAATTTTGTGCGCGGGTCTGCAGTTGCTACAACGCCATTCCAAGATGGAGCCGGAAGACGCTATATTTGGCTTTTCTCACGCTGGGGCATTGTCGGCGGGGCACCTAACTCGGGACAAAATACCCTCGGACAATCCCTTGGTCTCTTTGAGGATACGAAAAAGGACGGGACAGCGGCCAGATTCGTCGGACAGGCATTATATGGCAGTGCCCGCTTCACCTTTACACTCGGGTTAAATCCAATTGCGGTTAGAACAGATAACAACGGAAACGCTTTTACCATTGCCTTAGACCAGTTTGTTTTATCACTGGCTTCTGGTACGGCTACAAACGCGGTTGGTATCGCAAGGTTAACAACTAATACGCAAGCACCTGCTTTACAAAAAGCCTTGTTTGGTGGATTAGCGCTCCAGGCATGTGGCAGTCCCTCATTATTTGACGGGTCAGACCCCGTTGAAATGGGCTTCCCACAATATCCAGAAGTGATTCGACTACAAAATGTAGTAGGCGGAGGTTCTCTAAGCGCTGGTGCCTATCAATACGCCTTGACTTATGAGTGGGTCGACAATTTAGGGAATCGCTGGCAATCAGCCGCTACGCCGACACAGTCTGTAACAGCCGCATTAAATGACCAAACAACGATTACAGTACCATATTTACGTTGGACGAATAAAGTCTCTCCACGAGCGGATGTTCGAATCGTTATTTGGCGCACGGTCTCTAATGGCTCTACATTGTTTCGTCTAACGCCATTAACAAATTCAATAGTCAATGATACTACCAACGATACTACGACTTATACTGACGCAGCAGCCGATTCGTCAATTAATAGCAATGAAATTCTATATACCGCTGGCGCATTAGCCAATATCGTACCGCCGGCTTCACGCTATGCGGTCGCCCATCAAAATAGACTATTCTTGCTGGGGTTAGAGGACTCTAACTTACTTTGGTATAGCCGCAAATATGTCGCAGGTGGCGGCATTAACTTCGATGATAGTTTCACTCTCCGGGTCAATCCATGGGGAGGCGACATTACGGGCGGCGCTTCAATGGATGATAAGCTGATTGTCTTTGAACAAACAGCAACGGCGGTGTTGTACGGAGATGGTCCTAACGACCTCGGGTCAAACAACACATTTGTTACACCACAACTAGTCTCCCAAGATATAGGCTGTGCAGATGCACGGTCTATCGTTTCTACGCCATTTGGCGTCTTGTTTCTCAGTAACAAAGGTTTCTATCTTCTAGACCGCGGGCTCCAAATGCGTTATCTCGGCGCCGCGGTTGAAAATTTGATTAAGCCTTTAGGGTTTACTGGTGTCCCAGCCATCACGTCCGTACAACTGCTTCAGGACCGGTCTCAAGTTCGCTGGACATTAAAACCGGTGGGTATCTTTTCGCCCACCGGATATGTCGTGGACAGTCCTGGCGTTTGTTTAGTTTGCGACTATACGGATGTTCTCGCGGCTGATGCCGATGAGATATCCGACAAGTTCAAGTGGACAACGTTTACAAACTACTACGCTTCAGACGCCGTTATTTGGAACGGCAGTTATATACAGATTGGTTCTAATAACATTGTCAAGGTCGATTCCGAATCGGCAAATTCCGACGCCTCAACTACCACTCAAGGTATTGTTGGAGTAGCTGAAACAGGTTGGATTAAGGTCAAAGGCGTACAAGACTTTCAACGTGTCGTTAGAGCACTATTTACAGGCGCTACCAATGGTTCTAACCACTCCTTTACGGTTTACATCGCCTACGATTATATACCGAATTTTGTCGAGTCTTTTTCCGTCGGACCACTAGGCATTACCGAGCCTTGGCAGTTTAGGCATATGCTCAGCTATAAACAGAAGTGCGAAGCTATTAAATTCAGAATCATTTCTAGCCAAGAAACAACGGCTAAGTTCTCCATCGAGAATCTCACGCTAGAACTTGGCACTAAGAAAGGCGCGTTTAAGCTTCCAGCGAGCGCGACAGTGTAACGATGGGTTTCAAGTTTGGCTTTGCCCCCAGTCTACTACATGGACCCGACGAGCAAGCTCGATTGGATGCTGCTCAACGAGCTAAAGATTATGCCTCTTCTTATCAAGGTGGGGATTATCAACGTGAATTGCTTCAACGTGGAAATTTAGCGCAACAGCAACGGTCCCGAGATATCTTGACTCAAACGCCCGGCTATGTTCCAGGGTCTGAGTATATGGTTAATTTTGGGCTTGGTCAACGGGGCGGACCCGGTGTTCAACAACAGCAAGAACAGATGAACGCCTTTAATCAAGGCTTAGTAGGCAATCCTCCCGGCCAAGGAGACCCTGGCGTCGGAAACGCTCTGTTAGGCTATCAAGGTTTGGCCAGTCAACTAGCTCAGGCCGCAGCAGGACAGGGCCCCTCCGCAGCACAATCTCAGTTTCAATCAGCCCTCGACCAGAATCTTCGTGGGGAAATGGCTTTAGGCCAATCACAAGCGGGCGTATCTCCGGGTGCTGGTCTTCGGAATATTCTTGAAGCACAAGGCACTACGACGGGCCAAGCTGCGGCTCAATCTGCCGCTCTCCGTGCCCAAGAACAGCAAGCAGCACAAGCACAACTAGGTAATGTATTAGGCGGTTTTGGTCAAGTCGGCCTAGGTGCAACCGGACAACGGCTTCAAGCCGCCGGGATGGGGCAGCAAGTGTCCGAACAAGACCGTCAAGCGCAATTAGAACTAGAGAAACAGCGGTTAGGTGCTTGGCAAACACAAGTTGGTAGTGATACGCAAATGAAAGGGGCAGATAAGGCATTAACCGGAAAAATTGTCGGCGGTATAACACAAGGGGGCGGTGCTGCAGCGGCATTAGCCCACGGTGCTGAGGTTAAAGGCAAAGCTAAAGTTGACGGCGATTCAGAAGAGAATGACCACGTCCCTGCTATGCTCTCTCCGGGCGAAATTGTTCTTCCAAGAACAGTCGCGCAAGATAACGATGCACCCAGAAAAGCAGCTGAGTTTGTTAGAGCCATCAGGAAGCATAAGAAAATGGCTCATGGCGGAGAAGTCGGTTCTCCGTTTGGGCGCCTTTTAATGCGCACGCGTGCGTTGGAGACTCGGCTTGAAGCGCTATCGAATTTCTAAAGAAGACGAGTCGCACTTCGAGATTGACCACGGTGATGGTAATCCGTTTCGTGTGGCTAAGAAAGGACTTGATAAGAAGACTTTGGCCAATATCCCTAAGTTTGCTGATGGCGGTTCTGTCTGGGGCAAAATCCTGCCCAGCGCTAGAGCTATGGGCGAGGCCGGCAAACCAGAATATACTCGCGGTAGTGCAGCTGAGTCCTTAGCGAGACCAGCCGCAGCCTCTACGATGGGACCAGAAACGGGCGGAGAGACAGATACTAGAAGTCTTCAAGAAATGGGTTTAGAGCAAACTACGCCTACTGCCACAGCGCCACCAGCCGCCACACTAGAAACTCCATTGCCGCCCGTCGAATTACCAAAAGCGCCCAAAAGCGTCGGCGAAAAAGACGAAACGATGGGCATGTTGAAAGAAGGACTGAAACTATCTAAAACTGCTTATGACAAAGAAGCGGTTGAAGCGGAAGCAATGGGCAAGGACCGCGCTGCTCAAACGCAGAAATATTTGGACGATACTGCGACTAATGATGCAGCACATAAGGCTGAAACCATAGCTCGAATGCAACAACTAGCGCAAGAAAGTCAAGATATCAAAAACTTTAAGATTAATCCAAACCGCGCTTGGGAACAAAAGAACATTGGGCAGAAAATCTCTGCGATGATAGGTCTTATTCTTGGTGGTATTGGTGGGGGTATAACCGGACAACCAAACGCTGCTTTAGGAATTATCGACAAGATGATTGACCGCGACATCGATGCGCAACAAAAGGACTTGGAGAATAAACACACGCACTATCGAGCAGAGTTAGAAAAGGGTCATATGGCAGACGAGTCTTATAAATTGGCCGATGCGCGCTTACGGAACAATCTAGCTACACAGCTGGATATGGCCGCTGACCGACATAAAGGACCACAAGCCCGAGCAGCGGCCGATGCTGCTATTGGCCAACTAACAACCCACGCGGCTTCTAATATTAACCAAGTAATGACCTCTAAAGCACAGCGACAACACATGGCTCTAACCAATCAATTCGAACAAACCAAGATGGGCTGGGCTGAGCAAGACCGCGCTTTGCAACAAGACGCAATTAACAGATATATGAAAACAGGCGAAGTTAGCCCCTATCTACCACCACATTTGTTAGAACGACAAGTTCCTGGAGAAGCGCCTGCGTTAACAGCCGAAGGCGCCAAGACTCGCCGTACTCAACAAGCCGGGGAAACAGAAGCTCGTGAAACATTGAAACAGCGACCAGAAACTGGCTTGGGTATCATGGCTAAGATTCCCGGGACGCCAACGCATGCGGCAGTTCAAGGATGGGCCCGACAACAGGCTGAAGCATTAGCCCGCGCCCACGGTTATACCCGGCCCGGGGCGGCCGATGCAATTATGCCGCGTGTTCTAGAAATAGCTTCTATGAACCCCTATACTCGTGAAGATGCGCTGAAACGACTTAATGAAGAATTGAAAGTGACGACAGGGTCACGCCGTAAGTCATTAAATCCCTAATGGCAGACCAATCCAAAGCGCCTTTGTATATTACGCCGGCTGGACAGCTGGAAACACTAGCACCTGAAGATGTAAAATACGCTGGTAGTTATGGTTATATCCCTGCTACATCAGAACAGATTGAAAAGCATCGATTACAAGAAAAATACGGTACTCCTGGGCAGGTTTTCGAAACAGGGGCGGAAGCAGCTGGGCGGGCCCTTACGTTTGGACTGTCAACACATTTAGAGAAAGCTTTTGGTGTCCAGCCAGAAGCTATCCGAGCTCGACAAGAAATCAACCCCTGGGCCGAAAAGATAGGAATGGGGCTCGGCATTGCGGCTCCTGCTATTGTTTCTGGAGGTGCTGCTTTACTCCCCGAAGCCGGTGGGACAGCTTTCCGTGGCGCCGCAGAACTAACCGCCCCCTCACTAATCGCCCGCGCTGGGGGTTTAGGGCGTGGATTAACCGAAACTGCTTTACCGGCCGGAGAATCATTGGCGAGCCGATTAGCCACCCGCGCTGCTCAGGTAGGGGCCGGGTCCGCTATTGAAGGAGCCGCTTACGCTGGTGGAAACGTCGTCCATGAACAAGCTCTAGGCGACCCTCACCTTACAGCACAGTCTGCAATGGCCCAGATTGGCTTAGGAGCGCTTCTAGGCGCTGGTCTAGGGGGTACGCTGGGGGCCGCAGAGGTCGGCCTTCCTGCGGCCGTTACGGCCTCTAAGGAGGCGATGGCGCGCCTAGGCAATAAGGCCGCTGGAGCCTTCCGAGAAGCCTATCCTACCTACGCCGCTGCGCGCCTGAATGAAACCCCAAAGGTCATTTCAGACCTCATTTCTGGGAAAGCCCCTCAACTCAAGAGCCCAGAGTATCGCGCCACCTTCGCCAAGAACCTTACCAAAGGCCTAGAAGACCTCCACGACGCTAACGAAACTACGACCCGGACCTTAACCAGGACCATTAGGCCGGCTGAGCGGGAGTTATTGCTGTCAGAAATTAAGCCCGAGGCCGCCATCGCAGATGCTCAACGTCTGGTCAATCGGATTGGCACCGCGGGGCAAGAACTCAAAGCCCAAGGCATGCTTCGAGACGAACGCATTGCTGCCGAACTAGAGCAGATGCATGGCAATCTTCTAGACCGTCTACGAAATACAGCCAATCCGGCCGAAGTCTATGACGTGCTAGACGAGACTAAACGACATCTCTGGGACCTTACGAAAGTCTCTAAAGCCGCCGACCGCTACAAACAATTGACCGCTATGGACATGAAAGGCCTCTATACCGACTTTCGACAAGGTTTAGAAAACGAAGAGGTATGGGGCCAAGCAGGGGCACGCCAAGCTGCTTTGAACTCCGCCCAGACCGAACACATTGCGACCACTAAAGAGTTGATGAAAGCCCTAGGGTCTAAAACAGCCAAAGGTACAGCAGAACTCAATCCAACCAAAGTAGACTCCTGGCTAAAATCTCTAGACAAAGCCTCCGGACAAGACAAACTTGAAACCGTTACCCAGTGGATGGAATCATCTAAGAAACTAACTGACGCCGTCGAAGCTTCCCATAAGCTCGTGAAGACCGGTGATTTTGACGCAGACTCTATTCGTAGTTTAGTTAATAAGACCGGCGACAACATTGCAGAGGCGCGAAAGAACTTAGACCTTACCCAAGCAATGCAACGTATGTCGCCGGAGGGCGGCGGATTGCTGGGGGCGGTAGGAGAGTCCATGCTGGGCCATATGGCACTAGGACCGGCCGGTACCGTGCTAGGGCCCGCACATTCACTCTATAGCCTGTCTAAGAATGTTCCGCGGGTCGCTGAGCTCCTTGGTTACTTTGAACGATTCAACAATAAGACTCTCGCGCAGATTGAGTCTGGCGCTAACAAAGTTTTCCAAGTCGGAGCGAAAGCTGGGCAGCGGTCAGCCGGCTATCAAGGTGCGAATCTTGCCAAGGTATCTGACCGCGTTCAACAGCTGGCTACAAATCCTACAGCCATGGAACAACATCTTAGTACACAAACGGGCGGGATTATAGACCATGCACCAGAGACCGCTAAAGCTCTGAACGTTGCTACGTCTATTGCGGTGGCCTTTCTCGCTTCTAAAGCACCAAACCATCCGCCACAGACTCCTCTTGCGAAAACCCTTCCGCCCAATGATACAGAAATGGCGACGTTCAAACGGTATGTGGATGCAGTCGATAAGCCGCTGTCCATTCTCCAACATATTAAAGAAGGCCGGTTGTCCAACGAAGAACTAGAAGCTCTCTCGGTAGTACACCCCAGACTATTAGAGCAGATTAAGACTGCTGTACTAGAAAAAGCTACCGCGCAGAAGACTCTACCATTCCAAACTCGCCTGATGCTTTCCAAGCTGTTTGGGCAGGATATGGACGGGTCTCTACGGCCGTCAATGTTTCAATCCAACCAAATGACTCTAATGGGGCCTTCTCCGTCTATGTCCCAAGGCACCCCCGGTAAGAAGCCAAGCAGTAGTGGGGCCTCTAAGCTTACGATTTCGGAGCGGTCCAAGCTCCCAATTACCAACACAAGAGAAGGTGAATAGCAATGCCGTTTCGTTCAAAGGCACAGATGCGGTTCATGTTTGCACGCAAGCCAGAAATGGCCAAAGAGTTTGCTAGTAAGACCCCGAGCATGAAGAAACTGCCAGAAAAGGTAGGAATGATGCGTGGTGGTGAAGCTGGTGCTGAGTACATGAACAACCCTATCGAAAGGTATGTTCAATCTCTCGGCCCCCATCATGAGCCTTCACATTACTGGCACGGCGGAGAATCCCACCCAGGCGAGTATCTTCACGAAGAGCATTATCCCGAATCTGGTCGGGAACTAGAGCGTAAGAAAGAGTCGGAGATTGATGCAGTTCCGGACTTCGAAACTGTGCGGAATACTCCAGGCGAAGGAATGGCACATGACGAGACGCCAGAGGACCATCCGGCATATCACCAAGGCTATCAAGATGCCATGATGGCAATGGGTGGTAAAGTTGGATATGCCCATGGTGGAATGTCTGACCGTGGTGAAGAAGAACGAGAATTCTTGGAACAGGACGATGAAGACGATAACGAGTTCAATACTGGCCACCAAGAACACTATGCACACGGAGGCTATCTAAACAAGCCTTACGCCGAAGATGAGGCCTCGGAACGCGAGGAAGATTGGGAATATCCAGAGAGCCAATCCAACGTCTATGGCAATACAGAAGAGCCAGAGAAATGGACTGAGATGGGCGACCTAGAAGAGAATCCGGACATCGATGAAGAGGAAGAAGACCAGAAAGCCCATGCTCGCGGTAAAGGCTTTGCCGACGGCGGCTCTGTTCCGACTGGCCGTAAGCATGCATCCTCCACCACCGAAACGGGCATCCAGGGCAGTGACTACGACCCGTATGAAAAAGCAACCTCATACTCAGGACCTTCACAAGATGACCTTGACAAAGAAGAAGAGCAAAAAGCCCGTTATGCTCGTGCCCTTCAACGGAGGCGCTAAATGGCTTCCTCAGCGGATAGATTTATTATCGAAAGAAGCGCTCTTACCCGCGTTCCAGCTGTACCTGCAGCTGTCTCATCTCCACCAAATGATTCAGGGAAGTATCTTATCGACCCGGGCGCCGGCACTACGCAATACAGTGACGGCCTTCGACTCGCGAATCTACAAGTAGTGACCGTTACGCTTCAGGCCAACTCTGGCCAGACGATTACGGCGGGGGGGTCGCTGGACTGTTGGGTCTATCACGATGCCTTGGCTGTTTGGATGCGGGAACCAGAAGCCGACTTGAACGTTAACTGGCCAGGGCCGGGTGGAACGACTGCCCGTCAAACACGAACCTGGCCCCCTATGCGATTGCCTGCGCACTCCGGCGGCCGGGTTCTCTTTGCTGCAAATGGTCTTGCTGTTTCGGGCGGGACGGACGTTCTGATTCGAATAGACGGTTATACTACTCAATTCTCCCCCTAGGCAGCTATGATTCAACCTTTTGGCAGTAGTTTTACCGGCACGCTGTTTAGCGGTAACCTAAATCCAGGCGCAGACAACAACGGCCAGACAATTGGGACATCTACTCTTCGCTGGACAACATTATTCAGTCCAGGTGTCAACGCTGGCGCTAGCACTCTCACGCTGACCGCGTTAAATCACGTGGTTTCAAGTGGAACCCTAGGCATAAACGGTTCGACTGGCAATGTGTTTGGGTTAGATTTCAGCGGCAATACGATACGGCTAGAAACCGGGGCTGGTGCCGCTATTGCACTGCGAGATAGCGGGTCTGGAAACCTGTTCTTTATAGGAGGCAACAGTGCGGCTACAGCAATCAATAGCCAGGTCACCGACGGTGCGACGGCAATCGGCTTAATAGTCAATAGCCAGAATACGCTAGCGAACGCAGGGTCCAGACTTCTTCAGTTACAAAATAATATTACGGAAGCCGTATCGGTCGACCGAAATGGAGAACTGACTTGGCGAACTAATCAATATCTTAACAATTCAGGGACACCTGGAAATACGACCATTAGTCGTGTTACCGGACGCGCCGCTATTGCCAATGCTGCTAGCGCGTGTGTCGTTACTAACACTTTAGTTGCAGCCACAACGATTATTTTTGTTCAATGTGAAACTACTGGCGTTGGAGTGGCTGATTTAGTGGTGACTCCAGGGGCGGGCTCATTCACTGTTACTAGTGTTAATGCAACCGGAGCAGCGACAGTAACCACGGGTGCGTTGACTTTTAGTTTCATCATTTTCAACTCATAGACTTGTCCCCATGCAGCTAAATATTCGTACCATGCCTTTTCAAGCCAAGGGGGATGAAGTTACAGACGATACAGCAGCTTTTCAACAAGCGTTAGACCTCCTGGCTCATCAATCCGGTATTATTGAAATTCCCGAAGGTCGTTACAAGATTACAGCCCCTCTCAACTACACTGGAACTAACAGCATCAGTTTACAGCTACGAGGACATTCTAGTAAAGAATCGCGCTTGATTTGGTTAGGCCCTGCCGGCCAAACGCTATTTAATGCCCACGGAATGAATACCTCGACATTTGAGAATGTTCATTTTGAAGGCCGCAACCAACCATTGTATGTGCTTCATCTCCAAAGCAATCAAGCTGCGGGAGGGTCTGGGTCTTCGAATTTAGTCTTTAATAGATGTACCATTGAGGGATGGTCTGGCTTGGGTTCTGCCGGAGTCGCCGTAGGAAACACAAGCGAATCATTTCAAGTATCAGAGCTCAGTTTCGTTAACTGTGAGTTTGGTACCTCAACGGCCTTCATCAATTCTGGGGCATGCTTTGTCTTTTTAGGCAATCCTGGAAATCAAAAAGATGCCTCATTTTGGGGCGGTAGCATGAATGGTTGCGACTACGGCATAGACGGACTTATCAACAGCGGCCGAATTCGTGTGGATGGAGTCATTTTCAGCAACATCAAAATCGCTTGTATTCGTAATGGGACCGGAACGCTTGCTATAACAGGGTGTCAAGCAGAAACAAACTTTGATAATGCTAGGTTTGTAACCGGTGTTGGCGGAAGTTCTAACAACCCGGGCTGCATCTATCTCGCAGGGAATCAATTTAATGGACAATCTCCCACGGGCGCAGCGGTCGTAGTCGACCACTATGGGGCCATTAACCTAACAGCCAATCAGTTCTTTATGGGCCCAACAGCCACTCCCATGATTCAAACAGACCCCACATTTGGAAGTATTGCATCACTAGGCAATGTCTACGACCAAACGTCACCGGGTGCGGTGTTCATTGATTACAGCCAAAATGTGATAACGAACACGTCTATTATTTCATCCTACCACGATATGGGAAGAAATGCCGGAACAATGTCCCGTTTTCCTATCCGCGGCACTAGTGGCGGTTTTGTGCCATGATAGACTGGTCTTTTTTACAGCATGGATTGATTACAGCTGGCTCGCTCTCCGTCGTAGTCTGGTTGTCTAAACGGTCTATCAAACAAATCGATGATAAACTTAAAGTCCATGATTCAAAGCTGGATAGGCTTACTGAGAACGTCGCGGAACTCCGCGGCTCTATCTACAAACCCCGCCGGAGCGCCAATGGCCGATTCCGCACATCTTAAATCAATACTGCCTAGTAGGCTGGCGCAATGGGCCGATAGCTTTATGGCTGCCGGGTTAGTCTACGGAGTATCGCCCACGCTCTTAGCAGCCATCTGCGACCGGGAAAGCCGCGGGGGAGAAGCACTTCTTCCTCCCGGGCCAACAGGAACAGGTGACAATGGACATGGTCGGGGTCTAATGCAACTCGACGATAGAACTCATCAAAGATTTCTTGATGCTGCTTTTTTCGACGGAGTTCCACTCTGGCGCTCTCCTGCATTCAACATTCTATACGGCTGCTGGCTACTCCGCCACTACTACAATCTATCGGTAGGACGCTGGGCTGTGGCTATTGCGGCCTATAACGCCGGGCTGACCCGAGCACTACGCGCCACGCCGGGAGACCTACGCGCCACGCCGGGAGACCTACGCGCCACGCCGGGAGACCTACGCGCCACGCCGGGAGACCCAACTTCCTTAGTCCAACGACTCGACGCTTTAACTACCGGCGGTGACTACGTTTCGGATGTCCTGAAACGCCAAGCTGCTTTCGACGCTGCACTCCATCGATGAAAACGACTGTTGTTCTACTCTCCGCCCTTCTTGCTTTCATGCCGTTCAGCTGCTTCGCTGATGAGTTGCCCCCACAACGCGGCTTGGATATTGTAGACATTTCCTTTATGTCCTTGGGCCCAGCTGCCCAACGTCTTCTGGAAGCCAGAGAGCACCGTGACCCAGAGATAGTCCTGCATTTTGATAGTCCAGGTGGTGAGTTGAGAACCATGTTTGCCTTCGCAGCTTTGATGAGACATGTTCAACTCGGAGGCACGAAGATTACGTGCGTAGTGGATGGGATGGCCGCGAGCGCGGGTCTATATCTTCTAGAAGTATGCGACACGCGTCTAGCCACACCAGGGTCTGTATACTTAGCCCATGAAGTTTCAGCAACGCTTGAAGGCAAGCCTAGTGACATTGAGCGAGCCTCAAAAATGATGCATGACTTGAGCGATGTATACTTACGGGGGATTGCAGCAAGGCTGAATATCTCATTTGAAGAGCTCAAGAAACGTACGACTGATAAAGACTACTGGTTCAGCGCTGAAGAGGCCGTACAGATTGGGGCGGTAGACCGAATTATTTCTCGGGAAGAGGCTTTGCAGAAATAGCGCTGTTCCACACGCTGTTCCCCATGCTGTCCATCACGCTGTTTCTCACGCTGCCCTCCACGCTGTCCATCACGCTATTCCCCACGTTGTTCCACACGCTGTTCACCACGCTGGTCTTTACGCCGGTCTCCACGCTATTCCCCACACCGGCCCACACGCCGGTCCACACGCTGTCCCTCACGCGGTCCCTCACGCGGTCCCACACGCTGGCCCACACGCTGTCCCTCACGCGGTTCTTCACGCTCTTTTCTACGCGGGTCGCCATGCTATTCCCCACGCTGCCCCACATGCTGTTCCACACGTTGTTCTCCACGCTGTTCCACACGCTGTTCACCACGCTGGTCCTTACGCCGGTCTCCACGCTGTTCCACACGCTACCCCCCACGCTGGTCATCACGCTGTTCCACACGCTGTTCCACACGCTGTTCCCCACGCTGTTCATGTTTCTTTAAGGGGATTGTAATCCGCCAGCGTCCGATGAAATGTCGAAGCTACGCCCTCTTTTGCAGTCTTCGTAGCAGGCGGAACACGCAAGAAGTAGTTCTTGATACTGCCGTCTGGCTCTGGTGTTGAGTTCAGGACTTTCACCATAACCAATGGCTCATCGTTCTTAATGTCTTTCTTGTACAGAATGCCGAACTCGTCCCGGTTGACTTCAACCGCACCAGAAGTCTCCAAGTACTTCTTCCAGCCAAAGAGGTCTAGCATCACCCTACGAATCTCACCGTTCTCTTCTGCCTCAATCCGCTGTACCGTAATCAAGTCCGGTCTCTGCACAATCTCGAAAGGTACGCGAACTCCATGAACGACAAAGAGGCTATAACCATCTCGATACTCTAACGCGGGTCCTTGAAGAGAATGTAATCTTCCCGCTGCGTCTGTCTTAAGAAGACACGGACGGTCTGAAATCAAACACTCGTTCTCCAACGGCAATGCCCAGCCGGCATGCTTCGCTAGTTCAAATAAACCACTAAGCGGCTCGGTCTCAGTCTTTAGGCCGCAAACGTCACGGAAGTAGTCGTAGAAAGACAACCAACCAGCGTCGTGCTGACCGAAAATACACTCACGCAGCGCCTCCGAAACAGATATCTTCGCCTGCATCGCCCGTACCTGCACCATTGCGGCAGGGGAATCAAACCAAGTAATCTTCTTCGGAGGCGTTAGATTCGCCTGCCTGTAGCAAAGCTCTATTGCTGCTTCTGCAACAGGACGATTGGCCGGCGCTGTCTCCAACCCAATTGCCGTCCACTTAGCAACAAATTCGCCGAACCGCGCCTTTTGTGCTTCCGTCAATTCAGTAATTTTCATCTGACCTCCAAGTGGTTTATTACGCTATTCCTCATGTTGTAACTCATGCTGTTCTCCACGCTGTTCTCCACGCTGTTCTCCACGCTGTTCTCCACGCTGTTCTCCACGCTATTCTCCACGCTGTTCCACACGCGGTTCCTCACGCTGTTCTCCACGCTGTTCCACACGCTGTTCTGCACGCTATCCCTTATGCTGTTCTTCATGCTGTTCCACACGCTGTTCCTCACGCTGTTCCACACGCTGTTCTCCACGCTGTTCCACACGCTGTTCCCCACGCTGTTCCCCACGCTGTTCCCCACGCTGTTCCACACGCTGTTCCACACGCTGTTCCCCACGCTGTTCCCCACGCTGTTCCCCACGCTGTTCCCCACGC
>Ga0209588_1000065_pt1 | contig 36875 bp, 43 predicted proteins | sample Rivendell_Oct201_10_FD_188351 | JGI IMG/M metagenome (GOLD analysis project Ga0209588, IMG submission 188351) | Vadose zone soil microbial communities from the Eel River Critical Zone Observatory, Northern California, USA -... | ecosystem: Host-associated > Plants > Roots > Rhizosphere > Soil ...
GACAGCGCCGAGCTCGGGCGCCGCAAGGCGCTGCGTCTCTTGCGGCACCAGGGCAGCGAGATGCTTGCCGAGGCTGCGCAGCAATGCGGGATCCGTCTCGAAAAGAAATTTGTCGAAGTAGCGGTTCGATCGCTTGCCCGAGCGGAGGACGAAATCGCCCTTGAGATATGAGGCTTTGACCAGCTCGCGCCCCAGAGTCTCGCGCTCATTCAAAAGGGGCCCCCGCGAATTCATGGCGAAGCCACCGAATTCGTGGGGATATCGATCACTACCTCAATCTAACGGATAGAAGCAAGCCGCCTGATGGTCGGAACCGAACGACTCGAGCGGCGGCTCTTCCTCGGCGCAATGCGGGCGCGCGCGCGGGCAGCGTGTGCGGAACCGGCAGCCCGAAGGCGGATTGACCGGAGATGCAACGTCGCCCTGAAGGATCACGCGCTCCCGGTGGCGCTCGATGAGAGGGTCGGGAATTGGAATTGCCGAAAGCAGCGACCCCGTGTACGGATGGCGGGGGCGGCGGTACAGCTCACTCCCGGGCGATATCTCCATGACCTTGCCGAGGTACATCACCGCAACTCGGTTGGAGATGTGCTTGACCACCGACAGGTCGTGCGCGATGAAGAGGTAGGTGAGGTCGAACTTCGACTGGAGCCGCTCGAGCAAGTTGATGATCTGTGCCTGGATCGAGACGTCGAGGGCAGAGATTGGCTCGTCGCAGACGATGAAGCTCGGCTCCACGGCCAGAGCGCGCGCGATGCCGATGCGCTGGCGCTGGCCGCCCGAGAACTCGTGCGGATACCTCTTGATGAAACCCGGATTGAGGCCGACGATGTTGAGCAGCTCCCGGATCCGGTCCTCCCTGGCTCGCCCGCTCGCGAGGTGGTGGATGTCGAGAGGTTCTCCGACGATGTCGCCGACCGTCTGCCTCGGATCGAGCGACGCGTATGGATCCTGAAAGATCATCGTCATCTCACGACGCAGGCTTCGCAGCGCTCCGCCGTGCTTGTTTGCGATGTCCTCGCCCTTGAACTTGATAGTGCCGGCCGTGGGGTCGAGCAGGCGAATCACGGTGCGACCCAACGTCGACTTGCCGCAGCCCGACTCGCCGACCAGGCCCAACGTCTCGCCCTTCTTGATGTCGAGGTCGACGCCGTCGACCGCGTGCACGTGAGCGATGGTCCGCTGCAGGACGCCCGACGTCACCGGAAACCACTTCTTCAAGCCGCGCACTGAAAGGAGAGGCTCGGCCGAGGTCCAGGCCCGGGTCAGAGTACGAGCTTGAGTGGTCTCAGGCATCGCGCAGCTCCGTTCCCGACTGAGTCACCCAGCATGCTGCAAGTTGGGTCTCGCCAACCCGATTGAGCACAGGGGTGTCGCGCTTGCACCGCTCGATCGCAAAGACGCAGCGCGGGTGAAAGGCGCATCCGGGAGGGAGGTCGATGAGGTCGGGCGGCAGGCCTTCGATCGGTTTCAGCGCTTCGTGGCGGTCCGCGTCAAGGCGCGGTATCGAACGCAGCAGCGACCAAGTGTAGGGATGCTTGGGATGCGCGAACACGTCCTCGGTCGGGCCCGACTCGACGATCCTACCGGCGTACATCACCATCACGCGCTCACACATACCGGCGACCACTCCGAGGTTGTGCGTGATGAGGATGGTCGCGGTTCCAAACTCCCTGTTGACGTTCCGAAGCAGCTCGAGGATCTGCGCCTGGATCGTGACGTCCAGGGCGGTCGTAGGCTCGTCGGCGATCAGCACCTTGGGCGTCGTGGTGAGGCCCATCGCGATCATCGCCCGCTGGCGCATGCCGCCAGAGAAGTGATGTGGATAGTCGCGGGCTCGATCGGCGGGCGACGGGATGCCGACTTTGCCTAGCACTGAGACCGCGCTGGTGAAAGCCTTCGCCTTTGACTCGGCCCGGTGGAGCATCAGCGGCTCCCCCACCTGCCATCCGACCTTGAAGACCGGGTTCAGAGACGTCATCGGGTCCTGGAAGATCATCGCGATCGATTCCCCGCGGATCCCCTGCATCTCCGACTCGCTGAGCTTTGTCAGGTCGTTGCCGTCGTATATAACCCGGCCGCTGACAACGCGTCCCGGTGGTGGGATCAGCCGCATAAGGCTCAGCGCGGTCACCGACTTGCCGCTTCCAGACTCCCCGACGATGCCCAGCGTCTCGCCTGCGTTGAGCTCAAACGAAACACCATCCACCGCCTTCACCACGCCTTCCGGCGTGAAGAACTGGGTCTTCAGGTCGTGTACGTCGAGGAGAGGTCCGGGCAACGCTTCCTACTACTCTCCCCTGAGTCTCGGATCGAACGCGTCGCGGACCGCGTTGCCAAAAAGGTTGGCGGCCAAGACCGCGAGGAAGATCATCACCCCCGGCCAGATCACGAGCCAGCGCGAGTGGAAAAAGAACGTCTCGGAATTGGTGAGCATGTTGCCCCAGCTTGGTATCGGCGGGTTGATGCCAAGGCCGAGGAAGTCAAGGGCCGCCTCGATGAGGATGACCGAACCCAGGTAGAGGCTTCCGAAAACGATCAGCACGTGCAGCACGTTGGGCAGGAGGTGGCGGACGATCAGGCGAACGTCACGGGCTCCAAGGGCACGCGTCGCAACCATGAAGTCGCGCGTGCGGACCGACAGCACCTCGCCGCGGACGAGTCGCGCGATGCTTCCCCAGCCGACCGAGGCAATGATGAGCGCCAGCGTCACGGTGTTGGGCTTGAACAGGATCGACATAAGGATGAAAAGGAAGATCGACGGGATGGCGAGGATGATGTCGACGAATCGCATGAGCACGCCGTCGATCAACCCGCCGTAGTAACCGGCCACCAGCCCGACTGTCGCGCCGATCGCAAGCGACACGCTGACGGCCAGGAAGCCGATGCCCATCGAGACTTGCGCCCCGAAGAGCAGGCGCGTGAGCTCGTCGCGGCCGAGGTCGTCGGTGCCCAGGATATGGCCCGGACTGAGTGGGTTCGCGAACGTGTTCGCAAGGTCCTGGCTGCTGTAGTTGGTGTGCGTGATGAGTCGCGCGAGCAAGGGAGCGGCAAGCGCGACGAGGACGAAGAAGAGAAGCAGCGCACCGGACGCCATACCGATCCGGTTCCGCCGGAGCCGGCTGAACGCCGCGCTCCAGTAGCTCTGAATTGCGCGGCGAGTGGCCAGTGGAGTAGCGACCGGCGGTGCTTCGACAATGACTGGGTCGATCATGCGTAGCGAATCCGTGGGTCGAGGAGCGCATACAGGAAGTCGGCGAGAAGGTTGCCCAGGACAACGAGAAGGGCGGCGAACGTGGTGATCCCGAGGACTGTCGAGTAGTCGGTCTGCAGGGCGCGCTCGTACAGCAGCTTGCCTATCCCCGGCCAGCTGAACACCACCTCCACGACGAGGCCTCCCGAAACCAGTGAGGGGAGCTCGAGTCCTACCAGCGTCACCAGCGGGATCACAGCGTTGCGGAGCGCGTGAAGATAGACGACACGGCGCCCGCTCATGCCCTTGGCGCGGGCAGTCCGCACGTAGTCCTGGGAGAGGACCTCGAGCATGCTCGAACGGGTGAAGCGCGACCAGATCGACAGGTAGACGAACGAGAGAACCGTGGCCGGCATGATGAGGTGGACAAGGCGATCGAGTGGATCACCGCCTCCCGTGCCGGGGGTCATCACGCCACCGGACGGAAGGAAGGGCATGCCCCAGGCCTGAAGCTGGACCGAGAAGATGAGAATCAGCATCAGGCCCAGCCAGAAGCCGGGGATCGCGAACCCGCCCACCGAAAGGGCGGTCAGCGCGTGGTCGATCTTGCTGCCGCGCCGCAGCGCACCGGTGACGCCTAGCGGAATCGAGATCAGGACGCCCATCAGGATCGCCGTCACCGTGAGCTCCAGGGTCGCGGGCAGCCGGTCGCCGATGTGGCGGGAAACAAGGCTTCCGTCGATCATCGAGCGACCGAAGTCACCATGCACCACCCCTGCCATCCAGGTGAGGTATTGCTCGTACAGCGGCCGGTCAAGGCCGAGGTAGTGCTTGATCATCGCCTCGTCCTCGGGCTTCAGGTTGGGGTTGAGATCCAGCCCGGGGACGTAGCTGCCCGCGGCGAGGTGCATGACGATGAAGGTGAACACCGTGACGCCGATGATCACCGGAATCGTGGCGATCACCCGACTCACCAGGTACTTCAGCATCTATTTAGATGGGCTTAGCCGGGCGGAACGCCTCCGCCCGGCCGGGCCGCATTTCTCCTACTTGCCGTCGGTGACGAAAACGTCCTTCATCCAGGGGCGCCCTTGATATGTGTTGTAGGGCCCGACGTTGAAATTCTTGACCCGCTTGTTGATGCCCCACAAATAGTTGGAGTAGAAAAGGATCGGCGCGGGAAGCTCGTCCGCGAGGATGTTCTGGATCTGCGCATATAGGGGCTTGCGCTTGGTGCGATCGGTGGTCGTCAGGGCATCTGCCAGGAGCTGATCCACCTGCGCATTCTTGTACTGCATGCCGTTGAGTCCGCCCGATCCGATGCCCTTGCTTCCCCACAGAGTGGTCTGGTCGGGATCGGTGTCACCGTTCGCGATGCCGATCAAGAGGGTCGCGAAGGTGTGGGTGGCACGGATCTGGGTGACCAGCGTCTGGAAAGCGATGGGTCGCGGAAGCGCCTCGACCCCGATTTCCTTCCACTGCTGCTGCATGACCTGGATGAGGTTCTCTCTTACCTTGTTGCCGGAGTTGGTGTTGAGCTCGAATGAAAATCTCACGCCGCCTTTGGAGCGGATGCCGTCCGAACCCTTGGCCCAGCCGGCGTCGTCGAGCAGCTTCTCGGCGGCGGTCTTGTCGTACTTGTAGGTGGGGGTCACGTCTTTGTTGTAGGCCCATGTTGTTGGGGGAAGCACCGAGTTGGCAGGCACGGCCTGGCCGAAGTACACGGCCTTCGCCATCGCGGTGCGGTCGAGCGCCATGAACAGCGCCTTGCGGACGTTCTTTTCCCCGAACAGCTTGTAGGGCGCCCTGGTCTGATCGAGGTTGTGCTGGTAGTAGACAAAGCCGGGGTTGATGTGCGCCAGGGTGTTGATGGTGGTTATGGTCTTGAGGTTGTCGAACTGGCTGGCGTCGGGCTGGCCGGCGTCGAGCTCGCCCGTCTTCAGCTGCTGCGCCAGCACCACCGCGTCGCTGACGATCTTCACGATGTATTGATCGAGGTTTGAAGGCCCGGCCCAGTAGTTCTCGTTGCGGGCGAAAACGACCTGCTGGCCCTTGTCCCACCTGACGAACTTGAAGACCCCGCTGGTCACAGTGGGGGCGGAGAAGAAGTCGTGCGTGTTGAGCGCCTTGGGCGTCACGCCGCCGAGCACCGACTTGGGAAGGATGCCGCGCCGGCAGTGGCTGTCGACGAAGCTGGCCTGCACCTTGCTGAACTTGAAGACCACGGTCTGCGGGTCGGTGGCGGTCGCGCTCTGGAGGTAGCCCTCGAGGTCAGACCTGTACCGCGAGATGAAGTCCTTGGTCTCGGGGAGGAACATCAGCCCGTACGTGTAGGCGACGTCGTCGGCGGTCAGCGGCTTGCCGTCCGACCACTTGAGGTTGGGCTTGAGCTTGAAGGTGATGGTGAGCGAATCGGAAGACACGGTTGGCAGCGCCGCGGCAAGCATCGGGATGTTGTCGCCGTTGGCGCTGATCCCCAGCAGCCCGTCGAAGGTGTGAGTGATCGCCTGCGTCGACGTGGTGTCGCCTGAGTTGAGGGTGTTGAACGGCACTGACGCAAGGTCGCTGATCGAGCCCTCGATCAACTTGCCGCCCTTCACCGCAGTCGTCGTGTTGGTTGGATTGGTGGGGCCGCACGCCGCGGCCAGGAGCTCCGCCCCGCCGGCCAAGAAGGCCAGGTAGGCAGTCGCAACTCCCGTACGCTTCAGGAAGTCCCGGCGGGACCACTCCTGGAGAAACCGCTCAAACTGCTCAAACCCCTGCTCCGCAGCATCGTCTCGACTCATCTGGTCGCTTTCCTCCCCAAAGCGCCTCCTTACCCGGCGGCGCGTTCTTCGGCGCCATCATAGTTCCAGTGCCGCAAATGTTCGAAAAATCAGTGTGATGGCCGCCAAACTGGCGCTCGGAATCGCTCGCGTCGTCCTCCACCTGCCTGACTCAGGGTCGCTCAAGTCCAAGCGCCAGGTGGTGAGCGGCCTGCTCCGGCGCGTCCGCGCGGAGTTCCAGGTTTCCGCCGCCGAAGTTGGCGAGCTCGACCGCTGGCAGCTGGCCGAGCTCGCGATCGCGACCGTCAGCAACAACGGCCGCCATGCTGAAGAAGTGCTCGCCGCCGTGCTGACGTACATCGAGGCGCACAGCGACGGCGCACGCGTCACGGACGTCTCCACCGAGCTCGTCCGGCTGTGAAAACGATTGCTTCATACCTAGAGCAGTTCGAGGCTGGCCTGCCGTTCAAGCTCGACGCGTTCCAGCGCGAGGCGATCGAAAAGCTGGAGCAGGGACGAGGCGGCGTGCTGGTCAGCGCACCGACCTCCAGCGGCAAGACCATGGTCGCCGAGTACGCGATCTTCCGGGCTCTGCAGGACGGCGTCAAAGTTCTCTACACGACTCCGCTCAAGGCCCTGAGCAACCAGAAATATCACGACTTCGTGCGCGAGTACGGCGAAGAAATGGTCGGCCTGGTCACCGGCGAGAACACGATCAACGACGAGGCGCCGATCGTCGTGATGACAACTGAGATCCTGCGTAACCTGATCTACGAGGATCCGAAGCGCCTCGACCTCGTGCGTTACGTCGTCCTCGACGAGGTCCACTACATCGACGACTTCCCGCGCGGCTCCGTGTGGGAGGAGATCGTCATCCAGGCGCCGGCCACCATCAAGCTCGTCGGCCTATCCGCCACCATCGGCAACTACCAGGAGATCGCCGACTGGATGGCCGAGAACCGCGGCGGCATGGAGACGGTGTTCCACAACGTCAGGCCCGTCGAGCTGAAGATGTGGCTGGCGATCAACAACCGCTTCCTTCCTCTATTCAAAGGGGGCGGCGGCATCGACCAGCGGACGTGGACCAAGGCGGCGCAGGAGGAGGAGGGATCGTATCGCGCCGGTCACTACCGCTCGCTGCCATCGAACGACCTGCTGCACGTCATCGAGGAGCTGCGCGGCCTGGACATGCTGCCCGCGATCTACTTCATCTTCTCCCGCCGCGGATGTCGCGAGGCGCTGCAGCGCTGCTCGTACCACGAGATCGACCTCACCACCGCCGCCGAGAAGGAAGCCATCGACCGCGTCGCTGCGCAGCGGTTGGCGGGGCTCAAGAATAAGGACGAGGAGGTTCTCTTCCGCCGCATGGTCGACGCCCGCCTGCTGCGACGCGGGCTGGCCGAGCACCACGCGGGCCTCCTCCCCTACCACAAGGAGATGGTCGAGGAGCTCTTCCAGCGCGGCCTGATCAAGGTCGTCTTCGCGACCGAGACGTTGTCGCTCGGCATCAACATGCCGGCGCGTGGCGTCGTCGTTTCGTCCTTCACCAAATTCGACGGCGTCAACTTCTCCCACCTGACGACGGGCGAGCTCACGCAGCTGATGGGACGCGCGGGCCGGCGCGGCATCGACGTGATCGGTCACGGCGTGATCCTCAAGGAGTCCGACGTGGAGGTGGGCACCATCTACGAGGTCGCGATGGGGCCGACGCTCGTCGTCCAGTCCAAGTTCCTCCCGAGCTACAACATGGCCCTCAACCTGCTGCGCGTCTACACGCCGGAGGAAGCGGAGGCGCTCATGCAGCGCTCGTTCGGCCAGTTCCAGAAGCGCCTGACAGCGGAGCAGACGAAGGAGCGCCTTGCCAACGTCCGCGAGCGCCTCGACGACATCCGCCGTCTTTGGGATGACCCTGACGTCTCGATTGAGGACGTCGCCCAGTACTTCAAGCTCGAGGACCGCCGGCGGGCAATCCGGATCGAGCTCAAGCGGCTGCGGCGTGAAGCGGGGGCGGAGCGCCGGGGACGGCGCGGGCGCCACACGCGGACGATGGGATCAACCGGGCGGGTGGTCCAGCGGCTCGAGGTCGAGGCGAAAGGCCTGCTCGAGCGGCAGCGGAAGCTGAAGGTGGTGCGCTCGCCGCGCTTCGGCGATCTGCTTCAGAAGTACGCCGAGATCCGCACTCTCCAGAAGGAGCTCGAGGGTGGGCAGCGCGAGGTCAGTGGCCAGATGGACGAATACCCGCGCAAGCTTCGGCGTCTTAGCAAGATCCTGACCGAGACGGGCTTCCTGGCCAACGATCGGCCCACCGACAAGGGCCTGTTCGCGTCCCGCGTGTACGGCGAGAACACGATCCTGGTCGCGGAGGCGGTGTGGCTAGGGTGGTTTGAAGGACTAACGCCTGAAGAGCTCTGCGGCGTGCTTGTGATGCTGGCGGCCGAAGACAGGGATCGGGGCGGCAGAGATCGCCAGGCGCGCGGCCCGCGTCGCTATCCAACTCCAGCGATCGCGCAGACGGCGCGGCTGGTCCGCTCGCTGTACTTCCGGTTTGCGGACATGGAGAGCGACCTCGACGAGCCCAACCTCCGCATCCCCTCGCACGACTACATCGACTTCGCGTATCGCTGGGCGGCCGGCGAGCCGCTCGATCAGATCCCCCTCCCGCCCAACGTCGACATCGGGGACGCGGTCAAGGCGATGAAGGGCCTTTACTCGCTGCTGCGCCAGCTTGAGTGGGCCCTGCGTACCGCGAAATCCCCCCTGCGCGAGACCGTCTCGGCGGCCGTGGCGCAGATGGAGCGCGACGTGATAAAGAGGACATACTGACTCTGGAGATGGCCGCTAAGAAACGGCGCATTCTGGTCACTGGAGTCGCTCGCTGGTGGGGAGCACTGCTCGTGCAACGCCTGGCGGAAGACCCAAGCGTCGCCGAGGTGATCGGCATCGACACCCGCGAGCCCCGTTACGACCTGGGACGCGCCGACTACCTGAAGCTGGACGTTCGTCACTCGCTGATCGGCAAGCTCGTGCGAGCCGTCGGCATCGACACAGTCGTGCACACGCTGACGCGCGTCGACTCCTTCGACATGGACCCACGGCGTGCGCACGAGATGAACGTCATCGGCACGCTAAACCTGCTCGCCGGATGTGCCGGCGAAGGGAGCCCCGTCCGCCGATTCGTAATCAAGTCGTCGGGCCATGTGTACGGATCCCGCTTCGACCTACCCGCCGCGTTGCGGGAGGACCACCGCCTGGACACCAACTCGCGCCACCAGTTCGTGCGCGACATCGTCGAGGTCGAGTCCTATGTCAGCGATTTCGCGCTGCGCAATCCCGAGATTGCGATAGTTGTGCTCCGCTTTTCCAACAGCCTCAACCCGCAGGAGCCCCAGCCGCTCGCGCGCTACCTCGACCTCGAAGTCGTCCCGACAGTCGCGGGCTACGATCCGTCGCTCCAGCTCATCCACCGCGACGACTGCATTGAGGCCATGTACCTCGCCACGAAGCGAGGCCCGGCGGGCGCCTACAACATCGCCGCCCCCGGGACCGTGCCGCTCTCGAAGCTGCTGGACGCCGCAGGCAAGCTGCACGCGCCGCTGCTCCCGCCGATCGGCCTCGGGCTGGCCGCCTTCGCGATCGGCAAGACGGGTGTGGCCTTTCTCTCGCCCCAACTCCTGGACCTCCTGAGGTGGGGCCGCTCATTGTCGACCGCCAAGGCGTCGCGCCAGCTTGGTTTTCACGCCGCGCGCGACACTCAGGCAGCTTTTGAGGACTTCATCCAGCAGCGACGCGTGCACCGCTACGCGGCCGACCACCACGCCTACCAGTACGAGAAGGAGCTGGAGGACTTCATCCATACCCGGCAGCTGGCTCTCGAGGACGGCGAGGGCGACTCGAACGGCGCCTCGGCGCCCGACGGCAAAGGAGCGGCTAAGCCTCTCCCCCGCCCCCGTCGATCACGATCACTTCGCCGTTGATGTAGCTCGCGGCGTCGGACGCCAGGAACGCCACGGCTCCGGCGATTTCGTCCGGCAGGCCGATCCGCCCCATGGGGTTTGAGGCCAGCACGCGCTCGAGGATGGCCTCGTTGCCCCACAGCGCCTCGGCAAATCGTGTCTTGACGAGCCCCGGTGCTATCGCGTTGACACGCACCTTGCCTCCCAGCTCGCGAGCAAGCTGGCGCGAAAGCATGATCACGCCCGCCTTGGTCACGTTGTAAACACCAAGGCCGAAGCCCGGCCGCAGACCGCCGACACTGGCGATGTTCACCACGGCTCCGCCGTGCTCCTTCATCCACGCCTCGTAAACGAGCTTGGTCAGGATGAAAACTCCGCGCAGGTTGACCTCGAAGGTCTTGTCCCACGCGGACAGCTCAGCATCGATGACGGGGCCGAAATAGGGATTGGTCGCGGCGTTGTTGACCAGGATGTCGATGTGACCAGCGTGTTCGATGGCTGTCTTGACGAGGCGCTCGAGGTCCTCCGGCCGGCCGGCGTGGGCGGCGATGGCAAGCGCCCGATCCTGGTACTGCGAGTTGATCCGTGCGGCCTCCACGTCGAGGTCGGCCTGCTTGCGGCTGGAGAGAACGACGTGGGCGCCCTGCTCGACCAACGCAGTCGCGATGGCGCTGCCGATCCCGCGGCTCGCGCCTGTCACCAGCGCGACGCGTCCGGACAGGTCGAAGCGGGAGGTCGCGGGCACGGCTGATACGATAGCCAGTCTCATGGCAGTCTCGGGGAAGGCCGCCGAGGACATTCTCGAACGGATCTTTCAGCCGACCACCAAACCAAGCGCTCGGGACCAGGCCGAAGAGACGCTGCGGCATCCCAAGCGACTGGTCTACGTCGCCATGTCGAACAAGGTTTTCTACTGGCGGGCGCACATTCAGAAGTTCGTCCTCGACTCAGGAATGGTCCCGGTCAGCCCGTTCATGCTCTTCGACTACTACCTCATGCATACGGTTTCCAAGGATGTCGTGCGCGAGGCGATGAACAACCTGCTCGCGCACTGCGATGAGGTCTGGGTGTTCGGTCGGATCTCGCTCGGCGTCAAGGTGCAGGTCGGAATCGCCAAGCGAATGAACAAGGCGGTGCGCTATTTCGACATCGCAGATCTCCCGGTCGCAGTGATGCCGATCAGCGAAGAGACAGCGCAGGAAGAACTGAAGGACTAGGGGGAGTTCCCCTTGGCGCCGGATTCCCCCAGTGTGCACTAAGCAGGGTATTGCGGGCCATCGATAGCCTCTTTCGGGCACAGTCGGGTGGCGCGCGAAGCGCGCCGGATGGGGAGCCGGGCTAGGGAGCGACTACCCTCCGGTACCAGGCTTCGGGGTGCGCCAGCTCGCCGAGGTGGGGCATATGCGCCTCGCTCGTCCACACCTCGTTCAGCACTTTTGTGCCGTGCTGGTCGAAGATCGCCCGGCAGAAAGCCTCCCCGTTGCGATATTGCTGCAGCTTCAGGTCGAGTCCGGTGAGCTTCCAGATCAAAACCTCGAGCGGACTCTTGCCTGAGCTCCGCTTGCGGTAAGCCTCTTCCAGCCGGTCGAATCCCACCAGGAGCTTGCCGCCGAGCTCGTTCATGACCAGGTTGCTGTAGCCCTCGACCACCGACATCGTGCCCTGGACCTGCCGCATCACCTTCCACTGAGCGGGCAGCACGCCCGCGAAGGCTGCGATGCGGGCGACAGGTTTCGCGCTCTTGGTCACCGACTCGATGAGCACGCGCATCGAGCTCTCCATGTAGGGCCGCAGCCACGGATGCGCCGCGAACTGCCACGCGTGCGTCATCTCGTGAAGGATCAACCAGCGCCGGAGGTCCTCGCCGGGAAGGTCGGCGCGCCGCGCCCATTCCTCGACGTTGGTCTCGACCAGGTACAGGCCCTCGCCGCCGACCGGCTCCGCTCCAAGGAGCTGCGGGTCGTATTGGCCGAGGACACGGCGGCCGATGAACGCGAGCATGAATGCCACGTAGCTGTCGACTCCGGCGCGCCCGACCTCGGCAAGCAATGAGTTGGGCACGCGACCGGCTTCCAGGACCGGGTCGACGACCCGCCGCAGGATGCCAAGGTTCAGGTCGAGCCACCCGACGCGATCGAGAGCGTCGAACTTCGGAAGGGACGCACCCTTCGGAAGGCCGCCGACAAACTTGAGCATCGGCTTCTCGAGCTCGGCGGCCATCAGGCGGTAGCTCCCAGCAGCGGCAGCGAGCTCAGCGTGGCCGAGCGACGGGGTATCGAGGCGAGCGCGCGCAGAGCGCCGCACCTGGTCCCAGTCGACCAGCACCGAGCTCCCGCCTCTCGGGCGGACTGCCTCTGCGACAGCCGCAGTGGCCAACCCGAGCAGCGCTCCATAGATCGCCGCCCTCCCGACAGACCGCCTCATAGCCCCACATTAGAGAAACGCGGGGCCCCGGGGGAATTGGCGGAACGCCTTAGTAGATGTAGGGCCAGCTCCGATTGCGCTTGAAGACGACCTTGCACCCTTCGCAGCGGAACACGATCTGGAGGTGACGCCGCCCGATCGCCGCCGCGTCGCGCCCGCACACGGGGCAAGATGCTGTCTCCATTTGAAAAGGTGCCGGCAGGGGTTCGACCTTGATCTCTAAGCGTCTTCTCTTCTTTGACATTTACCTTCCATCAACCCGGAACTGGGGTTATTCAGACGTCGAGCTGCGACACGTCCAGGTTCTTCAAGCCATCCGGTGCTTCGACACCCGCGTTGTGAAGGCGCTTGAGCAGCGCCAGGATGTACCGAACGCCGGCGAGGTTGACGTGATGCTCGCGGGAGAGCGTCTGGATGGCTTGCAGCTTCATCACGTCTCGACGCGAGTAGCGCCGGCGATTGGTAACCGTCCGTTTGGGATTGATCATGCTCAGGTGCTCGTACATCATCAAAGTGCGCGGGTGCACCTCGAGGATCTCGGAAGCCACGCTTAGCGTGAATATGGGCTTGTCGAGATCGATGCCACCGCCATGCAGTGACGTGGCAGTGGCGGCGATAGGTTCGCGCTGCCTGAGCTTCATATGTTTCTTGGCGGGTCGCAGTATATGGTTTAAGCGAGTCTGGGCCTAACTTTGGGTGACAGAGGCGGTTGCAGATTCGGTGTCATTCTGGATCCGATAAGCCAGTCCGGCAAAGTGTTTTTGTTAAGTGTTGGCTGTGAAATGACCGCCTCCCAGCGCTGAATATAGTTACGCCCGTGTCTGGATTGCTCGGCCTTCTGCTCGTCAGCCTTTCCGTCGGGCTCAGCAATTTTGCCGGCGCGATCGGGATCGGCCTGAGCGGAATCAATGCCCGGACGAGGATCCGAGTCGGCCTTGCCTTTGGGTTCTTCGAAGCCCTGATGCCGCTGATCGGCCTCTTGCTGGGGCAGGCGGTCGCGGGCTACATCGGAGGGCACGTAGCCGGTTACGTCGCCGGCGGGATCCTGATCCTCACGGGCGCCTACGCGATCTATCAGGGCCGCCAGGTAAAGAACCAGGCGAAGGGGCCAAGACGCCTCCGCACCCACAGCCTCGTCATCACGGCCCTCGCACTGAGCATCGACAACCTGGCGGTGGGTTTCGCCCTCGCCGTGTATCACATCCAGATCGTGCTCGCGGCCGTGACGATGGGGGTGATAAGCGTCTTGATGTCGCTGCTCGGGCTCGAGCTCGGCCACCGGCTCGGGCGGCGTGTCGAAGAATGGAGCGAGGAGCTGGGTGGCGCGATGCTCATCCTGGTCGGCATCGCCATCGCGACGGGCATTTTCGGCTAGCGGCCTAGGATTACGAACGTGACTCAGGTACCAGCGCTCGAGCAGGTGGTGGTCTCTTTTGATGAACACGTCGCGACGGTCACGCTGAACCGTCCGGAGCAGCGCAACCCACTGTCCGCGACCATGCTGCGCGACCTGGCCACAGCGTTTCGTTGGTGCCAAAAAGAGCCCGAGGTGCGCGTTGTCGTGTTGACCGGAGCCGGGGACAGGGTCTTCTGTGCCGGCGCGGACCTCGCCGGCTTCAACGGTGACATGACCCACCTGGAGCGCCATCGCGGCAGAAGTCTCTTTATTGAGCTCTTCACCCTGATGGCCGGCCTCGGGAAGCCGATCGTCGGGCGCATCAACGGGCACGCGCTCGCCGGAGGGATCGGGCTTGCCTGCGCTTGCGACATCCTGATCTCGACCGACACGGCGACCTTCGGCACCCCGGAGATCAACGTGGGGATCTGGCCGATGATGATCCAGGCGATCCTCTCGCGGAATTTGCCGCGAAAAGTCCTTCTCGAGATGGAGATGCTCGGCGACCGCTGGACCGCAACGCAGATGCAGGGGTTCGGAGTGGTCAACCGCGTGGTGCCGCACGACCTGCTCGACAACGCTGTCAAGGAAATCACCGACAAGCTCGCGAAGAAGTCACCGGTTGCCATGCAGCTCGGTCGCGATTCGTTCTACAAGCAGCAGGACATGGAGTTCGCGGCGGCCCTCACTTATCTGCACAGCCAGTTCACGCTGGTCACGCTGACGGAAGACTCGAAGGAAGGCATCAAAGCCTTTTTTGAGAAGCGAGAACCGGACTTCAAAGGACACTAGCGGTTGAGCAATCCGCGCCATCGCGAGCTCCGCGAAAAAGCGCTCAAGGGCGGATCACGGTACCTGCCGAAGCTCCGCGAGCAGCACAAGCTCACGGCGCGCGAACGGCTCGATCTGCTCCTGGACAAGGGATCGTTCATCGAGGACGGGCTCTTCGCCAACGTGCTGGCCGAGGAGCTGCCCGCCGACGGCGTGGTCACCGGTCTCGGCACCATCGACGGCCGGCAGGTCGCTGTGATGGCCAACGACCCGACTGTCAAGGCGGGCAGCTGGGGCGCGCGCACAGTCGAAAAGATCGTGCGGATCCAGGAGACCGCAGCCCGCATCCGGGTGCCTCTCTTCTACCTCGTAGACTCTGCCGGCGCGCGCATCACCGACCAGATCGACATGTTTCCCGGCCGGCGCCACGCGGGTCGCATCTTCTTCAACGAAGTTCAGCTGTCGGGCCAGGTGCCGCAGATCTGTCTACTCTTCGGTCCCTCCGCCGCCGGTGGCGCCTACATACCAGCCTTCTGCGACATCGTCGTGATGGTCGAGGGCAACGCTTCGATGTACCTCGGCTCGCCCCGCATGGTCGAGGTCGTCGTCGGCGAGAAGGTGAGCCTGGAGGAGCTGGGCGGCGCGCGCATGCACTGCACCGAGAGCGGTTGTGGGGACGCGCTTGTCGCCGACGACAAAGAGGCGATCGAGTTCGGTCGCGCCTACTTCAGCTACATGCCTCTGCGTTCGAGTGAAAGGCCGCCGGCTGGCGATGCGAAACCTCCGCGGGCGCTGTCGAAGCCGATCGGAGAGCTGATACCCGAAGAGGCAAACCGCGGCTATGACATGCGCAAGCTCATTGAAGCGGTCATCGATGAAGGCAGCTGGCTGGAGATCAAGAAGCTCTTCGCCAAGGAGCTGCTCACGGGTTTCGCACGCCTGAACGGGCAGGCGGTTGGAGTCCTGGCGAACCAGCCGATGCAGAAAGGTGGCGTGCTGTTCAACGACTCGGCGGACAAGGCCGCGCGCTTCATCTGGCTGTGCGATGCGTTCAACATCCCGCTGCTGTTCCTGGCGGACGTGCCCGGCTTCATGATCGGCACGGACGTCGAAAGGCGCGGCATCATCCGCCACGGCGCGAAGATGATCAGCGCCGTGTCCGAGGCCACGGTGCCGAAGATCTGCGTGATCGTTCGCAAGGCGTACGGGGCGGGCCTCTACGCGATGGCCGGCCCGGCGTTCGACACCGATTGCGTGATCGCTCTGCCGTCAGCCCAGATCGCCGTCATGGGTCCGGAGCCCGCCATCAACGCGGTCTTCTTCAACAAGCTCGCGGAGCTGCCAGATGAGCAGAAAGCCGCGCGCCGGAAGGAGCTCGAGGATGAGTACCGCGAGGACGTGGATCTCTACAAGCTGGCCGCCAACCTGATCGTCGACGACGTCGTCGAACCCGAGCTGCTGCGGGAGACGTTGATCGCGCGCTTCAAGGCGTACGCGGCTGGCGTGTCATCGCGCCCCGACCGCAAGCACGGAGTCCCGCCGGTCTAGCTAAATTCCCTCTCTCCATCGGGGAGAGGGCGGGGTGAGGCAAGCTGCCTTAGCCCACTCGGTGAAACGGCGCCGCGAACTGGACCACGACCACATAGAACGTGACGCTCGCGCTGATCACGGCGAGGTGAAATACCTCGTGATACCCGAACACGCGCGGCCACAAGCGCGGCCGCTTGAAGGCGTACGCAGCGGCGCCTAGCGAGTACTGGAGACCACCAAGGGCGATCAGCAGCCCTGCCACCCACCCAAGCGCTGCGGTCAATGGAACGAAGGCGACCACTGCCACCCAGCCCATCGCCAGGTAGAGACCCGCGAGCAACTTCCGAGGAATCCGCAGGAACGGCGCGGCGCCGGCAACCCCGGCGATCGCGCAAATCCAGATCGCCGCCAGGACCGCGACACGCCACCATCCGACGAGCACGTTGAACACCAGCGGCGTGTACGTCGCCGCGATGAAGATGAAGATCGTGGCGTGGTCGGCGCGGCGGAGCCAGTCCTTCACTTTCGGCGGCCAGTTGAAGATGTGATACGTGGCGCTGACCGCAAACAGAAGGACGAGCGCCATCCCATAGATGAGCATCGAAATGAGCTTTGCCGGGTCGTTGCGGGTAATCACGATCAGCGCGACGAGGCCGGCCATCGCGACCAGCGCGGCGGCCGCGTGCGACCAGCCACGCAGCAGCGGCTTGGTGAGGACGTCGGCCGGCTTCATAGCACCACGCAGGATACCGGCGTCAGATTAAGCGCGAGGTGACCAGAGCAAGAGCTAGCGCGACGACCCCCCAGGAGGCAGCAGCGAGGGCTCGCTCGAGCGGGCGCAGCAAGGTCGGCTTGTCCAGGGAAACCTGGGATCCATCGTTCATCGTCACAGCTCCGGCCACCGACCTGCTGCGCCGGCGAAGCAGCCTGGCCGGAGTGCTCAGCATTCGCTGGGCATAAGAGAGCGCGTATCCAGCAACAGCCGCCCCAACTGCGGCGAGCGATAAACGGCCGGTCTGAGCGAAGTACGCGGTGAGCACAGGAAAGGCTCCCCACGAAAGGGCGAACCAGAAGTCTCCATGCACCCGCCCGCGCAGCAGCTCGAGGTTGTAGGCAAAGACGAAGAAGACCCCCAGGGCAATGAAGGGAAGGAGCCACGGCCCCAACACCGATACTCCCGCGATGCCGATGACGACCGCGCCACCGAGACCGATCACCGCCGCCGCCCACAGCAAGCCCGCGGGTAATCGAGTCTGCAGCGGGCGTCCTCTGAGCTCGTCAAGCGCGTGCGCTGAAATCCCGACCGCAAGAAAAAAGGCAAGCAGCGTCGCGATTAGGCGAACGATGTTTACGGTCGGGGCCAGGCTCGCACCTATCAACACGTACGAGAGATGCCACGCGGTGTATGGCGGGTGAAGCAGCGCCCAAACGTCTCGGCGCCATCCGGTGGTGTGCGCGGCGTAGTAAGCGGGCGCGAGAGCTTCAGGCACCCTTGGTACCCCACATCACGAGCCCGCCGCCCAGGCTCATGACACGGCAGCCGACGTCCACCATCCCGGCCGCCTTCCAGGCATCGACGATCCGAGTCAACGGCCACGCCGTGTAGTGGGCCTCGATGTTTGGCCCGAGAAAGCGACCGACGTCCCACCACGCCTTCCCGCCTAGCAACAGGCCGGAGGCAGGCAGCAGCATCCGCGTGTACACCCACCATGGGGCACGCCACCAAACATCTGGCGGCACGAAAAAATCCAGGCTCGCCATGTGCCCGCCGGGCCGGATCACACGGGCAAGCTCAACGAGTGTGGCTGCGGGGTCGGCCACATACCGCAGGAGATACGTGAAGCTGACCGCGTCGAACGACTCCGACGGGAATGGAAGGGCTTCGGCTCTGGCCGGCTGCAGTTGAATACGGCCGGACAGGTCCGCCGTCCGCACACGCTCACGTCCGCGCTGGAGCATCGCATCGCTGATGTCCACACCGGTGATACGCGACTCGGTTGCAGCAGCCAGCGCAATCGCCACACCGGCTGTCCCGGTGGCGACGTCAAGCACTGTGCGGGGCTGGTGCGGGGCGAGGTGACTCACCAGGTCGCGACGCCATCGCCTGTTCTGCCCGAACGACAGGACCTCGGCCAGCAGGTCATAGCGCCGCGGGAGACCGCTGAAGAGCTCGATCGCAAACGCGTTGTCGCTCACTCGAATAGAGCCTACGGTGGACGGACCCGGAGAGTGTCAGCCCAACAGGCGCTTGGGTGCCTTGCGCCGCCAAGCCGCCTCGAGGAGCGACTTGACCATGGTCGGTGCGGCGTGCTTCAGCGATACCCGCACACCTGCGAGCCGCTTCCCCCACATGAGCTCCTCGCACGTTCCGGGGTCGTTGCGTACGACAGGCTCGACATCAAACGGGTCGAGCATCACGTTCACATGCTGCGCATCCGGCACGGTGGCGAAGATCTTGCCGCCGATTCGAAACGATGGGTTGCCCCAATGCTCCTGCTCCACGGCTTCGGGTAAGGCGAGGGCCAACCGCCGGACTTCTTGAATCGTGATCTCGCAATGATGCTCATTAGAGTCCCGGTATGACGATGAACACGCTGCGCTGGACCCTTCTGATCGCCACCGAGGAGATCTTCTGGACGGGACTGGTTGCCTTTTTCGCTCTCCACTACGGGTCGAAATCTGTACCAATCAATCATCGTCGGGATTGTTGTCTACGCGGTGGTGTGGGGTCGGAGGGACATCCGTAGGCTGGATGGCTGGGTGCCCAGACGAGTTGAGCTCCGGCAGAGCAGGCCGCGGTAATTCAAAATACCGGCATGCTGGTTCATGTTGAACTCACCCGCCTCGAGGCGAGCCTCGATTACATCCGCGGCGCACCTGCCGATGGCGGGACCGTGGAATTGATCGCGAGGCGCCCCGCGGTCGATGAGCGCGAGGTTCTGACTGAGGCTCGACTCAACACCCGTGAAGGCCTCGAGGGCGACACCTGGCTCGCTCGTGGCAGCAGCAGGACTCCCGACGGCAGTCCCAATCCAGATGCGCAGCTGACCCTGATGAACGCGAGGGCGGCGGCCGCAATCGCCGGCGACCGCGAGCGCTGGCCTCTGGCCGGTGACCAGATTTACGTCGATCTAGACATCAGCCGCGAAAACCTGCCTCCAGGCAGTCGGGTGCAGATCGGTTCGGCGGTGATCGAGTTCAGCGAACCCCCACACACTGGTTGCGCGAAGTTCTCGGGGCGCTTTGGCGTCGATGCCCTTAAGTTCGTCAACTCTCCAACGGGACGCGAGCTCCGACTGCGTGGCGCGAACTGCCGCGTCATCGTGAACGGCACGGTGCGCCCAGGCGACACCATCACGAAGCTGCGCAACTAAAGGCTGATTCCCTCGGGGGGCGGCGGGGTGGTGCCTGCAGCCCCGCGAGACGCTCCGAGTTCTTTGCGGTCCTGTGAACTTCCGTGGGGCTACGATCGGCACCGTGGATCTCGGTACAGCAGTCGTGACGCTCATCGTCGCCGCAATCGGAGTGGCTGCAGGATTCATCGGCGGCTACCTGAGCGCGCGGTGGCAGGCTCGCAACGACCTCGCACAGTGGCGGCGGGATCGGTTGCTGCAGTACTGCGCCGATCTGGTGGCCGCTGGTGTTCAACTCTCTGAGTATGAAGACAAGGAGTTCCCACACGAGGCGTCGACTCGGTTGCAACACGCCAAGGCATGTGTCTTCATGTTGAGCGAGGAATTGAGCGATCCAGCGCAGGGATATCTCATTGCGACGCTCGAGTTGCTGCGAGAAAAGTTTCGGGTCCCCGAAGATAAAAAGCGCCACGACGCCGCCACTAAGAAATACGGCAAGGCGGAAGGGCGATTCCTCCGCGACGCTCACGACTACCTCCGCGATCTCGCGATGAATCCGCCAGCCTGGTCGAAGGTGTGGACGCGTGTCCGAACTGCGGTGCAGAACGGAATGGGCACGTCTGTCATGCGGCAGCCTGCTCCAGTCCAGGGTCACGCAACCGAATCCGTGTCAACAGACGGCAGGGATATGCCCAGAGACAGCCCCGGGTCGCACTAGCGTCAACGCGTGTCTTCCGTGACCTACGAGACAATCCGGGCCGCGGCGGGCGCCAACCCCCGTGCTAGGCGACATTGGTCAGTGGCCGTTCGATCAGTTCGAGGGGGCCGATCCAGGCGGCTGGTCGCAATGTGTACCGACGGTGGAAGAGCCCCGACAGACCGCTTCCCACAATGGTCACGTTGATGTCGAATTCAGGCAACGCGTCGTCCCGCTGGAACATCCAGCGGAAGCCGTCCCACAGCCCTTCTTGTGCCCCATTGCATTCGATGACCTGAGCTTGCCCCATTCTCGCGTCGCGGAGGTCAAGCTCCTTGAAGCGAGCCATCAACAGGGAGTCACTTTGGCCCTTATCGAGAGTGACAGTGCTCGTGCCCGGTCCCAGCCACAGGAGCACGTATGAACCCTTTCGGAGCTGGTTCGGGTAGTTGCGCGACGCGACCACTGATGCTCTTGCATGAAACTCTGCCTTCGGACCGCGGTTTGTGACGAACAGTCGCAGGTCTTGGCTTGGCCCACCGGTTGGTTCGACATCGAGTCTCGGCTCTCCACGACTCGCCCACCACCTGCGGCTCCACCTCCACACTGGGTGCAGGAGCAGGCCAGCGCCGATCACTGCAAGCAGTGCCGCGAGAACGAAGGCGACGACGATCGCGGATCGCGGCAAGGCGATGCCGAGCGCGGGACCCGCCGCGAGGACGACCGCGAGTCCAATACCAACAAGCAGTGACGCGAGCCCGAACGTTTGCTCTTGCGTTGACATAGCCAGCCTCAGCCCTTGGCCCGTACCTCCAAAATATCCAGCTCGACAAGCTCTTTGAACAAGGCGCCGAGTTCGGCTACAAGCTGGTCCTTTTCAAACTCGATGAACCCTAGGTCCGAAAAGTCAGTCGGGAATGTCAGGCCCTTTTCTTTGAAGATGACGATTCGGTTCTCGTAGAGGATCGATGCCGCGCCGAGCTCATAGACCACGTTCTCACTCGGACGCCACACCTCTTCGGGGTCGCCGCTCTTCGCCTCTCGCAAGAACCGCTCATCTGCCGTGAAGATGAAGATCCCCGACGAGCATTCGTCACGCATTAGGCTCGCCACCTTCTTGCTGATCGGGCGTCCCTGGTTGGCCTCATCCACGGCTACCGCGTAGCTGACCTTAAAGGTGTCGAGCGCCTTTTTGAGTTGCTCGAGCGGGACGCGGTTCTTGCCGTGCGCGATGAACACCTTCTTGGGCTTGCCGGTCGGCGCCGACGATGTCGGTATCGGCGTTATGACGACAGCGGGTTCCGGCTCGGGGCGGCTACCGTTCTCACCGCCCGCATTTACCCCAGCATCCGGCTCGGCGTCCTTCTCCGCGTCAGGGGAGGTCGGCGTCCCTGCGAGGTCTATCCACGGCGCGCCGCCTTTCATTAGGCGCACGAAGCCGGCTTTTTCAGCGTCTGCAAGGATGAGCGCCATAGCCTCGTCCGCGCGATCCTGCTCTACATCGGCGGTCTTCACCAGAAAGTCCGTGAAGGGCATTGCACTCGGCACCTTCTTGTTGTTGAACGCTTGGAAGAATGCCCGATAGGGCGCGATATTCACGACCGCTTTCTTGTAGGCGGCTAGGCGGGCTACCTCGTCTGCTCCCGTAGCTTCCTTACCCAGCGTGGTAAGGCTGAACTCCGAGGCGTTGATGCCCCCGTTCGTGAGCCCATACATGCGGGACGCGGCAACCAGGTTGCTGAAGTTGCTTGAGGCTGGCGAGATGTCGAGCAGCTTGGCGAGAGTCAGGCGGCTGGTCGTCACGCCGGACGCTTTGTCCTCGATCGTCTGGGCCACCTTGAGGGCGTCCGCGAGTTTCAGCGGCGGGTAGTTCCGGTTCTTGCTTCCGGCCGGTCTGCCTCCGCCGCGAGCGGTTTGATTGTTCTTGGCTTTGCTCATTAGGCGGGCCAATGTTGCCCAAACCCATCATACGCGGGAAGGGCCACAAAAACGCCCTTTTGACGGAGGCCCGACGCCTGAGTGCAGAGCTGGGTGCAGGGGATTGCCGACGCGGCGCCCCGTTGAACATCAGACGGTCTTCCCTACGCGGGACGGGTTGGTGCGCCTGGCAGAAATTGCACCTGCTGCCTTTCGGTCCGGAGCCGTGCAGACGCTGTCTTGCTCGGTCCCTCCCCGTCATTGCTGGTGCCTTCCTGAATACGAAATCGGGCGCTGCGCCGCAACGCCGTCCCGGCTGAACCCTCCCCATCCTCAGGAGTCTGTGACCAAGCCGTGACCAGAATACCGATTGGTGGCCATCGAGCGCCACAATTTGCAATGCCATGAGCGACGCGACAGTCGGTCAGTTGATCGTTGCTGGCACGGCAGTCCTATCGGGAGGCCTTGGCCTTCTCGGCGGGATTCTCATCGAGCATCTGCGCACTCGCCGCGATCGCGCTGCTCGTACCGAATCACGACAGGACCAGAAGGATGATTTCCAGCGGCAAACCCTGCTCGACCTCCAGGAAGCGGTCGCCCGTTTCGGGCGGGCGGTTGGGCGCGCCCATCATCAGGACATCATGGCCCACAGGGAAAGCGGCAAGTGGGGCCGGTCGCTCTTGGGGGATGACCTGGACCAAGAGTATGTAGCGTCACAGGTGCACCTCCAGTTGTTACGCGAGCGAGCTCGAGACGATGAGCTAAGGCGGCTTGCAACACGATTTCAGAACCTCGGCGTCCTCGTGACAATGTCGCAATCCAAAGATCAAGCCACCAGCAGAATGGACGATTGGATCGAGTGTCTAGGTAACCTGCAGGATCGCCTGGGAATGGTCTTGAGAGGCTTCGTTTAGGCAAGGCGGCTCCGAGCTTTCACGGCGTGGCGCGGAACTTGCTCGGCGCCGTGCGATCAAACGTGAGGTGATATGTGTGCTCGACGCCCTCAACTTCTGGGAGCTCGGGGGATCCACCACCACCGTCACCGAAAGTCTGCGATTCCGAAAACACGACACCTGGCCAAGCGCCGGCTGCCACTTGTCCCCATAGACGCTGATAGCTAACCGAGGGCGGCCCCGGAAGCGTCGTTGACCAATGCCAGCCTGCCAGATGTAGAACACAAGAGCTGCAGTAATTCCGAGTTGGTCGTTAGGGCCAACGCGCAGCGAACTGACCCCCTGGTGGTGAGTCCAGGGCAACTCAATGGGTAGATGCTGACGGTCGATCAAGACGTTGCCTCTTTCGTCTGTTGCGCTGACCACCCTCGCGCGGACCTCGCATGCCTTCCCGTAGTTCCAGCACGTGAAGCGCCATATGTTGATGCTGTCCAGCGCGAGCCGATCAGACAGCTGGAACTCCGGCCGCCCCGTCCAAGTGGCCCACTTGTCGCTCACATAGAGCCATACCAGAAGAGCGCAGAGAACCGGCAGCGCCCAGTCCTGGGGAAGGGATGGCAAAGGCACCCAGCTTCCAAGCGCGCGGTACACCCCAAAGAGGAATACGAGAACCAGCGCGACGGCCTCGCCGGCGCGGATGGAGTGGCGCCGCAGCCACGTTGTTATAGGACGCATTGCGGCCCGATTATCGCGGCGTTTTCGAGGATGTGCTTGTCCTGATACGCCAACACATAATCCGCATCGAATGCTCTCGCTCGACGCGGAGCTTGCCGAGTCGAAGGCGCACGAGGCGCGCGTCGCCGCCTTCCTCGCCTCAGTCCCCAAGCGCAAGCGAGAGCGCGTCCTAGCTCGCTACACGGTCCTCGAGGAACGTCAGCTCAGGCGGATCCGCCGGCGATCGCATTGCACGGACTGCGCCAGACGCATGCCACCCTGCTGCTCGAAGAGGGCGTCGATGTCAAGACCGTGAGCGAGCGTCTTGGTCATGACTCGATTCAGACCACGCTCGAGATTTATGGGCACGTCACGCCGAAGATGCGAGGGAACGCCGCTGCGCGGTTCGGCTCACTCCTTGCCCGTGCGGGGCTCGAGCACATGCAAATCGCGGCTGCCGACGAGCAGGTTAGTCGGTCGCCGGCAGCGTCCACCAGCAGTCGCGAATCGCAGCTTTGACGTCCCGGGCAACGAAGTCCGATTCGAGAGCGGCCGCGCGAATGCGATCGACGATGGCAGGTGACATGTCCCTCTTGACGTCAAGGTTGCCTCTGGACCGCCAAGCGGTGAGGTCTCCCACGGTGATGATCGCCGCTTTGCGGAAGAGGACGTAGCTGCGATGTTTGATGAATTCGTGGTCTCCCTCGGCGAGTTCGCAGGACCGATCCTTGATGTGCTCCCCGTCCGAGGTGATGTTGATGATCACGCGCTCGTCGGGATCGCTGTGAGGCTGCGCGCATACCACCCAGAGGTGCGCGATCTCCCCCGTGCGTTCGAGATCCCGATACGTGAAGCCGACTAGGAACGGCGGCTGCGACTTAGGCGGTTCGGCTTTCGACGACGTGGAAGTACTCAGCCTGCTCAGCGATAGCGTCGATCTCGCTTTCTGACTTTCCAGCAGCGCGCAGGATGTCGACTGGGTCGATCAGGGCGCTCGATCCGACCGGGGGCGACTTCCACTCCGGAACCGTGCGATGCAGATAATCGATCAGCTGCTGGCCCGACATCGCACCGAATTGCTCGAAAATGCGTCGCGCGAGCTTTATCTCATAGTCGGAAAGGTGGCCGTCTGCGGGCGGGCTCCCTTGGAGTCGGACGTTGCCCGGCTCGCTCGCCACGAAGGGAAGCTCTCCAGTGGGCTTCAAGTGATCGTAGGTCTTGCTCAGCACCGGGCCGTTCCCCATTGCGACGATCGTATCCCCAGTGACAGGGAAGCCGGTCTCGATGAGGCTCGTTCGGTCAACGAGGTACATCAGCTTGAGGAGCTTGAGCATGGGGATCTCGCCGCCAGCGAGGTTCACCAGCTGGGCGGCTAGCTCGCCTGCTTTCGGCCGATCGTAGGCAAACCGCATCGGGCGCCGCTCTTTAGGACTCAACTGACTATCTTGTATCACAGCCTGTCAAGTGCTCGAGCAGAAATCCGTGACCATCCTGTGACCAGCGCCCTTGCCGAAACCGGCCCGACAGCCCCGTCACAGGCGGCTTCGTATTCAGAATTTGGTGCGCCTGGCAGGAATTGAACCTGCTGCCTTTCGGTCCGGAGCCGAACGCTCTATCCGGTGAGCTACAGGCGCGCGATGGCCTTTGCAGTCTAAACTGCGCGCTCCGTGCACCGGCTCATCGCGATCCTCGCTCTGAGCGCGCTTTGCGCAGCATGCCAGTCCAACACGCATGCGGTCGTAAGCCCTCTACCCACTCCAACTCCTCACACTTCACCTACAGCGGCCATCCTGCAGTCGGCGGATAGTCCGGCGGGCTTGAGCCCGTGCCTCGGCTCAGGTCCGATCGACGTCTACGTCACAAGCCTCGCCCAATCGGATGCAGCGCTTGCGGGCAGGGTCGGCGCGCAATGGGAACAGCTTCGAGTCGCCGGCGCCACGGCCGGCGCCGTCTCCCTCTTCACCGCAAGCCCGGCTGCGTGCAAGGCCGAGCTGGGGGCAACGTCCTCCATCAAATCGATCGCGAGCTTCGTCGCCGTCTTCGACGACCCGGGGCAGGCCGATCGCGCCTGGGGATCCGGCGTTTTCGGTTTCGCGCCACCCTCGTCGGGACAGATCTTGCCAGGCGTGACGCGCGGGACCGGCACTGGGCTCGGCCTGAACTCGTGGACCTACGACCGGCCGCCAGTGAAGATCGCTTGCTGGCGCAAGTCGCTCTTCGTCGCCTTCGTAGCCGCAAGCAATCTCGACGTCGCCGCGTTCAAAGCCGCCACCGCAGCAGTGGATGCTCGCCTGACCTGACGTCGATCCTCAAGAGGCTGAGAAATCACGAGCGGTGATGCCGGCCTGCGCGAGCGAGTCGAAGTCCGGATTGGGGTCCTGGCGCACGAGGCTGATGACGCTGTCGCTGCGAAACGGCACAGGAATATGGACGACTTCCGCAAGCCGCAGGCCCGCCCAGACTGGCATCCAAGGAACAGCCACAAACCTGGGATGGCGGCCCTGGCGGCGCGCAAGCTCGACCAGCAGATCGCGCAGCGGCCACGCTTTCGATGCTGCAGCCACCACCGGCTTGCCAGGGTTGCGAACCTCGCCTTCGACGAATCCTTTCATCAAGAGCCAGAGGTCCTCTTCGTGGATCAGGTACTGAGGATCCTTTCCGCCGTCGATGAGGGGAACCACCCCTCGCTGCACGCTCTTGGCCAGCCTGCCGAACATGCCTCCGGCAGTCGCGGGTCCGTCGCCATAGACGAGGCCCGAGCGCACGACGAGGGCGCCCGCAGAAATCGCGGCGGCCTCGATCTCGAGCTTTGCGCGACCGTACGTCGAAGTGGCACCTTCAAACGCGCTGATCGAGGACATGACTGCGATCCGCTCCACCCCGCCGGCCTTCGCCGCCGCGAGCAGCTTCCGCGTTCCCTCGACGTTGACCCTGTGAATCTCGGCTGGCTTTACAGGGTGGAAGTCATAAGCGCAGTGAACAAGAGCCGCGATCTGGCGGCTGCGGAACACATCTGGCGCGAGGTCTTCGCCAAGTCGAAACGGAACTGTGCTCGCGTCGCTGGTGCTGGCGGAGCGAGAAATACGCACCACCTTCCAACCCGCCTCTTCGAAATGTCGGGCCAGCATCGAACCGACAAAACCGCTTGCGCCGGTGATCGCGACCCTTGTCATCAGTCGAGCGCGGTGCTGCCAATCCTGTGGGCATTCGCCATAACACTCAGGGTGATGGTCGTCGCAGGCAATGACGGAAAGACACTCGAATCGACCAGATGCACCCGCGAGAAACCAGTGGGCCGTCCGAGCAGGTCGGCTTGAAAGGCGTCTGGATTCCGCCGCATCGGAAATGTTCCGCCGGTGTGAAAGCCACGCCCGGGTTCGCCCGGTCGTATCGCGGGCGGAACGGGAAACGCCTTCATCGAGCTCCGCTCGGCCCAGAGCGTTCGCTGCAGCGCCGATAGGGCGGGTCGCATGAGCGGATTCTCTACGCCGGCGAGCTCGAGAGTTGCCGGATGGTTGTTGCCGGCGCGTCGCAGCGTGATCCGGATGCGCGCCGATAGGTCGGAATGCAGAAAGCCCTGAATCAAAAGCAGGCGGCCGAGCAGGCTCCGTCGCAGCGCGTCGGGGAGCAGCCCGTTCAGCGGCCCGAGCATCCTCTGGACCTCCTTCTCAAAGAGCTCGTTGTACGTGTACACCTGGAGGTGCGCCGTCTGCGCGCCGACTTCCGTGTCCAGCATCTCGATAAAGACCTGGGCCAGCGTGTACAGCGGCTCCTCACGGACGTCTGCGCGGCTTCGGTACCGGAGGAGCGGCATCAGGAAGTAGAAGTTGTCGATCGCCTGAATCGGCCGGTCATAAGCCTCGAGTGAGGTGAGCATGATCCTCGCCGTCGACAGGACGCCGCAGGCCACGAAAACCTGGTCGGCTCGGATCTTGAATTCGGAACGATCGCCCGCTGCGCGTCCGCTTATCTCGACCTGCGACCCGATCTCCTTCAGCTGCTCCACGACCAGCCCCGAGCGGTAGGTGAACGAGCGATTCGAGCGCAGACCAACAAGTGACTGGCTCGAGTTGTAGATGACCTCGTAGGGACAGCCATAGAGACATTTGCCGCAGTACACGCATCCCGGTTTGCCGTCGGAGGCATCAGCCTGCAGCGCCAGGCGCGATGTTCCGAAACTGATGCCCCGAGAAAGCAGGGCCGCCTTGTTCATCTCCAGATCGCGGAGAAAATCGGCTGCCTGCTTGCTCGAGGCCAACGTCCCCGGTTGGTCATGGTGAAGGGGGAAGTGCTCCTCCAGCGCATCGTGCCGCGCGGAGAACGGCATCAGCTTGAGCACGGCCCGATAGTGCGGAGCCAGATCCTCGGCGGTGATCGGCCACTCGCTCATGTCCTCCGTGCGATACGGCAGGACGCTCGCGCCCCACACGTTGCTGAGGCCTCCCCGCGCGAAAGAAAGCTTTGCGTGCACTCCGTCCGCCGACATCGGTTGGTCGATCGGATCTCGGTACGGAAACTGAGAGCCATAGGCCAGCTTCAGCCGTATGCCGCCTGGGCTGAGCTCAGCACCCTCCCGCAGCACACTGAGCGACTTCTCGTCCCAAGACGGGAAGTCAACCGATTGAAGATCGATCAGCCGCCGCCGCCGGTCAGGCTCCAGCTCCAGTCCGGCGTCGAGCATGGTCACGTGCGCGCCTCTCTCGAGCAGCGCGCTGGCGCAGGCGACACCGGCCGGACCGGAACCGATGACGAAGATCATGGGGCCATGATGCAGTCAGGTACTCTACTGAGTGCCGAGCCGCTTCACGGGTGGGGCGATCGAGACACCCCAAACCGCTTTGCAGCTGTTCGATGGACGCGCCTGTAGCTCACCGGATAGAGCGCTTGCCTGCGGAGCAAGAGGCAGCAAGTTCGATTCTTGCCAGGCGCACCAGCGCGCCCGCTCAGCCGCCGGTCAGGAATCTCACGAGCCCGCTCTCCAGCGCAGCCGCAATCCGCTGCTGTCCGGCTTCGTCGCCCGCCACCTGGGCCTCGGCGGCGTTGGTCAGGAACAGCGGCTCGACAAGAGCGCCCGGCATCTGGCTTGGGTCATCCACCCAACCTGACGCCGGCGGGCCGAGCTCGATGAGGTGGCCGTATGTGCTGCCGGAGCTCGTGAGCGTGGGGGCGGCGAGCTGGTCGTCGGTCCAGACGCCGCGATCGGCGGTGCCGAGGGCGGCGACAAGGGCAGCCTGGAGGCTGGTGGCAAGCCGGCGACTCGATGCCGCAAATGGCCTCGCGGAGTCGTAGAACGTTTCCGTCCCGCCGACCGTGGGGTCGCTGAAGGCGTCGAAATGTATGGACACGAGCGCGACAGCTCCAGCCGCGTTTGCGCACGCAGCCCGCGTCGCGAGGTCTCGATGCTCGGCGCTGGCGGTGAGCGAGCCCATCACCGAATCGGCCGGCGTCAGCTTGACGACCGCCGAGTCCTGCGTGCGCGACATGACCACGCGGTAGCCGTCCTCTCGGAGGAGGGTGCTCAGCCTTGCGGCGACCGCCAGCGTGGCGTCCTTCTCCAGCACCCGGCGCCCGGAGGTCCCGCCGACGACCCCAGGATCCATGCCTCCATGACCCGGATCGATGAACACCGTCTGGCCTGAGCCTGCTCGAGTTGGAGCAAGGCTGACACAGGCGCCGGCCTCAAGGCCTGGCAGCAAGACCTGGCTCGCCACAGGAGAGATGTCTGTGGGCTGGTTGAGGTTGCGTGCAAGAGCTGCAGACGCGTCCGTCCGATCCATCAGCCTGAAAGCGCCGCAGGCGAGCGTGATCACAAGCGCGAGTCCGAGCGCTGTGCGAAGCAGGAGCGGAGAGCCCTGCCGGCGCCGAGTGCGTGTTGGAACGTGGCGAGCGTTTGCGATCGGCCCGGCCAGTTTAGCTGAGGCCCCGTCCGCGATCGATTACTTGATGCGGCTGTTCTCCGCGAGGGCGACCTTCTTGCAGGTCGCCGTATCGATGTTGAGGATCGCGAGGATGACCATGAAGACCTTGTTCTGCCAAACCGCGATGTAGAAGGACTGGTTCGAGATGGTGACGCTCAACACAATGGAGTTTGGGCTGAGCCCCGTCTTGGCCGCACCTTCCAACACTGGGGCTCCACCGCTCTTCAACGCTGACGTGCTGAAGCCGAAGATCGACTCGCTTGTGTAGCCCTTGCTGGCGCTTGCCTCGTCCTTGAATTGAATGACGAAGTTGAGCGCCAGCTTGTAGGTCGCCGTGCTCGCGTCGCCCGAGTTGGCTTCCACGCTCGCGCAGTGCGCAGTGCTGTCGGTGTAGAAGGCCGCGTACGCCGCCGTCGCCCCCTGCTGCTTCGCCGCGTCCCACTCGGGCTTGATCGTGTTGTAGTTGGTCGAGTCCTTGGTCTTGGCCCTGTTCAGAAACGAGTCCATGTCACCTGACTGGTCGCACTTCTTCATGTCCTTGGGAAGGTCGCCCGGCTGAACCGCAACGCTGGACGCAGTCGGACCTGAAGGCTTCAATGGATTTGAACCGCCGCATGCAACGAGCATGAGCAGAGCCGTCAGGCCTACAACCAAGCGCTGCAACATCGGCACAGTTTGACAGTGACCGCGCGATGGCATGGCGCCTAAAAGAAAATCGTCCGGCGCTGCGCCAGCAGCCTGTGCAAGGTGCTTTGAATCCAGCTCCGCACTTCCTCGCTCAATTCGAGTACCAGCCGCGCATCGTTTGCCGCGTTCGGTCCGTAGTGCGAAACGTCGATAGGTTTTCCAAATGCGATGAACCACTTCGAGGGCAAAGGAATCAGGCCTGCCAGGCCGAGCCATGGAAACGTCGGTGTGATGGGAATGGTGGGCAGCCCGACGAGCCTGGCCAGCGACTGGAGGTCGAACATCACCGGATGAATCTCTTCCGAGCCGACGACCGCGACCGGGATGATCGGCGATCCCGTTCGCAGCGCCACCTGGACAAAACCGCCACGTCCCAGGCGCTTTACTCGATAGCGATCTCGATAGCGCTTCGCTGCGCCCTTGACGCCTTCTGGAAAAACGCCGACCAGCTCATCGCGTTCGAGCAACGTCGTTGCGTTGTCCGGATGGGCGAGCACGTTTCCGGTCTTGAGCAGGAGCATGTTCGTGAACGGCATCGCGAAAGCCCAGTCGACGACGAGCATGCGGGCGTGGCGCGGCTGCGGATGCTCGGCAAGAATCGCGGTGCGGATCATCGCCCCGTCGTACGGAATGATGCCCGCATGGTTGGCGACCAACAGCGCACGGCCGCGAGCCGGCACATTGTCGACTCCCTCGACCTCGACTCGCCAGTAGTTGCGAAAGACCCAGAGGGCAAAGCCTTGCAGTCGCTCTGTGAATTCCTGATCGAAGCCGAATTCGTCGCCTCGGTGCAGTGGCGAGGCGGCTGGGCTTAAGTCCCGAAGAGCACTCATCTCGCATCGAGTATGGCAACATCCAGTCGGGCCTCGACATGCCACTCGATTTACAGGCCGCCGCAACCGAATATCTCGGCTGGCTTCAGCTGGAAGCGAACCGGAGTCCGAACACGGTCCGCGCGTATGAGTCCGAGCTCCGCAAGCTGCTCACTTTTCTCGCCGCCAAAGGCCACTCGCTCGCCACGGAAGATTTGCGCCACGATGACCTTCGCGCGTATCAACGACACCTCGCCGGAAGGCTGAAGAGTCCAGCCTCACGCGCGCGGGCCCTCGTGGCCATCCGCTCGTGGCTGCGCTGGATCGCGAGAGAAGGTTTGATCGAACGCGACCTCTCTAACGGCATCACCCTGCCGAAGCTCGAGCAGCGGCTACCCAAACCGATCGATCCGGACGAGCTCACTCGGCTGCTCGGCGCCCTGCCCACCAAGACGATGCACGACAAGCGCGACCGCGCGCTTGTCCAGTTCCTCATCAGCACCGGCTGCCGCATCTCCGAAGCACTGGCCCTCGACCGAACAGATTTCCCGCGAACAGGCAATCGCCTGGTGGTGACCGGCAAGGGCTCAAAACAGCGCTCTGTGTACCTGACGGCCGACGCGCGAGGTGCGCTCGAGGACTATCTGGGCTCGCGCGAAGATGCGTGCATGGCGTTGTTCGTCAACTTCGACCGCGCCGCTCCGGACGATCGCAGCCGTCGACTGACTTCAGCCGGCGCGCGTTTCCTGGTGCGCAAGATTCGGCGGCAGCTCGGGGCGTGGTCTTTCAAGTCACCTCACGTCGCTCGCCACACCGCCGCCACGACGCTGCTGGAGGTGACCGGGGGCGACGTGCGGCTGGTCCAGGAGGTCCTCGGCCACGCCAACTTGAACACGCTTCAGGGCTACACGAAGATCGTCGACAGCCGCAAGCAGGACGCTTACCGCCGGTACCAGGAGTTTCTGGACGAAAAGAAGGCCGGTCGGTAGCGATAGTATCTCCGCGTGGTCGGCGTCAAGCAGGCGAAGCTTTTCAAGGGACTACCCGAGTCAGAGCTGCGCGTGATCGAGAAGCAGATGAAAACCGTGAAACACCCGGCCGCTCACGAAATCGTCGTGCGAGGTGACAACGGCGTCGGATTCATGGTCATCCTCGACGGCACCGTGACGGTCAACACGATCCAGGGCAAGAAGCGAAAGCTCGGGCCAGGCGACTCGTTCGGCGAGATAGCTCTTCTCGACCAGGAGGGCCGCAGTGCGTCCATCAAGGCAGACACCGATGTCACCCTGGCGACGATCCCGGAGTGGAACTTCAAGCCGTTCTTGACGGAGCACCCCGAGGTCGCGTATCGCCTGCTCCAGGGCTTGAGCCAGCTGGTGCGTCTGGCGGAAAGCAACCGGTAAGCGCCCGCGTCGGGCGATAGGTCAGGTCCTCGAGGCCTCGAGCGCCAGGGTGAGCGGAGGCAAAAGAAGAGGCCGGGCCCAATCCGAAGCCCGGCCTGTATTTGCCTGATTCTCGAGGGCTTTACTCGTCCTCGATCTGGTTGTACATCAAGCTGTCCTGGATCTCATACAGGGCATCCATGGCTTCCATCACGGAGCCGGGCTTGGCCTGTGCCAGGACTGTCACCTCGGGCGACTCCTCGATGACCTTGTTGATCGCGACCGACAGCACCGGCGGCATCTGCCGCTGATCGGCCAGGTTCAGCATCTCGAGCTCGTTCAAAAGCCGGTCGATGTGATGCATCTTGTTCCGGCGTGCGTACTTAGCCCGCTGGATGCGCTTTTCCCGGGCGGTCATGTGCTCGATGGCGCGGCTCGCCTGCTTGATCATTGTCAATTCTCTTTCTCCCGGAAAACATTTTACGGCCCCCCTCGAATTTGTCAAGGATGGCCTGTAATAAATGGTTCCGGGCTGTGCTAGCATGGCCGGCCAGCGTCCCGGATGAGCCCCTCATGATCGCCGGCCGCTCGACCCGCATGGAAGTCCTGGAGCTGCTGCGGCGCAAGGGCCGCTGCAGCGCGGAAACGATCGCCAGCGACCTCGGCGTGACTCCCAACGCGGTCCGGCAGCACCTCACAAACCTCGAGCGCGACGGTTTTGTCGTCAGCCACCCGGAACGGGGCGGCCGCGGCCGGCCGGCCCTGCTCTTCGCTCTAACCGAGCGGGCCGATTCGGTATTCCCCAAGCGCTACGGCCAGCTTGCGACCATGGTCCTCCAGGAGGTGGAGGCGATGGGGGGCCCGGAGGCGCTGGACGAGGTCTTCTCGCGCGTGGCAGCTCGCCACGCGACCGCCATCGAGCCGGATCTCGAAGGCCTCAGCTTTGACGAGAAGCTGAAGCGTGTGGTGGCCTGGATCGGCAAGGCCGGCACGCTGGCGGAGCAGACGGAGACGGCGGAAGGCGTGAAGGTGACCATCCACAACTGTCCGTTTCGCAACACGGCTCTGAAGTTCCCGCAGGTCTGCACCATCACGCCCCATCTCATGACGAGGCTCCTTGGCACTGCCGTGTCGCAGGCCGACTCCATCCACCGGCACGACCCTTACTGCTCGTTTGTCGTCCAGCGTCCCGACGCTTAGCAGCCGCCAGGTCAAGGAGGTCGACGCGCTCACGCAGGAGCGTTTCGGCATCTCGGTCGACTGGCTGATGGAAGCCGCGGGTTGGCAGGTGGCCCGATTCTGTCCGAACCGAACCGCCGTCGTGTGCGGCGTCGGGAACAACGCAGGTGACGGGCTGGCCGCGGCCAGGCACCTCCACCGATGGGGCAAGCTCGCCAGCGTCAGCTGCATCGACCGCGCGCGGCTGCAGGGTTCGGCGGCTAAGGAGTTGATTGCGCTGCGAAGGATTGGAGTCGAGATCGAAAGCGTCCTGCGGCTCGACGGCGCGGATGCTGTGATCGACGCCCTCTTCGGCACGGGCCTGTCGAGACGTCCGGAGGGCACCTTCGCGGCATGGATCGAGGCCATCAACGTATCGCAAAAGCAGGTCATCGCCGTCGACGTGCCCTCAGGGCTCGACGCTGACAGCGGGGCCGCCTACGCTCCAGTTGTGCAAGCACACACGACTGTCACCCTCGGCCTTCCGAAGACGGGCCTTCTCACTGGCGACGGCCCTCGAGTGGCCGGCGATGTATGGGTGGCCGACATCGGCGTGCCGTTCGAGGTCTACAAGGTACTGGGCCTCCAGGTTCCCCCGGACCTCTTCGCTTCGGCGGATCGGGTTCGGCTGGACGCCATCCGATGACTCGCGAGGTCGTGTGGGACCACGGTGTATCGCTTCCGGGACACCGGCTGTGGCTCGACCCTTTGGTGGTCAGGGCGTTCGCCTTCATCTCGCATGCCCACACCGACCATGCGCGGCGCCACAAAGAGGCTCTGCTCACACCTCAGACGCTGGCTCTGATCCCAGAGTCCCGGCGTCCGCGCGGCTGGCGGATGCTCGGCTACCACGAGAGGATGCGCCGAGGCCAGGCCGCGGTGACTTTATATCCGGCTGGGCACATGCTCGGTTCGGCGCAGCTGCTTTTCGAGCACGACGGCGCGTCGCTTCTCTATACGGGCGACATCAAGCTGAGGCAGACCGGCGGAGCGCCGGCGACCGTCATTCCCAAGGCCGATGTATTGATCATCGAGTCGACCTACGGTCGACCCCACTTCCGCTTCGGCGACCCGGACTCGATCGTCGAGGCGATCGCGATGTGGTGCCGACGAGCCCTGGACAGTCACGTGACGCCGGTCCTCCTGTGTCACGCGCTGGGCAAGACGGAAGAGATGATGCTGGCGCTCGCGCCGTACGGCTTCAGGTTTGCTCTCGAGAAAAGGTGCGTGCCCTGTGCGCGCGAATACGCAACCGCGGGGCGCCCCCTTCCCGAGTGGGTCGAGCTCGATGGTCAGGCCGAGTCCGGCCGGGTGGTGATCGCCCCGCCGGCGGGCAAGGACGAGGTCAGGCGACTGGGCCGGTACAGGACGGCGCTGGTGTCTGGCTGGGCGAAGGACGCCGAGTTCGCACGCATTTTCGGCGCTGACGCGACGTTCGACCTCTCCGACCACTGCGACTTCGACGAGCTCATGGAAGTCGTCGAGCGGTCGGGCGCCGACCAGGTGTACACCGTGCACGGCTTCACGGCGGATTTCGCGCGCCACCTGCGAAAGCGAGGCATCCGGGCCTCAGCCCTGGAGGCGACAGAGCAACTCGCGCTGGCCCTTTAGCGCAGGGCCCAACCCGAACGCAGCACGGCTCTGCGGAGCACCGGGTCGACTGCCGCCGCGTCGCTCAGCTTCGTGAGCAGCAGGTCGACCCACGCCGTCAGATGAACCGGCGGCACCAGGTCCAGCTGCTCGTTCTTCACGCGCGCACGAAAGCTCCGCCCTGCGATGTCGAGCACCAGCTCGGTGATCGGGCCGCGGTTCAGGTGGCCGCGCTTGACCTTGGCTGTTGGGATCCGCTCGACCAGGTAGTCGAGAAGCTCTGTCGTGTCCTCCTCCCCGCTCATCGGCGCGTGGCAGAAAACGCAAGCGCCTTCGAGGGGCATCGACGGTGCCGAGCAGACCGGGCAGTTAGACACGTGTCCGGGGCTCCGAGGTCCGCAGCTTATTTCGCGGCATCGGCGGCCGGAGCCAAGGAGACGACGAGCACGCGAGGGAGCGCATCGCGTAGATGCGTAACCGAGCGCGCACAGGAGTCGACGCCGGCTTCAGCGCCCACCGGGGTCCCCGCGAAATCGGAGATTTCGTGGGGTGGTCTGGCGCCCGGCCGACTAGGCCGCGAAGAGGCAAGGACATTCGGGGCCCGGACACTAGTCCGTGTAGCGCGTGATGATCTGATCCTCGCGCCTCTTCTCCGCCTGGTACAGCGGGCAGTCTTCGAAGTTACGCACGCAGATAGGGGGGCTGTCGCTCAGCGCGTACTTGCGTTTCGAGCGCCGGTCGACGTGACAATCGAACCGATAGACGCGCAGCACCGAGTGCCGCTCTTTCAAGTACTCCTCGAGGTAAGGGCAGCGCCGCATCGCGATCTACGATAGGCCACCGTGCAGCAGGACGAGCATGCTTGATTTCGCGCGGGCCGGATCGGCGGTCGAATCGACATCGGCCACGCTCGAGAAGACACGCGTCCTCGCCGAGTATCTGCGCAGCCTGGACGATGGCGACCTCCGCCGCGCCGCAGTCTTCATGAGCGGCCGCGCGTTCAGCCCCTCGCAGAGACGCACGCTGGGACTTGGCTGGTCCGCGGTGAGCAAAGTCGTGACGTCGCTGTCGGGTCGCGACGAGGACGAGCTCGGCCGCATCTTCCGCAAGCACTCGGACATCGGTGACTGGGCCGGTGAAGCGCTGGAAGGCCGCACCGTCTCTGAGGCGGTCTCGCTGCAAGAGATCGAGGAGGCGCTCGAAGCCATACGCACCGCGCGTGGGGCATCGAAAGCGAAACCCCTGGAGCTGCTGCTGCGTCGCCTCGACCCGGAAGCGGCCCGCTTCTTCATCAAGATCGTCGCGGGCGAGCTGCGCATCGGTCTGAGCGAAGGACTGGTCGAGGCAGCGATCGCTGAGGCATTCGGCATACCCATCACCCAGGTCAAGCGAGTCCACCTCATCACCGGCGACATCGGTGAGACCGCCGTCCGCTGCAAGCACAAGCAGTTCGACACGACCACGCTGACCCTGTTTCAGCCCGTTCGCTTCATGCTCGCAAGCCCGGTGGAGGCGCCGGCTGAAGCCTTCGAACGAATGGGCGCAACCAGCGTGTGGACCGAGGAGAAGTACGACGGAGTGCGCTGCCAGCTCCACCGGCAGGGCGAACGGGTTGAGCTCTTCTCGCGCGATCTCAAGGAGACGACCAGCGCTTTCCCTGAG